>Ga0068707_1001603_pt1 | contig 15869 bp, 11 predicted proteins | sample YNPNPMetaG_FD_66600 | JGI IMG/M metagenome (GOLD analysis project Ga0068707, IMG submission 66600) | Anoxygenic and chlorotrophic microbial mat microbial communities from Yellowstone National Park, USA - YNP NP MetaG | ecosystem: Environmental > Aquatic > Thermal springs > Hot (42-90C) >...
CGCCCAACTTATATCATTTATCAATGTCCAGACCAAGACGAAAACTTCAGGAAATGCTGTGCGCCGGTGTTGGCTACGTCTTGTTTGTGGGCACGTCTCCTGACCCGGGCGTGATTACTGGAGGAACGAATCGCAATTCGCCCTACCAGAAAATGGGGAATCCGCTCGTCAGGTCCGTTTTTGGAGCCATCTGACGGCCGCACTGACCGGGTCGCACCCTTGAAGCGAAACAACTCTTTCCTCGTGGTTCGCCCTTCCCTCTTCCATGTGGTATGATAAAGGCAACATTGCGGCCCGTCTCTGGATCGTCGTTCTCTGGCAGGACCGAGCGATCGCGTCAACAGAGACATTGTCCGAATCGGGAAGGAGGAGGATGATACCATGGTGGAACCTATGGACCATGCGACGAGGCGGAATTGGGTTGAGACGATCCTGCGTCACATCCCGGGGTTTCGAGGTTATCTAGAGAAGGAATACCGACGGGACAGCGACAACCTGCAGCGGGAATGGTTGGCTCATCGCTTGGAACTGGCCAAACGTTCGGTTGACAACCTGATGGGGCTGCTGGCCGAGGGCGGCCACGTCGATCAATTGGCAACTCTTGAGCAGGTGCGTGGGCGGATCGATCACATTGTCGCCAGAATCCGAGGGGCCATGGAAGGATACAGCGGCTTTTTCGATCTGGTTCGTATTGATGAGGACGTGCTTGATCGTATCTATCAGTACGATCTTTCTCTGGCCGAGCGGGCGGAACAACTGGCTGCGGCCATCGAGCGACTCCCGACATGTCCCTCCGATTTGTCCTGCGCCATCGGTGAGGTCCGCCACTCCCTCGATGAATTCCACCGCCTGTGGGATGTGCGGGAAGAGGTTTTGGCAGGTTTGCGATAAGGGCTGGCACGATAAGTTCCGGATGCGTGTTTCGAATACAAGAATTGGGCGTAATGACGAGTCACAGGTTTTGGGAGACGATGTGATGGGTGTACGGCTTGAAGTGATCCAATTCTTCGACGAGACGAATCGTTCGTTGATCCAGCGAATTCCCCCGGAAGGATCAGCCGACATCAAGCTCGGGGCGCAGCTTATCGTTTACGAGAACCAAGAGGCCGTCTTTTTCCGCGACGGAAAGGCGCTGGACCAGTTTGGCCCCGGGAGATACACCTTAACCACGGCCAATGTCCCGTTGTTGACTCGTCTCTTCACCTGGCCGTGGGAAAAGTCGCCCTTTCAGTGTTCGGTTTATTTTGTCGGCAAACAAACGTTTCTCGATCAGAAATGGGGGACGCGCCAGCCGATCGTTTTTCGCGACGCTCAATTTGGGATGATCCGTCTGCGGAGTTTCGGCAAGTTCTCGTTCCGCGTCGCGGATTCAGCGGTTCTCATCAACACGCTCGTCGGGACGCAGGGAAAGTATACGACAGAAGAAGCCACGTCTTTCTTGAAAGATTTGATTGTCTCCCGTCTGACCGACTTTCTGGGAACCCTGAATATCAGCGTGCTTGATTTGCCTGCCAAATATGATGAAGTCTCTGCGGGGACGCGGGCAAAGGTTGCCGCCGATTTCGCCAAGTATGGCCTGGAAATTGTCGATTTCTTCATCAATGCAATTACCCCACCCGAAGAAGTCCAGAAGATGATCGACGCCCGAAGTGGCATGGGCGCCGTGGGTGATCTCAATGCGTTTCTGAAGTATCAAATTGCTCAGAGCTTGGGGAAGATGGCAGAATCCGGTGGGGAGACTTCCGGAGCCATGGGAATGGGTTATGGGGCCGGTTTTGGCATGATGTTGCCGCAAATGATTCGGGAGGCGATGCGGGAAACTCCCGTACCACCCCCGTTGCCGATAACGGGACCAACTCCCCCACCCGGTCCGCCGTCCGGATCTCCCGTTCCCTCCATCCCGCCCGCCGTGCCAGTCGCAGAGTTGGCAGACCGTTCGGCGGCTCCGTCTCCGCCACCAGAACCGAGCAGCACCGCCAGCGATCCCTTGCAACTGGTCAGGACGATAGCCAGCCAGTCCGGCTATCAGGTGGAAGGAACGACCAACACCCTGAAGTTGACCGTTCCTCTCGGTAATCTCCGCAAGCAGGTGGTCTGGTGCACTCACGAACAGCCGCAGGACGAAGGCCAACGGATCGTGCGTTTCTGGTCGGTCTGCGGTCCGGCATCGGAGAAAAACGCAGCAATGTTGCTCCGGCATAATGCTCAATTGGTCTTTGGGGCCTTTGCCTTTCAGAAGCTTGGAAACCAAGAATTCATCGTCATTCAAACTTCTGTTCCCGCAGAGAGTCTGACGTTGGTTGATGTGGCCCGAATCATCCCGGCCCTGGCTTGGCAGGCAGATCGTTTTGAGGAAAAGCTTTCCGGCGAGGATGTCTTCTGAGAATTTCCTCGCGGCAGGAGAAGGGCTGGTCGTTTTCGGACAGTTTAAAACTTGGCTTCACGAACATCGGGTTCCCTCCTCATGTCCACGCAACTTCAAAAGACGATTCAGGTTGCATCAAAAGGACGCTGGCACCTCGTCACGATAATGGTCTTTGTCCTGTTGCTTTCCCCATCAGGCCAGGCGGCTGACGTGGTTAAGATCCGCAGGGATGCCGAAACCGCCGAGGTTAGCGGAAAAATCCTCGTCCGCGCTGCAGATGGAGGTCTTCTGCTTCTGACACCAATCGGCGTCCTGATGCCGCTGGGGCCATCCGAAGTGGTGGAGATGAGTACGGATACCACACCTTTCGAACCGGCACGCCAGGAGGAGGCGGCCAGGCACTGGCTGCAACGACTACCCAAGGACTTTCAGGCTTATACCACGGCACACTTCGTTGTCCTCCATAACGCCTCTCGTGATTACGCCCGCTGGTGTGGGTCGCTCTTGGAACGGCTGTACAGTGGTTTTACAGCGTACTTCTCGAACAAGGGCATGACCATCGAACGGCCTATCTTTCCCCTCGTCATTGTCGTATTCGCAACCCGGCAACAATACATCGAACACTGCCGCGGGGAAGTCGGCGATGGCATTGAGAAGATTCAAGGGCATTACAACCTCGAAACCAACCTGGTCACGACATATGACCTAACAGGAAGTAACGGGACGGCAACCGCGGCTCAAATTGCTCGCTATCTGGTGCAGCCAGAGGTCCGGCAGGCGATCACAACGCTTGTTCACGAGGCAACACATCAACTTGCCAACAACTCGGGCGTGACGTGTCGCTGGACAGACACACCACAATGGGTCTCTGAGGGACTGGCCATGTTCTTTGAAACGCCGGACCTGCGGAGCACACGCGGTTGGAGCACGGTCGGCGCCCTGAATTACGATCGCTTGCAACAGTTTCGTTCCTATTTGTCCCGCAGACCGTCCCAGTCGTTGACCAACTTGATTCGCGATAATTCCAGCTTCCAGAATCTTGAGACGGCCAGAGACGCCTACGCCGAGGCCTGGGCCTTGACGTATTTTCTGCTTCAGCAGAAGAGCCGAATGTTCATGAGTTACCTGGATCGGTTACGGGAAAAACCGCCACTGGTGTATGACTCTCCAGAGACGAGAATCGAAGACTTCCGCCAGGCATTTGGTGGCGACCTCGAGCAGCTTGAGCAAGAGTTTTTGCGGTACGTTTCGCGGCTTCGTTAACGCTGTTGACCAATTCATGTCACTTTATCATGCCTTCTTTGCCAATAATTGTCTGCGAAAATCGCAACAGTGAGACGCCGGTTTTCAGCCGCGATAATTGTTGGCGCCGTGTTTGGTTCGGGCTATCATGAGAACCGATCCTGAGAACCATCTTGACCTCGATATTCGCTCGCGGATCGAAGATGGGTGTTGTTGTACGATCGCTTCGGTGACATCTCTGACAGGAAAGGACAAAACGATGAGTGCCAATGCTCCCCATCAAGGCCGTCAGAAAAACGGTGCTTCCCGGCGTGAGTTTCTGAAGGCAACAGGCATTGCAGGCGCTGGGGCCTTTGCCGGTCTTTCGTTAAGTCGATTCGTCCATGCGGCAGGTGAGGACCCTATTCTCAAAATTGCCCTGATCGGTTGCGGTGGACGCGGGACTGGTGCGGCAGCCAATGCCCTGGAGGCTGACCCGCGGACAGTCCTGGTTGCCATGGCAGATGCCTTCGAAGATCGACTCAACAGCAGTCTGGCAGCCCTGAAAAAGAATTTTGCAGACCGCGTTCAGGTGACTCCCGAGACTTCGTTCGTCGGACTGGATGGTTACAAGAAAGCCATCGCCAGTGACGTCGATGTCGTTCTGTTGTGCGAACCACCGCATTTTCGTCCGATCCATCTCCGCGCGGCAGTCGAGGCAGGCAAGCATATCTTTGCCGAAAAGCCGGTCGCCGTCGATGCCCCGGGTTATCGATCGGTACTGGAAAGTACTGAAATGGCCCGTCAAAAAGGACTCTGCATCGTGTCCGGCTTGTGCTGGCGCTACCACCAGCCCACGATAGAAACGATTAAACGCATCCAGGATGGCGCCATCGGCGACATCATTACGATTCAGGAAACGTACAACACCGGCCATATTGGCGGGCGCGATCGCGATCCCAACTTGACCGAGATGCAATTCCAGCTTCGTAACTGGTATTGCTTCACATGGTTATCTGGTGATCACAATGTTGAGCAGCACATCCACAGCCTGGATAAAGCCCTTTGGGTTATGCACGACGAACCACCCGCCGCTGCCTGGGGATTGGGTGGGCGTCAGGTCCGCACCGAGATGCCGCGCTTCGGCAATATCTACGATCACCACGCTGTGTGCTACGAGTACGCCAATGGCGTTCGTGTCTATTCCTTCTGTCGGCAGCATGCCAATTGCTGGAACGATACGACGGACCACGTCTTCGGAACTAAGGGCCGCGCCGTTGTTCTTAATCAATGGCAGATCGAAGGCGCGGAGAACTGGAAGTACCAAGGCGAAAGCACAAACATGTATGTAGCCGAGCATCAAGCTCTATTTACCGCCATCCGAAAAGGCGAGCCGATTAACAACGGTGTGTATATGGCCCGAAGCACCATGATGGCCATCATGGGAAGAATGGCAACATACACAGGACAGAAACTAACGTGGGAGGAGGCCACCAACTCTCAAGAGGCCCTTGTTCCATCGGCCTACACATGGGACGCGACGCCGCCCATCGTCCCGGATGAGCAGGGGCGATATCCGGTGGCAATCCCCGGCGTCACAAAATTCGTCTGATCATTATCACGAAAAGACTCACCTTCGAATTTGTGATCTCACCAGCCGGCAAGGATTGATCACGGTCAGTCCTTGCCGGTTTTTGGTGTCCACCTTTCGTTTGTAGGTAGGTCTCCTGTCCTTGTCGCCATTACGTAGGGGCGAATCGCGATGGCCACCAGAACGAACACAGGGCCTCCTCGCAGGGATGCCCTTGTCGCGTCCAACACTTGGAGGGACCTGCTTGTCGGGTCCGCTGCATTCCGTTCGATCATCCATTACACTTGATCGGGCACGACAAGCGTGCCCCTCCGAGATGAGTCCGACGAATAACGTTTGATTATGGGTTTCGATTCGCGGGCCATCGGAGGGACCTGCTTGTCAGGTCCACCGAACGACGTTGGATTACCCATTCCGCTTCGGCGGGCACGACAAGCGTGCCCCTCCATTATACTCGTTGCTCGACCTACAAATTTGACTCTCACACTTTTCTGGTTCGCCTTGATTCACACCGCACGGATCGCTTGATCGTTGGTCGATTTGGCCAAGCCTAGCCTGCCCGTAAACGTCGCTCGAGTTCTTTCAGTGTCTCATGAACGGAGCGTTCCCCTTTCGCCGATGAAAGTCGGTAACCCTCGCGCACCCAGAACTCGACCTTCTTTTGAGCCGAAATCACTGTGGCGTGACTTCGCTTTCCAAAATAACGGCCAATCTCGACGAGATTCGCCCGCGTGTATTTTCGCGCTAACCACATGGCAAGCATGCGCGGATAGGTAATCTCACGGTCCTTCCGGTTCGTCTGAAGCGCCCCCTCAGGAAGGCCGAAGGCGTGGCAAACCTCGCGTTCGATGTCGGGCAAATTGATCTGACAACACACATCGCCGAGCATGTCACCCAGGATTTCCTCAGCCAACGGGACGTCCAGGGGCCGCCTGAGAGCCCTCGCGGCGGCCTCCAGCCGCCTGACCGCCCCGATCACCTGCCGTACATTTCTGGTGAATCGTTCGGCAATCCACGCCTGGACCTCGGCAGAGAGCACCACTCCCGTTTCGCGGACGAGTCTCGCCACGATCTGCGAACGCACGGCAATGTCGGGAGGATCAACGCGGCACACCACGCCGCCCTCCAACCGACTGACAAGTTCCTGACTCAATTCACGAATTTCACACGGTGGACGATCGGCGGCACACACGATCTGACAACCGCTTTTGAGCAGGCTATCAATCGTATAAAGCAGTTCGATTTGAGTTTGACGCTTGCCAACAAAAAAGTGCAAATCATCCAGGAGAAATAGTTGTAAACCTCGATATTTCTGGCGAAAGACCGGAATGCCGCCTTTATGGAGCGCTTCCACGTAGGCCGTCGTAAACTGTTCCGCTGAAAGATAAATGGCGGCAATTCGGGGATGCCGTTGCTTCACCGCTCGCCAGATCCCCTCGAGAAGATGGGTCTTGCCAACGCCACTCGGACCATGAAAAACAAGCGGCGAATATGTGCCCAACATGCGAACGACGGCATCGGCGGCAGCGAACGCCAGGCGATTGCAGTCGCCGACCACAAAAGAATTCAAATCGTAGCCCGGTCGCAACGGATTCTTCGGTGCACGGGCTGGCCCCCTGACCTCATCTGAATCAGGCCGCGCCTCAGTCTCTGGATGCAGTTTCAACGCACCTCGGTGATCCGATCTTTGCGGACCTGCTTCACCATCAAAGAGAGATTGCGACGATTCAAGCGACAGACATGCTGTTTTTTGGTTGGAGGACATCGCCGTTGAAACGGCCTGCGTCGGCTCCCGATCCAAGACGGGTTCACCTCGCGATGCCACATCGTGAGCCATTCCGGTTGTGGACGTCGCCTGGAATTCCTCGCCAGATAAAGAGGCACTGGCCGTCTCAATAACTGTCTCTGTTCCTTCAGATTCATTAAGAGAAGCGAACCGAAACAACGGCAAGGCCTCGGACGAATCTAAGGCTGTTTGTGCCGAACGGTGAGACGATGCGCGAGATTGAGATTGCCTTCTCGTCCCATTGCCTTTCGCCCCGCCAGCCATCGCATCGCCGCATGGAACCAATTCGTCTGAATGGTCCTGCACGCCTTCGGCATCACAGACAAACGTGATCTTAGGAATCCAACCAATCACCGACTGGCAAGCTTCCTCGATGGCGCACGCAAAGACCGTCCGGATCCATTCGCGGAAAAACGGATTCGGCGCGTATATCGACAATTCGGTCCCATCCCAGGCAAAACGCGTGCGCGGACCGAACCACAGCGAATATCGCTCGTTCCCGACCCTGTCGGCCACTGCTCTCCGCAAGGCCGACATGATGTCCTTATCATCCTTGGCCACTGTTTCAAGGCTCCTGGCGCGCAATCCCAGCGCAAAAGTTCAGCGCTTCGCTGAAACATGACCAACGTTGCACAGGCTGCGCAATCAGATAAGTTGCGCCCGAAGAATGGTTGAATCCATTCCAAGCCTGCATGTGTGTCACCCGATGAGCGTGATTCTACCGATGCAAGCACTGCTGTCAAAGCCCCACAAGAGGACTACGAGACAATTTTTTCTGTGGACAAATTTCTGGCGGGCGACTCTCCCCTAAAGTGCGAAGATTTTTCCAAAAGACCCATCGCTGGCCATCCCCGCGCACAACCGTGGATTGGGGAAAACATGTTAAGCCAACGAGCAACGCAAGCCGATGGGAATATTCAGCACGTCCGTAACTTATTTTATAGAAATAATTTACGACGCCATGAAAATGACTATGCCACGTCCATCGATGGCCAGAAACGAGACCGATGTTAGTTCATCTCGGCAACAGCAATGTGTGTCTGCGAAGCGACACCCTGCAATCGGGATTACCTTCCCCCCTAACTCGGAGTAAGATCGAAAAGGAAAATATCTCGCTCCTCTAGCTGTTGCATACCAAGGGATTTGTAAACCTGCATCGCAGGCTTGTTCTGAACATCGACGGCCAGCAATAAACCCGACCTCTTCCGCTGCCGTGTCGTCAACTGCGCAAAGCGAACCACGTCCCGGCCCAAGCCACGCCCCCGGTATTCTGGAATCAAGCCCATATACACCAATTCCACCTGATCAAAATCAGGATGTTCGGTGAGGATCAAACAACCGACCGGCCGTTGATCGTGCACGACCAAAAACCACAAATCGGGGGAGTGAACACCGGCTGCCCGATAGCCCGCGAGAACGTCTTCCGTCTCGCGCAGACCGTTCAGTTGGGGGCAGTCGAGCGTATCCACATACGTTGCTTCAACAATTCGTATGAACTCTCCGGGATCAACCTCCGGCCAGGGGATGAAACGAAGATCACTTTGAAACTGATCCGCACGTTCACGAAAATTCTCAGGAGCCGAGAAAAGATAGCGGAGCCGGGTCAAATAGCAAAAACCGGCTTGTTCGATAGGCTGACGAAAATGCGCCTGATCCAACGAAAAGTTGGCAAAGATCAGACGGGTTTGAGTCCTGGATAGATTCTCAATTACACCACGAAACAGGGCCACGGCCGTGCTCGGTGGTTCACCCTCCAACAGCCCTGGTGCAGAGATCGCCGCCGTCCGGCCCGGATAAACCGTCCACAAAACGGCGCCAACGATCTGTTGCCCTCTCTGCGCGTGAAGAATGCCCGTCGTTCCTGGTGGTGAACGCCGAAAATGCTCGCGCAGTCGTTTCAGATGCGCGTCACGATCAGCCTCAGGCAAATCTCTGCATAACAGCCACAATCCCCGTCGAAGCCCCTCCCCCGCGGCCGGGACCACGGCTATCGGCGGAGAACCATACCCATTCGGCGGATGGTCCGGTTGCGCCATCATCTTTGAATCGCCTTTCCTAACGAATCAAGGGACGTGTGACTCCTGTCTAAACTCTTCCTGGATTTGGCTCATCAATCGACGAGGTATTCCAATATCGGCAACGTGAACCTGGCCGACAAATTGCCGTCCCATATCCGAGATTAATCCCGGTTTGATCGCCGCAAACGTTACGGTATGATCAGCCCGAATGGTGACCTGTGAAGGTCTGCCGCTATCACAATCCAAACCACTGGGCAGATCCACCGCAAGGACCTTTTTTCCCTTTCCATGGGCGTCATTGATTGCGCCAATGATCCTATCGAAAGGTGGTCGTGGCTCGCCCTGTGCACCGGTCCCCAAAAGCGCATCCACGATCCAATCTGCCCCCGTCAGGTGAGAGGTCATCAGTTCCTCCGAAAAGTCTTGGCCCAAGACAATCAGCGGCAGTTGAGCTCGCTGAATAATCTGGTAATTGACGGCTGCATCGCCAGTCAGTTCTTCACCCGGCACGGCCAGTATGATTTGAACCCGATAGCCTCGAAGATCGAGGTGCCTCGCTATGACTAACCCATCACCGGCATTGTTTCCCTTCCCACAGCAGATGACAACAGGGCCATTGATTCCCAAACGTTCAAGGACATCTGCCGCGCCCCGCCCTGCATTCTCCATCAAAATCAGACTCGGAATGCCATAATCCATGACAGCTCGGCGATCTAACTCCCGAACCCATCGCCGGGGCAAAATAACATTCGTCTGGTGATTCTGACTGTTTATCATCGTATTTTGGACAAGAGGCTGCTTTCCTAAGACCGATCTCTTGTAATCTCCGAGTGAACGACAGATTCAAAGTCAACTCTGCGTCAATCGCAAGAACGACCCTATCGCCTGAATACACCATCAGTTTGCGGGAAACGAAAGCAAAAGAAAAGGGGCCTTTTAGAAAGGCCCCCAGGGAATCGAGGACAAAAACATTAACAGTCCAAAATACAATCGCGATACCCTATTCGCCGTCTTTCGGCATCACCAACGACTCGCTCTCCAGTCCAGCGAAGGCCAGGATCGCATAGAGGACAAATCCCACGACGAAGGCGGCCACCGGCGGGCACGGGACGTACGCTGTCCCCAGGACAAGATCGATCCCGCCGACGACAAAGCCCGCAATCCAGGAGATCCAGCCCGCTGGGTTGAACCCAGCCCGGGGTCCCGCCCAGCGGCTACCCGCAAGCAAATAGTCCGCTGCCATGGCACCGCAGACCGGGCCGAACGAGGCTCCAATCACGGTAAACACATTGGCAGCATTGCCAGCATAGCCCGAAAGGACCAGGGCAATCGAAGCGAGCGCCCCGATCCCGCAGGAAACGAACGGGTTGACCTTGGGCAGGGTCGTCTTGAAGCTATTCGCCGCAATGAAGCTAGAAAAACACGCCGGTGGAAATGCCGCAATCGCCAGGAGGTACCAGAAGATTGCCGGAGTCTTTTCGCCTAACACCGGTGCCAGATTTTCCATCAATTTGGTCGGCTGGAGAACTGCCGGTTGCCCTGCCAGACCCGCGCCCACTGTGCCGGCCGCAATAATCAGGGCCAAACCACCCGTCAGGATGATGGCTCCCGCAATTCCCACCAAGCCGCCCCATTTGACGTCGTTTTCGTCCCGATTTCCCATGCCGAAATCAACGCCCGCGGCCCCAGCCGTCGCGAAGAAACCGACCACATAGGCCGAAATCGCCAGGAAAACGCCCCAGACCGTGAGCGGCGGTACTTGCTTGGCAGACTGAGCCGCAGGGGTCTCGGCCTTCTGTTCCGCACTCGTTGCCGAACTTTCACTCGCCGCCGGTGCGGAGGCAGCCAGTTCCTTGTGATTGAACTTGGCCAATCCACCAAGCGATGCAAGCGTTAACACCACCAAGATGAACAGCGGGAACAAGGGAAGGTAGGTAGCGATTCGCCCGACGTATTGAATTCCTTTCAGTCCGACCAAGGTCGCCAAGACCACAAACGCAATACCGACAACCGTAAACGTCAGGGTTCCAGGTCCGGCACCGAACGGGGCACAAAGCAACCCGGTCGTGAAAAAGGCGTTCACCGCCAACCACCCGAACTGGAGAACGCCCATTAAAAACCCCGGCATAATGAAACCACCCTGGACACCGTAGGTAGATGTCCCCACAACATAAAGCGGCAGCCCTGTTTGAACACCCAGTTTGCCGGGCACCAGGTAAAACAGATAGTGGCAGATCAAAGCCGAGACAATCAAGGCCAGCAAAGCAATGCCCAACCCTTGCGAGAGGGCGCCTCCGGCCATCAAGGGGACTCCGCTTCCCGGAGTTAATTCTTTCAACAAGGGGACCTGATGCCAAAACACAAACCAGAGAAAGATCCCCGCATACGTCGGCGCGGTACTGGCATACCACGGCGTTCGCTTGTCCTTCGGCACCGGCTTGGTGCTGGTGACATAATCTGGAAGTTGTGTGGCCATTGAGTAACCTCCTTTACTTGCCCAACAAGGAACCACATCGCAGATTCAAACAGACGTACGTCGGTGACATCGCTGCAATCGCTGATATCACGACTTTCCCGATTGGGATTGAGTATAACCAAACATTTAGCAATGTCCATAACCACAAATTGTCCAAAGTCTCTTTTTGCGTCACCTAACGTGAGGAGCCTAACGAAAGCCGATCGGCCAGCGCCGATTTCTTCGCACGCTGCATACAAGAACATTTTCGCCTGATTTTTTTGCGCCTTTTCTTGTACCAAACGCGCGTTACAGATTGCCTAGACACTCTACACGCCTCATCTTTCCAGGTTTGCATTGACGCAACCTTGACTTTGCGATTACGATTCGCGGTTTGAGGGTCTATAGTCCTTGCGGGAATGACAATGGGAGTTGATGGATCAACAGACCTGCGGGTTCCAACCGCACAATTCCGCATTTGCTCGGCACAATTGCAGAAGGAGGGATTAACTTTGACACTTCGGCCAGGGGAGCCGATGACGAACCGATTCCAGCGGCCGATTTTTCTCGGCGCACTCTTCCTACTCGCCTTTGTCGTACGGCTCATTGCGGCAATGGGGTGGGAGTGGCATTTTGGTCCTCATCTTGTTTTTGGCGATAGTGAAAGCTACTGGTGGCTTGCTCGTTGTCTTGCCCGCGGCGAGTCCTACCAGTTCGGCGATTTCGGCACGGTTTTTCGCATGCCTGGATACCCCGCTCTTTTGGCACCCCTTTTTTGGATTTTTGATACCCCACCAACGCTGGCAGCGCGAATTGAGGGCAGCCTGCTTGGGGCCGCGTGTGTCCTCATAACGGCCATCTGGGCGGGACGCCTTTTCGGACGTCAGGCTGAATGGCCTGCCGGATTGATTATGACATTTCACCCTGAAATGGTCCTTTCAAGTATCCTGATCCTCAGCGAGGCGGCGTTCCTCCCGGTTTGGACGGTGCATCTCCTGGCCCTGTGTGAAGTCCTGTATCGAAATAACCTAAGCGGGACGGTCGGAAAATTAAGAACAGGTCTGGTAGTAGGAGGCCTGAGTGGATTTGCCACGCTCATTCGTCCGGCCGCTCTATTGTGGCTACCGTTCTTCGCGGGCACGATGCTCCTGTTTTCCAGACAGCGTCAGCGGGGCCTCACCTTTTGGGTCATGTCTTTCCTGGGCTTCGCAATCGTGATGTTCCCCTGGTGGCTGCGGAACTACTGGGTTACCGGGCAATGGGTCCTGACAACGACTCAAACTGGCCCAACCCTTTATGATGGTCTTCATCCGCAAGCCTCCGGGGCCAGCAACATGGAGTTTATCCCTCAAAAATTCGCCGAGCTTCGACAATCCATGCCCAATGCCGGGAATGTCGCCCTCGAAGTTGAATTCAACAGACGACTCACGGCTGAGGCCCTCCACTGGGCTTGGTCCAATCCGCAGCAAATGCTTCGCCTGGCCGCCACAAAATTTTGCCGATTATGGAATCCCCTCCCAAATGATCCAGGTTTTAATGCTTTCCCTGCAAATGTGATTCTGGCTGTTGGCTTTCTGTGTGTCATTGTTTTGGGGCTGGCCGGTCTCATCAAATTCGGGCTGAACGATTGGGGCGTTGCCGTTTGTTGGTTTCCGGCGGTTTATGTAACGTTGCTTCATCTGATCCTGGTCGCTTCTATCCGCTATCGGTGGCCTGCAATCCCCGGACTGATTGTGCTGGGAGCAGGCTTCCTGGTCATGATCACTAAGCGATCAAGGATCGACCATGATAGGCAATAAAAAGGAGGTCCTCGTGTTCGGGTTCCGAGGGAGATTGGCAGGTATTTGGATCATCCATGATTCGACGGGACTGTAGGGACGGTAGTCCGCAATGAAGGATTCGCTGAGGCCAGCAAAACTGATCTGGACGCTGCTCAAGTGGGGTCTTGTGGCCCTGCTTATCGCTGGCCTTTTCTTGGGTCTCGCTGTTTATCGAAGCCTCGATACGAGGCTCAAGCATCTTATTGAGGCCCAGGCTGCAGAGCTTTTTCCGAATCTGACGGTTCATGTGCGATCGGCACAGATTCTGATTGGCGAGGGCGTTCAGATCCGCGGTTTACGTATCGTCGATCCAAAAGATGATCGGAACACCGGTGTTATCCTGGAAGCGGATGAGCTCTTCCTCACTGGCCCTTTGGATTACCAGCAACTGCTGAGCAAGAAGGTCCGGATCGACCGAGTTCTGATTCGTCGGCCTCATCTCCGCCTTGTTTGCCAGGAGCAAGGTACATGGAATATTGCTCGTCTCTTTCCGCTGCCCAAAGGTCAAGGCGGGGGGGCTCCCCTTCAGATTGAAAATGGGACAATCGAGATCGTGGATATGAGAAAAAACCCCGCCTCAGTGCTGACGTTACGGGACATTCAGCTAGGGATTGTCCCCCCTACCCCGGCAATGCCCGAAACCACTCCGTCATGGACGATATGCGGCACTATGACGGGGGATTTTTTGAGACGCATCGACCTCGAAGGCAGCATTGATCCGACGACCCTCTGCACGCGACTTTCTGGTCGGGCCGACTCCATCGAGTTTGGCCCGGAACTGCAAGGCGCTCTTCCTGTGGAGATCACTCGCCAGCTTGAGAGTTTACAGCATCTGCGGGCACAACTCGGGTTGACGTTCCAAGTGTACGTACGCGTTGGAGAACGACCGGAAGTCGCCTTTGATGTTGCCGGACAGATTCTGCAAGGGCGGATTGACGATCCGCGCTTACCTCACCCGATTTCCGATATTCGTGCGAGTTTCTCATGTCGGAATACGGGCATCGAGGTTCGCAACCTATCGGCAACGATGGGCCAGACGTCGATCTGGGTGACATTCTTTGGTTTATCTGGCTGGAGCTTATCGGCCCCTTTTGATCTTGACGCCCGCTGCGAACACGTCGAGTTCGATCCCGCAATCGTTCGTCTCCTTCCCGATGTGCTCCAGCAAGAATGGCCGAAGTATTTTCCCCAAGGATTGCTGGACCTCTCAATTCGCTGCACATCGCAACCGCAAGGGTTGCAATTTCGTGTGACGGCCGATCTGCAAAACGTCTCATTTGCATACTACAAATTTCCCTACCGTTTGCAGCAAACGCAGGGACGCATGGAGCTGACGCCGGAGCAATTGACCATCCAATTGACTGCCCGTGCAAATGGTCAGCCCGTAGAGATTCGGGGACAGGTCCTGGCGCCGCTGACGTCACCACGGTCCCAGATCTTTGTCAGTGGGAGGGGAATTGCCCTTGATGATCGTCTGGTCGATGCGGTGCTCAATCCCAAAACGCAAAATACGATACGTTCGCTCCAATTGTCGGGAACCGCAGACTTCTGGCTGAGCCTCTGGCAAGACAAGCCGGGCGAGGACCTTCATCGCCATCTGGAGGCAATCTTGAATCGCTGCTCCATGAAATACCAGAGGTTTCCGTACCCCATCTCGAATATCACGGGCCGGCTCATTATGCGAGATGATGCATGGTGCTTTGAAGAACTGAGAGGAAATCACGGCCCGGCGCAAATCACGGCAGCCGGAACCTTGCTTCCCGACAAGGATGGAACAGAACTGACGTTGCGCTTTCGCGCCCGACAAGTCCGCCTCGATAGTACGCTTCGTGATGCCTTCCAAATGGAACATGTGCGAAGTGTTTGGGACGATCTCCAGCCCAATGGATTGGTTGATATCGAAGGGGTCCTCAGTTGCCCTGCCAACGAGGCAATGAAGCTGAGTTTCTCTGCCCGACCAAGTGATCGCAGCCTCACTTTGGAGCCAACCGGCTTTCCTTATCGCATGGAAGGCATTGATGGAACGTTGATTTACGATAATGGCGCGATCCTCGTTCAGGACTTTCGTGCCTTTCACGGTAATACCGAGTTTAATGCCAATGTGACGTGTTCGCTCATGCCGGGCGGAGGGTGGCAACTGGTATTCTCCGACTTATGGGTGGATCGACTCGTCGTGGATCGATCGCTTCTGATCGCCCTGCCCGAAGCATTGAGCAGGACCTTTTCCCGGCTTAACATCCAGGGTCCCCTGGCGATTCGGGGACAGTTTGCAATCGGACGCTCCACCCAGTCCGGCGGCATTGCGGACCGCGCGGCAGCAAGCGCGGAGGCACAACGGAGTGAGGGATCGCCCCTCATGGCAACCTGGAACGTTGTTGTGACGCTCGTCCAGGCCCAATTAGGCACCGTCATCCCGATCCAGAATATCAACGGCCGGATCTCATTGCAGGGGGAATACCGCAATGGACGATTGTCGAGTGCGGGTCACTTTGACCTGGATGCCCTCAGCATTCAAGGGTTCCATATCGCTCGACTCAAGGGCCCTTTTTCGCTGGAAAACGAATTAATCTTCCTTGGAGATTATCAAACTCAGATCATCACACACGATCAAGG
>Ga0068707_1001608_pt1 | contig 15852 bp, 15 predicted proteins | sample YNPNPMetaG_FD_66600 | JGI IMG/M metagenome (GOLD analysis project Ga0068707, IMG submission 66600) | Anoxygenic and chlorotrophic microbial mat microbial communities from Yellowstone National Park, USA - YNP NP MetaG | ecosystem: Environmental > Aquatic > Thermal springs > Hot (42-90C) >...
GCCTTGGACAAAGGGGGGACCGAGGTCGTGGGCGGTGTGGTGGTGGTCCGTTACGGCGAGAACCCCCTGGAGGTCATCAAGAACGTCCGCAAGAAGATGGAAGAGATCTCCGTCGGCCTGCCGCGCAAGACACTGCCCGATGGCACGGTGAGCCAGGTGCGCATCGTGCCTTTTTACGACCGCACAGGGCTCATCCATGAGACCCTGGACACCCTGAGCTCGGCCCTCACCGACGAGATACTGGTGACCATCCTGGTCCTGGTCTTCATGGCCAGCCACTGGGGCGGCTCCCTGCTCATCTCCAGCGTCCTGCCCCTGGCGATAATCATCTGCTTCATATTCATGAAGCTCTTCGGGGTGGCCGCAAACGTGGTGGCCCTGTCCGGGATCGCCATAGCCATAGGGACCCTGGTGGACATGGGGATCATCATCGTCGAGAACATCCTGCAGCACCTGGGCGAGGAGGATTCGCAAGAGGATAGGCTCCAGGTGGTATTCAGGGCCTGCCGCGAGGTGGGAGGGGCGGTGTTGACCGCGGTCTCCGCCACCATCGTCAGTTTCCTGCCGGTCCTCACCATGGAGGGGGCCGAGGGAAAACTCTTTCGCCCCCTGGCCTATACCAAGACCTTCGCCCTGTTCGCCGCCCTCATCGTGGCCGTGGCCGTCATACCCCCTCTTGCCCGAACCATCTTCGCGAAGAAAGGCGGTGCGGATGGGCGTTTCTGGATCGTCCACGAGGGGTTGATTTACTTGGGTGTGGCCGTGGGGTTGGTCTTCAAGTGGTGGGTCGGGCTGGCCATGGCCCTCATCGGACTCCAGAACCTCCTCGCCTCCAGGCTCAGGGGGGGTAGTGCCAGGTGGGTGCACCTGGGCGGGAGATGGTTCGCCCTAGGTGGGATCACGATCCTGCTGGCGAGCCACTGGCTCCCGGCAGGGGTGGAAAAGGGTTGGGCGTCCAACGCCTTGTTCGTAGTTGTGCTACTAGGGGGGGTCCTGGCCTTCTTCAGGCTGTTCCAGGCTCACTATGCCAGGATCCTCGGGTGGTGCCTGGCGCACAAGGGGGCATTTCTCTCGCTGCCCGCTGCAATCCTCATCCTGGGTCTCACCATCTGGCTGGGATTCGGATCCCTGGTCGCATGGCTGCCCAAGGGGATCTCCGAGAGAGGGCCCTTCGCCTTCATCCATCGGCTCTTCCCGGGGCTCCGAGAGGAATTCATGCCACCCTTGGACGAAGGGTCATATCTCTTCATGCCCATCACCATGCCCCATGCCTCCATAGGGGAGGCCCTGGACGTATTGCAGAAACAGGATGCTGCCATACAAGCCATACCGGAGGTAGAGACCGTTGTGGGCAAGCTGGGGCGTGCCCAAAGCGCCCTGGACCCGGCCCCTCCGTCGATGATCGAGACGGTGGTCAATTACAGGCCTAAGTACCTCTTGGGGCCCGATGGCCAGAGGCTCCGGTTCCGTTTCCAGGCCAGTGAGCTCGACCTCTTCAGGAGGGAAGACGGCACCCCTGTTCGCGCCCCGGACGGGAGGCCTTACCTGGTGAGGGGGCGCTTCGTTAGAGACGAGGGGAACCGGCTCATACCTGATGGCCGCGGCCAGCCCTTCCGGGTATGGCGGCCGCCTTTGGATCCTGCCCTCAACCCTGGCCGCAAGCCGTGGGGGGGGGTAAATCGCCCTGAGGATATCTGGGATGCCATCGCGCAGGCGGCGAGCATCCCAGGCACCACCACCCCCTCCAGGCTCCAGCCCATCTCGGCCCGCATGGTCATGCTCCAGAGCGGCATCAGGTCCAGCATGGGGATAAGGGTAATCGGTCCGGACCTGGACTCCGTCGGGAAGGCCTCGCTCCAGATCGAGGGGTATCTCCGTGAGGTCCCATCCATAGATCCCTCCACGGTGATAGCCGAGAGGGTCCTGGGCAAGCCGTACATAGAGATCCACGTGGACCGGCAGGCCATTGCCCAGTACGGCATAAGGTTGCAGCAGGTCCAGCAAGTCATAGAGTACGCCTTAGGCGGGGCGGCCATAACCTCCACTGTGGAGGGCCGCGAGCGTTACCCGGTGAGGGTCCGGTACGCCAGGGAGCTCAGGGATGATCTGGAGTCCTTGGGGAAGGTCCTGGTCCCCAGCGCGGACGGGGCCCAGATCCCCCTTGCCCAGCTATCCGAGATCCGATACGTGCGCGGCCCGGAGGTCATCAAAGGGGAGAACACGTTCCTCGCGGCCTATGTCCTCTTCGACAAGAGGCAGGGGTTCTCGGAGGTGGAAGTGGTGGAGCAGGCCAGGGACCACTTGAAGGAGAGGCTGGAGACCGCAGGACCGCTGCCCCAAGGGGTGAGCTTCGACTTCGTGGGGACCTATGAGAACCAGGTCCGGGCCAAGAAGCGATTGAGCGTGATAATGCCCCTGGCCCTTTTGATCATATTCGTGATCCTTTACCTTCAGTTCAAGTCCTTGTACACCACCTCTTTGGTCTTCTCGGGCATCCCTGTGGCTTGGGCAGGAGGGTTCATCCTGATATGGCTCTATGCCCAGCCCTGGTTCCTGGACTTCCATGTCTTGGGCGCCTCGTTGAGGGAGCTCTTCCAGGTCCACGCCGTGAACCTGAGCGTGGCTGTTTGGGTCGGATTCCTGGCCCTCTTCGGGGTCGCCATCGACGATGGGGTGGTGATGGCTACCTACCTGGACCAGAGCTTCGCCAGGAAGCGCCCGGAAACCATATCCGGGATCCGCCAGGCGGTGATGAGCGGGGCCCTGAGGAGGGTGCGCCCATGCCTCATGACCGTGGCCACCACGATCATAGCCCTGATCCCGGTGATGACCTCCGGGGGGCGGGGATCGGAGATCATGGTCCCCATGGCCATCCCCTCCTTCGGGGGGTTGACCATAGAGGTCATCTCCATGCTCATAGTGCCCGTGCTCTACTGTGCCGTGAAGGAACGGCGACTCATGAAGCGGAAGGCAGAGGGCGAGGGCACGGTGGCGCCTGAGAAAGCATGAGTCAGATCTCACCTGCCGGAGGGACCTCGGCACCTCCTGGCCCCGGCCTTCTCCAGGTCACCCATGTTGCGGACGATGCGCTCGTTGTATCCCAGGTGATTCAGGTAATCGGCCGGGCACTCCCTCTTGCAGGCATCCACCAAGGTCATGAAGCTCCGGGCATGCTCGGCTGTCTTGCAGGCGTCACCCTGTATGGAGAAATGGCGGGCCTGCACGAAGCTCTCCCTGATCTTGTCCTTGAGGGGTTCGCACTTGGCCTTCTGCGCCTCGTCCTTCCACTGGAACGGGGCGGGCTTCTCCACAGGGGCCTTGGTCCGTTCCATCTCCCTCTGCTTCATGATCCAGCGTCTGTCCTCTGCCCCCTTTGCCGGGGGCTGCTTGTCTTGGCTGGGCGTCTTGGAGACCCCGCTTTGGCCGGAGTCACGCTGGGATTCGGACCCAGCGGGCATGGTCTGACCGGGGCCTCCCTCAGCCTTGGGCTGTCCCTGAGCCAGGATCCGGCCCGCACTGTTGGACTGACACCAGGTGCTGACCGGGAAGAGCAGCAGGGCACAGCCCAGGGTCAAGCACGTGGAGGAGAGGAGGTAATGGACCACGGCCCTTGCTCCTGGAGATTCACCGAGCGATCGACCTACTGTGCATATTAGCACGGCCTGGAATGGATGGACAATCGAAGCTGCGATCTTTCCCAGCGCCAATCCCCGCCTCGGGTGGGAACTTGTATGACTTGCTCGAGCTGGAGAGAGGAGGAATGCGCGTGCGTTGCACAAAAAATAGACTCCAGCGCCCCCCAAAGGGGGCCACGGCTTCGGGCAAGGCCGGGTGCGAGCCTAGAAAACTCCAGGCTAGTTCTCTCTCTTGGTTACGAAGTTCCATTTTTTCAATTCCGCTTCTGTCGCTGCGGCCCCCATCTTCGACCCTCAAGAAGAGTAAGAAGGGAAGGCGGAGCGCACTTTGGAAGTTCGGCTGAACCTACTTGGCAATATTCCCTCATCCAGGGCCTGGAGATGGAGTTCTGCGAGAAGGGGGCCGGCTGCCCTTGGCGTCTTGTATCTGCGCCCCCAATGGTGGTAGAAAAGCTGGGGCAGGAGAGGTGAGACATGGCCGGGGAGAGGAGCTCTGCGGCACGAAGCCCTTCTTCCTTTGCTTTGGCCTTCGAAGCCGAGCTCTTGGCCGCCGCAAACGGCCTGCAGGGCTCCATGGGGTGCAGCGGAGTGCAAACACAGGCTCCTGGGGCTCATCTTCCTCGAGCGCACCTCAGATGCCCTGGAGGAGCACCCAGGCAGGCTCGAGGGGATCTGCCGCCATGGTTGCGTGCCCAACCCCGGCTCCTGCGTGGGCACTGCGGAACGGGACGAGAACGGCAAGCCCTTCGAGGATAAAATGGCCCGCCTAGGGGGACAGCTCGAGGAGCAGCAAGCCAGGGTTCTGCAGCTGGATGAGGCCCTCGCCCGCAACCTGTCCCTGATCCGCCATCCTCAGCTCGGGGGAGGAGCGCGGTGATCGCTCAAGTCGAACAGAGCCGGGCTGAACTTGAGGCCCTGTGCCGGCGGTTTCAGGTGCGCCGGCTTGAGGTCTTCGGCTCGGCAGCCTTGGGCGAATCCCGCGGCGAAGAGATCGACCTCGATTTCCTCAACCCCTATTTCCGGGAGTTTGTGGAGCGGACAAAGGTGGTACTCTATGCGGCGTGAGGCCAAGAAATACCTGTACGACATCCAGCAAGCCACGGAGCTCATTGTTGGCTTTACTGCGGGGAAGACCCTCGTGGACTACCAGGCGGACGCTATCGGGGGACCTGTCTGCGTGCGACGCACAGGCAGGTCCTTGCCCCCTCCCTCGGTCGGCCTGAACTCAGCTTTGGCCGAGAGGGCTTCCCCCAGGCCCAAATCCTGGAAAATCATTCTGGCTGACATGGGGATACGTAGGGGAGTGGATCCAATGAAATCGCGGAAGCCAGCTTTTGCGGTGATGGGCGAGTTGCGCGAGGGCTTCAAGATGACGGAGCTCGGTCCCGTACCGGAGGGGGAGAGGGTGGTGCGCCTGCTGGAGGCGGAGGGGGGAGCGCGCTGAGGCCGATCGGGCACTGAATGCGGGGCCGACCCGATCGGGCTTATTCATTACGAGCGGTTTGTGAGGCCGCAGAGGAGGAGCAGACCATGTTGCATTTTTTTGATGTTCCGGTTCGGGCCATTGAAGAATTCTGCCGCAAGCACCACATCCAGCGGCTTTCCCTTTTTGGGTCGGCCGTACGCGGTGATTTCGGACCGGAGAGTGACATAGACGTTCTGGTCGAGTTCCAGGCCGATGCACGCGTGGGGTTCCTGCAATTGAGCCGTATGCAGCGCGAGCTGGCAGATATTCTTCATCGCCCCGTTGACCTGGTGCCGCGCGCCGGATTGAAACCTGTCATCCGCGAGCAAATCGTGAAAGAAGAGGTAGTGATCTATGCGGCCTGAGCGACTTTATTTGCAAGATATCCTGGACGCCTGCGATGCCATTGAGCGATTTCTCCGGCGGACGAAGGAAATCGCTGCCACGCAGGATGAATTGTCCAGAGCGCCGTCCTGCAAAAGCTCATCGTCATTGGCGAAGCCGCTGCGCGCCTACCCCCAAGCTTTACCGAACAACATCCAGAGATCGAATGGGCGGACATTGTCGCTTTCCGTAACATCGCCGTCCATGAATACTTTGCCGTGAACTGGCAGATTGTCTGGATCACGGCCACCGAGGACGTTCCCCTGCTGCGCCAGAAGATCAAAGCGTTGCTCAGCCAGCTCGATGAGGGCGGCCGATCATGAGGGATGATCTGCCCGAAGGCTTCCAAACGACCGAACTAGGCCCTCTGCCGCAGGAGTGGCGGGTGGTGAGGTTGGGGGAGGTGGCGACATCGAGCACGCTATCGAACATCGTCATTTTGTCGCGGTCAATATCACGCTCTTCAATAACATCAGGTCTTGGCCGCGGTCTCGGTACTGGTTGGACGAGCTGGTATCTGACCTCCTTGGCCTGACGGAGCGCAAAGGCCAGGCTGTCCATGAGGCGGTGGGGGAGCTGGTGGAGCAGAGGCTGGAAAAGGCGTAAAAAAGCGTGAACCACCCCGATGACTGTGATCCGTTCCCTGAACCGGGTTTCTATCTGCTAGGCCGCCCGAGAGAACCCTTGGGATTGCATGCAAGGAGAGCGCTGCGTTACCATTACTTTCCAACGACTCGTGCCGGGGAGGGATCACGATGATCAGGGGTGAGGAGAAGTCTTGTCGGATCAAGGCATTGCTCCTGGGATGGGGGCTGATCCTCTTGCCGGTCCACTTCCATGCCCTGGCTCAGCCAGCAGTGGGAAGCTCACCTTCTCCATGTCCCGAGGAGGGGCAGGAGGCCCAGGACCTCGAGGTCTGGGCCAGGGTGGACGGGGAACCGATCCTGAGGGTGGACGTGGAGACCCCCATCGAGGCCCAGCTCAACGACCTGTATCAGAAGGTCCACGACCTCCAGAGGAGGTCCCTGGAGCAAGTCATCAACATGAAGATCCTGGAGCGGGAGGCCCGCAAGAGGAATGTCACCGTGGAGCGGTTGATCGAGACCGAGGTGAGGCCCAGGGTGAAACCGGTGACGCAGCAGGAAGTGGACAGGGAGTTCGTGGCCATCCAGGAAAGACAGCCCGGCTCCAAGCCGGACAAGGAGGCCGTCCGTCGGGGGATCTACTCCCAGAGGTATTATGCGGTGCTGGGACAGTTCGTCGAGCGTCTCAAGAGGGAGGTGCCCGTCGAGATCCTCCTGCCCCCTCCCAAGGCCTTCGTCCATCAGGTCGTGGCCGAGGAGAGCCCCTGGACCGGGGGCCGCGACGCGCCGGTGACCGTCGTGGAGTTCAGCGATTTCCAGTGCCCCAGTTGCAAGGGGCACCATCAAACCGTGAAGGACCTCCTCCAAGAGTTCAAGGGCAGGGTCAAGCTCGTGGCGCGGCAGTACCCCTTGGGGTATCACCCCTTGGCGCAGAAGGCGGCCGAGGCCGCGCTGTGCGCCCATGAGCAGGGGGCGTACTGGGAGTACGCTGACTTGCTCTTCTCCGAGCAAGAGTCCATGCAAGAAGGCACCTTCAGATCTCTGGCCGAGGCCTTGGGCCTGGACATGGGCCGGTTCGGACAATGCCTGGATTCCAGCAGATACAGGGAACAGGTGTTGCGGGACAAGTCCGACGGGGCCAAGGCAGGGGTCTCCGGTACACCTACCTTCTTCGTCAATGGGAAGAGGGTGCCAGATCTGCGACGGGAGACCATTCGGTCGGCCATCCTAAAGGAGCTCGGCTCCGGCACGCAAGACCCTGGCATCGTGGGTCGATGAGACCGCTCACATCACAGTGACAGGTCTCTTGCCGGTTTCATCCATCTCCATGGCATCACGGTGCCCATCCAGGCCCACCCACCCTTGCCACGATGCGAGGGGCCGTAACCGGTCCCTAAATGCCCTGCGGCCTTGGAATACTGTCTCTTCCCAGCTCAAATACAGTCCTCCACTGATTTACCCTGCCAGCACACCTGATAACATCTAACGCGAGGGGCCCATCGGAAGGGGCGTCTGATAGTGAACGGGAACACACCCAAGGCCTGAAAGGAGGCAGGCGATGAGACCTAGTGATGGCGCAGTGAGCCAATGGCTCGAGAAGAATCAACCGGCCATGATCCATTGCCCTTTTCAACCTGGCCGTCTGGTCATATCGAGGGACGCGTGCAAGAAGCGGCACCTGGCGAGCCACCTCGAGCCGTTCGAGGAGACCATGGAGACGGATTTCTTCAAGTATACCTTCCGAAAGGGGTTGTCCCTCTGCAACCAATGCCCTATCGGGATGAGGCTTGCCGGCCCATCCCTCGCTGCAAAGGGTCACCGCGACTGGGAGGAACACCAAGAGAGTGGGGCAGCCGTGGGATGAGCCCTCCCCCCGGCATCTCTCCCCCAGGGTCAGCGCCACCAATGCGGTTCAGGGATAGATGCCCCTGAGCTGGGTGGCCTTGGCCACCCTCCCCACGGCCAGGATGTAGGCCGCGGTTCGCATGTGGACCTTGCGGCTGGCGGCCAGGGCCAAGACCTCGGAGAAACTCCTCTTGATGATGCGACTGAGCCGATCGTTGACCTCATCCTCGCTCCAGAGGAGTTCCTGGAGGTTCTGCACCCACTCGAAATAGCTGGTGATCACGCCGCCTGAGTTGGCCAGGATGTCCGGGACGAGGAAGATCCCTTTCTCGTGGAGGATTTCATCTGCTTCCGGGTCGGTGGGGCCATTGGCCCCTTCCACGAGGATCCGACAACGAAGCCTGGAGGCGTTTTCTGCCCTGATCTGGTTCTCGGATGCGGCCGGCACCAGGATGTCGCATTTCATCTCGAGGAGATCCTCGTTGCTTATCTCCTCGGCCTCTATCTCCTCCGCCACCAGGCACTGATGGGCGGCCTTGCACTGCAGGGCCCTATCCGGGTCCAGACCGCCAGGGGCATATACGCCAGCCCTGGAGTCGCTGATGGCGACGACCCTGGCCCCCGCCTTGTGGAAGAATCGTGCCGCCACCCCCCCCACGGCACCGCATCCCTGGATGGCCACCTTGGCCCCTTCCACGGGGATTCCGACGTGGCGGGCAGCCTCCACCGCCGCCAGAAAGACCCCGCGCCCCGTGGCCTGGAGCCTGCCCACGGATCCGCCCAGTTCCACCGGCTTGCCCGTGACCACCCCTGGGACCGAGTATCCCTTCAGGATACTGTAAGTGTCCATCATCCAGGCCATGACCTGGGGCGTTGTGTTGACCTCGGGCGCTGGTATGTCCCTCTCAGGGCCGATGAGATGGGATATCTCCCAGGTGTAGCGGCGGGTCAGGTTCTCGATCTCCCTCGGGGTCATCTCCTTGGGGTTGCAGCGCACCCCGCCCTTGGCCCCCCCGAAGGGGATATTGACCACAGCGGCCTTCCAGGTCATCCACATGGCCAGGGCCCTCATGTCGTCCAGGTCCAAGTCGGGCTGATACCGGAGTCCCCCCTTTCCAGGGCCCCGCGCGTCGTTGTGCAAGACCCTGTAGCCCGTGAACATCCTCAGCTTCCCGTCGGCCAGCCTCACAGGGAAATGGACGATCAACTCCCTTCGCGGCCACCGCAGCTTTTCTATGATCGCCTCGTCCACGTCCAGATGCCGCGCGGCGATATCGAGTTGCCTTCTGGACATATGGAATATCCCTTCAGGTCCTTGGCGCTTCACCGGACAACCTCCAGATGATAATCTGTTCTCAGGAGTCTAAGGCGGGCGAGACAAAAGGACAAGGCACTTGCCCAGGCATTCAGCCGATCGGGCCGACAGAGGGGACCGAGATGAGGGAACACGGCTTGTTCATAGGGGGCAGGTGGATGGAATCCGCCACCGGGGATCTCTTCGAGACGAGGAGCCCGAGCACCGGGGAACTCCTGGCGGTACACGCCAAGGGCTCGGAGATCGACGTGGAAAGGGCAGTGGAGGCGGCCGAGAAGGCATTTCCTGCATGGAAGGCCCTTCCGGCGCCCAAGAGGGGAGAGATCTTGCTCAAGGCCGCCTCCCTCCTCAGGGGGAGAAAGGAGGAGATGGGCGCCCTGATCACCAAGGAGATGGGCAAGGTGATCGCCGAGGGGAAGGGAGAGGTGCAGGAGGCCATAGACTTCCTGGAATACATCTCCGGGGAGGGCAGAAGGCTCCTGGGAGAGACCACGACATCCGAGCTTCCAAGAAAGTTCTGCATGACCGTCAGGCGGCCCATCGGCATCGTCGGGTGCATAACGCCGTGGAACTTCCCGGTCGCGGTGCCATGCTGGAAGCTCGGGGCGGCCTTGATCTCAGGCAACACCGTCGTGTTCAAGCCCTCCACTCTCACCCCCCTGTGCGCCGCTGTCCTCGTGGAGGTGCTCCAGGAGGCCGGGCTCCCCCATGGGGTCCTGAACTTGGTCACAGGCCCGGCAGGGGATGTGGGGGAAGCCATGGTCCGGCACCCCAAGATCAAGGCCATCTCCTTCACAGGGGGGGTAGAGACGGGCAGGGAGATCTATTCGAAGGCCTCTGCACTGATGAAGAGGGTGGGCCTGGAACTGGGGGGGAAGAACCCGCAGATCGTTCTGCAGGACGCAGACCTCGATCTGGCCGTCGAGGGTGCCCTCTTCGGTGCCTTCGGGACCGCTGGGCAGCGATGCACTGCTACGAGCCGTCTCATCGTTCACCGGGGCGTCTACCAGGAGGTCGCGGACAGGCTCCTCGCCAGGACCGCGGCCCTGAAGATAGGCGATCCGCTGGACCCATCCGTGGACATGGGCCCTGTGGTGAGCGAGGAGCAGCGAGAAAAGGTCTTGACGTACATGGGGATAGGGAGTTCAGAGGGGGCCAAGCTCCTCATAGGCGGGAAGAAGATGGAAGGCGGGCCCTACGACAAGGGGTTCTTCGTCCAGCCGACTCTCTTCGAGGCGGTCCAGGGGATGCGTATCACCAGGGAGGAGATCTTCGGTCCGGTGCTCTGCCTGATCCGAGCCGAGGATTACGAGGAGGCGGTCCAGCTGGCCAACGACGTGGGCTATGGGCTCTCTTCCTCCATATACACCAGGGACGTGACCCTCGCCTTCAGGGCCATGGAGGAACTCGAGGCCGGCATCACCTACGTCAATGCCCCGACCATCGGCGCCGAGGTCCATCTCCCCTTCGGGGGGGTGAAGGACACGGGAAACGGGACCAGGGAGGCGGGGACCGCCGCCATAGAGGAATTCACCGAGCTCAAGAGCATCTTCGTGGATTACAGCGGGAGGCTCCAGAAGGCGCAGATAGAGGGGTGAGGAGACACCGATGGGCATACCCGGCAACCTCTTGACCACTGCCATGGCGGTCATGCCCCACACGGACGTGGATCGGGCCATGTCCCTCGCGCTTTCGCTGGACATCCCGTTCTGGCCTCAACTCCCTCATCTGAGCTATTACGAGGACATGTACGTCCAGGCCTCTGAGCGCTTTCCGGGCATAGAGCTCAATATCGTCGAGCGGAAGTTGCGTCTCTCCAGGGAGAGATTCGTCGCGGAGCTAGACGAGGCCCTTTGCCGCTTGGACGACCCGGATTTCCTCGACATCAGCGAGACCTATTCCGTCGTGTACCACAGGTTCCTCGGTCTGGAGCTTTCCCAAAGGGCGGCCATCCGGGGGCAGATGGAAGGCCCCATAAGCCTTGGTTTCAACATACAGGACGATGAAGGGCGCCCGATCCTTTTCGACGACACGGTCCGATCCTTCATGTTGGAGTTCATGGCGAGGAGGGCCACGGTGCAGCTCCGGCGCCTGAAGGGGCGCAATCCCAACGCGTTCATCTACATCGACGAGCCAGGGCTCCAGTTCCTCTTCAGCGGCATGGCCGGGTACGGGGATCGGGCTGCTCGCTCGGACATGGAATACTTCTTTTCCATGATCGAACGTCCCAGGGGGGTCCACCTCTGCGGCAACCCGGACTGGGACTTCCTTCTGGGGCTGGACTTGGACATCCTCTCCTTGGACGTCTACAATAACGGCGAGATCTTCACATCTTACGCCGGTGCCATCCGCAGGTTCCTGGAGCGTGGCGGGACCCTGGTGTGGGGGATAGTCCCCACGAACCTCGAGCCCTTCTCGAGGGAGGACGTGGAGACCCTGGAGAGGCGGCTTTCAGGGATGTGGGAGACATTGGCCAGGAAGGGGTTGGACAGGGAGCTTGTCCTTTCGCGAGGTCTCCTCTCCCCCGCTACCTGCTGCCTGATAAACCCGGATCGGGAGAGGACCGTGGAGCAGGCCTTCGGTGTGGTGAAGGCCCTCTCGGGGCAGATGAGGGAGAGACATCGTCTGGCATAGGGCGGATCCCATGGAAGAGAAGTTCTACAAAGAGCGCTTCGAGGCCCAGAAAAGACTGTTGCAGAAGGTGGCGTCTTCCTTGGAGGTCAACGAGATCCTCGAGAAGATGAGGGAAGAGGCCAAGGCCCTGGTACCCGGCGCCATGGAGGCTTGCATCATCCTGCTCGACAAGGATGCCCCGAGCTACACACGCCCCCTTCAATGCGCCCTCTATGACACCCCCATAAACTGCCTCTCCTGCAAGAGGAACCGACCCGCCATCCAGAAGGCCATCCAGAAGGGCAAGGCGGTGGTCTTCCCGCGCACCGAGCCCATTGTCAGGAGGGACGGCTCGGTGGTGGAGATCGGTCCGGAGATGGCAGTCCCTGCCAAGGTTGGCGGAGAGGTGGCAGCGGTCGTGAGCGTGGTGTCAAGGCCGGGGACGAGCTTCACCCGCAGGGAGTTCTACCTCATCAAGGACCTGGCCGAGAGCGTCAGCAACGTCATAGCGAGCGCCAAGAAGCACTGGGAGGTCACCCAGGAGAAGATCCGGATCGCGCAGGTCCTGAGCCACCTCTCCCCGTTCGTCCCATTGTCTGTCAGGAACATCGTGGAGAAGAACCCCGAGATGAGCGGGCTGGAGAAGGAGAAGAGGCCTGCGACCGTCCTCTTCCTGGATCTCGAGGACTACACCAGGTTGAGCGCGAGCCGCCCCGACACAGAGGTCAACATGCTCGTGGAGGGCCTCTTTTCCACCTTCGTGGATCCCATCCAGCGGGCGCACGGCGACATCGTGGAGACCGCCGGGGACGGCCTCATGATCGTCTTCAAGGACCATGACGCCAGGACCAACGCCGTCAACGCTGTCAAGGCGGCCTTCGACATCCACACGAGGACCGAGGAGCACAACAGGGCCCTGGGGGGTGAGTTCGAGCCCCTCAAGGTGAACATGGGTATAAACTCGGGGATCGCCCTGGTAGGGATGACCCGCTTCAAGGGATCCCTGGGGACCCGCATGACCTACACCGCCAGCGGCCCGGTGACGAACCTGGCCGCCCGCCTTGCGGCCGAGGCCAAAGGCGGAGACATCCTCATCGGGGAAGATACCAAGGCCCTGATCGAGGGGCTCTGGCCCACGCACGACCGGGGGCTCAGGATCCTCAAGGGCATAGAGGAGCCGGTGAGGGTCTACTCGCTCTTGAAGGCGGAGTGAGGCCGAGTCCGGTCCCTTTCCCTTTCTTTCTCTCCTTCTCGGACACCCCTTGACTCGCACACCCGGCGATTTAGGCTGAAGGTGGGTCCTCGGAGGAGGACCGAACGGGCGTTACGGGGGCCTCTCAGTAGCGAGGTCTCGATCCGGCCCGGAGCACGAAAGGGGAGGTGATCGTCATGGCAGAGAGGGAAAAGAGGGTGATAGTGCCCCTGACCAATGTCATGCACTGCGAGGACGACTCGGGCCTCCGCATCGAGGTGGACCTGGCAGGGGCGACCAAGGAGAGCGTCGAGCTGGAGATGGGAAACGGCGGTTTCTGCGTCAAGGCTGAAGGCGAAGGGGTCATATACGAGAGCTGTTTCATGCTCGCCCATGAGGTGAAACCCAGACAAGCAAAGGCGAGATTCGAGTCCGGGCTCCTGACCATAGAGGTGCCTTTCAAGGAGGATGTGCGCGGATACAAGGTCCCAGTCCAATGAGTCGAGGACGAGAGGGGGCCGAGCCCTTGCGACTCGGTCTCCTCCCCTCGCTCAAGGGCCGCTGGACATCTGTTTTTCCACCAGGCTCAGTGCACGCGCTTCTCGTGTCCCTTCCAGAACTCCTCCCGGAGGAGTTTCTTCAGGACCTTCCCGGTGGGATTGACCGGCAACTGTTGCCTGAACTCCACGCTCGTCGGCCGTTTGAAACGTGCCAGGTTCTGACGGCAGAACCTGAGGAACTCCTTCTCGGTCAGGGACTGGCCGGGCTTCAGGACCACCAGGGCCTTGACCTCCTCCCCCCACTTCTCGTCCGGCACCCCGATCACCGCGGCCTGCTGGATCGCGGGGTGTGTCAAGAGGACCTTCTCCACCTCGCTGGGGTAGATGTTCTCCCCCCCCTTTATGATCATGTCCTTAAGCCGGTCCACCACGGTGATGTAGCCCTGCTCGTCGATGGTGGCCAGGTCCCCTGTCCGGAGCCAGCCGTTGAGAAAGGCGCTCTGGGTCTCCTCCTCCATCCCCCAGTATCCGCGCATCATCCCGTCGCCGCGCGCCACGATCTCCCCAACCTCGCCAGGCCTCACGGGTTCCCCGTGTCGGTCCACCACCCTGAGCTCGCTCATGCTGTACTCCCGGCAGGTGGCCGTGGCATGGGTCTTGTGGTCCTCCGGCAAGAGGAGGCCGAGGACTCCGGTGCTCTCCGTGAGCCCGTAGCCCTGGATGAACTCGCACTGGAAGACCTCCATGGCCCTCCTGAGCAAGGGCTCTGGCATGGGGGCAGCGCCGTACATCAACCTGCGGAACCTGCTGTAGTCCTTCTTTTCCACCTCCGGGGTGTAGAGGAGGGCCCAGATCATCACCGGGACCATGAAGCTGTGGGTGGAGCCCTCCTCGCTCATCCCCTTGAGGGTCTCCTGCGGGTGGAACTCCCGCTTGAGATTGCAGCTCATGCCAGCGATCATGGCGGAGAATATGGTGATCAGACCTCCGATGTGGAATATCGGGGCCACCACCAGGACGTCGCACGGGGGGACGTTGAACCCCACATCTATGACCAGCCCCACTGCAGTGCCCACCAGGTTTCGATGGGTCAAGGGGACACCCTTGGGCACGCCTGTGGTGCCGCTGGTGTACATCTGAATGAGCACGTCCTCATCCCCCACATCGGCCTGCGGCTCATCGGGACAGGACTTCAGGAGGAGCTCCTCGTAACTGTTGGCCCCCCCTTCCGCCTCGCCCAGGACGACGAGCTCCTCCATGTGTTCCAGGTCGGGCCTGATGGCCCTGAATACCTCCAGGAACTCCCGCTCCAGCAGGATCAGGCGGGCCCTGGAGTTGTTGAGGAGGTACTTGTAATCGTTGGCGTGGAGCCGATAGTTCAAGGGGACGGTCACGGCCCCGATCTTCCCGCAAGCCAGATAGAGCTCGACGAATCCGGGATGGTTGCGCGACAGCACGGCCACGCGGTCGCCCTTGCGGATATTGAATCTGTCCCGCAGGAGATGCCCCAGGCGGTTCACACGTTCGTTGGTATCCAGATAGGTGAAACTTCGCCCGTGAAAACGAAGGAAGAGCCTATCGGGATAGAGCCTGGCACCCTTGCGCAGAAAATCTGTGAGGAGCATGGGCGTTCCCTCCTTGTTCGGGCTTAGAGCGACTTGACCATGAGTCCGGACCAGAGATCCAACCCATCTCTGTCCTTAGCCGGCTTGATCCCCGGGAAGGCCACGGCACAGGTGCCTCCGGAGGGGAGGGAGATCCCCTCCGGAGGCCTCGCGTGGGCATCTTCTTGAGATGGCACCTCAAGATTGCCCCCCTTAGGCGCGGGTGGGAACAGGGTCGCCTCTTGTATCTCTGAAAGGGCCGATTCGACGCAACTCTAGCGGCAGGTCCCCTCATTGTCAAGGGACGAGGGCCTCCGGGCTTTTCAGCCCCTCGAAACGCTTCAAAAGGTACGAAAGATCCTCCGGCTCATAACCGAAGTACCCCAAGAGCTCCTCCAGGCTACATCGCTCCCCTTCTCGGCAGAGCCCGACAAGGAAGGCCCCCGCCTTCCTGCTCAGGAACCACTCCTGGCCGAAGTATTCCTTGAGATAGGCAGTGAGAAAGGATTCGGCCATCCATGCCCTGAGGTAGTCCGCCGAATAGAACTCATCCTCCAGGTCCATCAGGGCGGCCTCAGGCTCGTAGACGAAGCCCGTGGCCCGTCCCAGCCATTTCGAATATATCCGGCCGTCCCAGGGGGGCCCATTTGTGAAGAACTCCCGCTCGAAGAGGAATTTCCCCACGTAACGTCTGATCGCGCACAGGAGCTTCAAG
>Ga0068707_1001610_pt1 | contig 15846 bp, 11 predicted proteins | sample YNPNPMetaG_FD_66600 | JGI IMG/M metagenome (GOLD analysis project Ga0068707, IMG submission 66600) | Anoxygenic and chlorotrophic microbial mat microbial communities from Yellowstone National Park, USA - YNP NP MetaG | ecosystem: Environmental > Aquatic > Thermal springs > Hot (42-90C) >...
CAGAGAGTGGCGGTCGATCGAGGCCGCGTACAGTCTACCCCCGGCCGCCACGGGGGGCGTGAGCCGACCGCCGAGGTCCGCCGTCCAGGCGGGCCGGAGGTCGGCCGGGGGCGCCGACTTCGTGGACCCGCTGCGGGAAGGGTCGTGGCGCCAGGTGGGCCAGTCTTCGGGCCCTGCCTCCTCTCCCTCCGGGGGGCCGTACGCCGGGCCGCGCTCCAGGCGCCCCTCGTCGGGGACGTCCCGCGGGATGGGCCGGCCGCCCTCCGCCGGGGCCAGGGCGTTGAACCCGCAGAGCTTCGACTGGTAGTAGCAGGCGCAGGCGTGCGGTGTGACGTACAGCAGCCCGTTGGCCGGCATCACCCCGTAGATGCACCCGCTGCGCACCCAGTGGTGGATCTCCCAGTGCTTCTCCCTCGGGTCGATGAACTCGACGCCGATCCAGGAGGTGATCAGGTATCGGTCCGTGGCCTTGCTGGGGTAGCAGCGCTGATGCATGCAGGCGAAGGGGTTGGCGTCGGGGGGGAACTCCCGCTTCACCTCGCCCGTGCGGGGATCCCTCCCCGTGAAGGTGCCCTTCGAGGTTTTCTGGGCCCCGGCGATGTCCCCCGACCAGACCAGGCCGTCCACGACCAGGACGTCCTCGGGGCAGAAGTGGCCCGAGGGATGGAGCTTGGCCCGCCAGAGGATCCGCCCGTCCTCGGCGGACAGCGCCGCCAGCTCGCGCGGTTTGACCGTCCCCAGGAGCACGTCCTGGTGGAAGAGGACCCGCGGGGACCAGCCCGTGGGGATCAGCCGGTTCCGCTCCACCGGCTCCGACCTCCAGAGGCGTTTCCCCGTGGCCGGGTCGAGGGCCGTGAAGGCCTCGCCGTCGTGGAAGACGAGGCGCTTTCCGTCGCAGGCGAGGGTCAGGGGGACGACCGGAGTTTCCGTCCGCCACCGGACCCGCCCCGTGGCGGCCTCCAGGGCCATGAGCCGCCGGGGCTTCTCGTCCCAGCCCCACCGGGCGCTGGCCCTCTTCTGTTCCATCCAGCAGTGGGCGCTCTCCTCGGCGTAGTCCGCCGCGGCGGTGGCGGCAGGGTTGACCAGGGCGAAGACGACGCCCCCGGCGTGGAGGATCTCCTCGGGGGTTTCCGTGCCGGGGACGGCCTGGAGGGTGCGTCCCGTGGCGGCGTCGAGGATGTGCAGGGGGGTGCCGGCCCCGAAGGGGAGGAAGACGCGGGCCCCGTCCGCGACCAGCCGCCGCGTGGCCTGGGCCGGCCCGCTCTTGAGGGGGTAGAGGGGGTTCCACCAGTCCCCCAGGGGACGCTTCCAGAGGACCGTCCCGTTGAAGGCGTCCCGCGCGGTCAGGGTCCAGCGGGCGGGGAGACGGATTGAGGTCGTGGGGCCCTCGTCCATGACGTAGAAGATCCGGCCCCCGGCGGAGACCATCGCGTGGAGGCTGGCGGTGTGGTCGTGGTGGCGCGCCCAGCGGGGGCCGCCCACCCACTGCTGGCGCCGCGGCGGGCCCACGACGCGGTCGCACGAGACGGGATTGCCCGAGGCGTCGTGAAGATAGTGGGTCCATTCGTCGAGGGTGCCGGGGCGCGGCTTGACGACCCGCTGCCCTCCCAGGATCGCCGTCCCCCCCGGGCAGAGCACCCTCAGGATCTCCTCCCTCGGGGCCGCCCCCGGGTCCTCCGCGACGACGAGATTGACCAGGTTGTCCGCGAAGGGAAGAGGACCGCCCGCCCAGCGGTCGATCAGGACCGGCCCGTAGATCCCCCGGTCCTGGGCCTGGGCCCGGGCCCGCGCGACGTTCGCCGGGTCGGCGTCGAGGCCCACGACGAGGAAGCCCTCCCCGGCCCGGAGCGCGGCGGTGAGCCGGCCGTCCCCGCAGCCCAGGTGGACGACGAGCCCTCCCGAGAGACCGCTCTCGGCCAGGATCCGCCGGGCGCGATCGGCGGCGTCGTCGGAAGGCGGTCCGGCCCCGAGGACGGCGAGGAGGCTGGCGACGGGGACGAGGCGCATCATGGGGTCTCTCCTTCTCTTCCGGGCCCGGGGCCCGGTGGGAACTCATATATAACAGAGGAAACCACCCCGGGGTGGTGCCCTTCCCCCGGGCGGGGACGGTCGCGGAGCCCCAGGAGCCCCCCCAGGACACACCCGGCCAGCGTCAGGGCCAGCCCGATCCGGTAGGGGGCGAAGGGGAACGTCCTCGGGGGGACCTCCCGGGCGGCCGGGTTCTCGTAGATTCGGACGGCGCCGAAGGATCCGGCGGGCCGGAACCGGCGGGGGGCGAAGGAGGTGTCGGTGATGAGAAATTTCATCCCCAGGGCGTCCAGGGCGGGATGCTCCGGGTCGTCCAGCACGATCACGCGCCCTCCCGCCACCCGGCCGGCCCCCCCGAGGGCCTCCGCCTGGGCCCGCGGCACCGCGACGTCGTATCCTTGGACCGATTCGATCCCGAAGAGGGAGAGGGGCGGGAAGAAGTGGCGGCCGATGGCCGGGGAGTCGGGCAGGAACACCCCTGCCCGGCCCCGGACCGCCTCCGCCCAGGCCGGGCGCTCGCGCAGGATGGCGGGGTCGTAGGGCCGGTTGTAGTCCAGGAACCGCGGGGCGAGGTCTGCCAGGACCAGGACCGCCGCCGCCGCCTTCATCCCGGGGCGGAGGGGGAGGCCGTCGAGGGCACGGGCGAAGCAGGCGCAGGCCCCCAGCGGGAACAGGAAGAGGTAGCGGGTGGGCAGGCTGAAGGAGAGCGGGGCGATCCAGCGGGGCAGCGGCCAGCAGGTCGCCGCCGCCAGGGCCAGCCCCGCCAGGGCGGCGAAGAACCGCTCACGCCGCAGCCCGAAAAGGGCCAGCCCCAGAGGCAGGATCCCGATGTAGGCGTTGTGTTCGTTGAAGGGCATCGCGCCGTTGAAGGTCCCCGGCGACAGGAGGCCGCCCAGGAGCCGCCAGCATCCCCAGCGGTCCCGGTAGAACCATTCCGCCTCCGCTGCGGGGTCGCGGAGCCCTTGGCGGACCGCCGCAGCCAGGGGGACGAGGGCGACGCCCGCCATGAGGAGCCCTGCCAGGACGGGCTTCCAGGCCTTCCGGTCGTAGACCGCCAGGGCGAGGGAGACGGCGATCCCGGCGTGGGGGTTGGTGAAGAAGAGCCCCGCCACGGGGACCGCGGCCAGGGAGGGGCGGCGGACCAGGGCGAGGAAGGCCAGGGGCGCGTAGGCCATCGTGGGCATGAGGTAGTGGCCGTGGAGCCAGGTCGCGGACCGGCTCGAGAGGGCATAGGCGAGGGCCGCGGCGAAGGCGGCGGCATTCCCGATCCCGCGGGTCCGCAGGAGCCCGAAGAAGGCCGCCCCCGCCAGCCACCAGTGGAAGATCGCGTAGAGGTCGTAGGAGCGGACGGGGTCGAAGAGCCAGAGGAAGAGGAGCTTGACCGGCCAGACGGAGTTCCACGCGTGGACCCCGTGGGGGACGGGGGCGCCGTTGAAGACGTAGGGATTGACGACCGGCAGGCGGCCCCGCCGGGCGGCCTCGGAGTAGATCCGCTCCACGGGGTAGTAGTACTCGATCGTGTCGGAGAGGTGGACATTGCGGACGGGGCGGGAACGGCCGCGCCAGAGGGGGTGGGCCTCGAGGAAGTCGGTGGCGATGAGGGTCCGGCCGCCGAAGAGGACGGGGGCGAACAGGAGGATCCCCAGCGCGGCCAGGGCCGCGAGGGGGATCCAGGAGCCGGGGCGCGGCGGGCGCTCCACCGGGGCGATTACACCACAACGGGCCAGGGAAGACAAACCCTCCGGCGGCCAAGCTTCCTTTGCGCGGCGCCGTCGGATCGCCTAGAATCGGGCTCCTTCGTATCTAAAGAAAGATGGCGGCCTCTCGCGACGATCCCGATGTTGAACTGATGCTCCTCTTCCAAAAGGGGGACGAGAGGGCCTTCGAGGAGCTGGTCCGGCGGCACGGCCGCGGGATTCTCAACCTGGTCTACCGCTACCTGGGGGACGCCGCGGCCGCGGAGGACGCGGCCCAGGAGGTATTCGTCAAGGTCTACCGGGCGCGGAAGAGGTATCGCCCGGAGGCGCGGTTCTCCACCTGGCTTTACCGGATCGCGGTGAACCATTGCCTCAACGCGATCCGCGCCCGCCGGACGCAGCCGTCGGGGACTCCTCCCGAGGACGAGCTGGTGGAAGGGAGGGGGGGAACGCCGGTGGACGCGGCGATGCGCCGGGAGGATCTCCGGCGGGAGGTCAAGGAGGCCGTCGATTCCCTTCCGGAGCACCAGCGGATGGCGGTGATCCTGGCCCGCTATCACGAGATGAGCTACGCGGAGATCGCCGAGGCCATGAAGCTGTCGGTGGAGGCGGTCAAGTCCCTCCTCTTCCGGGCCAAGGAAAACCTCCGGCTGCGGCTGGCCCGGTACGCCCGCGATCCCGGCTGTTGACCTCGGCGGGGGGCGGCCGATAGGATGCGGGGCCTCATGGCGGTTGACCTCCTGGGGGTGCTGGCATTGGCAGCGGCCGGGGCCGTCCAGGAGTCCTCCCCGCCGGACGCGAGGGCCCTGGCGGGACGGGCCATCTCCCACACGCGGCGGCTCAGCTACCGGACCCGGTTCCAGGCGCGGTTGTCGGCCCCCCAGGGCGATCCGATCGACTACAAGGGCGTCAGCCTCCGGCTCGTCCAGGGCGTTCTCTACGCCCACTACACGGCCACGGGGGGAGACTTCAAGAACATCGTCCGGGTGGATGTCCCCGGGGGACCCCCTCGGGTGTGGGTCTGGCACGAGGGCCTGGGGGACTGGGTGACCCCGGAGGAGATCGGGTCGCCCGGGATCGGGCGGGGGATCCAGAATCCGGACGAACTCCTGGAGGTCCTCTCCCGCCACCTGGACGGGGCCCGTCTCCGGACGCCGGGGGTGGTGGAGCTGGCGTTCTCGGGGGAGGAGATCGGCAAGGTCATGAGGGACCAGCCCCGGGCGGGCTCGTTCGACTGGGCGAAATCCCGGGCGGAGATCGAGCTCCACGTGGATGCCGAGACGCGCCTCCGGAGGCTGGTCTGCCGGGCGGATCTGCAGCCGGCGGATCCCGAGGTCCGGGGTCGGGTGAAGTACTCGGCGGAGGTGGAGGTGGAAACCTATTCGCCGGAGCCGGAGATGAAGTTTTTCGACGAGGACCGGAGGCCGATCCTCCTGCGGGGGGAGATCCGCCGGGCGATCGACGCCGCCCTGAAGGAGAGATGACGTGGGCGCCAAGCTGATGGAGTTCGGCCGGGAGGCCCGGGGCAGGCTCCTGGAAGGGGTGCGGCAGCTGGCGGAGGCGGTGGCGGTCACGCTGGGGCCCGGGGGGAGGCACGTGGCGCTGGAGCGGAAGTTCGGTCCCCCCCTGGTGACCCGGGACGGCGTCACGGTGGCCAAGGAGATCGAGCTTCCCGACCGGATCCAGAACGCCGCGGCCCTCCTTTTGCGGGAGGTGGCGCTGAGGACGGGAGAACAGGCCGGGGACGGGACCACCACCGCCACGATCCTGGCGGAGGAGATCTTCGCCGGGGCGTTGCGGAGCGTGGAGGCGGGGGTCGATCCGATCCCTCTCTCGCGGGGCATCGCGGGGGCGGTCCGGGCGGTGGTGGCGGACCTGCGGAAGAGGTCCCGCCGCGTGTCGGGAAAGGCGGACCTGCAACGGGTCGCCTCCGTCGCCGCGGCCAACGACCCGCTCCTCGGGCGGCTGGTGGCCGAGGCGATCGATCAGGTCGGGAAGGACGGGGCCGTCACCGTCGAGGAGGCCCGGGGGATCGAGACGAGGATCGAGCGGATCGAGGGCCTCCAGCTCGACCGGGGGTACCTCTCGCCGCATTTCGTGAACCGGCCCGGACGGTTCCAGTGCGTCCTGGACCGGCCGTACATCCTGGTGCACGAGAGGAAGATCTCCAGCGCGAAGGAGCTGGTGCCGCTCCTGGAGAAGGTGGCCGCCGCCCGGCGGCCGCTGCTGATCGTCTCCGACGACGTGGAGGGCGACGCCCTGGCGGTCCTGGTGGTGAACCGGCTCCAGGGGGTCTTCGCCTCCTGCGCCGTCAAGGCCCCCGGCTACGGGGACCACCGCAAGGAGCTGCTGGAGGATCTCGCCGTCTTCTGCGGGGGCCGCCCCGTCCTGGAGGGGCTGGGGATCTCCCTGGAGGACGTGGAACTCCGGGACCTGGGGACGGCGCGGAAGGTGGTCGTGGAGAAGGAGACCACGACGGTGCTCGAGGGGGGAGGGACCCCGAAGGGGGTCCAGGGCCGGATGGCGCAGATCCGGAAGGCGATGGAGACGACCACCTCGGACCACGACCGGGAGAAGCTCCAGGAGCGTCTCTCGCGTCTCTCGGGCGGCGTGGCGCAGATCGAGGTGGGGGCGGCCACGGAGGTGGAGATGAAGGAGAGGCGGGCCCGGGTCGAGGACGCGCTCCGTGCGGCCCGGGCCGCCCTGGAGGAGGGAGTGCTCCCGGGGGGCGGCACGGCCCTGGTGCGGGCACGTGCGGCGGTCGACGCCCTCGGGCTCTCCGGCGAGGAGGAGATCGGCGCCCGCGTGGTCCGGCAGGCCCTGGACCGCCCGCTCCGGCAGATCGCCGAGAACGCCGGGGCCCGGGGATCGGTGGTCGTCCGCAAGGTCGAGGAATCCCGGAGCGGGTCCTTCGGCTACGATGCCCAGAAGGGGGAATACGCCGACCTGGTCGAGGCGGGCATCCTTGATCCCCTCAAGGTGGTGCGGCTGGCGCTCCAGAACGCCGCCAGCATGGCGACCCTTTTCCTGACCACCGAGGCGGTGGTCGTGGAGAAGGAAGAGGGGAAGCCGGAATCCCCCGGGACATCGCTCGAGGAGTGAGCGGCAGGGGCCCCTGCGGGGGTCCCTCCCGTGCGAAGGGACCCCCGCGGCGATCCGCCCCCCCCGGGCGGGAGGAGGCGGGGAATTTTTCAGCCCCGCGGGGGCGGGGCTACGTCCACAAAGAAGACATCAGAAGTCAGACATCAGCCATCAGCCATCAGCCATCAGCCGTCAGCCGTCAGCCGTCAGACATCAGCCGTCGGCCGTCAGACGTCAGACATCAGTGCTCAGCTGTTAGCTCTCAGTTGGTGGAGGACAGCCGCTGGTTGATCCCTGACTTCTGATGGCTGACTTCTGATGGCTGACTTCTGATGGCTGACTTCTGATGGCTGACCTCTGATGGCTGACCTCTTCTTAGTTTGTGGATGAAGGAGGCCAGCATCTTTTTCACCTCCAGGAGCTGTTGGGACAATTGCTCGTGCAGCCTGGTGCCCATGTATCCGAGCTCCCCGGAGAGGAACAGGAGATATTCCACCTCGCAGGCCGAGGCGAAGGCGATCTGGAGGAACCGCGACAGCTCCCGCGACCCGCGCCGGCCGCAGCCCTCCGCCATGTTGGCGCAGATCGAGGCGGCCGCCTTCCGGAGCTGATACGCCAATCCCTGGCGCTCCTCGGGGGGAAATAACGCCGTGCCCTGGTATATCCCCATCACCAACTCGTGCCCCTTCCTCCAAACCGCCAAGCTTCGGAAATCCCTCATCCCCTTCTTCCCGCAGTCAACATTCCCTGCTCACCGATCACTGACCACTGACCACTGACGGCTGATTGCTGACTTCTAATAACTTTTTCACATGCCCCCTCCACCCCTCCTCCATCGCCTCCGGGTCCTCCAGCGACCCTCCCCGCAACAGCAGGTCGATCAGCCCGTCCTTCCTCGAAAACAGGTAGTGAACGAACGACCAGGCCTGCGCATAGTGGTAGGGAAAGGAATCCCCGTAGAGCTCCTCCCGGCCGATCCGGAGGAACCGCCCCAGGGGAAGCGGCTCCCGCTCCCGGAGCCGGCGGAGCGCCTCGGGATCCACGGCCCCGGGAAGGACCCGGCCGTCCCGGACCTGGAAGCTGGCGAAATACTCCGCCAGCCCCTCGGCAAACCAGAGGGGTTCCGTCCGGCCCCAGACGCGGTCCATGTAGAGGTGCGTCAGCTCGTGGGCCAGCGTGCGGTGGAGCCATTCCGGTCCCCGCGGGGGATCCAGGCAGAGCACCATCTCGGCGGTCCGGGGGTCGTAGAAGGACTCCGCGTTCGGGGCCCCCGCCAGTGAGGCGTAGAGCCGAAAGTCCCGCGCGGCGGCGAAGATGCGCACCGGGTGGCGCATCACCGGGGGATCTCCCCCCAGGGTTTCCCGCATCGCCTCCAGGAAGGCCTCCAGGCAGGCCGCCACGCGGCGGAGGTCCTCCAGGGGGACGTCCCCGCGCACCATGAAGTGGTCGGAGGTAAGTATCTTCCAGGAGGGGACCTCCAGGGGCCTCCACGCCCAGCGGCGCGCGGCCCGCTGCAGGGTCGGCCCCGGCAAAGGGGGGAGGGGGCCCCCGCCGTCCGGATCGGCGAGGGCCCCGAGGGGACTGCAACAGATAGGCAGGACCGGGAGTTCGGCTTCCACGGGCGCCAGTGGGGACCGCTCGGCCGCCTCGCAGGCGCGCATCAGCGCGAAGGGCGCCATGGGGACCAGGACGAGGAACGCGCTCACCATCGGACGCCTCCATCGTTCACATCGCCCCACACGAGGGAGGGGAGAGCAAGGGGCGTGCCGCGGGCGCGGCCGCGGCGGCCGTTTTTTTCCGGGGGAGTCTCCCCCGGCCGCGTTTCGTCCGGTAACGGCGGGTTACGCCCCGCGGGCCTTCCGTCCCGTAGTGCGGTGGGGAGAGGAAGGGCCCACGGGAAAAATGGGGCCAGCCCGGGGAGGTCCTACCGGATCTTGGGGTCCGGGAGGGTCGTCTTGACGCCCTCGTCGAGGGGCATCCGGTCGGGGAGCGCCCCGGCGGCGGCCATGAGGGCCTGGAGCTCGGCCTGGAGCTCCTTCACCCGGGCCGCCTGGGCCGGGTCGTCGATCAGGTTGTGGAGCTCCTGGGGATCGTCCCGCAGGCAGTAGAGCTCCGCCTTGTGCCGGTCGGGACCGCCGTCGCCGTGCGGATAGCGGATGTATTTCCACTCCGCGGTCCGCACCCCGCGGACGTTGGGGGTGTAAGGGAACTGCTTCTCGTAGTTGTAGGCGTAGAAGAAGGACTTCCGCCAGCCGCGGGCGTCCCCCTGGAGGAGCCGCTTCCAGGACAGGCCGTGGACGCGCGGGAGGGGCGGGGCGCCGCAGAGGTCCAGCACCGAGGGCGCCAGGTCCACGTTGAGCACCATCTCGTTGATCACCCGCGGCTGCCGGATGAGGGGCGGATAGCGCACCAGCAGGGGGATCCGGATCGAGGGCTCGTGCATCGCCCGCTTGTCCATCATCCCGTGCTCCCCGAGGAAGAATCCGTTGTCGCTGGCGAAGACGAGGAGGGTGCGGTCGAGCCGCCCCGTTTCCTGGAGGGCCCGGTAGATCTCCCCCACGCTGTCGTCCACGGATTTCACGGTGGCGTAGTAGGCCCGCACGAAATCGGCGAAGGCCTTCACTCCCTCGGGGCTTGGGTCGGGAAACCGCTTGCGGAAGTCCCAGAGGGGGCCGTAGATGCCGTGCCACGTGGAGATCCGCTCCTGGACCCAGCGGGGCTTGCCCGCCAGGTGGAAGGCCGACTCGGGATAGCGGATCTCCACCGCGTCGTAGAGGTCCTTGTACCGCTCCTCGGGCTGGTTCGGCGAGTGCGGGGCCTTGTGGCCCAGGATGAGGCAGAAGGGACGGTCCCCCCGGCTCCGGATCCACCGGACGGCCTCCTCGGTGACGACATGGGTGTAGTAGCCCTTCAGGAGGCGGCGCTCGCCGTTGATGTTGAAGGTCGTGTCGAAATAGGTGCCCTGGCCCTTGTGGCTCACCCAGTGGTCGAAGCCCGGCCGGGGGCGGTCGTCCTCCTCGCCCATGTGCCACTTGCCGATGTAGGCGGTCTCGTAGCCGATCTCCCGGAGGCGCCCCGGGAAGTGGGGGATCGAGGCGGGAAAGTCCGTGAAGTTGTCCAGCACGCCGTGGGCGAAGGGGTAGAGGCCGGAGAGGAAACTGGCCCGGCTGGGGGAGCACAGCGAGGTCGTCACGAAGGCGTTGGCGAAGCGGACCCCCTCGGCGGCCAGCCGGTCCAGGTGGGGCGTCCTCAGGAAGGGATGCCCCGCGCCGCTCATCGCGTCCCACCGCTGGTCGTCGGTGAGGATGAAGACGACGTCGGGGCGCGCCGGTTCCGCCGCCGGGGGGGCGGCGCATCCGTGGAGAAGGGCCAGGGTTCCCAGGGTCGCGAAGGCGCCTCGGAGCATCGGATCCTCCCGGCGGGTTCCCCGTCGTTGGAATCGGACTCCTTTCCTGATATAACGCTTTCGTGGAGCTGATCGTCGGCGCACTGGCGGGAGTCGCCGCGGTCCTGGCGATCCTCCTTTACCTCCAGCGCCGGCGCCCCTTGGGGGCCGCGGCGGCGGCCCTTCCGGGAGGAGGACTGGAGGGACTCCGCCGGGTGGGGGAGCTGGTGGTGCTGCGGGCCTACTGGTCGATCCCCGCGGTGGGGGAGGACCACGTCCTGGGGGACCTGGGGAAGCGGTTCCTCAGCTGGCTGTGGAGCAAGAACAAGACGATCATGATCTTCCGCTTCGAGATCCGCTTCAAGTACGACCTGCGGGACCCCTCCTCGGTGCGGCTGGAGCCGGGGGCCCCCGGGGTCCTGGAGGTGACGCTCGGCGATCCCTCCCACGAGATCGGCCTGGCGGACGTGCGGTTCTACCACACGGAGAAGGGGCAGCTCCTGGACTGGCTGCTGCCACGGGCGCTCAACATCTTCCAGAGCGACATGGACGACGCGACCCGCCAGAAGATCCTCGAATCGGCCCAGGAGGCCGCCCGGCGGGAGGCGGAGGCGTACGCCCGGCAGCTGGGGGCGGAGGCGCGCCTGTCGGCGGAGGCGATCCTGGGGGCGCTGGGGCGGTCGGCGGGGTTTTCGGAGGTCAAAGTGGTCAGCCATCAGAAATCAGCCGTCAGTCGTCAGTAGTCAGCCGTCAGAGGTCAGTAGTCAGCCGTCAGCCATCAGCCATCAGCCATCAGTGGGAGGTGATCGGCGGGCCGTTCGGGATTGAGGAGGATGGATATGCGAATCGCAACCGTCTGGGCCAGCCTGGTGGCGATCGTCGTGGCGGTCTGGGGCTGCAAGGGCGGAGAGACGGGGATCAGCCGGGCGGCGTCGGCCCCCCGGGAGGCGCCCCCTGCCAAGGCGCCCGAGACAGGCCCCCCCAAGGCCCCCGCCGTCCCCGGCCTCGTGGGACATTGGACGTTCGACGAGACCGAGGGGGACACCGCCCGGGATTCCTCGGGACAGGAGAACCACGGCCGGATCCTGAACGGCCCGCGGCGGACGGCCGGCAAGATCGGCGGGGCCCTCGAGTTTGACGGGAAGGACGACGTGGTGGAGATCCCCAACACGCCTACTCTGGAAAACCTCCAAGAAGGAAGCTACACGATCGCCGCCTGGTTCAGGCCCGCCGATACCCCTCCGGGACAGGAGGCGGAGAACAACGCCCACTACGGGATCGTCAACAAGGCCGGGTGGCACACGGGCCTGCGCTACGGAAACGACAACAAGTTCGTCTTCGAGCACTGGATCCAGACGGACGACCCCAACCAGCCCCAGTGGAGCGGGACGGGGACGTGGGACGAGACATTCGACCCCGGCAGGTGGTACCACGTGGCCGGGGTCGTCGACGCCAAGGAAGGGACCGCCAAGATCTACGTGAACGGGGAGGAGAAGGGGACCAGCGAGGCGTGGGACCCGAAGTCCAAGGCCCGCGAATACGGCCAGACCCCCTGGAGGATCGGCCATGCCAATCCGGGGGCCAAGGAATGGGCTTGGCCCGCGAAGGGCGCGATCGACGACGTCCGGCTCTACAACCGGGCGCTGACGGCACAGGAGGTGGCGGAGCTGTACAAGGCGGGGGCCGGAAAGAAGTAGCCGTCGAGTCGGGCGATCCGGCTGGGGCCGGGCCCGCCGGGGCCTCCTTCGGGGTGTTCCGCCCTCCCCCGGTGGGATCCCATTTCCGTCCAGGCGGTTCCCGGGCGCTTCGGTGCCGGGGAACGAAGATGCCGACGGTCCGGCTCCGCCCGGCGTCGATCCTTCCCGGGCGTACGGGCCGCGGTCCCTCCCCGGGGCACCGACCATTTTCCGTGTCTGGATCGGGCCGAACCGGTACCAGGAATGCGGAGCGGAACGATGGAGGACGAGCCCCTCATCAAGCAGTTCCTGCGGCACCAGGAGAGGTTCATGGGCTACCTCCTGGCCCTCACCCGGGACCTCCACGCCGCCGAGGAGATCTTCCAGAACGCGGCGGTGGCCGTCCTGGAGAGGGCGGGGGAGCCCGTGGCGGATTTCCCGGCCTGGGGCCGGGAGGTGGTCCGCCGCCAGGCCCTTCACTACCTGCGGGAGCGCGGCCGCCGGGCCGGCCTCGTGCGGCCCCTGGACCCGGCTCTTTTGGAATCCCTCTCCCGGGCCTTCGTGGAGGACCCCACGGGTCCTGACGAGACCCTCCGGGAGCGGGAGGCCCTGAGGGACTGCCTGAAGAGGCTTCCGGGGAGGTCGGGGGAGATCCTGGCCCTCCGCTACCAGCAGAAGCGGTCCTTCGAGGAGATCGCCCGGGCCGTCCGCACCACGGCCGCGGCCGTCCAGAGGGCGATCAGCCGCACGCGCCGGGCGCTCCACGACTGCGTGCGCGTCCGGCTGAGAGAGGCCTGACGATGGAGGCCGAGCGCGACCGCCTGGAAGACCTCCTCAGCCGCCACTTCGAGGGCGGCCTCTCCCCGGCGGAGGAGAAGGAGCTGGCGGCGCTGCTGGAGGCCTCTCCCGGGGCGCGCCGGCTGGCGGCCTCGTACATGAGGCTCGAGGGGACGCTCTCCTACCTGGGCAAGGCCGGGTGCCTGCGGGGGGAGGTGCCCGCGGCCCGGGGGTGGCGCCGGCGGCGCGCCCCCGCCGCGGCGACGTCCGCGATCCCCTGGTTCGCCGGCGCGGCGGCGGCCGCGCTGCTCGTCCTCCTTCCCCTCTTCCTCCTCCACCGCTCCCCGGGGTCCTCCGGCCGCGCCGAGCCGGCGCCGGAGGCGGGGCTCCGGCGGGCCGAGGAGGAGCGGAAGGAACGGGAGGCCCGGCTCGAGGCGATCGAGCGCGAGATCCGCGCGATCCCCCTCCCCGCCCCCGAGGCCCGGCCCGACCCCGCGGTGGAGGCCGCCCTGGCGGCGAAGGAGGAGGAGCGGCGCCGTCTGGAGGCCGAGCTGGAGATCGCCCGGGAGATCGAGCGGAGGGCGCGCGAGGCCGCCGAGGAGGATCGCCGCGCGCCCGCGCCGCCGCCGGGACCGCCACCGGCGGCCCCCCGCACGGAGGTCGCCGTGGCCCGGCTGGAGGAGGCGGAAGGAGAGGTCTCCGGCCGCGCGGGGGAGGATCTGGCGGCGGGGCGCGTCCTGGAGACTGGCCGCGGGGGGCGCGCCGTCGTCGCGTACGCCGACGGGACGCGGCTGGAACTCTCCGGCCCCGCCCTCCTGCGCGGGCTGGAAGACGGCCCTAAGGGGACGGGCGCCTTCCTGGCCCGGGGCGTCGCGGAGGCCCGCGTCCCCCGCCGGCCCTCGGGCCGGCCCTTCACCCTCGGGACGCCCCACGCCGAGGCCCGCGTCCTCGGCACCCGGTTCACCCTCTCGGTGACGGAGTCGGCCACGAGGCTCGAGGTCTCCGAGGGCCGCGTCCGCCTCACCCGCTCCTGGGACCGCCGCTCGGTCGACGTCCCCGCGGGCCATTTCGCGGTCGCCGCGGCCGGCGTGGAGCCGGCCGCGAGGCCGCTGCCCATCGAAGAGGTCGTTCTGATCGCCTCCCGGGGGAGGATCGCGGGCGGCGAGTGGCGGCTGGTGAAGGACGCGGAAGCCTCTTCGGGGGAGGCCCTGGAGAACCTGGCGACGGCCAACAACATCCCGATCCGGAGCGACCAGGACCGGGAGAGGGTCGACCGCTGGTTCCGGGGCGGGAGGAGCCGCTCCTGGGTGGCCTTCGTGTTCGAGGCCGAGGCGGGCCGGGACTACCGCGTGTGGGTCCGGGGCCGCTGCCTGGAGACCGGTCCCGACCGGGGGCGGCACGACGACGTCATGCTGGAGGTCGCCGGCGGCCGGTTCGTGGGACGCCCGGGGGACTGGTATCCGTACGCCGAATTCCTCTGCCCCTTCCAGGGCTTCGGCTACCACGAGGGTTACTGGTGGTCGGGCGGGGCCCACGACCCGACGAAGACGCAGACGCCGATCCTGGTGCGCTTCAACCGCCCCGGCCTGCAGGCGCTGAGGATGCACGCCTCCGAGCCGCCGATGCGCGTGGACGCGATCTGGCTCTCCGCCGCGCAGGCCACCCGGCCCGCCCCGGAGGCGGGACCGGGCCGGAAGTAGGCGGCGGCGGCCCCCGGGCCGCCCGGGAGGTCGGGGTATGCCCCGGAATGGATTGGGTGAGGAGGGTCTATGAAGAGGACGCTCGCGGTTGCCGGATTCGCCCTGGCGGCCCTCGTCCCGGCGGGTCGGCCGGCCGACGCCGCCTCCCCGCAGGCGACGGTCTTCCCGGGGACCGATTGGCAGGAGTCGACCCCCGAGGCCCAGGGGGTGGACTCGGCGAAGCTGAAGGCGGCCGTGGACTACCTGAAGGCCAGCGCGCCCTACGACGGGGTCAACGAACTCGTCATCGTCCGGAACGGATACCTCATCTGGAAGGGCCCGAACATCGACAAGATGCACGGGATCTGGTCGTGCACGAAGTCGTTCACCAGCACCGTTCTGGGGCTCCTGATCGACGACGGCAAGTGCACGCTCGAGACGAAGTCGAAGGACTACCTCTCCAGCATGAGCGCGGCCTACCCGGACGTGACGCTCCGCCACTTCGCGACCATGACGTCGGGATACTTCGCCGTGGGCGACACCCTCACGACGCACGGGCAGAGCGGGACGCCGTTCACCCCGTCGAGCACGCCGCTCTTTGCGCCTCCGGGCTCGAAATACGCCTACTGGGACTCCGCGATGAACCAGTTCGCCAACACGCTCACGCGGATCGCGGGCGAGCCGATCGAGAACCTCTTCAAGCGGAGGATCGCCGACCCGATCGGCATGAACCGGGCCAAGTGGGATTGGAAGGACTGGGGGACCGTGGACGACCTCGTGGTGAACGGGGGGGCGGGGAACGGCGACCGGCACGTCCTGATCTCGGCCCGCGAGATCGCCCGGCTGGGCCACCTCTTCCTCAACAGGGGCCGATGGGTCGGGAAGCAGCTGATCAGCGCCTCCTGGGTCGACGCCGCCACGCGGACCCAGGTGCCCGCCACAATGCCCTTGGGCAACCCCCAGGCCAGCCCCATCGACGGCCCCGGCGTCTACGGCTTCAACTGGTGGGTCAACGGCATCAAGTCGGACGGGACGCGGAAATGGCCCGGCGCTCCTCCCTCCACCTTCAGCGCCTCGGGTTACAACAACAACGACATGTTCGTCATCCCGGACTGGAACATGGTGATCGTCCGGCTGGGCCTGGACCAGGGAGGCACGGGGGGCTTCGCGATCTCCGATGCGACCTACAGCACGTTCCTCCAGAAGGTCGGCCAGGCCATGGCCGCCACCCCGCCTCCCCCCAACCCTTCCGTCACCGGGTTCACCCTCGTCAACGCGGACACCGATACGGACATCGGGCCGCTCGCCGACGGGGCCACCCTCAACCTCGCCACCCTCCCCACCCGGAACCTCAACGTCCGGGCCAACACCGACCCGGCCACCGTCGGAAGCGTCCGGTTCGCCTACGACGGCAACTCCAACTACCGGACCGAGAGCGCGGCGCCTTACGCCCTGGCGGGCGACACCGGCGGGGACTACAACGCCTGGACCCCGTCGGTGGGGAGCCACACCCTGACGGCCAC
>Ga0068707_1001614_pt1 | contig 15837 bp, 13 predicted proteins | sample YNPNPMetaG_FD_66600 | JGI IMG/M metagenome (GOLD analysis project Ga0068707, IMG submission 66600) | Anoxygenic and chlorotrophic microbial mat microbial communities from Yellowstone National Park, USA - YNP NP MetaG | ecosystem: Environmental > Aquatic > Thermal springs > Hot (42-90C) >...
AACCAGCTCCTGCGCATCGAGGAGGAGCTGGGCGATACAGCCTACTTCCCCGGCATGAAGGCCTTTCGCGTCAAGCGCTAGTCTTATAGCATGAAGAGGGGGAGCTCGCTCCCCCTCTTTTTTTGTTTGGCCGCCGGCCCGGCCTCGGCTAGAATGGGGGCGGGAGGATTGCCATGGACTTTTGGAGGGCCGTGGGGTCGTGGTGGCTGGCCCACACCCTCATCGGTTGGCTGGCCTGGCCGCTGGCGGCGCAGCTTGGGCGCCACACACCCGGGCGGGGATATGTTTACGCCCGGCCGGTGGGGCTGGTGACCCTTGGTTATGTTTACTGGTTATTAGGCATCGCCGGCCTGGTGCCCAACCGCGCCGAGGCGCTGTGGGCCGTGACCGCGGCCCTGGCCGTGATGGGGCTGAGCATGTGGGCGCGCCAGGGCGGCGAACTTGTCCAGACGCTGCGCAACGCATGGCGCCAACTCCTGGCTGTGGAGATCCTCTTTGCCGCGACCTTGCTGCTTTACGCCGCCCACCGCGCCTACGACCCCGCCATCGCCCACACCGAACAACCCATGGATTTCGCCTTCCTGAACGCCCTCTTGCGCAGCCCGCGCCTGCCCCCCAACGATCCCTGGCTGGCGGGGTTCCCCATCAGCTACTATTATTTCGGCCATCTCACAGTGGCCATCCTCGCCCGGCTGACGGGCCTGCCCGCGGGCATAGCCTACAACTTGGGCCTGGCCCACACATTGGCCCTCGGCGTGGTGGGCGGCTACGGGCTGATCCACGCTCTGGTCCTCCGCCAAGGTGAGCGCCAAACGCGGGCCACGGCCTGGGGCATCGCGGGGGGCTTGGCCCTCATGCTGGCCGGCAATTGGGAGGGCCTTTGCGAGGCGCTGCGGGCGCGGGGTTGGGGCACGGATGCTTTCTACCGCTGGCTGGCCGTGCCCGGCCTGGCCGAGGCGCGGCCGACCGGAGCATGGCTCCCGGCGGGGACGTGGTGGTGGCGCGCCAGCCGCGTCTTCCAGGATGCCAATCCCCTGGGCAGGACACCCACGGTGATCACCGAGTTCCCCGCCTTTAGTTTCATCCTGGGCGACCTGCATCCCCACGTCATGGCCCTTCCCTACGTGCTCCTAGCGCTGAGCCTGGCGTTGGAGCTCTACCATGCGGGCCACGAAGGCGAGGTGCGCGCCTGGTGGCGCCAGGCGCGGTTCTGGCTCCTGCCCCTGTTTCTCGGCAGCCTGGGCATGATCAACAGTTGGGACCTCCCCACCTTCTTGGTGGCGAACCTGTTGGCACTGTGCCTGGGCCTTTGGCGGCGGGGACTCTCGTGGCGCGCTTGGCCGCGCTCCGCGGGCACGTTGATCCTTTGGCTGGTCCTGGGTAGCGTGGCCTATTTTTTGCCCTTTTATCGCGGGCTGAGCTCCCAAGCGCAGGGGATCGGCCTGGCATATTACGCCAAGACGCCCCTGCGGCATTATATGCTCTGCTTCGGCCCCTGGCTGGTGCCCCTCTTTTGGGCAGCCATCGCCCACCTGGTCGAACGGCGCCGACGCCCCCAAGCCGCGCTCCCGGCCCGCACCCTGGTCCGGCTGTGGCTGGGCATCGTCCTCTCGCCGTGGCTGATCACCCTCCTCCTGGGCGGCTGGGGGCGCACCCTCTGGAGCTTGGTGGCCCTGGCGCGCAGCGGGCCGTGGACGCTCCTTGTGCAGAGCGCCCTCCTGGCCCTGGCCTGCGACGCCGTGATCCTCTCGCTGCGCGCGGAGGCGCCTCACCGCCCCGCCCAGATTTTGGCCCCGGCCTTTGCCCTGTTGGGCCTGGCCCTCACCTACGGGTGCGAATTCCTCTACCTGGGCGATTTCTTTGCCACGCGCATGAACACGGTGTTCAAGCTCTACTACCAAGCGTGGGTGCTCCTGGGCAGCGCCGCGCTGGCGACCTTGGCCCAGTTTATGGAGGCGGGCGGGTGGCAGCGTCTGGCGGCATGGGGCAGCGCCGCGCTCTTGCTGGCCACGCTGTATTATCCCCTGGCCGCCACCTACACCGTGGCCGAGGGCTACGGCGGCGCGCCCACCTTGGACGGCACCGAGTATTTACGGCGCGTCTCGCCCGCAGAATACGGCGCCTGGCGCTGGCTGGAAGAGCATGCCACCGGCCAAGACATCATCGCGGAGGCGCCGGGGGAAGATTACCATCCGGCCCACAACCGCCTCTCCGCCTGGAGCGGGGTGCCCACCATCTTGGGTTGGCCGGGCCACGAGGTGCAATGGCGCGGCGGCGATGCGGAGGTGCGCCGGCGCATCGAGGCGTTGGCGACGATCTACACTGATCCTTCCGCAGAAAGGATCCTGGCCACTTTGCGCGCCTACCAGGCGACCCACCTCTTCATCGGCCCGTATGAGCGCAAGCATTATGGCCTCGACACGGCCAGGGTGGCTTGGTACGAGACGTTTCTGCAGCCGGTTTATGCCCAAGAGGAGATAAGGCTCTATCGCCTGCCCCGTTGAGGAAGGGACAAAGGAGAGAAACAGCAAAGGACATCGCCGAGCACGCGGCGATGTCCCAAAATTCTGTGCTATGTTCGAGGGTCAGCTCTGGGCCTGGATGAGGCTATTGAGCCGTTTCATCAAGCGCGACTTGTGCCGAGCGGCGTTATTGGGATGAATGACGCCCTTGCGCGCTGCCTTGTCCAGCTCGCTGACGGCGGCACGCACAGCCTCCATCGCCTCGGCGGGGTTGCCGCCGGCGATCAACGCTTCGGCTTTTTTGGCGAAGGTCCGCGTCCGCGAGCGCACGCTACGGTTGCGCAAGCGGCGTTTCTCGTTCTGACGGATGCGCTTGATCGCTGATTTGGTGTTAGCCAACTTATTCCTCCTGCATGAACACTACACGTCTCCCAAAGCAGAGACGATTATACACATCTTGCCCGTTTCTGTCCAATTGCGGCGTCCCTTTGACAGGATGAAGGACACTCCTAGAATGGGGGAGGAAAACGCCAGGGACGTTTCACGTGAAACATGACCGAGGAGATGCCCTTGTCCGCCAACACCACCCCGCCAGCGTTGCCCATCTGCGATTATGAAGGCAGCACCTACCGCACCGACTTTTGGGAGGGCCGAGGCCGCGAATACGAGGACGGCGCCGAGAGGATCGCCCTGCGGCGACTCCTGCCTCCCACCGGCCGGCGCCTGCTGGATGTGGGCGCGGGCTTTGGCCGCCTCGCGCCCCTCTATGCAGGGTACGATGAAGTGATCCTGCTGGATTACTCCCGCTCCCAATTGGAATATGCCCGCCAAAGGCTGGGCGATGGGCGCTTTATCTACGTGGCCGCCGACCTCTATCGCCTGCCCCTGGCCAGCGACGCGGTGGATACCACGGTGATGGTGCGCGTCTTGCACCACCTGGCCGATGTTCCCTTGGCCCTGGGCCAGATCCATCGCGTCTTGGCCGCCCAGGGCACCTTCATCCTGGAATTCGCCAACAAGCGCCACGCCAAGAACATTTTGCGTTACCTGTTGCGCCGTGGGATGAACCCTTTCGACCCCCTCCCGTACGAGTTCGCCCCCCTGCATTACGATTTTCACCCCCGCTGGGTGCGCCAGCAGCTCGGCGCCGCCGGGTTCAAGGTGGAGCAGCGGCTCGCGGTCTCTTTTTTCCGCGCAGCGCTCTGCAAACGCCTCGTGCCCACCAAGTTACTCATCGCGGCGGATGGCGCCTTGCAAAGGGTCAGCGCCCCCTTGGCCCTTTCGCCCAGCATTTTCCTGCGCTCCCGCGCCCAGAAAGCGGCGGAGCGCCCGCCGGCGGAGCGGAACCGGCTCTTTCGCTGCCCCACCTGCGGCGCCGAGCCGTTGGAGCAAGGGGAACAGGCGTTGCACTGCCCCAACTGCGCCGCCCGCTGGCCCATCGAGGGGGGCATCTACATCTTCAAGTAACGCCTGGGGCCAAAGCATGGCTCATCCCCGTCCCAGGCCTGTTTCTGCGCAGGTGTTGAGAAATGTCCCCGTCGGTTGGAAACCGACGTCTGGGGATGGTAAGCCCGCGCCGCGGGCTTGGCAAGCAGAGCCGTCGGATTTCATCCGACGGCGGGCAAGGCCTACACGCCTTTTCTCAACACCCCAGTTTCTTGCGCGCTTCCTTTGACAATGGTTGCCGCCTGTGTTATCATAGAGCCACGAAAAGCGTTGACCCGGAAGAGTAACGCTCAGGCGGCGCCCAGAGAGCCCCCGCCGGCTGCGAAGGGGGTGCGCCCTGCAGAGCGCGAATGGGCCGGCGAGCTGCGCGGGCGAACGCCAGTCCAGTAGTCCGCGCCGGAGGGGGGTCCCGTTAGCACGACCAAGGGGTAGCGGCGAAAATCCGTATCCCAAGAGTGAAGCGCCCCTGGCACGGGCCGCTTAATCAGGGTGGCACCACGGGAGTTTTTCTCGTCCCTGCTGGCTAGAAAGCGCAGCGGGGCGTTTTTATTTGGCCCATGATGCAGCACTTGAATCAACTCGTTCGCGAAAGGGAGGAGGAAGCAGCATGACCAAAAAGCGCATTTTGACCGGCGATCGGCCCACGGGCAAGCTCCATCTGGGGCATTACGTGGGCAGCCTGGCCAACCGCGTGCGGCTGCAGGATGAGTACGAATGCTTTTTCATCGTCGCCGACCTGCATACGCTGACCACGCGGCCGGAGAAGGAACACATCGAAGAGCTACGCCAGAACGTCTACGACGTGGTGCTGGATTATCTCGCCGCGGGGATCGACCCGGCCAAAAGCGTCATCTATCTGCAATCGGCCGTGCCGGCGGTGTATGAGATGAACTTGCTCTTTGAGATGCTGGTCACCCTGCCCCGCCTGCAGCGGCTGCCCAGCATCAAGGACATGGCCCGGGCGGCCAACCTCAGCGACGAGACCCTGCCCTTTGGGCTGGTGGGCTATCCGGTCCTTCAAGCGGCGGATATCCTCATGCCCCGCGCCCATCTGGTGCCGGTGGGCAAGGATAACGAGGCCCATGTCGAGATCACCCGCGAGATCGCCAAGCGCTTCAATTATCTTTATGGCGAGGTCTTTCCCATCCCTGAGGTGATGGTGGGCGATGTGCCCACTTTGGTGGGCACCGACGGCCAGGCCAAGATGTCCAAGAGCTTGGGCAACGCCATCTATCTTTCCGATGACCCCAAGACGGTGGAAAAGAAGGTCTTTGCCATGTACACCGATCCCAACCGCATCCGGGCCGATATCCCTGGCACGGTGGAGGGGAACCCCGTCTTTATCTACCACGATATCTTTAACCCCAACAAGGCCGAGGTGGAGGACCTCAAGGCCCGCTACCGCCAGGGGAAGGTGGGGGATGTGGAGGTTAAGGAGAAGCTCGCCCTCGCCCTGAACCGCTTCCTGGATCCCTTGCGCGAGCGCCGCGCCCACTATGAGGCCCAAAGCGGTCTGGTGGAGCGGGTGATCTATGAGGGCACCTTGCGGGCCAGCAAAGAGGGCGAGGAAACGGTGCTCCTGATGCGCAAGGCCATGGGTTTGGCCGGGTTGTGGAACCGCATCTCTCGCAAAGGGCGCGAGGCCATCGAGCGGGCACAAAAAGCAGCGGAAAAGCCGGCGGTCTAGGGCGCTGCGGCGTCTGTGGGGCGCCCCCAGAGGAGCTGCATCCAGGCCCTCCAATACGGGTTGGCAAAGAGGGCGCCCTGGGGGGCGGTTGCGGGCAGGGGTGTCGCCACAGGGGCCGGGGTGGCGCCCACCTGCGGGGGAGGCGTGGTGGTGACCAGCACCACGCCCACCATCTTTTCGCCCACCAGACCGGCATCCCGCAGGGCCTCCTCAAGCCAGGCAGGGGAACGCCGTCGGGCAAGCTCTGCCTCCAACACTCGGCGTTCCTGCTCCATCGCTGCGATCTCGCTCCGCAGGCGATCGCGCCAAACCCTGAGGCGGTGGGCATCCAGGGTTTTGGTGGCAAAGGCGATCAAGAAAAAGAGCACCGCGGTGGAAGCCAAGATGGCCACAACCTGGGCTACGGTGATGGAGCGTGAAGGACCTGCCGTCATCTTGCACCTCTGGCGTTGATGTTACCCTTTCTCGAGCGAACCGTCAACTTGGTTGTGCGCCAGGATTTCTGGGGCTATAATGGGAGGCAATGAACGCTTTTTAGGGCAGAAAAGGCCTGTGGGGCAGAGGAGGGGAGACGATGAGCCAGCTAATCCTGGTCGTGGATGATAACGAGGACGTGGCCGAGACCATTGACCGCTCCTTGCGGCGGGCTGGCTATGAGGTGGCGGTGGCTTATCGCGGCGCGGACGCGCTACAGATCGCCCGGACGCGACACCCTGATCTCGTCGTGCTGGATATTCTCATGCCTGGGATGACGGGCATCGAGGTCTGCCGCCATATGCGCGCCAACCCTGACCTGGCCCAGACCCCCATCCTCTTTCTCACCGCCAAAGGAGAGATCGGCGACAAGATCGAAGGGTTTGAGGCAGGCGCCGACGACTATCTGACCAAGCCCTTCGATCTGCGCGAGCTGGAGCTGCGGGTCAAAGCCTTGTTGCGCCGCTCGTCTCAGAGCTCGGAAAGGCTCAACGATCGCATCGAGGTGGGGAGCTTGGTCTTGAACTGTCGCACCTTTGAGATCAGCACGCCTACCCGCACCGTGCTCCTCACCCCGGTGGAGTTTGAGCTGGTTCAGTTTCTCATGAGCAACCCCGATAAGGTCTATTCCGCCGACCAACTGCTCCAGCTGGTGTGGGGTTATCCGCCCGGCACGGGCATCCCTGACCTGGTGCGGGTGCACGTGAAGAACATTCGCGACAAGATCGAGCCCAACCCCCGGGCGCCCATTTATATCAAGAACGTCCTGCGCCGGGGCTATATGATTCCCAGCAACAACTGACCTGGGCCACGTGCTTCCGGGAAAGGTTTGGTCACTCATGCCAAAGGACAAGATTCTGGTTGCTGAGGACGAAACCGATCTGCGCGAAATGTGCGTGCGGGTCCTGGAGTTGGCAGGCTACGAGGCAGTGGGGGTGGCCGACGGCCAGCAGGCGGTGGAGCGCGCCCGCGAGGATTCCTTTGACCTTTTCTTGACCGATGTCAAGATGCCCCAAATGAACGGCCTGGAGGCCTATCGCCTCATTCGCTCCTTGCGGCCCTCCATCACCGCCGTGGTCATGACCGGCTTCGGCACCATGCAAACGGCCATCGAGGCCCTGCAATTGGGGGTCTCGGAGTTTATCCTCAAACCCTTTCGCCCCGACGAATTGGCCTCCATCGTCTCTCGCGCCCTGGCCAGGGCCCGCCTGGAGCGGGAGAACGCGCGCCTTCAGGCCCTGGTGCCCCTCTTTGACCTCAGCCGTGTCTTTATGAGCTCGGTGGATCTCAAGACGTTGACCCAAAAGATCGTGCACACGGCGCGCCAAGAGATGCACGCCGATAGCGCCTCCCTCATGCTGTTGAACGAGCGGCAGGAGCTGGTCATCCAGGCGGCGGAGGGTTTGGCGGACGAGGTGCCAGAGGGCGCCCGTCAGCCGCTGGACCAAGGGATCGCCGGCTATGTGGTCACCCATCGGGAGCCGCTGGTATTACAAGGAAACGTGCGCGACGATCCGCGCTTCCGTCTCTTTTACGAGGCGACGCACATCACCAGCGCCATCTCGCTACCCTTGATCTATCAGGAGAAGGTTCTGGGGGTGTTGAACGTCACCAAGATGCGAGAGAGCCCGCCCTTTGACGAGGGCGATCTGGAGTTCCTCTCCATCTTGGGCAGCCAGGCCGCCGTGGCCATCGCGAATGCCCATCTCTTTGGCGAGATCCAGGCGGCCTATCAGCGCCTGGCCGAACTGGATTACCTGAAAAGCGAATTCATCAGCATCGCCGCCCACGAGCTGCGCTCCCCCTTGGCGGTGGTCCTCTCCTATGCCACTCTCTTGGAGGAAGAGGCCGAAGGCCCCATGCGGGAGCATCTGCAACACATCGTGCAAGCGGCCACGCAGCTCAAGCGGATCGTGGACCAGATGGTGAGCCTGCGGCAGATCGACACCGGCAATATCCCCGTGCAGGTCGCCTCGGTGGACGTGGCCCAGGTGGTGGGTACGGTGGTGGAGGATCTGCGCCTCTTGGCCGAGCGGAAGCAGCAGCAGGTGCGGGTCACAGTGCCATCGGATCTGCCCAGCCTGCAAACCGATCGGCAATTGCTCCGCATCATCCTCAATAATCTGCTCTCCAACGCCATCAAATTCACCCCGGAGGGCGGGACGATCCGCCTGAGCGCCGAGCTGGCCGAGCAACAACTGCTCCTCTCCGTCGCCGATACCGGCGTGGGCATCCCCGCCGAGGAGTTGGAGCGCATCTTTGAGCGGTTTTATCAGGTGGAGGATTCTCTGCGGCGCACCCACGAAGGCATCGGCCTGGGGCTATCCGTGGCACGGGAGATGGCCGAGCTGCTGGGCGGGCGCATCTGGGCCGAAAGCCAGGTGGGCCGCGGCTCCACCTTCTTCCTCGCGTTGCCTCTGTCCGCGCACCCATGAGAACCCAAAAGGCCGGACCCTCCTCGCGGAGAGATCCGGCCTTTTGCTGCCCTAGCGCTCACCCGGAGGTGATGCTAGGGCACTGCGCTTACTGCTTTGGTCCATGCACATCACCTCCTTATGTTAGGATAGCATGGTCAACGCTTGCAGCCCGCGCCGGCGAACCGCAAGCAACTCCATTATCGCCGATCTCGCCCTTTTTGTCAAGGGCTATGCAAAAAAACAACAATAGACCTGACAGGTCTTGAAGACCTGTCAGGTCTATCCTATCCTATTCTATTTGCGGCCGTAGAGCGGGCCAAAGTTGGCGCAGGCCCGGAAATCGGCGCCTTCCAGGTCGTTGGTGCCAAAGGCGCTCCAGGCGCTGGGCCGGAAGATGCGCTCCTCGGCCACATTATGCATGTTCACCGGGATGCGCAACATGGAGGCCAAGGTGATGAGGGCGTCACCGATGTGCCCATAGCTGATGGAGCCGTGGTTGGCCCCCCAGTTGTTCATCACCGAGTACACATCCTTGAAGGCGCCCTTCCCCGTGAGGATGGGCACGAACCAGGTGGTGGGCCAGGTGGGGCTGGTGCGCTGGTTCAAAATCTTGTGTACCTCGGGCGGCAGGTCCACGGTGTACCCTTCGGCGATCTGCAGCACCGGCCCAAGGCCCTTGATGATGTTCAGCCGCGACATGGTCACCGGCATCCCGCCACGGGTCAAGAAGCAGGAGGAGAAACCGCCGCCACGGAAATACTCCACCTCCGCCGGTTGCCAGGAAGTGGCATCGAGGCACCGTCCAACCTCTTCCGGGGTGATCTGCCAGAAGGGCTTGATGGCCGGCTTGCCGTCAATCTCCTCTTGGCCGGTGCCATCCAGAGCGGCCGGGCCAGAGTTGATTAGGTGGATGATGCCGTGCTCCGCCAAACCCGTCAGCTTTTTGCCCGTCACCCGTTTGACGGCCTCGGGGCTCCAATAGGTGCGCACATCGGCAAAGATCTGGGCCGTATCGGTCAGCAGGTGGCCAAAGAGCATGGCCACGCCGTTGAGGCTGTCGTTCTCCGTGGCCACGATAAAGGGCTCGCGGATGCCGTTCCAGTCGAAGGAGGAGTTGAGTATCGCCTCCAGGAAATCGCCGTTGGGGAAGTGGTCCGTCCATTGCCGCTGCCCCTGGAAGCCGGCCAAGATGGCATTATGCCCCAGGGCCTCCTCGCCAAAGCCCAACTCGGCCAGGCGGGGGTTGCCGATCATCAGGTCGCGGGCGATCATGGTCATCTTGATCACCGTCTCCCAATCGGCATCCTTCTTGGCCCGGGAGGTCTGAATCTCGGGACGGTTGGTATCGGGGCCTTCCTTGCAATTCTCCTTGACCCACTTGAGCGCCCGCTGGAACTCGTCCGGATCGTAAATCCCCTCGTCAAAACGGCGGACGAACTCGGACATGTCCACATACTCGTTGCGCATCCCCAGGTAATCCTGGAAGAGGCGCTCATCCACGATGGAGCCGGCGATGCCCATGGAGACAGAGCCCATGGATAGATAGGATTTCCCCCGCATCTCGGCCACGGCCAAGCCGGCCTTGACAAACTTTAAAATCTTTTCCTTCACATCCTGCGGGATGGTTGTGTCGGTGGCATCTTGCACATCGTGACCGTAGATGCCAAAGGCCGGCAGCCCCTTTTGGTTGTGGCCGGCCAGGACGGCGGCGAGATAGACTGCCCCCGGCCGCTCGGTGCCGTTAAAGCCCCAAATGGCCTTGGGGATGAAGGGGTCCATATCCATGGTCTCCGTGCCATAGCACCAGCACGGGGTGACCGTGAGGGAGACGCCCACGCCCTCCCGGGCAAACTTTTCCGCCGCCATGGCCGCCTCGGCCACGCCGCCGATGCAGGTATCGGCGATGACGCACTCCACGGGCAGCCCGTTGGCATGGCGCAGGTTCTCGCTGATCAGGCGGGCCGCCGCCTTGGCCATGTTCATCGTCTGCGTTTCCAAGGATTCGCGGACGCCCTTCCGCCGGCCGTCGATGGTGGGCCGAATGCCGACCTTGGGCAGGATGCCCCGCAAACGCTGATGCGGCGCAACCACTTTAAGGTCCTTTACATTTGCCATGATTTTTTCTCCTTTTCTACTATGATATAAAGGCCGATAGATCGTTCTATGGCGGGAGATGGCCCCAGCGCCACAACAAACATTCTAGACGGTCTCGCTCTCCTTGTCAATCCCCAGACCTGACAGGTCTCGGAAGACCTGTCAGGTCTGAGCGGTCTGGGCGCGCAAATTGACATTCTCCATCGCCGAGTTTATCATCCAGCGCAACATCGCCTGACCAAGGGATGGCCAGATGGCACCGCTCCTGATGATGGGTTGGGGCGCGCTTTTGCTGGGGGCACTGTGGCTCAAGGTCGGGCGCCCCCATCGATCCGCCCTGCCGCCAGCCCAAGATTGGGCCAACCAGCACGATTCCAAGGAAGTGCAGCTGCCTCCGCCATGGGCGCTGGCGCTTTTGTTGCCCCTGTGTCTCTGGTTCGTCGCCGCCGGAGCGGAGCAATCCCGCCGGGAGCCGGCCCATCTGGCCGCATGCATCGCTTTGGGCATCATCGTATGGGCCAGCGTGCTCTGCCTTGCGGCAAGCCGCGACGGCCGATCAACGGGCTGATCGCAGAGTTATCTCCAGGGGGCCACGTGGTTTATCTCGTCGCGACGACCTTTGCCCTGGTGCTGGGCTTGTTTCTGGCATATGCCTACTTGGTGGCCTACGAGCGGCGCTGGTTGGGGCGCTGGCCCGCCAATGTGCGCGGCGGCCGAGGCCTCTGGGAACCTTTGCACGGGGCCGCCCGCGCCCTGCTCAAAGGGCCCTGTGTCTCGCATCACCGACGGCCGGCGCTCCATTGGCTGGGCGCGGGGTTGGCGCTGTGTTGTGCCTTGGCGGCGTGGGCGCTGCTCCCTTGGGGCGCCGCCCCCGGCTGGGCCCACCTCCCGGCGCCCTTGGCCGGCCTGCCCCGGAATGTGCTGCTCCTCATCCTTTTGGATGGGGCGGGGCTCTTGGGCGTGGCCCTGAGCGCCTGGGCGGCCGGGCCGGCGTACATGCAGCGCCAGGGCCTGGGCACGGCGTGGCAGGGCCTCGCTTACACGCTGCCCGCGTTGGTGGCGCTGGGCGGGGCAGTGTGGTTGGCCGGCTCGGTGGACCTGGGGGCGATCGCCCGCGCCCAGTGGCAGCGGTGGCCCTATCTCATCTACCAACCTTTGGGCGCGTCGGTGGTGCTGTTATCCCTGCTCTCCGGAGGGCGGCGCCTGCCGTATGCCTTGCCCGGAGGCGGCGATGCGCTCCTCGGCGATTTTCATCTCCAACACGCTGGCGCCCCCATGGCGGTGTTCCACTGGGCCGAATATCTCCATCTGCTTTTAGCCTGCGCCCTTGTTGCCACGGTGTACCTGGGGGGCGCACGCGGCCCTTGGCCCCTTGGCCCCCTGGTCTTGGCCAGCGAGACCCTGGGCCTCGCGGCCTTGGCGCTCTGGCTGCGCCGACGCTGGTGGGCGCGACGGCAGCAAGAGCTGGGGCGCCGTCTGTGGCCTCTGCTCATGTCCCTGGCGCTGGTGAACACGATCCTCACCGGCCTGTTGCTGTGGTGGAGAGCCTGAACTGATGGTGGCCGTGTGCGTGCTCTGCCTCCTGAATTTGATCGCGGCCGCTGTGATGGTCTGGGCGCGACGCCCCCTCCATGTGGCCCTGGCCTGGGGAGTGGACCTCCTCTCGTTGACCATCCTCGCTTGGCTGCTCTCCGGGCCGCTGGCCGGGGTCACCCTGGCCGCCGTGGGGCTGGGGAGCGGCCTTTTGGCCCTGGAACGGCGTGGCCTCCCCGCGTCTCCCGCGACCACAGCGCCTCCGCATCGTTGGGCCGCCCCGGCCGGCGGAGCAACCTTCTTCCTCCTCTGGATGGTGACGCTGTGGCGCATCTGGGGCGGGGCGAATCTGCCCACCGGCGCGCCGGAGGCGGCGAGCGCCACAGCCCGCTCCGCTGACCTCTTGGCGGAGCTCCTCTCCCGCTACGGTTTGGGCGCCGTGGGTGTGGCATTGATGGCCCTGGCGGCGTGCCTCGGCCACAGAAAGGGGGAGAAGTGATGGGCCAGCTCCTCTGGTTGTTGGTGGGCGGGGCCCATTTCGCCCTGGGGTTGACGGGCCTCCTCCTCCACAAGTCCTCGCCGGCGCGACGGCTCCTTTGCCTGGGCCTGCTCTTGCAGGCATCCTGGCTGCTCCTCATCTTTGCCTCTCCCACTATCGAGGGTCACGTCGCCGGCTTATTGGTCATCGCCGGGGGCTGGGCCCTGGGCCTGGCGCTGTGGCGCCGGGCCGCGGAGAATGCGTGATGGCCGGCCCCCTTCTCGCCCTGGCCCTCTTGGGGCTGGCAGGATCAGGCCTCGGTTTGTGGGCCCGCCGCCGGCCGCGCCTGGCGCCCAAGCTCCTGCCGGATGTGGCCCTGGCCACGGTGGCGGTGGCCTTTGGCGTGCTCACCTCCGCCGAAGGGCAGCTCCTCTGGGCCGAGATGCTGCCCCCGGATCCCTTGGGGCGCGTCCTGGCCGCCCTCTACTTGGCAGCTTGGGGCCTCTGGATGGCGGCCGGCCGCGCCGCGCCCTCCGCTTGGGCCCTCTACCTTCTGGAGGTCTGGGGAGGGCTGCTGGCCCTCACCGGCGGGAATGCTCTACTCCTCTGGGTGGGCTTGGGCGTGTACGCCGTGGCGGAGCTCACCCAGGACGGGCGCAGCCAAGCCGCCGACGCCCTCGCGCCGGAAGCTTTGGGGTTGGCGCTGTTGCTCTTGGGGCTGGTCCTGCTGTATCTCGCCGAGGGCACCTTCGACCTGGCCCTTTTGGGCCGGCGCCTGTGGGCCCGGGGCGGCCTGCAGGCCGAGCTGGCGGCGTTGGGCGCGCTGCTCTCCCTGGCCGGCATCGCCCTGGCCACCCATCTCTTGCCCCCCTACGACCTGCCGGGGCAGGGCCGCGAGGCGCTGCCGGCGCTTCTCGGTGGCGGCCTCATGCTGCGCCTTGGCGTGGGCAGTTTCGGCGCCCTGGCCTGGCTCTGGCCCTGGGTGTTGCTGGCCTGCGCCCTGCTGGCCCTCCTCTGGGGACTGAGGGAGGCGCTCTTGGCCCCGGATGCCCGCCGCCAGTTGGGCCAACTGGCCATCGCCCAACAGGGTTTTATCCTGCTGGCCCTTGCCTGGGCCCACCATCCCCAAGGCTTGTACGCCGCGCTCGCCTCCCTCACCGCGTATGGCTTGGCCCAGACCGGGCTGGGCCTGGTCCTCTGTCACGTTTACGGGTGGCAGGAGGCCCCAACGCCCTACGAGCCTCTGAGCGGCCTGGCGCGCCACGCGCCCGGTCTGGCCGCGCCGTTGGCGATCCAGCTCCTCTCCCTCGCCGGGCTGCCGGCGCTTCTCGGGTATGGAGCGCGGGCCGCTGCCCTGGGGATCCTGCGCCGGGGCGGCGAGGTATGGCCCTTTATTGCGGGGGTGGCCGGCAGCATCCTCTGCGGCTGGCTCTATCTCCGCCTGGTGGTGATGGTGCTCCACGATCCGGCGCCGCGCCAAGCCAAGGTCCCCCGGTCATGGCGACTGCACCTTGTGGCGGGGAGCGTGGCCCTGGGGTTGCTGCTCTTGGGGCTTTATCCCAAGCCGTTGGCAGATCTGGCGCGCCTCATCGGCGGCTGAACGGCGCAAAAGAAACGCGGGGAGGGGCGATCGCCCCTCCCCGCGCCCATGCATCCCGGCTATTGCCTGGTGATCTCGATGGGCACCACAATGGCGCCGGGCGCCACCGAGGGCCCCAACATCAAGGCCCCAAGGTAGGTGGTGCCGGGGGTCATCGTCTTGGCATAATTCAGGGTCAAGACGACGGGCACGCCAGGCGCCACCGGCCCGGCCGGCAGACCCGTCACTGTGATGTCGTTGCCCTGGGCAGCGGCGATGGTCAGGTCGTACGTGCCACCGCCGGTGACGTCGTAGCCGAACACGCCGGCCACGTATTGGCCATCCGGCGGCAGGAAGAGGGTCACGACCTCGTCCGAGGTGGGGGAACCGGAGGAACCCACCACCTCGCTGGGATAGCTGAACACCCCATCGCCGTTGGCGTCATAGAGCACGTACAGGTCAATGTCGTTGGTGGTGGCATTGCCCGTGGTGATCCGCACCGAAGAGCAGTGGCTCAGGGTGAAGGGGAACACCTTCCAGCCCTTGGTCTCGTCCAGCGGATGGCTGGCGGGGTTCTGGGTGGGAGATTGGGTCACCGTCTGGCCCGCATAGACCACCGGCGCGCTCAAGCCAAAGGCCTCCGCCACCAGGTCGTTCAGCGGCATACCGGATTTGAAGGTGATGGCGATGGTGCCGGTATTCTTGTTGGTGTTGATCTGCACCGCGCTGGGGTTGACCGACACCGTGCTCACGGTGAGGGTAAAGGGCACATGGAACTTGGCCCCGGAGTAGAGCACATTGTGCACCAACAGCTCATGCAGCCCCTCGGAGAGCGACGCCGTCACCCATTCCTCCGCGCCTCCGGAGGCGGTGCTGAACCGCCAGACGCCGTCGTGCATCAACGTATTGGGGCTCTTGCCCACCACGTCCAGAGTGTAGGGGCCATAGTAGACCGGATCATAGTACCGATCGTTGGGATCGGTGAAGCGGTCGAGGCTGGGCCCCAGGATCACCGTGTCCAGGTCGGTGGGCGGGGCCACGTCGTCCCACACGGAACGCACGATGAGCTTTGTGCCGGCCGCCGGCTCGGCGTTCACATCCACAAAGAAGAAGCGCCAATCGCCCGATTCGGCGCGCCAGGTCCAATCGTACTGGCCCATCACGGTGCCGTTGTTGTAAAGGGCCTGGGGATCGTTAGCCCTCGCGCCGGCAAGGCTAAAGCTGCCGGAGGCATCCCACGCCTTGGCCACGCTGACATACACCGGGATCACCGAGGTATGGGCCGGATAGCCGCCCACGCCAGGGGTGACGGGCTGCGGTGGGGTCCAGCGGGTGGCCTCCACGCTGCCCATGTTCATGATCAGCGGCAGGCGCAACACAAAGGGGCGCTCCGTGCCGGGATCCTCCACCAAGATCGCACCCTCATAACCGCCCTCCGGCGTCCCCTCAGGGATGGTGAGGGTGGCGGTGAACACTACCGAGCTGCGGGCGGGGATGTGGATCGTCTGCCGATCGGTCTGCAGCCAGCTCCAATCCTCATAGGCGTAAAAGTCGATCTGGAAATCAAAGGTGGTGGTGCGCTGCGCGGCGCTGAGGGTCTGGTGCTGCAAGCCGATGAACAGGCCGTCAGCCATGCGCCCCAGCGGATCGTGCACCCACATCTGCGC
>Ga0068707_1001617_pt1 | contig 15831 bp, 14 predicted proteins | sample YNPNPMetaG_FD_66600 | JGI IMG/M metagenome (GOLD analysis project Ga0068707, IMG submission 66600) | Anoxygenic and chlorotrophic microbial mat microbial communities from Yellowstone National Park, USA - YNP NP MetaG | ecosystem: Environmental > Aquatic > Thermal springs > Hot (42-90C) >...
TTGATGCTATAATTTTTCATCGGGGACCTCCTGACCCATAGATGTTTGTGTTACTAACATTATATCGGTTTTGGAGGTCCCCTTTACCATGTCCGAACTCATGTCCGAACCTCAGAGAAAACGCACTTGTCAAAATGCCGATTTGTTGTAAACTGTTCTTATCGTCACAGCTACGACACGCCGGGATGGAAATAAGGGTATCAGGGAACGCGGCCCGGCGCGTCGGGGCATGGGATGAGTCATAGCCTGTTTACCGTCCCGCAACTGGCGGGGCGAAGTTTGACCTTTGCGGAGTGATGAATATCCCGCAGGCGGGATGTTGCCATGAATAAGGGTTCCGCTGTCGGTACGAGTGCCGACAGTATCTCCCCGTACAGGTCGCTCACCTTCTACGGCGGCTATGGCTCAGACCATAGCCGCTGTTGCTTTTTGGGGAGTTAGAGAATGGCGGGCAAGATTACCGCACTGGAAGCGCAAAAACGCGCGCGCGAACGGGTCAATGTCTACATTGATGGCGCTTTCGCTTTTGGGCTATCTCTCAGAGTAGCCGCTTCTCTGCGAGTCGGCGATGAGCTTTCGGATGAGGCCATAGCTCGCTTACAGGCGGGGGATGCTTTGGAGCGCGCTCATGAAGCGGCATTGACCCTGCTGGAAGGTCGCCCCCGCAGCGAAGCCGAGTTGCGCCGTCACTTACGACGCAAAGGCTTCGACGAAACTGTTGTGGATGCTGTCCTTGAGCGTTTACGCCAGGTTGGGCTAGTTGACGACCTGGCGTTTGCGCGCTTTTGGAGTGAGCAACGTCAGCAGTTTCACCCGCAGGGCTGGGCTTTGCTGGAAGCGGAGCTGCGTCAGCAGGGCGTGCTTGATCCGATCATCGCGCAAGTGCGGTCGGAATATGATGAGGCCAGCGCCCTACAGGCGGCGGCCCACGCTCAGGCACGCCGTCTCCAGCATGTGCCGGCACCGGACTTTCAAAAACGCCTGATCGCCCGTCTGCTGCGCCGAGGCTTTCCTTATGCCGCCATTCGCGAGCTTCTCCAAGACCCTGCTTTCGCGTTCCCTCATCTCGATGAAAGTGAGGAACTCTGAAATATGGAAGGTCTTTGGTTTGTCATAGGAGCTATAGCTTTACTCGCAGGTTTGGGAGCAGGAGCTGCGATTGGCGTGGCCTGGCAGCGTCAAGTTTTCAAGCGTCAATTGGGCGACCTTGAGGCCCTCAAACGCCGGCTGCTGGAAGAAGCCGAACAACAGGCCCGCAGTATCGTGTTAGCCGCCAAGGATGAAGCCCTGGCCTTACGCCAAAGCGTGGAAAAGGAACTAGATGAGCGCCGCGAGCAGCTCCGTCGCGAAGAGGAACGCCTACAGCGCCGCCGTGAACAACTCGACAACCGGCAGGAGCAACTCGATCGCCGCGAGCAGGCGCTTAATAAGCGCCAGAGTCAGATGGATAAGCGGACGCACGATCTCGAGAAAATGGAAGAAGAAAAGAGGCTTGAGCTGCAGCGCGTGGCCGAAATGACGGTTGAAGAAGCGCGCCAGGTCCTGTTGGAACAGGTGGCCGAAGAGACCCGTGACCTGCAGGCACGGATGATCCGCGAGGAGGAACAGCGGGCCCGCGAGGAAGCCGAAGCGCGGGCGCGCAAAGTTATCGTCACCGCTTTGCAACGCATCGCCGGCGAACAGGTAGGCGAACTGACCACCACCACCATTGAAATCCCCTCGGACGAGCTGAAGGGGCGCATCATCGGACGCAACGGGCGCAACATCCGGGTGTTTGAGCAGAAAGCGGGCGTAGATGTTATCGTAGACGACACGCCGGAGACAATCACCATCTCTTCTTTTGACCCTATCCGACGCGAAGTGGCTGCCCGCGCCATGCACAAACTGGTGGCTGATGGGCGTATTCATCCGACCCGCATCGAAAAACTGCTGGAAAAATCGCAGCAGGAAGTGGAGGAAGTCATTAAAGAACAGGGGGAGCGCGCCATCTACGAAGCCGAGTGCCCAGGGCTGCATCCCGAAATCGTCAAACTGCTGGGGCGGCTTTACTTCCGCACCAGCTATGGCCAGAACCAACTGGCGCACGCCATCGAAGTCGCCAAAATTGCCAGCGTCCTGGCCGCCGAGCTGAACGCCAACGTCGAAGTTGCGCGCATGGGCGGCCTGCTCCATGACCTGGGCAAAGCAGTGGACTTTGAAATCGAGGGCACACACGCCACCATCGGGGCTGACATTGCCCGCAAGTACGGCGTGCCCGAAGCGGTCGTCAACTGCATTGAGGGCCATCATCATGAAGTGGAACAGCAATCCCTGGAGGCGATCATCGTCGAGGTGGCCGATGCCATCTCCGGAGCGCGTCCGGGGGCCCGGCGCGAAAGCCTGGAATACTACATCAAGCGCGTGCGCACCCTGGAAGAAATCGCCAAAACCTTCAAGGGCGTGGAAGAGGCCTACGCCATCCAGGCCGGGCGTGAAGTGCGCATCATCGTCAAGCCGGAAGACGTTGATGATCTGGCCGCCATCCGGCTCTCGCGAGACATTGCCCGCAACATCGAAGATACCATGGAATATCCGGGCCAGATTAAGGTGACCGTGATCCGCGAAACGCGGGCCGTAGAATACGCCAAGTAACCTGGAGGGGGAGGCGGAGCGTGTTAAAAGGCAAAGGCATCTGGCTGAAATACTCCCATGATCTGACGCGCGCCCTGGAAATGGCGATCGCGATTAAGGCCACGCATCTGCTGATCAAGGTCGGACACGTTCCTGCCTACTTCCCGGAATCGGCGCGCATAACTTTGAAGCGGGTCCGCGACCAGGGCTACATCCCGCTGGCCTGGGTTTATGTCTCCAGCTCCTGGGCCTACGAAGCCGTCTACATCGCCGATAAGGCCCTGAGCCTGGGCTATGCGGGCGTCGTCTTTTGGGTCACGAACCTGGAACGCTTTAATGGGCAGTTGCGCCGTTGGGCCGATGCCCTGCAGGAGAGCCAGCTGGACCGGCGTCAACTCTACCTGGCCACGCCGCCTCTGCCGCATATCATCCAGCCAGAGGGCCTGAAAACCCTGGCCACGCTGTGTGAGGGCGGCTGGATGCCCTTCTGTTTCCCCCAGTATGGCCCGGCCCAGCAGGTCATCGGCCGGGACGTCTACCAGTCGCTCCAGGACCTCTCGCTCATCTGGAACAGGACCCCGGCCATCTATCCCGTTCTCACGTCCCTGTTGGCCGGCGAAAATCAAACCATCCTGCCCGAAGCTTTCATTCCCTGGGTGGAGAGCATCGCCCAACGCGGCGAGGATTTCTTCAGCGTCTACCATGCCGCAGGCCTTGAGCGAGCCTTCTGGCCGTTACTGGCCACCATCGGCCAGGGTCAGGAGGAATCGGCGCCGGTCCCGGCCGTCCCTGAAGCGGGGAAGGCGCCGGTCGCACAACCGGTCTTCATCGTCGTGCAACCCCAGGATTCTGTCTCAGCCCTGGTAGCACGTTATGGCATCACACGCGAGCAATTCTGGGAGTGGAACGGGTACCTCTGGGATGAACGAGGCATGCCGCGCGATCCGGACTACATGCAGGCCGGGTGGCGGGTCCGCGTACGTTAAAAAAGAGGCGGGGAGCCGGTCAGGTTCCCCGCCCAACTCAAAACCCATGTCAAGAAAACCTTTATGCGCCCTTTAATCCTGCTCACCAATGATGATGGCATCGCCGCGCGCGGCCTGCTGGAAGCCGCGCAGGCCCTGCTGCCCCTGGGGGAGGTATGGATCGTGGCACCGGAGCAGCAATGGTCCGGCGCCTCTCGCTCCATCCTGCGCAGCGTAAGCGGACGCATCACGCCCTATCCCTACACCGTCAACGGGGTCACGCTGCCGACCTACAGCGTTGATGCGACACCCACCATGGCTGTGATCCATGCCATCTGTGAAATCCTGCCGCGCCGCCCCGCCCTGGTCGTCTCTGGCATCAATGGTGGCGAAAACGTAAGCACCGACATCACCGTCTCGGCCACCGTCGGAGCAGCCCTGGAAGCGGCCGCGCAGGGGATTCCCGCCCTGGCCGTTTCCCTGGAAATGAACAAGGCCTATCACTATCACCCGGAAGGCAATCACACCACCGACTACAGCGGTGCCCGCGCTTACACCTACCGCTGCGCGCATTGGTTGCTCACCCAGGCCTTGCCTTTTGACGTAGATATCCTCAACGTTAACCTTCCTGCCGAAGCGCGCCCGGATACCCCCTGGCGACTCACCTGCTTGTCCCGCGTCCGTTATTTCACCCCAACCGCTCCAGACCGCGCGGCGGGTGAGGGTCGCCCTGGCTATACCGTTCTGGATACCTTCACTCAGGTTGAAACCGATTCAGATATCGCGGCCCTGCGCCTGCAGCGCTGTGTCTCCATCACCCCCATCTCCCTGGACATGACCTCGCGCGTGGACTTCGGCCTGCTCGAAGAACGATTCAAAGCGCTCACAGCGGAGTAAGGCCAGGCTTGCCCCAAAAGTTGGCAAAAAGCGGAAATCACCCAAATTCCCATTGCAAACCTGAGCAGTTCAGGGTATCATACAGATAACAATACCGGTATGGCTCAAATGAGGTGAAGTATGGGTGACGGATTAGAGCACTTTACGCCAGCGGCACAAGAGGCCTTGCGCTTTGGGCGCATGGAAGCGACGCGCATGCATCATGCGACCATCGGCCCTGAGCACATTTTCCTGGGCCTGTTGCTGGAAAGCGACGGGCTGGCCGGGCGGATTCTGCGCGATTTAGGCGTGCGTCCATCGGTAGCGCAAAAGTCCGTAGAGCGCCTTTCGGGCGCGCCGCCCCTGCGCACCGGGACAGACCCTGATTTACGCGCCAGCACCAAGGCCCTGCTGCAGCTCGCTGTGGAAGAAGCGCGCCGGTGGAACAGCACGTTTGTAGATACCCAGCACCTCCTCCTGGCCCTACTCCGCCAGCAAGACGCCCTGGTCGTCGCCATCCTCATTCAAGCCGGCATTTCGGTTGATGTAGTCCGACGGCGGGTTGAACAGGTTCTAGGCATGTTACCGGAAAACATGCGCCGGGAGGATCGCCCACCAAGCGGCGATTCCGTCGTCAGCCAGGTAGCACGGGACCTCACCGAGCTGGCCCGTAAAAACCGTCTCGACCCGGTCATCGGCCGCCAGAAAGAAATCGAGCGGGTCATTCAAATCCTGGCCCGACGCACCAAAAACAACCCGGCGCTCATCGGGGAACCGGGGGTGGGCAAAACCGCCATCGTCGAAGGCCTGGCCCAACGCATCATCGCTGGCCAGGTGCCGGGGCCTATTTTGGGGAAGCGGGTCATTCAGCTCGATATCGGATCGCTATTGGCGGGGACCATGTACCGCGGCCAGTTTGAGGAGCGCCTCAAGCGTCTGTTAGACGAACTCCGCGGCTCCAATACCATCGTGTTTATTGACGAAGTGCACATGCTGGTAGGAGCCGGCGCCGCCGGGTCCTCGGTAGATGCGGCCAATATCCTCAAGCCTGTCCTGGCGCGGGGCGAGCTGCAATGTGTGGGAGCCACCACGCTGGATGAGTACCGGAAATACATCGAAGCCGATCCTGCCCTGGAACGCCGTTTCCAGCCGGTTTTCGTCGAAGAACCCAGTCCCGAAGAGACCCTGGAAATCTTGCGCGGCATCAAGTACGCCTACGAAGAGCATCACCGCTTACGCATCAGCGATGAAGCGCTCCAAAGCGCGGTACGCCTCTCGGCCCGTTATGTCACCGGCCGTTACCTGCCCGACAAAGCGATTGACCTGATGGACGAAGCCGCGTCACGGGTGCGCATGTACAAATCCCCGCTGGCCCTGAGCCTGCGCAAAACTTACGAAGAACTGCAGGAGCTGCGGCTCCAGCGTTCCCGTCTGGTCAGCGAAGGCCATTACAACGAGCTGCCCGCCCTGGAAGCGCAGGAGGAGATGCTGGAAGTCACCATGCAACACCTGCGCGAAAGGCAGGGCCAGGAAGATGAAGGGCTAGTCGTCACACCCGACGACATCGCCGAAATCGTCTCCATGTGGACCGGGATTCCGCTTCTGCAGATCGCCGAAGAAGAATCCGCCCGCCTGTTGAACATGGAATCCATCCTGCAACAGCGCATTGTTGGCCAAGATGAAGCCATTCGTCAGGTAGCGCAGGCGGTGCGGCGCGCGCGGGCAGGCCTGAAGGACCCCCGCCGGCCCATTGGCACCTTTATCTTCCTGGGACCGACCGGCGTCGGCAAAACCGAGCTGGCCAAGGCCCTGGCCGAATTCCTCTTCGGCAGTGATGAGGCCCTCATCCAACTGGACATGTCCGAGTTCATGGAGCGCCATACCGTAGCGCGATTGGTAGGCGCGCCTCCCGGTTACGTAGGCTACGAGGATGCCGGCCAACTCACCGAAGCCGTCCGCCGTCGGCCCTATTCCATCATCGTCTTTGATGAGATCGAAAAGGCTCACCCCGACGCCCACAACATGCTGCTCCAGGTCATGGAGGAGGGCGCGCTGAGCGATGCCCGCGGACGGCGCGTGGATTTCCGCAACACCATCATCATCCTCACCTCCAACCTGGGGACCGAAGAGCTGCGGCGTCAAGGCCGGTTAGGCTTCACCCTTCCGGTGACAAGTCAGGAGCGTGAGTTGGAATACGCTGAACTCAGCCATCGGCTCCAAGAGGAAATCAAACGGCTGTTCCGGCCAGAATTCCTGAACCGCGTGGATGGGATCATCGTTTTCCGGCCCCTGGACAGCGACGCACTGCGACGTATCGTTTACCTGGAAGTCGAAAAAGTCCGGCAACGGCTGCGGGAACAGAACCTGGACCTGCATCTCACCGAGGCCGCTTACACCTGGCTGGCTGCGCACGGCTACAGCGAGGAATACGGGGCGCGCCCGCTTAAGCGCCTGATTCAGCAGGAAATCGAAACCCCCATCTCCGAGGCGCTGCTGAGCGGTAAGTTCTCCGCCGGTGACCTGATTGTCCTTGACGTCGAAACCGACCATCTGGTGCTACATCCGGCGCCAGAACCGGAAAACGTGCGCGAACACTGAGAGGGTCCTCTTAAACAACAGCAGGGGCGGTTTTGCGTCAGTCCAGACGCCGGAGCCTCTTGCCCCCTCATGGGCGCGGGGACCGGTTTGATGGCCAGGAATGAGCTTAACCTTAGACAACGATGAGTAAAGGACCCGGAACTGTACCTGAAGTCTTTGTGCCTCCGCCGCTCCAGGACCCTGGCGCGATAAGCTGGCGTCGGGTCCGCCTGTATCTGGTGATGGTGGCGCTCGTGAGCCTGGGCACCGGGGCGCTGATAGGGCGGTTTGCCGATGAAGGCCCACAACCGGCGACCTTACCGCCGCCCGATAGCTGGGCAGCCTGGTGTATTCCGCCGGCCAACGCGCCCACCCTGGTTGAAAACCAGCCCACTGAAACCTGGTATATCTATGTGACCGGCGCTGTGATGCGCCCTCAGGTTGTGACCGTGACGGCGGGCAGTCTGGTCGCTGATGCCTTAGCTGCGGCTGGCGGCCCCGCTCCCGCAGCCGACCTTGAGGCCATCAATCTGGCCGCGCCGTTACAGAACTATCAGCACATTCACGTGCCCACCCATCCCCTGACCCCAACCCCTGCGCCCCCGCCATCAACCACCGGTGACCCCACGCCTGCGCCGGAGACAGGCACCCCGGTGGCGCTGATCAACATCAACACCGCCGATGCCGCCACTCTGGAAACGCTGCCGAAGATCGGCCCGACTATGGCCCAGCGCATCGTCGAATACCGCCAGGCCAATGGTCCATTTCAGACCATCGCTGACATTCAGAAAGTTCCAGGGATTGGGCCTTCTATTTTTGAGACGATCGCCCCTTACATCACCGTCGGCCCCTGAAGGCGGAGTTTACCCCTCAGGAGCACTCAAAAACTCAAAAGCGGTGCCGTTCTCCGTCGCCAGGTAGTGACCGTACACCAGGGGACCAGGAGCCAGCACACGGGGTAACAACAGGGGTAAATCATCTACCAGAGGCAACCCCGCCAGAGCATGCAGAGATACCCAACGCGGGATACCCTCAACAGAGGGCTGCGGGACCTGATCTTCCGGCGCAGCCCCGACAAAGACAAAAATCACTATCCCAGGCGGATGAGGCAGGGTGATGTGAATCACGGCGCGCAAGGCCAGGGAGGTCACCTCAAGGCCGCATTCCTCTTTAACCTCTCGCCGTGCCGCCTGCCATATCGTTTCACCAGCTTCGACATGCCCGCCCAGGCCGTTAAGCTTTCCCGCCCAACGACGTTTGGTCGGGGCGCCTTCCAGCAGAAGCACCGCTTCCCCGCGCGTGAGAAAAACCAGGGTACGGGGGATGACCGTGTAAGCCGTGGCTTCAGCACCATGCTCCTCAGCCCGCACTGTAATCGTTCCCCCCATAGGTCCCCATCAAAGCCTGCACCGCCTGCAGGGTAAGCCAGCGGCTGGGTTCGTTGACCTTTTCTACCACAAAAATAAAAGTCCGGCGCAACTTGGGCCACTGTCCCTGCGAGTTTTGCAAGGCGGTCATGCGCCCCAGCAGCTTGAGAAAGGCCGGATGGAGCCGATAGTCGGTTTGCGCAACCCAGAAAGCCAGTTCGATGAGATCCGCATCATAGTAGCGCGGGAAAGTCGGCTGGAGCCAGGGCGCATCACGCCGCTCAAAATCATAAGGGAAGGTGATCAGGGACTCAATCAGCCGTTCGAGCGCCAGGTTGAGACGCGGAGAACGCTGATCGGAGGGCACCAGCAATAAGGCGCCCAAAAGCTTGGTCAGACCCCACTGGCACAGGCCACCGGCAGCAGCGCAGGTCGGCGTCTCCCGCCCCCAGGCCAGGGATTGTTCTACCATCTCCAAAGTAGCCCTGAACCGCGGATCATCGCCGTAGCCAAAATGCCACAGCGCCTGCAGGGCCATGCCGGTATAACAAACCCACATGGAATCCGCCAGCTCTGGCGGCTTGAAACGCCCTTCCAGGGTGCGGCCATAATGGAGCACATTTTCACAGGCCAGCGCGATCTCCTCCGTCCGCGGGAGGCCCAATTGCGCCAGCAGGACAAGGGTGCCGAAAGTGCCGGCCATACTGCCATGATAGGGATTTTCGCGCCAGCCCCACAGGTTTTCCGGTGAAAACTGGCGCAACAGGTCATACACCGGCTTCCAGGTCAATAGCGCCTGCTGCTCTCCCTGCAAGGCAGCCAAAGGTTTGCCGAAAATGCGCTGCAACGTGAGCAGCCGCACCGAGGGATTAACCGGGTCCAGCAACCAGGGCACGGGATCCCGGCGCATTACCTCCAACCAACCCATCAGGCCGGATACCCCACCGGGATAAGATAAAGCGGCTCCTCATTCGCAGGCAGATGCAAAAGCTCGGCAATTTTTGTGTCGTCAAAGGCGGCAATCACCACCGCCCCCAGGCCCAGGGCCACCGCCTGCAACAGCAGATTTTCAGCGGCGTGTCCCAGGTCCATGGGAACGTAACGATGGCGTCCGCGCTCACCGTAGGTCCCAGTGGAGCGCCGGAACTGCGCGCTGACGGCAAAAACACAAGGCGCGGTTCCGATAAAGGTCTGCTTCCAAGCCGCTTCGCCCAAGGCTTTACGCACATCTTCCGCTGCCACCCATTTGAGCTGATGCGCTTCTACCTCGTAATGCCAGATCCCATCATGCCGGCACAGGTAAAATTCCAGGGGATGCAGACCGCCTGCCGAAGGCGCCGCTCGCAACATGGATTTGCGTCCAGTAATTCCCTGCGCCGACCAGAGCAGTTGACTGATTTGCTCCAGCGTTAGCTCCTGCGGTTGATAGCGACGAATGGAGCGCCGCTTAGCAATGGCCTCTTCCACCGACATGCTGCCCGTGAGCCGCGGTTTAGGCAAAGGAATCACCTGAAAGTCGCTCATAACGCTCCTTTAAGCCTTATACCCGATCTGCCGCAGGAAACCTTTGCGCCAGGCCTGATCGGCCTCGCCCTCGATTCCCAGAGGGGACATGCCATCAATGACCCCTAAAATGCCCCGTCCCTGATCCGTTTCAGCCACAATCACCTGCACCGGATTGGCGGTAGCACAGAAGAGATGGACAACTTCGGGCGTGCTCTGAATCGCCCGCAGCACATTGACCGGATAGTAGCCCTCGCCCAGGAAAACGATAAAGCTGTGACCGGCACCGATCCGCTCGGCGTTGCGTTGCGCCAGAGCAATCAGCTCCGGATCGGTACCGCTCCAGCGAATCAGGCGCTTGCCTGAAGCTTCACAAAACGCCAGACCGAACTTGATGCCCGGCACGGCGTTCACCAGGGCCTCGTGCACATCCTCAACCGTCTTGATAAAGTGCGATTGACCCAGAATAAAGTTCAACGTCTCCGGCTTTTCAATAGTCACCAGGTCCAGCTTCATATCCATAAGCACCTCCCAGGGTAATCAATGGCGTCCGAGTTGTTTTTCCAAAGCGATCAGCGCAGCCTGAGCGCGGTCCATTTGTGCCGCTATGGCGATGATGTGAATGCCTTCCTCCCGTGCTGCCGGGAAAGCGCGCGCCATAGACTTCAAGTACACATCGGGGAAATGAGCCTGCGTCGCGCGCAGGGCCGCTGCCAGCGACGCTTCATCATCCACATGGATAATCAGCTCGGCCCGCGCCGGCGGCTGTCCATGAAAGCGCGCGCGCACTTCGGGCAGCACCGATTCGTGCAAAATGGCTTCCAACTCTTCGGGCACCCCCGGCAGACAATAAATCCAGGTATCGTTGTGCCGCAGGCGCACCGCGGGCGCCGTCCCGCGCGGATTAGGCAGCGGCTCCGCCCCCTCCGGCAAGGTGGCCATCTTACGTCGCGGCTCTTCTGGACTGAGCGCCTGCAAATAGCCACTGGCCATCAGACGCTGATAGTGCTTTTCCACCATCTTACGCGCCACGCTGCTCTCCCGTAAGGGACGTTGCAGCGCCTGCGCCACGGCTGCCAGCGTCGCGTCATCAGGCGTTGGCCCTAATCCCCCGCACAGCACCAGCAGATCGGGTGCATCAGCCAGAAACCACAAAATAAAAGCGGCGATGCGCTGTAAATCATCCCCTACCAGCGCCGCCGCTTCAATGGTTATGCCCGCCTGGGCCAGAGTCGTAATCAGCGTGTAAAGATTCCGGTCGCGCACCTCACCGTTCAACAGCTCATAACCGATAGCGAGTAGCTTCGCGCGCGGCACACTGCTTACTCCTTCCCCCCTAAAACGCGGTTGATGCTCGCCAGCAGCTCCTGAGGCCCAAAAGGCTTGGTGACATAGTCATCCACCTTGGCGATGTGCAGTCCCAACACCTTGTCAATGCTCTGGGCTTTAGCCGTGACCACGATCACCGGGATGTCACGCAGCTCCTTATCGGCCTTCATCTGCTGGTAAACTTCCCAACCATCCATATCCGGCATCATCAAATCCAGCAGCACCAGATCGGGCTTGAGCCTGCGCACCGTCTCCAGCCCTTCATGTCCCCCCACCGCGCCGACGAGTTCAAAATTTTTGCGCGCCAGAATCAGACGAATCAGCTCAATCATTTCCGGCTCGTCCTCGATACAGACAACCAGGCGCTTCCCTTCAGCCGGCTTGCCGGGTTGGGTTGGGGTCTGCTCAATCTTCTCTTCCTCGGCCATGCTCGGCACCTCCTTACGAATGCTCAAAACTAGTGTAGCATAACCTTTTTGAATGTCAACAGAATCAATGCCCGACTTTCATCTCAGGCTCAGGCCGGGACAAGGCGCACAAAACTACGCTTCCCTACCTGCAGGATATACTCCCCCGGCGCGACAACCATCTCCATGTCATCTACGCGCTGCTCGTTCAGGCGCACACCGCCTTGCTGAATCAGACGCCGGGCGTTGCTCTTGCTGGAAGCCAGGCCCAGGGTATAGAGCAGATCAGCCAGTTTGACTGGCGCCGCCAGGGAATGAACGGGCATGTCTTCGGGCAGTTCGCGCTGCTGATGCACCCGCGCAAAATGCTCCGCTGCCGCATCCGCCGCGGCGGCACCGTAGAAAATATCCACAATCTCCCAGGCCAGCCGTTTTTTAGCTTCCATAGGATGCAGCTTGCCTTCAGCCATCTCCGCTGCCATCTGCGCAATCTGCGCCGGCGTCCAGCGGGTGACCAGGTTGAAATAATTCATCATAGCCTCATCGGGGATGCTCATCACCTTGCCGTACATATCCTCTGGCGGCTCGGTAATCCCGATGTAATTGCCCAGGCTCTTGGACATGCGCACATGCCCATCAGTGCCGACCAGAATCGGGACCGTCAGAGGAATCTGCGGACGCTGACCGAACACCTCCTGCAGTTTCCGCCCCGCCATGATGTTAAAGAGCTGCTCCGTCGCTCCCAACTGCACATCCGCGCGCAGAACCACCGCATCGTACCCCTGCATCACCGCGTAGAAAAACTCATGCAGCCAGATGGGATCGCCTTTAGCGTAACGCTTAGCAAAATTATCGCGCACCAGAAACTGCTGCACCGTAAAATTAGAGGCCAATTCGATAATATCCTTAAACGTGAGCTTGCTCAGCCATTCACCGTTGTAACGCACCTCCGTCTTTTCCGGATCGAGAATACGAAAGGCCTGCTCAGTATACGTGCGCGCATTGGCCATGACCTGCTCCTCCGTAGGCCGCGGGCGCGCCTTATCCTTATCGGAAGGGTCGCCGATAAGCGAGGTATAAGTGCCGATGACGAAAATAGCCTGATGGCCCAACTCCTGGAACTGGCGCAGCTTGCGCATGGTCACCGTATGGCCCAGGTGTAGGTCTGGGGCGGTAGGATCATAGCCACAATACACACGCAGAGGCTCACCGGTACGGGCAGAAAGCTCCAATCGCTCGCGCAATTCGGCGCGCATAGTCACGTAAATCTGGGGATCGCCGTACTCCGCTCCGCGCATGAGGATATCAAGTTGCTCATCAATCGAAAGCGCCATTTTAGCCTCCTTAAAAACCTTTTTATTTCACCTGCTTCCCAATGATTATATGCAAAAGAGGCGGATTGTGCAAACGAGGTCGCATCGGGGATTTCAAGGGAGCGTCAGCTTCCGTTACGCCAGCTCCGCGGCTTTGTGAAAATGAGAGAGTTCACGCTGGCCAGCCTCGTCCTTCAGGCCAGGCCCCAACCAGACTGGGCCTTGAGGAGCCGCGCCTCCGTCCCTCCGCCCCGCCGGGCTTCAGGCCGACGCGCTTTTCTCCCAACCTTCAGCCGGCCCGGCGGATAACCAACAGCGCCTTACCCTGAATCTGCACCGCAGCGGCGGGAACATAAATGGGATCGTACTGGGGATTGGCAGGCTGGAGCCGTACCTGACGCCCCTCGTAATACACCTTTTTCAGCGTCGTCTCCTCCCGATCGGTCAACCAGACCGCCGCCATATCGCCGTTATTCACCTCGCTCTGACGCCGCAGAACGACCAAGTCCCCATCATGGATCAGCGCGTCAATCATCGAGTCACCGCGCACGCGCAGGCAGAACAGGTCGGAGGTATCGCGCCCGAAGAGCGTGCTGGTCAACTCGATCGTTTCATCGCCGGGCAACGGATCGGAGCGGACGGGGGCGCTGGCGACGATCGTACCGAGGATAGGGATACTGACAATAGATGGCTCATCCCGTGACTCAGGTACAGCCGGGAGCACAGCTTTCGCAGGAGCGACCAGACGCAAGCCGCGGGAGACTTCCGGATCGCGCACAATATACCCACCTTGTTCCAGCTTACTCAAATAGTAATTGACCTGCGAAGTCGAACTAACCCCGATCGCCTCGCCGATCTCCCGAATCGTCGGCGGGTAACCATAAGCCTCAAGATAAGTCTGGATATAATTCAGCGTCTCTCGCAGCCGCTCATTAATGCGCCGTGCCATACGCCCTCCTGTTATCCCAAGTTATCCCAATTTTATCGCACAAATGTTCTATTGTCAATACCCAATTTTGGGTTTTACCGGAAATTCGTGTTCATTCGTGTTCATTCGTGGCCCTATTCGTGGCCCCATTCGTGGCCCTATTCGTGGCCCCATTCGTGGCCCCATTCGTGGATGCAAAGGGGGCGAGTCGCCTCGCCCCCTCGCCTCCTCACCTACTCCACCGTGACGCTCTTCGCCAGATTGCGCGGCTGATCCACATCCGCACCGCGCCGCACCGCGAAGGCATAAGCCAGCCACTGCAGCGGGATCACATTGATGATAGGAGACAGCAGCGGAGAGCAGTCCGGCACCTCCAGCACATAATCCGCCTTAGCGCGTGCCACCTCATCGCCGCGCTGCACCAGAGCGATGACCGTCCCGCCGCGGGCTTTGACCTGTTCGATCTGACTGAGCATCTTATCGTAGACATGATCCCGCGGCGCCAGAGTGACCACCGGCATACGCGCATCAATCAGAGCGATGGGGCCGTGTTTCATCTCCCCCGCCGGATACCCCTCAGCGTGAATGTAGGAGATTTCCTTGAGCTTAAGCGCCCCTTCCAGCGCTACGGGATAGTTGTAACCGCGTCCCAGGAACAGGAAGTGCTCACGCTCGTAGAAAATCTCCGCCAGCTCCTGATAGATAGGCCGCTCCTCGGCCACCTCGCCCACCAGTTCCGGCAGCCGGGCCAGCTCCTTCACCGCCTGGCCTAAAGCGACCTCCGTCAGCGTACCCCGCAGCTCCCCCAGATAGAGGGCCAGGAGATAGAGATCCACCAGGCTGGCCGTGAAAGCCTTAGTCGAAGCCACACCGATCTCCGGCCCGGCCTGCATGAGAATATACCCATCTGCAGTCCGTTGCGCCTGACTGCCCAGCACATTGACGATAGACCACAGTTTAGCCCCGGCGTTCCGGCCCTCCTCCATCGCCGCCAGCGTGTCCACCGTCTCCCCAGATTGAGTGATCGCCAACACCGCGCTATCCGGCCCAATGATGGGACGGCGATAGCGGAACTCAGATGCGTAATCCACCTCCACCGGGATGCGGGCGATATTCTCCAGCATGAATTTCCCCACCAGCCCCGCATGATAGGACGTGCCGCAGGCCACGATGGTAATCTTCTTAAGCGCCTGCGCCTCTTCCGCAGTCAGGGGCAGGGTTTCCAGACGCACCCGTCCATTGCGGAAATCGGCCCGTCCGCGGATGGTGTCCGTAATAGCGCGGGGCTGTTCGGCGATCTCCTTCTGCATAAAGTGCCGATAAGTGCCCCGTTCAGCAGCCACCGGGTCCCAGGGAATCGTATGCACGCGCCCGGTCACAGGCGTGCCATCCGCGGTCAACACCTGCACGCGCTCGCGCGTCACCACAGCCAGCTGGCGATTTTCCAGGAAAATCATATCGCGCGTATGCTCCATAATCGCCGGGATATCCGAAGCGATGAGATTTTCGCCCTGCCCCAGGCCGAGCACAATCCCACCGGCGTTCCCCAGGCGGGCCGTCACCAGGCGCTCCGGCTCCAGGGGGCTGAGGAAGACGAAGGCGCTGGCTCCCTGAATGTGCGGCAGCGTTTTCAGCACCGCATCAAGCAAATCCAGTCCGCCACTCATATAAGTATCCACCAGATGAGCAGCGACCTCCGTATCCGTCTCCGAGGCGAACTGTACCCCTTCGGCCTCCAACTCCGCACGTAAGAGCGCGTAATTTTCAATAATCCCATTATGGACCACCGCCACGCGCCGGTGATTCCCCACATGAGGATGCGCATTAGTCTCAGTCACCCCGCCATGGGTCGCCCAACGGGTGTGACCTATGCCGATCGTCCCAGCGATAGGAGTTGCCTGCAAGGCCGCACCGAGGTTGTGCAGCTTACCTACCGCCCGGCGCACCTCGATCGTA
>Ga0068707_1001619_pt1 | contig 15826 bp, 14 predicted proteins | sample YNPNPMetaG_FD_66600 | JGI IMG/M metagenome (GOLD analysis project Ga0068707, IMG submission 66600) | Anoxygenic and chlorotrophic microbial mat microbial communities from Yellowstone National Park, USA - YNP NP MetaG | ecosystem: Environmental > Aquatic > Thermal springs > Hot (42-90C) >...
GCAGGTTTTGGCCCGTTTTCCGGCGCCGGAGGCCTGCGCGCTGTTGCAGGAGTGGGGCGTGCGCTATGTGCTGGTGGGCGCCAAAAGCTATGGCGCGGCCTGGCCGGCCGTCCGCCGCGCGTTGGAGGCAAACACCCACTGGGAGGAAGTGGCCGTCTTTCGAGACCAGCCTCTGTTCCATGGCGACCGGCTGCTCAAGCTCGTGCCGCCCTCGCCCGCAGTGCCGGCCACAGAGTTGGTGAGCGGCGATCGGCGGGCCTATCTGGAGGACGAGATTCACGTATATCTTGTGCCCAAGTGAGCGGCCGGCGCGGCAATCTTTGATCATAAGGACAAAGCATGATCCCTGTTGCGGAACCTGATCTGCGGGGCAATGAACTCAAGTACGTCACCGATTGCGTCACCACGGAGTGGGTCTCCTCCTTGGGCAAGTATGTGGGGGCCTTTGAGGAGCGCATGGCCGCCCTCTGTGGCCGGCGCTATGCCGTCTCGGTCTGTAACGGCACCGCCGCGCTCCACCTGGCCTTGGTGGTGCTGGGCATCGGCCCCGGCGACGAGGTGATCGTCCCCTCCCTCACCTTTGTGGCCACGGCCAACGCCGTGGCATACACCGGGGCCACGCCGGTCTTTGCCGATTCCGAGCCGGCCTATTGGCAGCTCGATCCCCGCCACGTGGAACGTCTCATCACGCCGCGTACCAAGGCCATCATCCCGGTGGATCTCTACGGCCACCCGGTGGATATGGATGCTATCTTGGCCATCGCCCGGCGTCATAACCTCTATGTGGTGGAAGATGCCGCGGAAGCCCACGGCGCGCTCTACAAGGGGCGCCCCTGCGGCGGCCTGGGCGATATCTCGTGCTTTAGTTTTTATGGCAATAAGGTGATCACCACCGGCGAGGGCGGCATGATCCTCACCGACGATCCCGCTTGGTATGAGCGGGCCCGTTTCCTGCGCGACCATGCCATGTCGCCGACGGAGCGGTATTATCACCCCGAGATCGGCTTCAACTACCGCTTGACCAACATCCAAGCAGCCTTGGGCCTGGCCCAGGTGGAGCGGATGGACGAATTCGTCCGGCGCAAGCGGGAGAACGCCGCCCTGTATGCGGAGCATCTCCACGCCGTTCCCGGAATCACCCTCGCGCCGGAGGCGCCCTGGGCCCGGAACGTGTATTGGATGTATTCCATCCTGGTGGGTCCCGAGTTTCCCCTCTCCCGCGATGCCTTGATGGCCGCCCTACGCCAGCGGGGCGTGGATACTCGCCCCTTCTTCCGCGCCATCCACACCATGCCCTGCCACAAGCGCCAGGAGACCTTGCCGGTGGCGGAGGATTTGGCGGCGCGGGGGATCAATCTGCCCAGCTCGGTCAAGTTGACGGCGGAACAGATCGCCTACATTGCGCAGCAGATCCGCGCATTGGCCGGATGAGGGGATGATGGGCTACAGGATCCTGCCTTTGTCTCCGGAACACGCCTCGGCCGTCGCCGCGCTGCATGCGGAGGGGCAGCCGCAGACCTTTCTCACCCGGTTGGGCCCGGCGTTTCTGCGGGCCCTTTACGCCCAGATGGCCGCCTCCCCCCATGCCTTGGGCTATGTGGCGGTGGATGGCGAGGAAGTGGTGGGCGTGGTGACGGGGACGACGGACGCCTCCGCCGTCTTTCGGGATCTGCTCCTGCGCCGGGGATTGCGGCTGGCCTGGCCGGTGGCCAAGGCCATCCTGGGGCAACCAGCGCTGCTGGCCCAGGTGGTGCAGACGCTGTTCTATCCCGCCAAGACGCCCGCCGAGCCGGGGGAGGCTGAGCTGTTTTTCATCGGCACCCGGGCCCCGCGGCGCGGCGAGGGGATCGGTGGCGCGCTCTTTGCGGCTCTGGTGGAGGCGTTGCGCCGGCGCGGGATGCGCGCGATGGGTCTGCTGGTGGATGAAAGCAACGAGGTGGCCAAGGCATTTTATCGCCATCGCGGGATGCGGGCGGTCCGTTCCTTCACCCTGTATGGGCGGCCCATGTCTTGGTATCGTTTGGCGTTGAGGGAAGGCAGCGATGAGCACAGCGACGCTGGCTAAACCTCGCCGAGCTTATGCCTGGCCCCTGGCCTGCGCGGTCCTTTTGGGATTGACGGCCGTCTTGATGCGCAACTGGCTCTTGGGCGGCGGGCTGCCCACCACGGCGCGGCGCGAGGGGATGGCCGAGTTGACCATCGTCTGGTTATGCCGACAAGAGCTCGCCCAAGGGCGCCTCTTGAGCGAGTGGAACCCCTATTGGTTCTCCGGTTTCCCTTGGCTGCGCTTCCTCTCCTACCCGTTCTATTACCTAGCGGCGGCCATCTCCCTGTGGGGCGGGGTGCGTCTGGAGACGGTGATGGTGCTCGGCTATTTCTTGGTCATGGCCGGCTCGGGCTTGGCCATGTTCGGCTATTTGCAGCGTCTCTTGGGCGATTGGCGCCCTGCCCTAGTGGGGGCGGTGATCTATGAGGCCTTTCCCTACCACAACCATGTGGGCGTGGAGACCTGGATCCACGCGGCCTTTTGGGTGTTGCTGCCTTTGGCGCTGTGGCTGGTGGAGCTCAGCCGGGCGGGCAGGCTGAGGCGCACTCCGTATCTCCTGCTCCTAGGCCTGGCGCTGGGCGCCTTCCCCGTCCTCAGCAGCGAATATGCCCTCTTGGCCGGCCCTTTTGTGGCCCTGTACCTCGCCTTGCGCGAGCTCGCGGCGGTGCGCAGGGGCCAGCGCCGGCTGGGCCGGGCCCTGGGTGATTATCTGCTGGTGGGTTTGGTGGCCTTGGGGAGCGCCGCCTCCTTTGTCTTGCCCGCGCTGTTCGAGATCCGCTACGTGGGGATCCATGCCAAGCACGGCGCCGCGGCCACGCTGACACACCAACTCTTGCGCGATTATTCGGTGACCCCCAAGCTCGTCTGGTACGCCCTGGTGCGGCGCTTGCGGCTGCCTTTCAGCGTGCAGGGCTTGCCCGGCCTGGCCAGCTCCTTCTGGAGCGTGGCCTGGTACAGCGGCCTCGTCGCCCCGCCGCTGGTCCTCCTGGGGCTGAGTGGGGTGAGGCGGCACCTGGCCGCCCGGGCCGCGTTGGCCGGTTTGGTCCTCTCCTTGCTCCTCATCTCCGGGCCAACCTGTCCGCTCAACTTTTTCAGCAAGCTCCCGGTTCTGGGCCATTTCTCTCCCTTTCGAGGGATGCTCTTGGTGGTGGCTTTTGGGGCCATCCTGGCCGCCTACGGCGTGGCCTGGCTCCTGCAGCGCTGGGAGGGGGCCTACCCCCGGCTGCGCTGGGCATCGTGGCTCTGGGTGGGCGGGCTGGTGGCTCTGGTGCTGGCCGATTTCTGGCCCTCTGCGGGGGCCTACCAGACGACCGAGGCCTATTTCACCCCCGAAGAGCGGCAGGTCTATGCCTGGTTGGCGGCGCGCAAGGACCAGGGGCGCCTGTGGGAGGTGTCGTATCTGCCGCGGGACCAATATCTGCGCACCTATTCCCTAACCGAGGCGCCTTTGCTGCGCTATGTGGGCTATTACGATAACGGCGCGCCTCTGCACACCTGGGAACAGACCGCCTGGACCGACCTGGGCACCACATTGCGCCTGCACCAGGTGCGCTTTGTGCTCCTGCGGGAGGATGAGCCCGATGCGCCAGAGTTGGCCGCCAAATTGAGCGCCTTGGGCTATCGCCTGGCCTTCCAGGCCGGGGCCGCCCAGGTCTGGGAGAATCCCCAGGTGAGGGCCTATGCCCAGTTTTATCGCCGGGTCGCGCTGGATATGACAGAAGATTTCCACCACCCTTTTCAGGCCCTGCCCGAGCTGGTGGCGCGGGAGATCGCCCTGGTCACGCCCGCTTCGTTCTATCTGGACGATTATCCATTGGCCCAACTCCGGCGCTATACCTACATCCTGGTGGATGAGCCCGCCACCCGCGATCCCCAGGCTCTACCCCGCCTTTTGGCCGCCTTGGAGGGCAAAGTGATCACAGCGGAGGAGGCGCGGGCCTTGGCCCCGCAGCCACCGGCGCCATGCGCCGCATGGAGCCGGCGCGCCAGCTATGAGGAGATCGAGTTGCAAGTGAACGTCGCCGAGGCCGGCGTTCTGACCATCGCCGAATCGTGGTATCCTCATTGGCGGGTGTGGGTGGATGGCCGGCCCCAGCCGGTATGGCGCACCAATTGGGCCTTGTTGGGGGTGTGGTTGGAGCCGGGGGAGCATCATCTGGTTTTCCGGTATGTGCGGCCTTGGTACGTGTACCTGGGTTACGGCATCACCCTGGTGACCTTGCTGGCCCTGGCAGCTTGGGGCAGCTGGTACGCGGGGCTGGTCTTGAGGCAGCCTCCGCCATCCCTGTACCAGGGCACAACCGAAGGGCCGAGATCACGATGAGCGAGGCGAGGATGTCCGTTGCCGAGCGCGATTTTCTGTGTGACTATCTGAGCCATGCCCCCGTGGCGCTGGCGCTGCTCCGCGCCATCGAATGCCGCGAGCTGGCGGCGCTGGATTTTCCTCGGCCCATCTTGGATCTCGGCTGCGGCGATGGCCTCTTTGGCCAGGTCTTTTTCACGGCGCCTCCCGAAGTGGGCCTAGATTACTCGGCGCGAGAGCTGCGCACCGCGGCCGGCCGGCGGGCCTACCGTCATCTTGTGCAGGGCGATGTGGCCGCACTGCCTTTCCCCGATGGCACCTTTGCCACGGTGTTCTCCAACGGAGTTCTGGAGCATGTGCGCGATGTGCGGGCCGGCCTGGCCGAGATCGCCCGGGTGCTCCGCCCTGGCGGCCGGCTGATCATGACCGTGCCCACCATGGAGGACGAGCTGCAACTCTGTGGGGCGGCGCTCTTGCGGCGTTTGGGCTTGGTGGGGTGGGCGCAACGCTACGCCGATCTCTACAATCGGGTCTTTGCCCAGATCAACCTCTACCCCGTGGAGGTCTGGCGCGATCTTTTGGCCGAAAGCGGTTTGCGCTTGCTGGCGCAGCGGGCCTACGCCCCCGCCGCCGTGTTCCGGCTCCACGATCTCACCCTGCCGGCCAGCTTGCCGCATTTTCTATGCAAAAAACTGACCGGACGTTGGACGCTTTGGCCGGGGCTGCGCCGGGCGACGGTGGCGCCCCTTTGGGCGGCCCTGCTGCGGCGGCTCTATCGCGATGAGGCCGCGCCGGGCTGTTCCCTCCTTTTGGTGGCCGAACCGCTCCCACGCCCGTGAACGGAGGATCAAGGATGGATGTCTCGGTCATTCTGCCCACCTACAATGAACGCGACAATATCGTCCCCCTCATCGAAGCGATCCAGCACGAGTTGGGCAGGTCAGGGATCAGCTATCAGATCATCGTGGTGGATGATAACTCGCCCGATGGCACGGCGCAACAGGTGCGCCAGCGTTTTGCCGAGGATGCCAGCGTGCACTTGAGCGTGCGCACGGCGGAGCGCGGCTTGGCCACGGCCATCCTCCACGGCATCCGCCGCGCCGAGGGGGATTGCGTGGCGGTGATGGATACCGATTTCAACCACGACCCGGCGCTTTTGCCGCAGATGGTCAAGTTCTTGGAATATTACGATATCATCATCGGCTCGCGGTTCACCATGGGCGGCGGCATGGAGGAGCGCTGGCGTTACATCGCCAGTTTCCTGTTCAATTTTGTGGTGCGGCTGGTCTTGCGCACCCAGATCCAGGATAACCTCTGCGGCTTTTTTACCATCCGCCGTGAAAAGTTGCTTCGCATGGATTTGGAGCGCATCTTTCGCGGCTATGGCGAGTATTTCATGCATCTCCTGTTTATGGCCTGGCGGCAGAACATGAAGATCTTGGAGGTGCCTGCCTTTTACCGGCTGCGCCAACATGGGCGGAGCAAGTCGCGGTTTTTCCACATGCTGTGCAGCTACACCTGGGCGGCCATCCAGGTGCGCCTGGGTTTGCGCTGAGGGACGAGGAGGCGGCATGAACGAGGTCACCTTGCAGCGGACGGCCCTGGTGATCGTCCCCACCTACAACGAGGCGGAAAACATTGAGCGGCTGGTGGGCGAGATTTTGGCCCAACCGGCGCCTTTGCACGTGGTGGTGGTGGACGATAACTCGCCCGATGGCACCGGCGCCCTGGCCGATGCCCTGGCGGCGCGCCATGAGCGGGTGGCGGTGATCCATCGGCCCCGCAAGTTGGGCCTGGGCACGGCCTATATCGCCGGTTTTCGCCGGGCCTTGGAGCATGGCTACGGCTATGCCATCACCATGGATGCCGATTTCTCCCACAACCCCCGCTATCTGCCGGCCCTTTTGGGGTTGATGAGGGATTACGACGTGGCCATCGGTTCGCGCTATGTCGCCGGCGGAGGGAGCACGGGCTGTTCCCTGGGGCGCATCCTGTTGAGCAAAGGGGCCAACGCCTTTGCCAAGTTTATGTTGGGCTTGAAAACCCACGATTGCACCGCCGGTTTTCGTTGCTACAAGGCCAAAGTGCTCCGAGCCATCGCGTTGGAGACCATCTTTTCCAACGGTTATTCCTTTCTGGTGGAGATGATCACCCGCTGCGAGCGGCGCGGCTTTCGCGTGGGCGAGCTGCCCATCATCTTTGATAACCGGCGCTTGGGCAGATCCAAGATCTCGCGGGCCGAGATCTTGAAATCCGTCTATACGATCTTGCGCCTGCGCTTCTCCGGCTTGCCCTGGGAACGCTGGGTGGCGAGCTACCACAAGCGGCACAGCAAGGCCCGCTGAGGAGCACAGATGGCCGAACCGCGTATTCTCGTCATCATGCCCGCCCATAACGAGGCCGAGAACCTGCCCCAGGTCTTGGCCGAGCTCCGGCGCTATCCCCAGGCCTGGGATATCGTGGTGATTGATGATGCCTCCACCGATCACACGGCCACCGTTGCCAGGGAGTTGGGGGTTGAGGTGGTCAGCTTGCCCTGCAACCTGGGTTACGGCGGCGCGGTGCAGACGGGTTTCAAGTATGCCCTGGAACGCGGCTACGATTACGCGGTGATCATGGATGCCGATGGCCAGCACGATCCCGCCGGAATCCCCGGCCTTTTGGCTCCCGTCCTGGCCGGTCGGGCCGATGTGGTCATCGGTTCCCGCTTCCTGGGCGAGATGCGCTATCGGGCGAGCTGGGCCAAGCGCCTGGGGATGAAGATCTTTGCCGCCATCGCCAGCCGTTTCACCCACCGGCGGGTGACGGATCCCACGTCGGGGTTTCAGGCCTTGAACCGCGCGGCGTTGGCCTTCTTTGCCCGGGATAATTACCCGGTGGATTATCCCGATGCCGACACCCTCCTGGTGCTCAACTATGCCGGCTTTCGCGTGTGCGAGGTGCCCGTCTGCATGCGCGAGCGTTTGGCGGGGACCTCAATGCACAGCAGTTGGAAGGTGTTTTATTATATTTTCAAGATGTCTTTGGCGATCTTTATCGTTCTGCTGCGCCAAAAGACCCGGGCTGGCGCGTCCTCAAAGGTCGGGCGGAGGCGGGCGCCAAGATGAGCCAGCGGATGGTGAACGCCCTGTCCATTGATCTGGAGGATTGGTTCCACGCCGAGCTGGTCCGAGGGCGGGTGCGTCCGGAGCTGGCCGAGCGCCGCGTGGCCTGGGCGGTGGAGCCGGCCCTGCTGCTCCTGGAGCAATATCGGGTGCGGGCCACCTTCTTTGTGGTGGGGGATGTGCTGCGCCACCACCCCGACCTGGTGCGGCGCCTTTACGAGGCCGGCCACGAGATCGGTTGCCACGGCTGGAGCCACCGTCCCCTGTGGACCCTGGAGCCGGAGCGTTTCGCCTGGGAACTGGACGCCTTTGACCGCGACGCCGCCGGGGTGTTGCCGGTGGAGGAGGTGGTGGGCTTTCGCGCGCCCACCTTCTCTTTGGATGCGCGCAGCGCCTGGGCCTTGGACATCTTGCGCCAACACGGGTTCCGCTACGATTCCAGCATCTTTCCTGTGCGCACCTACCTTTACGGCGTGGAGGGATGCCCCTCGCGGCCCTATCGCCCCACCAGTGCAGAGCTGACCCGCGACCACGCCGAAGGGACGCTGTGGGAGTTCCCCTTGACGGCTTGCTCCTTGGCCGGGATACCCTGGCCCGTCTCGGGCGGGTTCTATTTGCGGGCCACGCCTTGGCCCCTGCTCCGCGCCTGTCTGCGCCGGGTGAACGCCAAGGGCGATCCCTTTGTGCTCTATCTCCATCCTTGGGAGGGGGATGTCCACACGCCGCGGGTCAAGGGGCTTGCGCCCACGGAGCGTTTCATCACCTACTATGGGGCCGCCTCCGTCTGGCGCAAGTTGGAGGGTCTGTTGCAGACCTTTGCCTTTGCCCCGTTGCGCGAGATCTTGGGCGTGGAGGGGCGCCGGGCGCCCCAAGGGGAGGCGCGGCCATGAGCGCAGCGCGGGGCATCCCCGCCGGAGCTCGGCGCTGGCGGGAGATGGCGTTGTGGGGCGCGGTGGTGGTGTTGGCCTTGTTCTTGGCCCAGGATTTGGCGCGGGTGTGGCGCATCACCAACCATCACGACCTGGAGGTGTTCCTTTTGGCCGCGCGGCGGCTGGTGGCCGGGCAGGATATCTATGCCGACGCCGCCCCCTTCAAGGCCGCCCTGGAGGCGGGCACCTTCAGCCTCAAGGATGACACCGTGGTCTGGCCCTACGCCTATCCACCCCTCATCGCCGCCCTCTTTGTGCCCGCCACCCGGTTGCCGGTGGAGGTGGCGCGGGCGGGCTGGTGGGGCCTGAACGTCTTGGCCCTTTTGGGCGGCGCTTGGCTCTGCCTGCGGGCGCTGGGGCCCGTGGGGCCGGGGGCGCTGGCGCTGGCCCTGCTGGTTTTGTACCGTTTCGAGCCGGCGGTGGTGGCCTTGCGCCTGGGCCAGATCGAGCTGGTGCAGTTTCTGTTGCTGGCGGCGAGTTTCTACGCCCTGCGCCACCGCCAAGAGTTCCTGGGCGGCCTGGCGTTGGGCCTGGCCACCGGGCTCAAGTTCTTGCCGGCGCTTTTGATCGTCTTTCTCCTCTGGCAAAGGCGCTGGCGGGCGGCGGCCTGGGCGGCCGCGGTGGCCATGGTCACCATCGTGGGTTCTTTTGCGTTGATCGGTTTTGATGCCCTGCCCGCCTACGGCGCTTACACCGCCATTTACGGTTTGGGCGGGGCCTTTGCCGCCTTTCCGCTGAATCAATCGCTGAACGGGTTCTTTAGCCGCAATCTGATCCATAACGTCTTTAGCCCCACCCTGAAGGGGGTGCACTGGCCGCAGGCGGCGCTGGCCCTGACGTTACTCTGCGATGCCGGCGTCGTCTTGAGCAGTGGGTGGCTTACCCGGCTGCAGCGCTTGCGGGACGCTTCGAAGGGGGCGGAGGAGGCGTTTCCCCTGGCTTGGGGCCTGGCGGTGGTGGCGTTGCTCTTGGTCTCGCCCCATTCCCAGGTGTATACCTTGGTCTGGGCCTTGGTGCCCCTGTTGGTGTTCGCCCTGGAACTGGCCTCGCGCTGGCCGCGCTGGCGCTGGTGTTGGCCAGCCCTGGTGGGCGTCTATGCTCTTTTGGGGCGCGATTATCGCTTCTTTTATCCTGGCATCACCCGTTTGGTTCAGGCCCATTATTTATGGGGCTTGCTGGGGCTGTGGGGCTTGCTCGGTTGGGCCTTGTTCCTTTGGCACGGCCACCGACCGGGGAGGCAGGTGAGGGCCAAGGGCGCTTGAGCATCGCCTTTGGCGGCGGAGGTGGGTATGGTCTGGCGCGCGCGTTTGTTTTTCGTCTTTTTGGGGATGAGCGTCTTGCTGTTCGTCATCAACCTGGTGCGCACCAAGAAGCTGAAGGAGGAATACGCCCTCCTCTGGCTGTTCATGGCCGTGACTTTGGTGGTGGCGCCATTGCTGATTGACGTGATCGACACCGTCTCCTTTGCCATCGGCATTGACTATCCTCCGGCGTTCCTGATCGTCATCGCTTTGATCTGCTTCGCCCTGATCTTTTTCCAGCTCTCGGTGACGATCTCGCGCTTCAGCGAGCAGATCAAGGTGTTGGCCCAAGACCTGGCCTTGACCCGCAAGCGCGTGCAGGAGCTGGAGGAGCGCCTCGCCGCGCCGGCGCCATCCGCCGGCCCCCAGGGCGAGGCGAGGGAGAGCGAGGTGCGAGAGTGATGGCCGCCGTGGCGCCCCAAACCGGTCGTTGGCGCGGCTACTGGGGGTTGTTCCTCATCGTGGCCGGAGCGCTGATCCTCCGGGCGGTGTTCGCCAGCCTGCCCCGGGTCATCCGTTGGGATGAGCCGGACTATCTCTGGCTGGGCAAGAGCCTGCTCACCGGCCGAGGCTACACCATCAACGGCGTGCCCGAGTTGCACTACACACCCCTCTTCCCCATCCTCGCCGGCGCGATCTATGTGTTGACGGGGAACCCGGAGCTGGGCAGCGCCTTTTGGTATGTGCTCTTGGGGGCGCTGGTGGTGGTGCCGGTCTATTTTGTGGCCCAGCGCTTCTACGGGCGTCGCGTGGCCACCCTGAGCGCGGTGTTGGTGGCCTTCTTTCCGGGGCTCTCCTCGGCCATCCTCTATTGGGGCACCATGACCGAGCCGCTCTTTATCTTTCTGGTCTGTTGTGCCCTGTGGCTGGCCGTAATCGCCTTGGAGGAGGACAAGCTGTGGGCCTACGCCGCCCTGGGCGGCGTGTTGGCCCTGGCCTATTTGGCCCGGCCGGAGGGGATCGTCTGGTGGGGCGTGTGGAGCGCCCTTGTGTTGGGCGTGCGGCTGGCGCAAAGGCGGCTGTTCCGCTGGGCCACCCTGGCCCGTTTGGGGATCTATCTGGCCGTCTTTATCCTGGTGGCGGCGCCCTATGCTGTGTATATGCATGACCATACGGGGAAATGGCTGGTCACCGGGAAGCTGAGCATCACCTACGATATCGGCGAGGCGGTGCTGCGGCGCGATCCGGTGCTCTATGACCAGGTGACGGCCAGCCTGGATAGCGAGAGCGGGGAGATCCTCTGGTGGTCCAACAAGCGTTTCGAGCGGGGCCTTTGGGACATCTTGCGCGAGGACCCGGCCGCATTTTTGGCGCGGATGGGGCGCAATGTGCAACAGATGCGCGCGGCTGTCTTTTCCTCGTTGATCTTTCCCCCGTTCCTCTTGGCCCCGGTGGTTCTGGCCTGGTTCCGCCAACCCTGGAATCGCCGCCGTCTGCTCCACGAGGCTTTGTTGGTGGGCGCCGGCCTGCCCGTGTTGGCCTTTCTTCCCTTCCACGTTGAAGTGCGCTTTTTCTCGCCCATCTTTCCCATCCTGTTGATCTGGCTGGCGGCGGGCCTGTGGGATTTGGGCGCCTGGTTCGGCGAGACCCTGGCCCATTGGCGGCCGGGCCAAGATCCCGCCCAAGAGGCCCGGTGGCGCGGGGGGCTGGTGGCGGCCTTGGCGCTGCTCTTGGCGCTCTATTGGGGGGTGGTGCATGGGCGCACCATCACCGCGGGGATGCAAGATCTGAGCTATGCCCACAAGATGGTCGGGCTTTGGCTGAAGGAGCATACGCCCCCCGATGCGGTGATCATGTCGCGGGATTTGGCCGTGTCCCTGTATGCGGAGCGGGGCTTTGTCGCCTCGCCGCGGGCCGATTATGCCACGTACCTGGCCTACGCCCGCCGCAAAGGGGCTACCCATCTCCTGGTGGATGAACGGGAGCTCCGGGTCCTTCGGCCGCACCTGGCCTTTTTGTTGGATGAGACCAACCCGCCCCCAGAATTGGAGCCCGTCATCACCATGGTGGATGGGCGGGGGCGCACCATCGTCTATCGTCTCAAAGGTTGAGCACTATGGAAAAGGTCACTTCCCTGGAGGCTATCCCGGCCACTTTGCCGGGCAAGCGACCCTTTTGGCTGCGCTGGCTGCCCCTGCTGCTCATCTGGCTGTTGGCCCTGGGGCTGCGTCTCGCCCTGACCCAGGTGGACCGGGTGGTGTGGGGAGATGAGCCGTTCTATCTCTGGCTGGGGCGCAATTGGGTCACCGGGCAAGGGTTCTCCTTCACCGGCCATCCCGATGTGCACCACGGCCCGCTGTTCCCCTGGTTGGTGGGCCTGGTGTACCTTGTCACCCGCGATCTGGCCTTGGCCAGCGAGGTGCTTTACATCCTCTTTGGCTCCCTTTTGGTCTGGCCAGTTTACGCCCTGGGCAAGGAGATCTATGATCGGCGGGTGGGCCTGGTTGCGGCCGCGCTCACCGCTGTCTTCCCGGCCCTCTCGGCGGCGGTGCTCCATTGGGGCTCCCTCACCGAGCCGATCTACCTTTTCTGCGTCTATGGGGGCCTTTGGGCGGGAGCCCGCATCTTGCGGCCGTTGCGCAATCCCTCTGCTGAATCTGCCCGGCCGGGTGCCCGCGACCCTTGGTGGGTCTATGGCCTCGCCGGGTTGGCCTTTGGCCTGGCCTACCTGACCCGTCCTGAGGCCATCGGCTATGTGGCCCTTTTGGGGTTGCTCTGGGTGGTGCTCAGGCTTGGCTTGCGCCGCCTGGAGGCGCGTTTCTGGCCCAAGCTGCTGCTCTTTGGCGCAGCTTTCGCCCTGTGTTTCATCCCCTATGCCTATTACACGTGGTTGAACACGGGCTCTTGGATGGTGAGTGAGAAGGTAGGCGTGGCGTATCTGACGGGCATCGGCCTGGCCCATGGCGATACCGCCGCCTTTGACCGGGCCACCTGGGGGCTGGATTCCACCGGCCTGGAGACCTTTTTCTTTTCCTCCGAAAGCTATAACGTCAGCATGTGGCAATTGATCTTGGCCGATCCCAAGACCTTCCTGAACGTGCTGACCATGAACGCCCTGCGCTTGGTCCAGGTGCTCATTGATTGGAGCCTTTTCCCCTATCCCCTCTTGCCCTTGGTGGTGCTGGGCCTCTTCCGGCGAGGTTGGACCCGGGAGCGGACCATCGGAGAGATTTTCCTCTTGGTTTCCATGTTGCCGGTCATCGGGTTCGTCCTGTTCTTTATCCAGGCGCGTTACCTGGTGCCCCTCATTCCGGTGTTCATCCTCTGGACGGCCTGCGGGCTGGGGCATCTGAGCGATTGGCTCCTGGGCACGGTGGTCGCGTTGCGCACGCCGCCCACGGCGGATGGCCTTGCGGGCCGCTCCTATTGGCATGTAGGCAAGGGGTGGCGTGCCATCTTGGATTGGGGCCCCCTGTGCCTTTTGCTTGTGGGGTTGTTGTGGGTGCAGCCTCGGGTGGTGCGCCAGGTCACCGATGTGGGCTCGGTGCGGCCGGAGCATCGGCTGGTGGGCGCATATTTGGCCACGGTGCTCCCGCCCGATGCCGTGCTCATGTCACGCTATCCGGCCATTGCCTTTCACGCCGGCACCAAGTGGGTGCCCACCCCCAACGCCTCGTGGGCAGAGATCCTGCGCTACGCCCGCCACAAAGGGGTTTCCTATTGGGCGATTGATGAGCGCGAGTTGCGCTATCGCCCTCAACTGGCGAACCTGGTGACAGGGGAACATGTCCCCTCGGAGCTCCAGCTCTTTTACCAGAGCGACGCCGGCGGCGAGCGATTGGTAGTTTTCCGCTTTGTTGAGTAAACTGTGGAGAGAAGATGGTGCGCGCGCTCAACTCTGGCAGATTTCCCGATATTGCTATAGAATTGGAGCAGCAACAGCGTCTGGCCAAGGCGGATGCCTACCTGTATTGGCTATTTGAGAACCTGGCCCCTTACATCGGCCGGCGGGTGTTGGATGTAGGGTGCGCCATCGGCAATATCACCCAATTTTTTCTAGATCGCGAGCGCGTGGTGGGCATCGACGTGGCCCCCGAGATGGTGGCCGAGAGCCGAAGGCGCTTTGCCGGGCGCGAGAACATGCGTTTTGAGGTGTACGACATCACCGATCCGGCGGTGCTGGCCCTGCGCGAGGAGCGGCTGGATACGGTGGTCTGCGTGCATGTGTTGGAGCACGTGGCCGATGACGTCACGGCGCTGCGCCACATGCGGGCGCTCCTCCCCGTTGGCGGGCGCTTGATTTTGTTGGTGCCTGTGGTTAAATGGGTGTGGGGCGTCTTGGATGAGGCCACGGGCCACCAGCGGCGGTATACGTGGCGCGAGCTGGAGCGCTTGCTGCAGGACATGGGGTTTGCCGTGGAGGATCACTGGTACGTGAATTTTTTGGCCATTTTTGGCTGGTTCTTTACCGGGCGCATCCTCAAGCGCAAGATTATCCCCATGGGGCAATACGACCTGTATAATCGCTTGACGCCTTTGTTGGCGCGGTTGGAGACCAAGGTGCGGCCGCCCATCGGGTTATCGGTGGCGTGTGTCGCCAGGGCGGTGGAGTAATATGGAGAATATCGTTTTGGTGGTGCCGCCGGGTTTGCCCGGCACGACGCCGAATCGCGAAGCGGCATCGGGGATGGGCTCGGTTTCCCCCGAGCCGCGAGGGTTCTTTTATCCTCCCCATACGGTGGCCACGATGGCGGCGGTGTTGCGCGCGGCGGGGCGCCATGTGATCGTCCAAGATGCCGTGGCGCGCAACTATGACACGATGCGCTGCCTGCGGGAGATCTTGGCCGCCAAACCCTCCCTGGTGGGCATGTTCGTCTCTTACTCCACCCACGAGGAGGATACCCTCTTTCTCACCGCCCTCCGGCGCGAGCTGCCCAGGGCCGTGCCGGTGGTCTGTTTCGGCGTCGCCACGCCCTTTATCGCCGAGGACCTCGCCATGGCGGATCACCTCTTGTTGGGCGAGCCGGAGCTGTCGTTTTTGGCCCTGGCCGATCGCCTCTTGCGCCGCGAGGACCAGTTGCCCCATCAAGTCGCCCCCGACGTTTTGGGCGTCGAGGGCTATGATCACTGGGGGATGATCAAAGATCTGGACGCCCTGCCCATGCCGGCCTGGGATCTCTTGCCCACAGCGCAATACTCTTTTCTCAGCATCCTTTCCAGTCGGGGATGTCCGGGCAGGTGCACCTGGTGTCCTTACGTGGTGGTGCAGGGGCGGCGTTTCCGCGCCTGTTCGCCGGAGCGGGTGTTGGCCGAGCTGCGCCACGTGGTGCGGCAGCACCATCCGCACCGTATCGTCTTTCGTGACCCTGTCTTTGCCCACGATCGCGAACGGGTGGTGCGCATCTGCCAGGGGATCTTGGAGGATCGCGTGCTGCGCCATGGCCGGGCGCTCCTCTGGGAATGCGAATCGCGCCCGGAACATTTCGATGGCGAGCTCCTGCGGCTGATGAACCTGGCAGGATGCATCAGCATCAAGGTGGGGCTAGAGACCACCAATCCCGACGTGTTGGTGCGCCAGGGGCGGGTCGCCTCCTATGAGGAGGTGGAGAGCTATCTGGCCCATGTGCGCCAGCTGGTCAACGATTGTTCCCGCTTGGGCATCATGTGCCGGCTGTTTGTCCTGGCCGGTTTGCCGGGCCAGACCGTCACCGCGGCCCGCATGACGGCGCGCTTCATAGATGCCATCAAGCCGGACGCCATCTCGGTGAATACCCTGCGGGATTATCCCGGCCTGCGGCTCCATCGCCAGCCCTGGGCGGAGGAGACGTACACCCAATGGGAGGTCCTCTTCCGAGCCCAGATGGTCTTGGCGCAGACCGGAACGGGGCGGCGACCGAGTCGCCTGTGGCCCACGGAGCGTTTTCTCCTGCGGGCGACGGCGCCGCTGCGGCACAACAAGAGGGGCTGATGCGGGCGCTGGTCACAGGGGGCAATGGTTTCGTCGGCTCGGCGGTGGTGCGCGCCCTGTTGGCCCAAGGCTGGGAGGTTGCCTGTCTGGTGCGCCCCCAGAGCGACCTGCGCAACTTGCAGGGTTTGGAGGTGGCGCTGATCCCCGGCGATCTGGAGGATCCCTCCTCGCTGCGCCGCGCCCTGCCAGGCTGCCAGCACCTTTATCATGTGGCGGCCTTCTATAGCTCGCGGCC
>Ga0068707_1001621_pt1 | contig 15818 bp, 15 predicted proteins | sample YNPNPMetaG_FD_66600 | JGI IMG/M metagenome (GOLD analysis project Ga0068707, IMG submission 66600) | Anoxygenic and chlorotrophic microbial mat microbial communities from Yellowstone National Park, USA - YNP NP MetaG | ecosystem: Environmental > Aquatic > Thermal springs > Hot (42-90C) >...
GGGGGTTCCGGGATGCCCATGGAATCTGGGGCACCTGGGAGATCCCTCCCGGATGGACCGGGGGCTTCCATATCTGGCCCCGCGGGCAGGGCGAAGGGGCGGCGGAGGAAGCCGAGGCGATCCAGGAGACGCCGGTGGGGGCGATCGCCCGGCCCGGATCGTTCCCGCCCGCGCCGCATTCCCGGCCCCCTTTCCATCTTGACTCGACCTCTGGGGGCATTAAAATCCGCTGCGGAGGGAGGATCGCCGGCCGATACGGGGGAGGGTACGGGCCCCCCTGAGGCGGGCCCGGCCGCAAGACCCCCCAATCTTGCGCGAACCCGCCCGGGCCCGAGTGGATTTTTCGGATGACGACCCTGCGCACCGAGCTGAAACCCCTGATCCGCGAGATCCCCGCGGACCTCGAGACCCCCGTCTCGGCCTTCCTCAAGCTGAGGACCCACGGGGCCCGTTTCCTCCTCGAATCGGTCGAGCTGGGAGAGAACCTGGGCCGCTATTCCTTCATCGGCCTGGACGCCCTGCGGAACTTCCGGGTCCTGCCCGAGTATGCGATCGTGGAGGAGTGCGGCCAGCCCCAGGTGATTCCGCTGGAAGGCCGCAATCCCCTGGAGATCCTGCGTCAGCTCATGGCCCCCTTGGCGATCCGCCCGGGGAACCTGCCGGGGCTCGTCGGGGGCGCCGTGGGGTACGTCGGATACGATTTCGTCCGCTTCCTGGAACGGCTGCCGTCCCTCCAGCCGGACGTCCACGGGCTGCCGCTGTGCAGCTTCACCCTTTCCGGGACCCTGGTGATCTTCGACCACGTGAAGCGGAAGATGCTCCTGGTGTCGGTGGCCCGGGAGGACCCGCAGGACCGTCTGGACGAGATCCACGAGGGACTCCGCCAGTCCCTTTCCCCCGAGTGGCTCCGCCCCCGGCCGGCGAAGAAACGCGCCGCGTTCGTCTCCAACTTCACGGCCGAGGAGTTCGGCACCGCCGTCCTGCGGGCCAAGCAATACATCCGCTCGGGGGACATCTTCCAGGGAGTCCTCTCCCAGCGCGCCCAGGGGGAGCTCCACGTGGATCCCTTCCAGGTCTATCGGGCGCTCCGGATCCTGAACCCCTCGCCCTACATGTTCTACCTGGACTTCGGGGAGTTCCAGCTGGTGGGCTCGTCCCCCGAGATCCATGCCAAGCTCTCCGGCCGCCGGGCGGTCCTCCGTCCCATCGCCGGCACCCGGCCCCGCGGGGCCTCGGCGGAAGAGGATCTCGCCCTGGAGCGGGAGCTCCGGGCCGACGAAAAGGAGCGGGCGGAACACCTGATGCTCATCGATCTGGCCCGCAACGACCTGGGGCGCTGCTGCGAATACGGTTCGGTGTCCTGCAGCGATCTCTACACCGTGGAGCGCTACTCCCACGTGATGCACCTCGTGTCCCAGGTCTCGGGAAGGCTCTCCCCCGGCCAGGACCAGTTCGATCTGCTCTCCAAGACCTTCCCGGCCGGGACGGTGACCGGGGCCCCCAAGATCCGGGCCATGGAGATCATCGAGGAGCTCGAGAGGGGGCGCCGCGGGCCCTACGCCGGCATCGTGGGCTACTTCTCCCTGACGGGGGACATGGACACCTGCATCACCATCCGGACCCTGATCGTGAAGGGGCATACCGCCTGGCTCCAGGCCGGGGCCGGCATCGTGGCCGACAGCGATCCGGAACGCGAATGGAAGGAGACCTGCGCCAAGATGGAGGCCCTCAAGAGGGCCGTCCAGATGGCGGAGGAGGGACTGTGAGGTCCCTTCCCGGGGGACGGGTCGAATGAGGGACGTCCTGCTCATCGACAACTACGACTCCTTCACCTACAACCTCGCCCAATATCTGGGGGAGCTGGGGGCTTCCGTCGACGTCCGGCGCAACGACGCCATCACCCCGGAGGAGGCCGAGCGCCTGGGATTCACCCACCTGGTGATCTCCCCGGGGCCGGGAGACCCCCGCCGGGCCGGGGTGTCCAACGAAATGATCCGCCGGTTCGCCGGGCGGAAGCCCATCCTCGGCGTCTGCCTGGGGCACCAGTGCATCGGGCACGTCTTCGGAGGGCGGGTGGACCTCGCCGAACGGATGATGCACGGGAAGGTTTCCCCCATCCACCACGACGGGCGGACGATCTTCCGGGGCATCCCTTCCCCCTTCGAGGCCACGCGCTACCATTCCCTCGTCGTGCGGCCGGAGGGGCTTCCCGACTGCCTGGAGATCAGCGCGCGCACCCCGGAGGGCGAGATCATGGGACTCCGCCACCGCACCTTCCCCCTCGAGGGGCTCCAGTTCCATCCCGAATCCATCATGACCCGGCCGGGTCGGGACCTCCTGCGCAACTTCCTCGACCTGCATTCATGATCCTGGACGAGATCACGGCGGCCAAAAGGAAGGAGCTCCGGCGCTCGCGGGAGGAGAGAAAGCTCTCGGACCTCCGGGCGGCGGCGCGGGACGCCCCTCCCCCGCGGCCGTTCGTCCTCCGCCAGCCGGGGGAGGTTTCGATCATCGCCGAGATCAAGCGGGCCTCTCCTTCGCGGGGACTCCTCCGCGCGGACCTCGACCCCGCCGGGATGGCCCGGCGGTACGCCGAGGGGGGGGCCCGGGCGATTTCCGTCCTCACCGAGCGGAACTTCTTCCGGGGGTCCCCGGAGGATCTCCGGGCGGCCCGGGAGGCCGTCCCCCTGCCCGTCCTGCGCAAGGATTTCATCCTCGAAGAGTACCAGCTCTGGGAAACCCGGGTCCTGCCGGCCGATGCGGTCCTCCTCATCGCCCGCCTCCTGGAACCTCCGCAACTGGCGGATTACGTGGCCCTGGTCCGGGAGGACCTGCGCCTGGCCCCTCTGGTGGAGATCCACGACGAGGAGGACCTCGAGGCCGCCCTGGAGGCGCGGGCCCCGCTGGTGGGGATCAACAACCGGGATCTTGACACCTTCCGCGTCTCCTTGGAGACTACGGCGCGACTGAGGCCGATGATCCCGGCCGGCACGGTCACGGTCAGCGAGAGCGGGATCTCCACGCGGGAGGCGCTCCTCCTCCTGAGGGCCCTCGGGGTGGACGCGGCCCTGATCGGGGAGGAGCTGGTGTGCTCCGCGGATCCCGCCCGCCGGATCCGCCAACTGCGGGGAGCGGAGGATGCCCATCCGGGGAATCCGGGGCGCGATTGACGTCGCCCGCAACACGCGGCGCGAGATCTTCCACAGGACCCAGGAGCTCTTGCGCGCCATGATCCGCGCCAACCGGATCCGCAAGGAGAACGTCGCGGCGGCCTTCTTCACGCTGACGCCGGACCTGGACGCGGACTTCCCGGCCTACGCGGCACGCGACATCGGATGGAAGCACGTGCCGATGATGTGCGCCAGCGAGATCCCCGTCCCCGGGGCCATGAAACGCGTGCTGCGCATCCTGCTCCTGGTGGACACCTACCAGACGCCGGAGGAGATCCGCCACCAGTACCTGGGCCGGACCGCCGTCCTCCGCCCCGACCTAGCCCATCCGGCCCGGTCCCCCCGCCCGGGGGGGAGGTCCCGCCGATGACCCCCTTCGCCACCCCCTCCCCGGGGCCCGGCCGATGAGGAAGCCGACCGTCCTGATCGTGGGCCTCGGCCAGATCGGCGGCTCCCTGGCCGCCGCCCTCTCCCGGCGGCGCCTGGCCCGGGTCCTGGGGGCCACGCGCCGGCGGGAGACGGCCCGGCGGGCGCTCCGCATGGGCATCGTGGCCGAGGCGGGGACGGACCTGCGGGCCGTCCCCGCCGCCGACGTGGTGGTCCTGGCCACGCCGGTGCGGACCCTGCTGGACCAGATCCCGCCGGTGGCGGCGGCCGCCGCGACCGGGGCCGTCCTGACCGACGTCGGAAGCACGAAGAAGGACGTCCTGGAGGCCTTCCGCCGGGCCCGCCCCCGGGCCGCGGTCATCGGGGGTCACCCCATGGCGGGCCACGAGCGGGCGGGTCTGGACGGATGCGACCCGGACCTCTTCGAAGACCGGCCGTGGATCCTGATCCCGGGCCCCGGCGCGACCCTCCGGGCCGGCCGGACCCTGGAGAGGCTGGTGCGCGGCGTGGGGGCCCGGCCGCTGTGGATGGACGACCCCGCCCGCCACGACCTGGCGGTGGCACGGGTCAGCCACCTCCCTTACCTGCTGGCCTACGCCCTGATGGAACAGCCCCCCCTCGAACTGCGGGCCGCCGGGAACTCCTTCCGGGACGCCACCCGGGTGGCGCTGTCGGACCCGGAGATGGTCCTCGACTTCCTCCTGACCAACCGCCGGCCGATCCGGCGGGCGGTGGGGGAACTGGTGCGCCGCCTCCGAGAGCTGGCGGGAAGGGTGTCCCGAGGCGACGAGGCCTCCCTTCGCCGGCGCCTCCAGGAGGCCCGGCTTCGCCGGCTCCGCCGGGTGCGGTGAGGGGCGCCGCCCCGGCGGGCCTTCCCGCGGGTTGAAAAGAGCTTCTTCTTCTGCTATTCTCGGCCCCCGACCCTATGCGGTTCTCCCGTGCCGCTCCAATCCCCGGCTGGGGGGCGGCCCTGGTCCCGGCCTTTTTGATCCTCGCCCCGCGACCGGTCGGCGCCCAGGTGCCCCTCCAGGACGGGGAGGGAAAGATCGTCTCCGCCATCCGGCAGGGCCGCGGATGGAAACAGGACAACTTCAAGGACACCGTCGGGAACCTCACCCCCCTCCGCCGCGGGCGTCCCCTCACGGCGGCCCTGCTCGACCGGTCCTACAAGGAGCTGATGAAGACCGGCCACTTCGAGCACGTGGACATCGAGGTGAACCCGGATCCTGGGAATCCCGGCCAGGTCGTCGTGACCGTGCACGTCCAGGAATATCCCGTCGTCGAACGCGTCGAGTTCGAGGGAGTCCGGGCCCTTTCCCTCTCCCAGCTCAAGCCGCGGCTCCGGATCGAACCCGGCGACCGCCTGAGCGCACCCCGCCTCAAGCAGGACCGTGACACCCTGAGAGACGAGTATCTCCAGAAAGGGTACTACTTCTCGAACGTCCGGGAGGAGATCCGGACCACCGCCGGCGGCGTCCTGCTCACCTGGATCGTCGAAGAGGGCCCGATGGTGAGCGTCCGCGAGATCGTCTTCAGCGGCAACACCCTTCCGGACAAGGAGCTGAAGAAGTGGATGCTCACCCGGGAGAACGGGACGCTGCTGTTCCTCACCACCAGCAGGGAACCGTTCGTCGAGCGCACCCTCCGCGACGACCTCGAGCGGCTCAAGCTCCGCTACCGCCAGGAGGGCTGGATGGACATCCACCACGGGAATCGCGTCTTCCTCCGGGACCTGGAGTTCTCCGACGACCGCACCCAGGTCACGGTGAAGATCCACGTGGACGAGGGGCCCCGCTACACGATCCGCCGCATCCGCTTCCAGTTCGACCCCGAAAGCCGGGGGATCTTCACGCCGGAAGAGATGCGGACCTGGCTGGTTTCCCGGGAGGGGCAGCCCCTGAGCGAGACCAACGCCGCCCAGGACGTCGCCCGGATCCGCGAGAAGTACGGCGAGCGCGCCTACGTCCTGGCCGAGGTCGGGTACACCACCCTGTTCCCCTCCCACGGCCCCGAGGCGGACCTCGTCTTCACGATCCGGGAGAACCGGAAGGTCTACGTGGGACGGCTTCTCTTCGAGGGGAACACGAAGACCCGGGAGGACGTCCTTCGGCGCGAATTCACGCGCACGGGATTCCTCCCCGGGGAGGAGTTCAACAGCCGCAACCTGAACCGGGGGATGAACCGGATCCGGGAGCGCGGATACGTGGAGATCCCCGGGGGCATCAGCTACCGCATGCAGGAGGGGGACGATCCCCAGGCGCGCGACGTCATCGTGGAGATCAAGGAGGGGCAGACCGGGATCTTCCGCTTCGCGGCCGGGTACAGCTCCGCCTTCGGGATCATGGGGATCCTGGAGCTCACGCAGCGGAACTTCGATCTGGGGGACATCCCCTCCAGTCTCGAGGATTTCTTCAGCGGCCAGGCCTTCGCCGGCGGGGGCCAGACCCTGAGGCTGCGCCTGATGCCGGCGGCGCGTCGTCAGACCTATTCCCTGGACTTCCGGGAACCCTACTTCTTCGGATACGACCTGGGCCTGGGCCTCCGGGGCTACAAGGTTTCCACCCAGAGGGAGTCCTACGACGAGGATCGCCGGGGGGGGGCTCTGACCTTCGACCGGCGCTTCGACAACCTCGTCCTGCAGCTCACCTTCAACGGCTACCGGATCGGCGTCGACGAGGTGGACGACGACGCCCCCCCGGCGGCCAAGGAACTGGAGGGGACCCACGACGTCGTCTCGCTGACGCCGGCCGTCGTCTGGGACTCCGTGGAGCGCGACGCCTTCCTGGTCCCGCACGAGGGCCTCTACGCCAGCCTGAGCTACGAATACGCCGGCCAGCTCCTCCCGGGCGACTACGACTTCCACAAGATCACCTTCCAAGTCGAAACCTATTTCACCCTCCTGGAGACCGAGAGCCAGTTCAAGCACGTCCTCAACCCCCAGCTCACGATCGGCTGGGCCTACGAGGCGGGAGAGACGAAATCCGTCCCGCTCTTCGAGCGCTTCTACGCCGGGGGCCGGGGCTCCATCCGGGGTTTCGAGTACCGGGGGATGGGGCCGCACCAGAACGGCGATCCCGTGGGGGGGGACGCCTACGTCTTCGGAAGCCTGGAATATTCCTTTCCCCTCTTCGTGGAGGTCCTCCGGGGGGCGGTCTTCTGGGACATCGCCAACCTGACGCCCACCTTCGAGCGCCTCTTCCTCCAGAAGTGGCGGAACGTGATCGGCTTCGGGATCCGGTTCCTGATCCCCCAGCTGGGGAACATCCCCGTGACGCTGGATTTCGGGTTTCCCCTGACCAAGGATCGCGACGACGAGCGCCAGACCGTGACGTTCGATTTCGGGAGGCTGTTCTGAGGAATCTGCGTACCATATCCGGGTCGGGAAGACCCGGCGATTGGGGAAGGAGCCGGAAATGACCGCCTCGCGCACGTGGACGCTGGTTCTGCTGGCCGCCGCCGGGGGCGCTGCCCTCGGGTTCCGGCGGGGAGAGGCCTCCGCCGTCCAGGAGGCCCGGCCCCCCTTCAAGCTGGGGGTCGTGAACCTCAAGACCTGCTTCCTGGCCGACAAGTACGAGCGCATCAAGGAGGTGACGGAGGAGCTCAAGAAGACGGCCGAGGAGCACGCCGGAAAGCTGAAGGAGCTGGACCGGAAGGTCCGCGAGCTCCGCGAGCAGATCGAGGGCCTCGACCGGTCCCAGAAGCTGTACGAGGAGAAGCGCCGCCAGCTGGCGCTCGTCGAGGCGGAGCTCAAGATCACGCGCGAGATCGGTCTGCAGCGCCTCCGGAGCCAGAACACCGAGATCTACCGGGAGGTGTACAACGAGATCGAGCGCGTGATCCGGATGATCGGGCAGGAGCAGAAGTTCGACCTGATCCTCCGGGTGGAGCAGCCCCAGCTGGAGGAGCAGGACGAGGCCACCCTCTCCTACCAGATCGTCAGCCGCGTGGTCCTGCACCACCACGAGGGAGTGGATCTGACCTCCGCCGTCCTGGAGCGGCTCAACCGGGAGTGGAAGAAGCAGAAGGCGGCCGCGGGGGCGGCCCCCGGCGAGAAGAAACCCTGACATGGAGATCACGCTCCGGGAACTGGCGGAACTCGTCGGGGGCCGGCTGGCCGGGGACGGGTCCGTCGTGCTCCGCGGGGTCAACGGCCTGCGCGAGGCGGGCCCCGGGGAGATCGCCTTCCTGGCCAACCGGAAGTACCTGCCCCTGCTGGCCACGACGCGGGCCTCCGCGGTCATCGTGGGCGAGGGGATCCGCACGACCCTGCCCGCGATCGTGGCGAAGAACCCGGATCTCGCCTTCGCCCGGGCGGCGGAGCGGTTCCAGGCGGGCCCGGTCCGGCCCCCGCCGGGGATCCACCCCTCGGCCGTGGTGTCGCCCGAGGCCACCCTCGGGAAGGACGTGGCCGTCGGGGCCGGCACCGTGGTCGAGGCGGGGGCCTCCATCGGCGACGGCACCCTCCTGTATCCCCAGGTCTACGTGGGCCCCCAGGTCCGAATCGGCCCCGGGTGCATCCTCTATCCACAGGTCGTGGTGCGGGAGCGGTGCATCCTCGGGGCGCGGGTGATCCTGCACAGCGGGACCGTCGTCGGCTCCGACGGGTTCGGCTACGTCACGGACGACCGGGGGGTCCACGTGAAGACCCCGCAGACCGGGATCGTGGTGATCGAGGACGACGTGGAGATCGGGGCCAACTCCACGATCGACCGGGCCCGGTTCGACCGGACCGTGATCCGAAAGGGCACGAAGATCGACAACCTCGTCCAGATCGCCCACAACGTCGTGGTGGGGGAAGGATCCCTCATCGCCGCCCAGGCGGGGGTGGCGGGGAGCACCCGGCTCGGCCGCCGGGTGCGGCTCGGGGGCCAGGCCGGCGTCACCGGCCACGTGACGGTGGGCGACGAGGCGGCGGTGACGGCCCAGGCCGGGGTGAGCAAGGACGTGCCTCCGGGGAGGGTCGTCGCCGGGGAGCACGCGGTGGACCTCAAGACCCACCTCCGCCGGCTGGCGGCGCTCGCGAGGCTTCCGGAGATCCTGGCCGAGGTGAAGGAGCTCCGCCGGAAGATCGAGGAGATGCAGAAGTCCCTCCCCGGGAAGTGACTGCGGCGCACTCTTCTCTGTTCCTCCCGCCTTCTCCGTGGTACATATATCCGCCGGGAGGCCATGAAGAAGAACCAGACGACCCTCCAGAAGCCGGCCGAGATCGAGGGGGTGGGGCTGTTCGGGGGCCAGCGGGCCCGCCTCCGCCTGCTCCCCGCCCCCGCCGGGTCGGGGATCACCTTCGTCCGGGTGGATCTCCCCAACCGTCCCCGGCTCCCCGTCAACCCCGACACGGTCGTCGCCAAGTTCCGCCGCTGCGCCGTCGCCGGGGAAACCGCCGAGGTGGAGACGATCGAACACCTCCTGTCCGCCCTCGGGAGCCTCGGGGTGGACAACGTGGAGATCGAGATCGACGCCCCCGAGGTGCCCACCATCGACGGCTCCGCCCTCCCCTTCGTGGAGGCCCTCCGGGCGGCGGGCCTCGCCGACCAGCAGGAGCCCCGCAAGATCCACGCGGTACGCGAGCCGATCTCGGTCGTGGAGGGGGACGCCTCCATCGTGGCGCTTCCCTGCGAATCCGGCCTGACGGTGTCCTACACGATGATCTACCCCGGTCCCCCGCTGGGGCAGCAGCACTTCACCTTCGAACTCGACCCCGAGGCCTACCGCCAGGCGGTGGCCCCCTCCCGCACCTTCTGCCTCCAGAGCGAGGCGGAGGCCTTCCTCCAGCAGGGCCTGGGCAAGGGGGCCAGCTACCAGAACACCGTGGTCGTGGGGCCCCAGGGGCCCATCGAGAACCAGTTCCGCTTCCCCGATGAGCCGGTGCGGCACAAGGTCCTGGATCTCCTGGGCGACTTGACCACGCTGGGCGCCGGGCTGAGGGCCCACGTCGTGGCCGTCCGGAGCGGGCATGCCGTCAACGTCAAGCTCGTCCGGAAGATCGCCGCCGCCTTCGAAGAAGGGCAGCAGGCCCTGCCCCGCAGCGGCGGGACCCTCCTGGACGTCCGCGAGATCACCAAGATCATTCCCCACCGCTTTCCCTTCCTCCTGATCGACAAGGTCATCGAGCTGGAGGGATACCGGCGCGCCGTGGGGATCAAGAACGTGACCTACAACGAGCCCTTCTTCCAGGGGCACTTCCCCGACCAGCCGATCATGCCGGGCGTCCTCCAGATCGAGGCCATGGCCCAGCTGGCCGGGGCCCTCCTGATGCGCAAGAGCGAGAACCAGGGCAAGGTCGCGGTCCTTCTCTCCCTGGACGGGGTCAAGCTCCGCAAGAGCGTCGTCCCGGGCGACCAGCTGCGCATCGAGGTGGAGACCCTCAAGGTGAAGGCGCGGACCGGCGAGGTCTACACGCGCGCCACCGTGGATGGGGCGCTGGTCGCCGAGGCCACCATGAAGTTCATGCTCATGGACGGCGAGTGATGGCGATCCACCCCTCCGCCGTCGTCGAGCCGGGCGCCGTCGTGGACCCCACGGCGGAGATCGGTCCCTGGTGCTACGTGGGCCCCAAGGTCCGCATCGGGCCGGGCACCCGCCTCCTCCACAGCGTCACCCTGCTGGGGCGGACCACCCTCGGGGCCCGGAACGTCGTGCATCCCTACGCCGTCATCGGGGGGGACCCGCAGGACCTCAAGTTCCGGGGGGAGGACTCCGTCACCCTCATCGGGGACGACAACGTCCTCCGCGAGGGGCTCACCGTCCACAAGGGCACCCTGCTGGGGGGCGGGAAGACGGTCATCGGGAACCGGAACTACCTCATGGCCGGGGTGCACGTGGCCCACGACTCGATCATCGAGGACCAGTGCATCCTGGCGAACGCGGCGATGCTGGCAGGCCATGTCAAGGTGGAATTCGGGGCCATCATCAGCGGGATGGTCGCGGTCCACCACTTCGTTACCATCGGACGGTTCGCCTTCATCGGGGGCGTGTCGCGGATCAACCGGGACTGCCCTCCCTTCATGATCACCCAGGGATTCGCCGGCGAGGTGCGGGGGGTCAACAGCGTAGGGCTCCGCCGCCGCGGGTTCAAGCCCGAGGTCATCAACGCCCTCCGCGAGGCCCACCGGATGATCTGGCGCTCCGGCCTCCCCAAGCCGGACGCCCTCGCCGAGCTCGAACGGCGCTTCCCGGAGATGGAGGAGGTCCGCCTCCTCATCAGCTTCCTGAAGGCCTCCGACCGGGGGCGCCTGGGCCGGGCCCGCGAGGCCCTTCGGACCACCCCCGCGGTCGCCGAACCGGAGGCGGAACTCCTGGAATGAAGATCCACCCCGCCTCCGATGTGGATCGCTCCGCCGAGCTGGCGGAGGACGTCGAAATCGGCCCCTTCTGCAGGATCGGCCCGGGAGTGCACCTGGGGCCCGGCTGCCGGCTCCTGGCCCGGGTCTCGATCACCGGGCCCGTCCGGGCCGGCCGGGACAACCTCTTCTACCCCAACGTCGCCATCGGGGGTCCCCCCCAGGACCTCCAGCCGGCCTCCCCCGACGGGCGCATCGAGATCGGCGACGGCAACGTCTTCCGCGAAGGCGTCACGGTCCACCGTCCCAAACGCCCCGGCGGCGTCACCCGCATCGGGTCCCGCAACCGCTTCCACTGCTTCTCCCACGTCGGCCACGACAGCACGGTCGGGAACGGCGTCGTCCTGGCCACCTACGCCGTCCTCGGGGGCCACACCGTCGTCCAGGACGGCGCCTGGATCGAGGGCCTCGGGGGCACCCACCAGTTCGTCACGGTCGGCCGGAACAGCCTGTCCCACAGCCATGTCCCTCTCACGGAGGACGTGCCGCCCTTCATGCGGGTCGACGGCAACCATTTCCAGGTCCTGGGCGTGAACCCGCGGTGCCGGACGGAGGCGCTGGAACGCGCCTATGCGACGGTCTGGAAGTCCGGCCTCCCGCGCCCCGAGGCGCTGGCGATCCTGGAGAACGATCCCTCCCCGGAAGTCCGGGAACTCGCGGCGTTCCTGAGGCGGAGCGCCGCGGGCCGCTTCGGCCGGGCCGGAGAAGCGGGACGGGGGGTGTGACCCCATGGTGGGGCGCCCGTTGCGGGTCGGCGTCGTCGGAGTGGGGCACCTGGGACGCCACCATGCCCGGATCTACAAGAGCCTGGGGGTCCTGGCGGCCGTGGCGGATCTCGACCCCGCCCGGGCCGCCGAGGTCGCCGCCCAGAACGGCGTCCCCGGCCACACCGACTTCCGGGAACTCCTCGACCGGGTCGACGCCGCCAGCGTCGCGGTCCCCACCTCCGCGCACGTCGAGGTCGCCCGGGCCTTCCTGGAGCGCGGCATCCCCGTCCTGGTGGAGAAACCCCTCGCCCCCACCGCGGAAGAAGGCGAAGAACTCTGCCGGATCGCCCGAAGCCGCCGCGTGCCCCTCCAGGTGGGCCACGTGGAGCGCTTCCACCCCGCCGTGACCGCCGTCCTCGACATCGTCCGGAAACCCCGCTTCATCGAGGTCCACCGCCTCTCCCCCTTCAAGGCCCGCTCCCTGGACATCGACGTGGTGATGGACCTGATGATCCACGATCTGGACCTCGTCCTCCACCTGAGCCCCGCCCCCCTGGCACGGGTCGACGCCGTGGGAACCTCGCTCCTGTTCGGCCGGGTGGACATCGCCAACGCCCGCCTGGAATTCGAGGACGGGTGCGTGGCCAACCTGACGGCCAGCCGGATCTCGAACAAGGCGATGCGGAAGACCCGGATCTTCTCCGAGGACTGCTACGCGACGGTGGACACCCTGGCCAAGGAGGCCTGGATCTACCGCACCACCCCGCAGCTGGCGGAGGCCCTCGCCCGCCTGCCCAAGGACCGCGATCTCACCCTGGAGGACCTCGCCTCCATCCCCAAGGAGTTCTACTCCATCCGGAAGGTGGATCTTCCCGACGAGGAACCGCTGGCCCGGGAGCTGGAAAGCTTCCTCGCCTGCGTCCGGGAGGGACGCGAACCGCTGGTGCCCGGCGAGCAGGGGGTCCGGGCCCTCCGCGCCGCCGAACGGGTCCTCGCCGAGATCCGCTCCCACCGCTGGACCTAGAACGTCCCGCCCCGCAGAGGATGGCGCGCCGTCGCCCGCGGCGGTAGAATCGGGCCCTCCATGGGCCGCTCCCTGCTCCTGGTCGCGGGGGAGACGTCGGGAGACCTCCACGGCGCCAATCTCGCCCGGGCCCTCCGCGCGCTGGACCCCGGCCTCCGCCTCGCGGGCGCCGGCGGCCCCCGCATGCGGGAGGCGGGCGTCGAGATCCTGGCCGACCCCTCCCGCCACGCCTCGGTCGGCCTCGTGGAGGCCCTGCGGAATTTCGGCGCCTACGCCCGGCTCTACCGCCTCCTCGTGAGCGCCCTGAGGACCCGCCGCCCTTCCGCCGCCGTCCTCATCGACTCCCCCGACTTCAACCTGCGGTTCGCCGAACGGGTCGTCGATCACGGCATCCCCGTCCTCTATTACATCGCCCCCCAGGTCTGGGCCTGGCGGCCCGGCCGGCTCCGGACCCTCCGGCGGCTGGTCCGCAAGGTGATCGTCATCCTCGACTTCGAGGAGCGGATCTTCCGGGAGGCGGGGGTGGACGCCGTCTACGTGGGCCATCCCCTTCTGGACGCCCTCCGGCCGGTCGATCCGGCCGCCGCCCGGCGGGAGTTCGGGAACCCGCCGGTCCTGATCGGCCTCCTCCCCGGAAGCCGCCCCTCCCAGTTCCGGGTCCTCTTCCCGATCCTGCGGGAGGCCGCGGCACGCATCGCCCGGGAGATCCCCGCAGCCCGGTTCGTCGTGGCCTGCGCCCCCGCCGTCGATCCCGCCGCCGCCCGGGACGCCGGTTTTCCCGCCGTCCGGGACCGGACCCCCGAGGTGATGGCCGCCAGCGACCTCCTGCTCACCGCCTCGGGGACCGCCACCCTCGAGGCGGCCCTCTACGGGACCCCCATGATCGTGACCTACAAGCTCCACCCCCTGACCGCCCTCACCCTGGGTCCCCTGATCCGGATCCGGGACTACGCCCTGGTGAACATCGTGGCCGGCCGCCGGATCATGCCCGAGTACTACCAGTGCCGGGCCCGTCCGGCCCTCATCGCCCGCGAGGCCGTCGCCCTCCTGAAGGAAGGCCGCCTGCCGGCGATGCGGAAGGAGCTGGAGGAGGTCCGCCGGAGGCTCGGCGCCCCGGGGGCGTCGCGGCGGGCGGCGGCGGAGATCCTGAAGGCCCTTTCTCCTGCCCCATGAACCCGCTCTCCCGGCTCCGCCCGCCGTATCGAACGCGACCTCCGGGAGGATCCGTTCATCCCTCGGAGAGGGCCCGCGGGGCCCGCCGGGTGCGGCGGTTCCTGGGCCGCGGGCACCCCCCACCGGGCCGGATCGGCGCGACCTTCGTCCGGGCGGGAGCTTCGATCCTCGCGGATCCGGCGCCCGCCGGGGCCACGCCGGCGGCGATGCCGCTCCTCCCGGCCGTCACGCTGGCCTCCCGGCCGGCGGCCCGGGCGGGGGACGCAGAACCCTTCATCTTCCGGCTTCCCCGAGGGTACGATACGGACGTGCGGGAACGGGGAGCCATTCTCTGGGCGGGGGAACGTCGGCTTCTCTCCTTCGCCTGCGCCCACGCCTTCGACCCGCGGATCCCGACCCTGGAGGAGGCCACCCCGAGCGGGGAGCCCCCGGCGCGGCCGGCCGAGGCCGGCCCGGAGGAGGCCCGCCCGTGATCCTGCAGCGCTACATCCTCCGGGCCCTCCTGCTGAACTTCCTCTTCTCGTTCACGGTGATCCTGGCGCTGGGGGTCGTGGGGACCACGCTGCAGGGTCTGCGCACCTTCGAGGGCCTGGGGGTGGACCTGGTGCGGCGGATGATCCCCATCGCGGCGGGCTCCCTGAGCCCGTGGGTCCTCCTGCTGGCCTCGGGCGCCTCCGCCAGCCTCTCCTACGGCCGCCTGGCCGCCGAGAACGAGATCAACGCCATGCGGATGAGCGGCGTCCACGCCGCCCGCATCCTGGCCCCGGCCCTCCTCTTCGGGCTCCTGCTGTCGGCGGCGGGCCACGCCGCGGTGGAGTACGCCGCCCCCGCCGCCCATCTCCGCCGGCGCCAGCTGGCGCGCGAATCCCTGATCTCCCTTCTCCGCCTCCCCCCGCCCGGCCCGCAGCGCTTCGTCATCGCCCACTACACGCTCAGCTACGCCGACTACCGCGACGGCCGCATGGAACGGCCCTACGTGATGGTCTTCGACCGGCACGGCCTGCGCGCCGAGCATCGGGCGGTGCACGGGACGGCCGTCCTGGAGCCGGGCCGGCCCCCCCGCCTCGTCCTCTCCCGCTGCTCCTCCACGCTCTACGACTCCAAGGGCCTCAAGTCCACGGAAGCCTTCTCCGAAAGCGACCTGTCGATCCCCCTGGAGATCGAGGATCCGGCCCATGAGGGGAGAAGGCCCCCCGAGCTGAGCCGGGAGGAGCTGCTGGATTTCGCCGAGCGGGCCCCGTCTCCACGCCAGCGGGCGTGCGCCCTGACGGAATACCATATGCGCCACGCCCGCGCCCTGGCTCCTTTGGTCCTCGTCCTGGCGGCGGTCCCCCTGGGGACCCTCGTCCGGAAGGCCTCCACGCTGGCGGGGCTGGGGGCGGCGCTTCCTCCCCTGCTGCTCTACTTCCTGCTCTACTTCCTCTTCCAGGCCATGGGCGAGAATGAACGCATCCCGCCGGTCGCGGCCGGATGGGCCCCGGACGTCCTCCTCCTGGCCCTGGCCGCCCCGCTGCTCGGGGGGGTGCTCAGGAAATGATCCGCCTGCTCGACCGCTACGTGGTCGGCACGTTCCTGCTGTCGGCCTCCGTCTTCGCCCTGGCCCTGGGCCCCCTCTTCATCGCCGTGGATTTCACGACCAAGCTGGGCAAGTTCCTTCAGCTGAAGACCCTCTCCCCCCTCCCCTTCATCGTCCGCTATTACCTGGTCCGCCTGCCGCTGATGATCACCTACCTCCTCCCGGCCGTCGTCCTCTTCGCCTCCATCTTCACCGTCACCCGCCTGGCCCGGGCCAACGAAATCCTCCCGGTCGCCGCCTCGGGAACCAGCCTCCGCCGGCTGGTGGCCCCCCTCCTGGCGGCGGCCGCCGCCGCCGCCCTGGCGATGGCCGCCAACGACGAATTCGTGCTTTCCCGCCTCGAGGAGGCCCTCCGCCGGACCGACGAGATCCTCAGCGCCCGCGAGATCAGCTACGGGGTGGAGGACTACGACGGATGGACCAAGCTGTACGCCCAGGAGT
>Ga0068707_1001623_pt1 | contig 15800 bp, 13 predicted proteins | sample YNPNPMetaG_FD_66600 | JGI IMG/M metagenome (GOLD analysis project Ga0068707, IMG submission 66600) | Anoxygenic and chlorotrophic microbial mat microbial communities from Yellowstone National Park, USA - YNP NP MetaG | ecosystem: Environmental > Aquatic > Thermal springs > Hot (42-90C) >...
AATAGCCCCGCTCGACTTGCATTTCTTAGGCACGCCGCTAGCGTTCGTCCTGAGCCAGGATCAAACTCTCCATAAGAAATATCTCCACAGGCTCCAAGTCGTAAGGCCAAAAAACCTAGACTCGTCACCCACGAATAACTAACTCAAGAGAGTCGTCCAGTGCTATTAGCACCACTTATCATACTAAGCTAAAACTCATACCCACGCTCGCACTATTCAGTTTTCAAGGAACTAAAAACGCTCGGGGTCATTGTCCGCCCGGGCGCGAGCTATATGTTACCACTGCCAAGGCGAGATTGTCAACCGCGAATCAGAAAATTCCCTCGTCTTTTTTCAGTCCCATTTGTTGCCCGAACAATGCGGAATACTACGGTGTTGCCGAAGCGGGCGAGCACACGCAGCCGCCGCTTTACAATTTCTGATGATAGGAATCCGGTGCCTGGCTCAACACAGTGAACCAGCAGTGTAGCTCCCGTTCTGTCAAGAAGATCAATAGCCGTCTGTGAAGATGTGGTTTTTTGCACCACAGATGCCCACTGCTGAATCTTGCCGGCATAATCTGGGGTTTCGCTCCAATGCCCATAGTAGACCCTGCGTCCAGCCAGAGCGGGCACAAAGAGGGCAAATGACGGCGGCGCCAGCACCACATCTTTGTCCGAGGCGTGCCGACGAAGAAAGCTCATGGCCCTTAGTTCATCGTTGCTCATATATGGCGCATACATGGGCATGGTCTCGCCCAATCCCAGCAGATTCGCGTCACGCGTAAGAAACTCTGCGTTGCTGCCGATGGTGGCTAGCACGAATGCCAGGGCAACTCCGTGTACGCATTTCCTTGAACAACGATCGAGTAGGTGGCCAATTCCGTAGGCGCACAACATCGCAAGCGGTATGTGTAGCCCCATTACGAGCTTCCTCTGCTGTGCGACTGGTATATAAGCAACGGCGAATCCAACCACAGCCCAAACAATCAAAAACGTCAATTGCCGCGCCGGCCTACCGTTCTCAGCACTTCTACCAGTAATCACATATATCACAACACCTAGCAATGCGCCGACCAGCACCACACCGTAACCGCTGAAATATGACAACAGATGGGGCGAAGGGGCTGGCGAGTTAACGCGGCTTCGAAAGACATAGTCGGCATAGTAGATGTAGAACTGGTAGCCAATGGCGGGACAAGCGATCAATGCACTTAGAAGTGACAGTAGAAGCACTTTAGTAGGCACTCGTCTAGCCACTATAGCCACACTCACCAGGTATGCACTCCAAACACAAGCAACCGTAAGAACATCGTACGTGTGGATGTTTCCCAGCAATAGCAGCAATATACCGGCGTATACGGCATACTTTGGCCTACCGGTCTCCTCGCATAGCCTAAGAAAATAAAACGACCAAACCATCAGTACGAGCCCGACGAGGAATAGCGGGTTCAGATAGATAGACAGAAATACGATGGCCTCCGGCTGCCACATATCCACCGACCCAACCGGCGCTTCCGCCCGCTCCAGCATCCAACCGACCCCGGACGAGAGCCCAACTATTGTGACGAGAAGCCGACGGTCCCCCTCTCTAGTCAGGAATAGACCGGACAAACGCCATATCGACCAAATCAGCATAACGCCAAACGCAATTCGAAATCCGTGAAACACAATTGCCAGTGGCAAAGACGTAAGCCTGGCCAGTAGCCCCATCAGCGCAAACAGCAGATTGAACTGCTTTGCGGCCTGAGGTTCGGCGGTGAAAAGATTCCGCATTAAGAGATGACCATCGGCCACTTGGCCCATCCACGAAAGATAGACCGCAGCGTCGTCAATGTTGTAAGTGAACCCAAGATACCTGTATCCTTGCGGGGCAATCCACATGCCCCACATATATGGCAAGCTGGCTAATGCGACGATGAGAATCGCCCAGCCCCAAACCCAGCGAATCTCACCCCGACTTGTTTTATCCATCGGTCAACCCGCCTCTTATTCTCAAGATTCTATATGAACCGAATGCACTCAGCAGTCCCATTCCGACGCACATCATGAATAGACCGAGGCGGAAGGAGAAAGGTTCGAAGGAGAAAGTGATAGTTTCTGCACAGCTTGCCCTCGCCTTCAAGCAATCAAGTCCCGACACAGGACTTGGTCTGCCATTGCCGCGCCTCGATTGCCACCCTGGATAACCCGTTGCATTTACCACTACCAAATTGCCACGGCGCAGAGTCCCAACAACCCTAATTACATTCGGCCCCCGGTACTTCATTTTCGCACCAGCCATCCTCAAGATATTCCCGCGCCCATTCGTTTGCGCGTGTACGGCTGGAGGCAGAGACACCCGCAGGCGGTAAACTGAGACACCATCCCCTCTAAAAATTACATCGGCTCTAGGAAACTTGCTGGCGCTTACTGTCGGCTCAAGGACATAAGCCGCACGAGAGCCTACGCCTCCAGTGAATCGCCTCACCAACACCATGTTCCCATTTTCTGGCGGACTAGAGTCTACGCCCTGGCTCTCGCTGGAGAGGTCCTTGTAAAACTTCGTATATAGAGAGTCATAGCCCTGAACGTCGTAAAGTCCGTAAACCATTGCTGCGTTTGGAGGAATGATTGCTTTCGGCATGTGCCACAGGCTCCAATTTGCGTTTATTGGCGCAATTCGTTCTCCGTTCTCTGTCAGCTTCCGAAGTTCCGATGTGAGCGCCGTGGCGGGATAAACTTGGAAACGTTCACATGTGGGATTGTAGCTGATACCAACCGCGAACAGATCAAGTACGGTTACTGTCACCAAGCAGAATCCGAGGCTTCGGGTTACGATCTTAGACGCGCCCGCCAGCATTAGAGCCGCAGACACTAGAAATATGCCCGCGAAAGTTATCACCTTTTCCGAGCTACGGAGTTCGAAGCCGGAACTCGCCCACCAACGAACTGCGTAAGACAAGGCATCCTGCGAAGCTGCATACGTCAACACAGAGAGCACGACCGTGACGCCAATCGCCGAGATCGCGCCAACCAGCATTCGCCTCTGCTGGGCCGCACGCCCATCCGCGGGAAGATTCTCGGCGAGGATATCGGCCCCGAACCCGGCCATACCCGCAATCGCGAACAGATACAACATCAAAATGCGATTCGGCCCGCCGATAGCGCTAAATCCGGGCACACCGTAGTAGAACAGCAAATTAAGGGGAGTTCCCAACGCTATCAATAACGACAGCCCGCCCATAAGAGCGAAGTAGCCAATGAAAGGCGCTCGCCGGACCTGGCTAAGCGCGAGAAACGTGAGCAGTAGCGGCAGGATTCCTGCATACACACCGTACTCCATATAGTCCGCCGCGCTTGCGGCGTGGCCATCCACCATACCGAGGAGGTAGTAATCACCATTTGCCGGATTGCCGAAAAAGTTGGGAACAAACATCGTAATAAGCCGATACGGCTTCAAGGCATTTGCAATGAATGCGGCGTAGCCCTGGGGATTGGCCTCGCGGATTCTGTGGGAGTTCATAGCAAGTTCCTGGGCTGGAAGCACCTGTGCGGCGCTCGTGAGAACCGCAATCAGAACGAATCCCAGCAGCGGAACTGCGACCTTTAGTATGACATACGTCTTGCCCTCAGCCCGCCACACCTGGCCCACTTTGCACAACCACCACAGCCCTGCCGCTAGCGCAACGTAAAAGGCTATCTGGAAATGCCCAGCCAGAAACGCCATCGCCAACACTGCCCCACCAATCATTCCATATAAAACTGAGCACTGTTTCACCGCCATCTCAATCAGGAGCAACACCAGCGGAAGCCAAACGGCTGCCCCCACAAAAGTCGGCAGCTCCAGCCAGAGGACCATAAACGCGCTGAACGTATAAACAACCCCAGCGACTGTTCCCCCTAACATTTCGCATCCAATGCGGCGCATGAATACGTACGTGAACGTAGCGGCCAAGAACAGGTGAAGCCACGCATACGCTGTAAACGCCGTTATTGGATCGAAGACCAGAAACACCAGGTTTAGCGGGTAGAGTACTGCGGATTGTCCGTTGGCTAGAAATGGAGTGCCACAGAATTGATAGGGATTCCATAGTGGGATATAGCCCTGGGACATTGCCCGTGAGTAAAAGACTCGCCACGGGTAGAATTGCGCTATCGCGTCCCATTGCAGTGGGTTCCACTGCGAATGGCGTCGCGGCAGCTTCTGCGCCTCCGACCAGGGAAGCATTTGGCGAAGGTAGTCACCGGGCAGCAGCGCCTTGCCGCAAAAAATCGGCTGCCACAAGAAAATCGTGGTGAGAACAAAGAAGACAACGTAGGGTAGTAACCACTTACTACGGCCAGTCGACGTTTTTACCGCCTCCCGTACCGGACAACTGCCGCGTGGCGCGTTGGATGCTCGCAGGTGGCCTTCTTCGGGCTGCTGAAACCAATGAACGTAACACCCACGCTAATAAGCAACAATCCAGACACCGCGAACTTCCAGTCAATCTGCTCTTTCAGCACCTTCGCCGACAGGATAACCACTAGAAAGTAACTCATACTAAACAATGGAAACGCAATGCTCAAAGGGATTCTGCTAAGGACGAGTAGCCAGAAAAAAGTACCCACGACATACAGGAAGAATCCAAAGATCACCTTGGGATGCATCATCGCCCGAACGATATTGACGAATGTGCCCACAATATTGGCGCCCAACGGAATGCCTTCCTTGCCAAGGCCAAGTTTTAGAAATATCTGCCCGCAGCTTAGCAGGACCAGCGTGACCCATATCAGGCCGAACGTAGAGGCTGTCAGCCCTTCCATCACCTAGTCACCTTTCCGGCCTTGCCCATGCCTAGGCCAATAAGCGACACGCCTCCGCTTATAAACACAAGTCCGGCTGTAGCAAGCCCCCAGTTAACGCGCTCTCGAAGTATCACCGCCGACAAAAACACTACCACAAAGTAGCTCATGCTAATTAGTGGGTAAGCCACAGAAAGCCTCACTCGGCTGATGACCATTAGCCAGAAGAACGTGCTGATAACATAAAGCATCAGACCAAGGGCAACATGCGACTCCAACATAGCCCACGCGATTCTGATGACTGTGTGAACGACCCCTCCTCCCGGCGAAATCGTCCCCTTACCGAGACCCATCTTGAGCAATATCTGTCCGAAGCTGCCAAGGGTAATGGAGATGCACAGCAGTATGAAAGTACCGCCCGTGAGATTCCCCAAACGTGAACATCCTCCTTCGCGCCACGAATTACCACAGGTATACGCACAAAGGCGGGACCGGGTTCCCGGCCCCACCTTCAGTATTGTCGACATGGTAACGCTAGATTTTTAGCAGCTCTTTTGCCTTGTCAACAGCGCTCGCTGCATCCGGAGCGTAGCCGTCTGCGCCGATCTCGTCGGAGTAGCTCTGAGTGACAGGCGCGCCACCGATCATGATACTGACCTTATCCCTCACACCAGCGGCTTTCAGCGCCTCAATGGTATCTTTCATTGCAGGCATAGTAGTCGTCAGAAGAGCGGACATAGCCACAATATCCGCACCATTCTGCACAGCTTCGACAAACTGCTCAGGCTTGACGTCAACGTTAAGATCAATAACCTCAAACCCCGCGCCTTCGAGCATCATCGCAACGAGATTCTTACCGATGTCATGTAGGTCTCCTCTAACCGTTCCGATAGCCACGCGGCCGCGTGGCTCCACACCGCTCTTTGCCAATAACGGTCTAAGTAAACCCATGGCCTCCTTCATCGCACGTGCTGCGATTAGCACCTCGGGCACGTAGAACTCGTTGTTCTTGAACTTTGCCCCAACTACGTTCATACCAGCCACTAGGCCTTTGTTCAAAATGTCCCCTGGGCTTACTCCCTCAGCGAGTGCCTGCTCCGTGATACTTTTTGCGTCAGGCGCCTTGCCATTTATAATGGCCTGCGCTAGAGCCTCAAAGTCAGCCACCTTTGCTCCTCCTGTTATAATTAACCACGTTGCGCCTACAGCCGCCAACTGCACTACGGCGCACCTTAAGCCAGCCTTGTAGAGGCAGCTCGACACTAGTATATCTATTTCACATACCGAGTGCAATAGAATGAGCCGATTGACCGCAAAACTCACAAAAAATCGGCGCACAAGTTCAATCGCCTGTGCTAGTCCACGACCTTCGTCGGACGGCACGCAGACGCACACTTGTCCTAAATGTAATAACGGTGATTTCTTACTTTGATAACCTTCGGCGTCCGTCGCCATTAATCCTCTATAACTTGTGCAATTCCTGACGGAAACATCATACGCTCCATCAGCTCCATCTGATAACTGGGCGATACAGCCAACTCCAAGTGCTCCGCTTTCGCTGCAAGTTTCCGCGCTAGCAGCATCTCTTGACGGCAGAGCAGCGCTAGTTTAGCCCCTGCTCCGGCTGCATTGCCTATCGAGATTACCTTTTCGGCGGCCACTGGAGGTATCAATCCAATACGAATGGCACTCTCGACTTTTATGTAGCTACCAAACGCTCCAGCCAACATCACCTCGTCCAGGTCGTGGTCGGTGGCTCCGGCAGCACGTATAAGCGTCTGAATCGCTGCGTGTATGGAGCCCTTCGCCAGTTGCAGCTTCCGAATGTCCGTGTGAGTAAGCGCGATCGGTTTTTGCGCGCCGGACTCGCTTTCGTGCGCCAAAACGAACCTAACAACTCCGTCTTGCTCTATTACGCGGTCTCTAATATCCTTGGGAAGATGCTTCGCCTCAGACGGGGCAAGGAGCCGTCCACTCTCGTCGATAAGGCCGCAATCTAGCATCTGAGCTACCGCGTCGACCAACCCGGACCCACAAATCCCAATTGGCTTGCGATTGCCGATGGTAGTGATCTCAACTCGTTGATTGATTCGCACCGTGTCGATGGCTCCAGGACCACCACGCATGCCACAGCTAATACCCGCTCCCTCAAAAGCGGGACCCGCAGCAGCCGAGCACACGTAGGTGTGACCTTTGTGCAATAATGCCATCTCGCCATTGGTCCCAATGTCAACGGCCAGACGCGTGCGGCCGTCGTCATCCCAAAGATTCGAGAGCATCACCCCAACTAGGTCCGACCCGACAAAACCGGCCACGTTTGGTAACACGGTAACCCTGGCCTGCTCGGCCACCGCCAACCCTAAGCTCCGCGCGTCCACAGTCATCTCCGCGCAAATTGCGGGCACATAAGGTGACTGGCCAAGGCTCGCTACATCAATTCCAAGCAGTAGATGGGTCATACAGGTATTGCCTACCACGGTAACACGATAGACATGGTTGAGATCGACACCTGACGCGGACGCAAGTTGACTCGCTATCCTGTTTAACGCACCTACAGCGGCGTTCTGCAATATGGCAAGTCCGTCGTCGTGGCTCGTCGCAAAACTGATTCGCGAAACTAGGTCGTCCCCGTAGGCCATCTGTGGGTTCATCGCCGCCGCCACAGCAAGTTCCTTGCCCGTTGTGAGATCCATCAGATACCCAACAACGGTAGTGCTGCCCAAATCGTAGGCAATGCCCAGGCACTCGTGCGTGGTGTCTCCTTCTTCAAGAGCGATAAGCTCATCTTCATAGGTAACCGCCGTCACTCTATAATTGGCACGTCGAAGTATGGACGAAATTTTGCGGACTACCGGTAGATCGGCCCGTAGATTCACATCCCTGGCTGACAGAAACGCCGCTATTCGCTCGAACTCGGCTGTCTCGTCCTCAAGACTTGGAGCCGAAAGCTCGCAATAAGTTTTCGTGACACCCGAAAGCAGCTTACAGTCACGAACGGCTGCGCTGCTTAAGATTTTCTGTACTCTCGATCTGCTAGCGTCAGGCACAGTGACAACAGTCTCCCCATTCGCGTGGGTGCGACACGCCACACGATAGCCAGACGCAAGCGCCTCCTCGCCGAGGAGCCTGATCTCGCTGGAGTCGGGAGCGCTAACGTCGCCATTGACAATTACTCTACACTTGCCGCAGGTACCCATACCACCGCAAGGAGACTCAATACCCACCCCCGCAACTGCGGCAGCTTTGGAAATAAGAATGCCTGCCGGCACCATTACTTCGGTTCCGCCAGGCTCAAACGTAACCTTTACCAGCTTGCTACGTCTCATCTTACAAAACCATCGCGTGGACCGCGCTCCTATTAGCAGAAGTACTGTATGTTTCGCTTTGCGATTTCGTTCTCGGGATCATTTCTAAGCACGAATTCAAATTCCGCTTTCGCCTCTTCGCACATACCAAGCATCGAATAAGTAAGCGCGAGATCGTTCCTGATGTTCAGATTCGCAGGCTCGATGCTCGCTGCACGCCTAAGCTCTTCCAGGGACTCGTCAAACAGTCCCATAAAGCCGTAGACTAGCCCGAGTTGATGCCGGGCTTCGGCATATTCGGAAACCTCGGAAAGCACGGCCTGAAACTCTGCCACTGCTGACGCGTAGTCGCCTGCGTTCTTGAAGCCTATCCCACGCTCGATGCGTTCTTCCAACTGCCCCATCTACTCTATTTCCCGGCTAAGAACGGCTAAATTTGAAGCCAAGCACGACCCGCTGTCCGCTTAGCCTTGAAACCACCAGCGGGTCGGTCGTTAGATGCGCCGGGCGTAATTGTGATCCCTTATCAGAAGACAGGGGCTACCCTGACTGAAGTATATCAAGTTCGTAGAGACCAATCAAGCTGATTAGAGTCGGACGTATATCGCGGTTTATGGCTGCGCGGGCAGTTCGAAGCGGTCGCCAAGGGCAACTCTAGCTCCTCGAGCAAAGTCGCATCCGCTCATGCGTTGTCTAGAGGACGGTTGGACAGACTCCAGAACGACACGTCCAGTGCCAGTCGCCACGACTACTCCTTGATCGATCATTTCAACGACAACACCGGGCTCCGCGCCGGGATCACAGTCCCTCGCAGTCGCCTTCCACACCTTTAGCTCAATGCCTCTGAAAACAGTGTAAGCCCCAGGGCGAGGCGTGCACCCACGAATCCGGTTGACGATGACATCCGAGGGAAGGCCCCAGTCAATCCAGCCGGCAGCTCGCGGAAGTGACTTGGCATAGGTGGCCAGCGAATCATCCTGTGGTATCGGGTAGATCGCGCCTCGCTCAAGGCCATCGAGGGTCTTCACAAGAAGACGCGCACCAATGACAGCTAGCCGTGCCCCGAGTTCACCAGCGGTTTCGTCAGGCAAAATGTCTACCGTCTCCTGGAGAAGGATGTCACCTGTGTCCCACCCCTCATCCATGAGCATAGTCGTCACACCTGTCTGGGTTTCCCCCGCCATTATCGCGGTTTCGATAGGCGATGCACCCCGGTACTTGGGCAAAATGGAACCGTGTACGTTTACAACTCCGTGTTTTGGCCAGTTCAAGATACCTGGCGGGATTTTCTGACCATAGGCTACCACGACCATAGAGTCTGTGTCTCCGCGCGTCCTCAGAAGCCTCACGAATTCCGGCTCACCTATCTTCTCGGGCTGCAGCACTTCAATGCCGTGCGCGATCGCACACTGTTTGACTGGAGACATGTGTATTCCCTGTCCGCGGCCCTTTGGCCTATCCGGCTGTGTAACAACAAGTAAAATATCGTGCTGTGGAGCCGCAATTAGCGCTTCCAGCGAAGGCACGGCAAACTCGCTAGTCCCCGTAAAGATAACCTTCAACTAATCAGTCTTCCTCTTCCTCGTCGGATTGGCTGATGATCTCCAAGGTGTCGGGATCCGCTCGGTCAACAAACATAGTGCCGTTCAGATGGTCGATCTCGTGCTGAAAGACCCGGGCCATAAGACCATCTGCCTTGATCTTTACCCGCTTTCCTTCCTCATTTAGCCCAGTCACAATTACCCGTTGCGCTCTAGGAACCTCACCCTGAAGCCCTGGTATGCTGAGGCATCCCTCGACGGACGAAATCTCGCCCTTTGAGCCGACTATCTCAGGATTTATGAGCGCGTGAGGTCCTTCGCCAATATCGTACACGAATATGCGTTTGCTTATGCCTATCTGTGGCGCCGCCAACCCAAGGCCCTTGTTTTCTGCCATTACCTCATACATATGGGACAGAAGATTCCTAACTTCGTCGTCGAACTCGGCAACCTCCTCCGCTTTCCTGCGAAGCACTTCGTTTCCGTAACTAATTATCTCGTTCTCGGCCATTGCGCGACGAATCTCCCTCTTCGTTCTTTTGCTCAGCCTGACACAACCGAGACGGCTCCAATTATAGCATCGACATCGGGTTAATATCTATGGAGACTGACCTTCTAACGGAAGGGAGCGCGGATAGTGTCTCTCTAAGCACGTGAATGAGTTCATCGCCATCCCTACTTCGGACCACGCTGTGATAGCGGTACCGCCCGCGCAATTTAGCAAGAACGCACGGAGTAGGCTCCGTAATGGTAACACCGGACTCAGCGCGCAAACGTAATCTGGTCTCTATAACGAACTCTTGCAACCGTACGAATGCCTTATCCGCGTCTTCGTCCGCAGAAACCACGTTGGCAATCACGACAAATGGCGGATAATCCAGCTCGCGTCTTGTTGCCAGCTCTGCGGCAAAAAATCCTTCATAGTCGTGGTTCACGGCGAAGCTAATCGCGTAATGATCGGGATCGAACGTTTGAACAATTACTTCACCGGGTTCGGTTCCCCTCCCCGCCCTTCCAGCCACTTGCGAGATGAGTTGGAACGTGCGCTCTGCGGCACGGAAATCCGGCAGATGAAGTGATGTATCCGCGCTAATCACTCCCACGAGGGTAACATTGGGAAAATCAAGACCCTTTGCGATCATCTGCGTGCCGACAAGTATATCCGCCTCGCCCTTGCGGAATGTCTCAATTAATCTGCCGTGGGCATCCTTGCGAGAGGTGGTGTCACGATCTAACCGTAACACCCTCGCTTCGGGAAAAGCCCTTCGCGTCTCCTCCTCCACCCTCTCTGTTCCGATACCAAAGCCGCTCAACCTTCGTCCGCTGCATTTTGGGCAAGTGCTTGGAGCAGGTTGTCGGTGGTCACAGTGATGACAACTCAGCAATCGTAACGCAGCGTGAAGCTTCAGCGATACGGAGCAGTCGGGACAATGTGCTACGTAGCCGCATTCCCGGCACAATAAGAAGGTGGAATACGCCCGCCGGTTCTGCAGGAGCATCACCTGTTGACCGCGCGACAACCTCGCTCTTATGCCGTCGGCAAGCCGCGCCCCGAAGATAGTCGGCTTACCACGCCGATACTCCTCACGAAGATCAACGACTTCCACTATTGGTAACGGACGGTTATGGATGCGTTCTGGCATTCGGAGCAGCCGAAGCTCCCCTCTTTGTGCCCGCCAAAACGTCTCAACGGCAGGCGTAGCACTTCCCAAGACCAATGTTGCACCGGAATCAACCGCCCGTTTTTCCGCCACGTCTCTGGCGCTGTAGCGGGGCATCGTATCTTGCTTGTAGGTTGGCTCGTGCTCTTCATCAACGACTATCAGGCCTAAATCGTCAACAGGACAAAAGACAGCGGACCTCGGTCCCAGCACGACCCTTGCCTCGCCTTTGTTTATGCGCGCCCACTCATCATAACGCTCGCCGACTGAAAGGCCGCTGTGTAGCACGGCGATTTGATCGCCAAACCGTGCACGGAAGAGGTTCATCACCTGTGATGTAAGCGCGATCTCGGGCAGCAACACCAGCCCAGCTCTGCCCTGCCCAAGTACGTGCTCGACGCACTGCAAATACACTTCCGTCTTTCCACTTGCCGTCACCCCAAACAGCAAATGTCCCAAGTAAGAGCACGAGTTCACCGCTGCACAGATTTCCGCAACCGCGCGGCGCTGGTCCTGGTTCAGCATGGGCTTGCTGTACGAGGTGGGATAGTATCGCGGAGTGCGCCTTACCTCAATGTTTACTCGTTGAATGAGCCCCATTTTCTCAAGCGCAGACAGAACATAACGTGACAGTCCCATCTGATGCGTCAGTTCAGCAAGCGCGACAGGCCTGCCTTCTGCACTAATAGCGGCAAGTGCGGCTGATTGCTTTTTTGTCAAAGAACGTTCCGAAACGCCTGCGGATCTGTTCACTAGGGCATAACCTGGAACTACCTTGGACTTCGCCCCCGATCCGGCGACCCTCCATTGCCGTGCGATGACACCTCGGGACTCTAAGCGCCGTAGAACTCGCGTGAACATATCCTTGTCATTTCCTGCGACCAGACTGGACAATGGCAGAGGCGCTTCAGCGGAGCGCACGCGCTCTAGAAGATCGCGCTCGCGTGGGGTTAGGTCGGGCTCGAAGTCTGTGGGCACAGAGGTTATCACACACTCGGTCTTGATTCGCATCGCCCCAGGCAACATCGCAAGTACTGACTGTGCGAGGGAACTGAGCCAACGACGCGACATCCATTCGGCAAGCGCCAGAGTTGCAGGTGTCAGTCTCAGTGAAGAGTCGAGTACGCCAATTATCGAGCGAGTTTCACGAAGGTCGGTGGTCTGCGCCAGGCTTATAACGAAACCAACGGCCTGACGAGTACCAAGTGGCACCAATACCCATGACCCCACCTCTACTCGGCCTGCCAGGCCGTCGGGTATTTCATAAGTTAACGAATCGATTCCGCTGGCTGCGCCGATATCTACGGCGACTTCAGCATACAACTATATCCCTGCTTCCTTCCTCAGAACATTCGCCATATCGGTGTCCTCCCACGGCACATCCAGGTCAGTGCGACCGAAGTGTCCGTAGGCTGCCGTCTGCTTGTAGATAGGTCTGCGCAGGTTGAGCTTGTCGATGATGCCCTTGGGTGTGAGGTCGAAATACTTGAGAATCATCTCTCCTATTTTCTCCTCGGGAATCACGTTGGTGCGCCAGGTGTCGACCATAATGCCCATAGGCTCTGGCTTGCCAATCGCATACGCAACTTGTAGTTCACACCGCTTTGCCAATCCAGCAGCCACGACGTTCTTTGCAATGTAGCGCATCATATACGCCGCAGACCTGTCCACCTTGGTTGGGTCCTTACCGGAAAAACAGCCGCCACCGTGCTTCGCCATACCACCGTATGTGTCGACAATAATCTTGCGACCGGTAAGCCCCGTATCGGCTTGCGGACCACCTACCGAGAACGCACCGGTTGGGTTAATATAGAACCTGGTATTCTTGTCAACCATCTCCTTCGGTAGAACCGGATTGATAACATGCTCCATCATATCTTCTGAGATGGTCTTTTGCGGGATATTGGGCTGGTGCTGAGTTGAAAGAACCACTGCGTCGATGCGGACTGGCCTGCCAGACTCATACTCCACGGTAACCTGCGACTTGCCATCGGGCCGCAGATACTCCAGTTCTCCGGCTTTCCTCACTGACGCAAGGCGGCGAACAAGCTTATGGGCAAGCATAATGGGCATCGGCATAAGCTCTGGAGTCTCATCACAAGCGTATCCGAACATCATGCCTTGATCGCCGGCACCTCCGGTGTCAACACCCATTGCGATGTCAGGCGACTGCGACTGAATAGCAGTCAGTACTCCACAAGTCTCACTGTCGAAACCATATTTCGCACGCGTGTAGCCCGCCTGCTCTAGAGTTCTTCGAACTATATCTGGTATCTCGACGTAGGCACGAGTAGTAATCTCACCGGCCACGATAACGAGACCTGTGGTCAGCAGCGCCTCACAGGCAACTCTACCGGTGGGATCCTGTTCGAGAATAGCGTCGAGTACCGCGTCCGATATCTGATCCGCCAGTTTATCCGGGTGTCCCTCAGTAACCGACTCGGACGTAAACATGTGTGTCTGAGAACTCAAGAATCAACCTCCAGCAAGTTTCTTATTACGTAGTCAAGGATGCCATTGGCCACTTCCCTCTTGGACATCCGGGGCCATTCAATTTTTTCTCCGCTCCGTGAGTAGAGCGTTACCTGATTAGTATCACTCCCGAACACTTCGTTGCCGGCTGAGACATCGTTGGCAACGATCAGATCCAAATTCTTGCTTTCCAACTTCTCCCGGGCGTATTTCTCTACACACTCTGTCTCCGCCGCAAACCCGACCAGCACTGTCTTGCCCTTCTTAGCTCCCAACTCAGAGAGTATATCGCGGGTTTTGTCGAGTTCCAGCGTCCAATGATCAGTCTTTTTTATCTTGTGGCCCTCGACCTTTGCTGGGGCGAAATCCGCCGGCGCTGCGGCCGATATCAGCACGTCACAACTGAGGGCTCGAGGCACTACTTCATCGAACATTTCACGCACGGTAGTAACCCTTATCACCTCAACACCTTCCGGGTCTGGCAGATCAGTGGGGCCACTCACTAACGTCACGTTCGCACCGCGCCGGGCCGCGCAATCGGCAATAGCGTAGCCCATCTTACCTGAGGACCGGTTCGTGATATAGCGAACGGGGTCGATGGGCTCCTGTGTCGGCCCTGCGGTTACCAGGACCTTGATACCGCTATAGTCACGCGGACCTCCGATCAGCGCTTCTTCAACCACACGGATAATCGCATCGGGATCCGCAAGCCGACCCGGTCCCTCATCACCACACGCGAGCCTGCCCAATTCCGGCTCCACAACTATCCATCCCAACTGTCTTAGTTTATCTATATTGCCAACCACAATGGCATTAGTGTACATGTTCGCGTTCATTGCGGGCGCGATAACGCATGGACATCGAACAACCAACGCCATCGTCGTCAGCATATCGTCCGCAATACCGTGGGCAAGTTTTCCAATAACGTTGGCAGTTGCGGGCGCAATTAGGAGCAAATCGGCAGATTCGGGAAGAGACACGTGGGTAATCTCGGGTCTAGTAGGAGGCTCGAACAGGCCAGTAATAACCGGATTGTGAGTCAACCCCCAGAACGTGGCTTCTCCGACCAACTCCCGGGCATGCTCGGTCATGACCACGTGAACATCGGCTCCGCGCTTGACAAGCCCACTTGCTATGTAGGCTGCCTTATAGGCCGATATGCCTCCACTAATACCCAGAATAACACGTTTTCCAGAGAGCGCTGTGCACCCTACGTTACCGTTGGACTCTACAATGCTCTGCAACGACAATAGACCTCAATTGCTCAGCCGCCGTGGTAAGATCGTCATTCACGATCAAGTAGTCATAGCCGGCTATATATTCAAGCTCTTCCCTCGCGCGCATCAGACGCCTATTGATCTGATCTATCGAATCCGATCCGCGCCCGCGAAGGCGCCTTTCAAGCTCTTCCAAGCTTGGCGGGGCGATAAACACCATTACCGCATCTGGCATTTGCCCCTTGACAGCAACTCCCCCTTGAACGTCAATCTTGAGTATTGTGTCAACGCCCTTTCGCAGGTTTTCAAGGACAGGCAACTTCGGCGTACCGTAGAGTTCGCCATGGACGGTGGCGTGCTCTAGAAAGCCATCAGCCTCGACAAGGTCGATAAACTCCTGGCGCGTAACGAAGTGATAGTCAACGCCAGGCCTTTCGCCCTCGCGGCGGTCTCTGGTCGTCATAGTGACGCACCTGTGAGCATCTGGACAGATGGCCACAAACCGCTCCAACAATGCATCCTTGCCGACCCCTGCAGGACCCGATATCACTATGACCAGCGCACGTGCGCGGCGGTGCTTATCCCACAATGACATCCAGTGCCTCAAAAATGGGGGATTATGCTACCTTAGCGCACTCAATCCGGCCGTGCGCGCAGGCATCAATCTCCGAGGAACGTCGCCATTCGAATCGCGTTGAGTATAACACGCAAGCCATTCACTGTCAACGAAGCGCAGGTATGGTAAGAGTTCACTCTCTATGAGTACTACCTACGCAGGGGCGGGGTGGGCTGGGATCTGTGACGAGATTATCATCTGGGCACAGGCGGCGATAGGTTCTTTGCCCTGTAGTGCCCAGGT
>Ga0068707_1001624_pt1 | contig 15797 bp, 13 predicted proteins | sample YNPNPMetaG_FD_66600 | JGI IMG/M metagenome (GOLD analysis project Ga0068707, IMG submission 66600) | Anoxygenic and chlorotrophic microbial mat microbial communities from Yellowstone National Park, USA - YNP NP MetaG | ecosystem: Environmental > Aquatic > Thermal springs > Hot (42-90C) >...
CTCCAAGTTCATGAAGAAGTTTAATATTTTTCATTACAGGTTCAACCCTTGCTCCGCATATTTTTTTGTAAAACTCATCATCACCTTTTAGGTCAACATTGATTGCATCAAGATATGGTGCGATAAATCGTAAAGCTTCCTCTGACATGTAACCATTGCTTACCCATACATTTTTAATTCCCTCTTTATGAGCCAAAACCATGCAGTCATAGGCAAATTCAAGGAATATAGTAGGCTCAGTATAAGTGTAAGAGATGCTTTTACATCCGCTTGCTCTTGCTTCTTTTACCACATCTTCTGGAGTAAAATCCTCTCCAGGAATTTCTTTATAAAGTTTTGGATACTGTGAGATTGTATAGTTCTGGCAATGAAGACACCGGAAATTACATCCAACCGTGGAGATTGAATAAGAAGCAGAGCCGGGATAAAAATGAAAAAGTGGCTTTTTTTCAATAGGGTCAATGTGATAGGCAATTATCTTCCCGTAAACAAGACTGTAAAGTTTACCATCTCTGTTTTCTCTTACTCCACAAATTCCTCTTGCATCTTGAGAGATAATGCAATGATGATTGCAAAGTCCACATTTCACCTTTCCATCTGTAAGCTTTTCATAAAATAAAGCTTCTTTCATGATTTTTTGCCTCTGCCTTTACCTTTTTTAGTAGCAGTGCTTTTTTTACAAACTCCTCTGCCTCTTTTTTTGGGTTTATCTTCTTCTCCAGCAGTCTGCCCCTCTTCCTGCCCACTTTTAAGTCCATATTTAATCATAACTATATTTTCTGCTTCAAGCCAGTTATCAAGGTCTCTTCCTGGAATGCATCCACTTTTAACATAAAGTTCAAATGCAACCTGTCTAATTTCTTCTTCAAGCTTTTCCCTGTTAATCATTTTCACACCTCCTTCGGTGTAAATGTTAATAAGTTTTTAAAATTACCTTACCCTTAAGGGTATCCTTATAATAAAGGTGCTACCCTTCCCTATTTCACTTTCAACTGATAAAAAGCCTCTGTAATACTGAACAATTGTTAAAGCAACTGTAAGCCCGAGTCCCGGACCATAAACCTTAGATGTAAAGAATGGGTCAAATATCTTTTTTAAAAGTTCCTTTGGAATCCCTTTGCCTGTATCAGAAATTTTAATCTCTAAATCATTATCAATCTGCTCAAGTGAAATCTTTAATAAACGAGTATCAGATTTCTCCATAGCCTCAATGGCATTCTTAATAATATTGCGAAGGACAATTTTTAAATGCTCTTTATCTATGTGAAGAGTTGAAACAGGCTTGAAATCAGTCTCCACTTCAATAGACTTTTCTTCAAATTCCTTTTCAAACTCTTTAAGAACATCCTCTATAATTTTCTGGGGTTCAACATTTTCCATAAAACCTATAGCAATCATTTTAAGATTTAAAATCTGTTTTAATAGATTCTCAAGTCTTTCAGCCTCCTGAAGGATAGTCATTAGATAAGGCTTATTAGGGTCTCCAGGTGGCAGATTATCATATACTTTCCTTGCAAATCCTGCCATGCTTACAATAGGGTTTCTGATTTCATGGGAAAGGCTATCAATAAGTTTTCTCACAGCTTCTGTTCTTTCCTCTTCTATTGCTTTTTCTGAAGTCTCTTTTTTTGTAATTAATGAACGAATCCTTGCTGAAAGTTCTCTATAATCAAAAGGTTTAGGAACATAATCGTCCGCACCAATATCAAGTCCCTTAACTTTACTTTCAACATCAGATTTCGCTGTGAGCATGATTATAGGAATCAATTTTGTTCTATCATCTGTTTTGAGAACTTTACAAACCTCATATCCATCCATTTTGGGCATCATTACATCAAGAATTATCAAATCAGGATTGGTTTGATAAACTTTTTTCAAAGCCTCCTCTCCGTCATAGGCTTCTTCCGTGTTATACCCTTCTGCTCTTATTCTTTTTCTTAAAAGTTCTACTGTGTCAATATTATCATCAACAATCAGAATAGTCTGCTTCTGGTCGTTCATTTTTCCTTCAGATATATTTTTATTTGCTCTGGAAACTCTCTAACATTAATGGGTTTTGAGATATAGCCATTACATCCAGCCTCAAGTGCCTTTTCCTGATCTCCTCTCATAGCATGAGCAGTAAAAGCTATTATTGGAGTATCTTTAAAATCAGGCCTTTCTTTAAGCCTTCTGGTAGCTTCATAACCATCTATTTTAGGAATGGAAATATCCATAAGAATAAGGTCTGGTCTGTAAGCTACAGCTTTTGCTATAGCGTCTTCTCCATCTATTGCTTCTATTACTTCATATCCCTGTTTTTTCAATATCTTTCTTACAAGTTCTCTTGAGTCTTCATTGTCATCAACAACAAGAATTGTCTTCACAGTTAACCTCCTATTTTCTTCAAACTGTTTTTAAGTTCTGTTATGAGTTCCTCTTCTGAAAAAAGAGCCTTGTTTATGATTTCCTTTATTCTCCCATTAAGAGCTGCCTTTTCTTCTCTGTTTAATTCTTTATTTGTTAATGCGATGATTGGTATATCTTTTAACTCTGCCCCGGTCTTCATGAAATCAATAAAATCATAAGCACTGTTATCAGGATCAGTAATATTAACTATCAATAAATCAGGTTTCTGCTCTTTAACTAAGTCTATAGCTTCTTTACTATTTGAAGTAGCATAAACTTCATAACCTGTATCTTTGAATATATTTACCAGTTCCGTAGATGTTTTCTCATCTCTTTCAAGTATTAAAACTTTTTTAATTGGTCTATAAGTCTCAATGGTTTTAATTTTTCTTAAAAGAGAGTGTCCATCAAGTGGTTTCACGAAATAGTCTGTTGCACCAAGGCTAAAAGCCAGTGTTTTATTGTCTATAATAGAAACAATAATTACCGGAATATCTTTTGTTTCTTCATCCTCTTTGAGTTCTCTTAGAACCTGCCAGCCATCTTTCTTTGGCATCATTATGTCAAGAGTTATTGCAACAGGTTTTATTTCTTTTGCCTTTTTTATAGCTTCTTCACTGCTAAGAATTCCGATAACTTTATAGTCCTTTTCAAGATACTTCCTAATTAAATCAATTGCATCAGGGTTATCATCAATTGCAAGGACTACCTTCTCTTTTCCAGAAGTCTTTGGTATTTCTGGAACTAATGGTTCTTTATGTAAAATAAGGTCTCTAACTACCTCACACAATCTACAAGCATCTGCTTTTTCTGGATAAGAACCTCTTTTGATACCTTTACAATGTGTGCCAAGCACAAGCCAGCAACGCTTTTCAGGAGAACCATACTCAGGGCAGTTTACATGTCCACATTGAGTATAATCCCAGCATCTTACCAATTTGCCTTCATATGTTGGATCCTGAAGAAAAACTTCCTTAGGAACTTCAAAATGCTGAGCCAGAGCTTCAGCCATTTTTTCTTCTATTACAGGACCTGGCTGTTCAAAAACTTCTTTTTTAAATGGCAAAAGAACATAAAAAGTGCTTCCCTTCCCTACTTCACTTTCTGCCCATACCATGCCTTTGTGAAGTGCTACAAGCCCTCTTACTATGCTTAGTCCAAGACCTGTTCCTTCATACTGCCTTGTTGTAGATATATCTGCTTGAGCAAATTTATCAAATATTTTGTCAAGGTCTTCTTCCTTAATCCCAATTCCTGTATCTGTAACTGAAATTTCAATAAACTGCGGATTCCCATCTTTGTCTTTACCTCTTTCTGAAACTTTTGCTTTTATTGATATTCCTCCCTGATGGGTAAATTTAACAGCATTTGATATTAAATTTATAAGAATCTGCTTTGCTTTATCCTCATCTACATAAAGTTTTTCTGCTCCCTGTTCAATATCCATTGAAAAACTTAAACCTTTCTTCAATATCAATGGTTCAAAGGTAACCATTATTCCCTCAATAAGTTCTTTTAAATCTACCTCTTTTGGTTTGAGTTCAATCTTGCCTGATTCTATCTTTGATATATCAAGGACATCATTTATCAATTGAAGAAGATGCCTTGCATTTGCAGCCACCTTTTTAAGAGAAGTCTTCTGGTCATCATTAAGAGGTCCATCAACTTCATCAAGAAGTAAATCTGTATAACCAATTATAGCATTCATAGGTGTTCTTAATTCATGAGACATATTTGCTATAAAGGCAGACTTAAGTGTATCAAGCTCTTTTAACTGCTTGTTTGCTTTCTGAAGAAGTGCAACAAGTTCCTCTCGCTCTTCAAGAAGTCTTGCTCTTCTGGTAAGCTCTTTTTCAAGCTCCATCTTTGATTTTGCAACCTCATTGACCATGTAGTTAAATGTCTCTGTAAGAGTACCTATCTCATCACTGGGATATTCAGTTATTACTGACATCTCACCCTTTGCAAATCTATGCGTAGCATCAACAAGAGTATTAAGAGGTTTTCTTATAAATCTTCCTACAACAATATTGGTGATTATAATTGCAAGCAAGGCTGCTAAAGCTGTTAACAATAAAGACCTGTTTCTCTGTGCGATGACAGTTTTATAAAGGTCTTCTACATCAGCATTCATAACAAGAGTACCAAGAATTTTCCTTGATAAACCGTGGCAGTGAAAACATTCAGGTGAGTTTTTTATTGGTAACAAAGAAATAAGGTTTTTTCTTCCCTGAATAGTAAAAACAGATGATAAAGAAATCTCACCATCTCCTTTTAAACTCTCTTTAAATTTATCAATAAAAGCTTCATTGTTTATAACCTGTTGTATTTTTGAATTGATTATTTTCTTATTGGTAGAAAATGATATTACACCATTAAAATCACAAAGATATACTGTTATATTCTTATACTTCTGACCTATTTCTTCAAGATCTCTATGAATAGAATCACTATCGCCAACAGTTAAAGGATGTTTCATTGTAGCATAAATGGTATCCATTACCTCTTTGTTCCCCATTTCAGCAATGCGGATTCTGTCCTGAACACCAAAATAAATTCTGAATGTCATCTCAGCAATCATTACAAGAAAAATAATTAAAATGAATGTGAGCATTAGTTTATTGCCTATTTTCTGTTTTATAAAATTAAACATTAATGAGCTCCTCCATAAAGAAGGGGTTTAAATCTGAAAGCCTTTATTCTCTCTTCAGTATGACAGGGTTCACAGATTTGCAAACTGAATTTTCTTTTGATATATTTTGGATTTTTTGTATCAGCATGTTTTTTCCCTGGACCATGACAGACTTCACATCCTGTATTTTTAAGATAAGGTGTTTTTTCAATACTAACAAATCCTCCCTCTTTACCATAACCAGTTGTATGGCATTGAAAGCATCCTTTTAATTCTTCAGAAGTGAGTTTATTTTTCATCTTTTCAATTGCTTCAAAAGAACGGGACATTCTTGAGTATTTTATAAAATTTTCGTATTCTTTAATATGGCAGAGTTTGCAAGCCTCAGGACCAACATATTCTGAAAATGCTAAAACTGGCAAGAACAATAAAAAAACAGTTAAAATTAACGACTTCATATATAAAGATTATCAGAAAAAAGAGATTTTGTAAACTTTTAATATATAAACCTAAAATTGCCGATAGAAAATTATGTTTTGGACTATTTTGTCATCCCTTCGCAGACCCTTCGCATAAGCTCAGGGCTTTGGCTCAGGACAGCGTCTGAGCATTTTTTTGTCATTCTGAACGGAGCGCAAGCGGAGTGAAGAATCTCATCCTTTTCCGAGTAAGCGATAGCGAAGAATCTCCTCAGGAGACCCTTCGGCTTCGCCTCAGGGTGACAAATGAGAAATAAGGGTGACAGAGGAGAAAATAGGGTGACACAGTAAGAGGTCATTCTGGTTTTCTTGTTCTGTCATTCTGACCCTGAGCAAAGCGAAGGGGAAGAATATCATCTTTTTTTCACCTGAGAGATTTTTCAATTAGAGAGTTCCTTCGCAGACCCTTTGCAGACCCTTCGCGTAAGCTCAGAGCTTCGGCTCAGGACACCGCTTCGGGGGCATTTACCCCTCAGAATGACGGGATGAGCTCAAGACAGCTCTTCCCTATAGGCAATTTTAGGATATAAATAATTTTATCTAATTTTGCCTGAGCATTAATCTTTTTATATTTTTAGAAAATCCTGTATCAGGGTCAACTTCAACTATTACAGCAGAAAAAACAGCAGGAACTGAGGGAACTTCAAATTTTTGAGGCATATGTAATAAAAATTTATCAATTACTTCATCCAGTTTAAAACCAATAACCGAATCCTCAGGTCCTGTCATTCCAACATCAGTAATATATGCAGTACCTTTTGGTAAAATTCTTTCATCAGCTGTCTGAACATGTGTATGAGTTCCCAATATTGCACTTACCTGCCCATCAAAATAGTAACCAAAAGCAATTTTCTCAGAAGTTGCCTCTGCATGAAAATCTATAAATATAAATTTAGTTTGCTCTCTTATCCTTTCAATCTCTTTTTTTGTTGTTCTAAATGGACAGTCAAGAAGATTCATAAAAACTCTTCCCGATACATTCAACACTCCAACAAGATTTCCCCTTTTTGTCCTTATTACAGTACTTCCAGTACCAGGAACATTAGCAGGATAGTTTAAAGGTCTTAAAACTCTTGGCTCTTTTGCAATGTATGGAATGGCTTCTTTCTTGTCCCAAACATGATTCCCTGTGGTTATAATATCTACTCCAAAAGAAAAAATCTCTTCTCCAATCTTTTCAGTTATGCCAAATCCACCAGCTGAATTTTCACCATTAGCTATAACAAGTTCAATTTTATACTCTTCAACTACTTTTGGAAGTAAAGCTTTTACAATCTGTCTTCCAGACTTACCAACAATGTCACCTATGAAAATAATATTTATACCATCAGCATTACTTGGCATATTCTATAAACCTGGATTCCCTGATAACTGTTATTTTTATCTGACCAGGATAAGTTAATTCTTTTTCAATGCGTTTACTCAACTCTCTTGCTATAATTGAACTTTCTTCATCGCTTAATTGGTCTGGTCTTACAATAAGTCTAATTTCTCTTCCAGCCTGAATAGCGTAACAGTTTTGAACTCCATCAAATGACATAGCAAGTTCTTCAAGTTTTGTAAGTCTTTTAATATAACTCTCTATTGTTTCCCTTCTTACCCCCGGGCGAGCTGCAGATAAAGCATCTGCAGCAGCAACCAGAACTGACTCTATACAGCTAAACTCAACATCCTCATGATGAGATAAAATAGCATTAATTACTTCTTCACTTTCTCCATATTTTTTTGCAAGCATAGCACCAATCTCCTGATGAGAACCTTCCATCTCATGATCAACAGCCTTTCCAATATCATGAAGAAGTCCTGCTCTTTTGGCAAGCTTTATATTTGCTCCTAATTCTCCCGCCATAATTCCACTCATCCATGCAACTTCCTTTGAATGCTGTAAAACATTTTGTCCATAAGAAGTTCTGTATTTTAATCTTCCTATCAATTTTATTAACTCAGGATTAATTCCACTAAGTCCGAGTTCAAAAACAGCATTTTCTCCCTCTTCTCTTATAGAAGTTTCAACATCTCTTCTTGCCTTCTCAACAACCTCCTCTATTCTTGCAGGATGAATTCTTCCGTCTGCAATAAGCCTTTCAAGAGCTATCCTTGCTACCTCTCTTCTTATTGGGTCAAAAGAAGAAAGAATAACTAATTCAGGGGTATCATCAACTAATAGGTCAACACCTGTTGCTGATTCAAAAGCTCTTATATTCCTTCCTTCTCTACCAATTATCCTGCCTTTCATTTCATCATTTGGAAGACTTACTGCAGTTACTGTTGTATCAACAACAAAATCACTTGCATACTTCTGTATTGCAAGACTTAAAATTTCTTTTGCCTTTTTATCTGCCTCCTGCTTCGCTTCTTCTTCTATTTTTTTAATTAATTTAGCTGCCTCAAATCTTGTCTCCTGCTCTATCTTTCTGAAAAGCTCCTGCTTTGCTTCTTCCTCAGTCATGCCTGCTATTTTTTCAAGAAGATTTTGTTGTTCCTTAATGAGCTGGTTGTAGCGATTCTCTTTTTCCTGCAAGAGTCTTTCCTTTGCAGAGATTTCTTTTTCCCTTTTGCTTAGTTCTGACTCTTTTCTATCAACCTGTTCAATTTTACGGTCAAGTTGTTCTTCTTTCTGCCTTAATCTCTTTTCCTGATAGTTTATTTCTTTTGTTTTTTCCTTAATTTCTCTTTCTGCTTCTGATTTGAGCTGATATACAACCTCTTTAGCAGAGAGATGAGCTTCCTTCTTAATTGTCTCAGCTTCTTTTTTGGCTTCCTCTAAAATCTTCTGAACTTCTTCATGACTTTTGATTTCTTTTTCTTTAGTTCTGCTTTTTTGAAAAAGATAAAAGGCATAGCCTGCTGATGTGCCTATTAAGATTCCTACAAGAATATATAATAAATCCATCATAACACCTCCCCCTTCCCGCTTAATAATATGGCTTCTCAAGGAGGGTTTATGATGATGTGGATATTATTGCTATTACCTTATATATATTTAACAGCTTACCAATACCTAATAATGCTCACTGTAATCTATATACAAAGTGGATTTCTCCACCATCATCATAAACCCCGCCCTGCCGTGTGCAAGGAAAGTTAGATCCCACCTGGACAAGTGGGTGCCTTGTAGATAGTTTAGGCTTCCTCCGAAGAGGCATGCACACCACTATCTACGCTGGCTCCCAAAAGATCTAACTGCCGGATCCCCTTTTCCCTCCATCACGCACAGGGCAGGAAGCCTTTATTAATTTTATAACAAAAATAGCACAATATATGCAATTGTTTTAAAATTGCATATAGAAAAGACACATCTTGAGCCCATCCCGTCATTCTGAGGGACTTAATGCCCCGAAGAGCTGTCCTGAGCCGAAGCCCTGAGCTCACGCGAAGGGTCTGCAAAGGAACTCTCTAATTGAAAAATCTCTCAGGTGAAAAAAATATGAGATTCTTCCCCTTCGCTTCGCTCAGGGACAGAATGACAGAACAAGAAACCCAGAATGACCTCTTACTGTGTCACCCTATTTTCTCCTCTGTCACCCTTATTTCTCATTTGTCACCCTTATTTCTCCTCTGTCACCCTGAGGCGAAGCCGAAGGGTATCCTGTGGAGATTCTTCACTATCGCTTACTCGGAAAAGTATGAGATTCTTCACTCCGCTTGCGCTCCGTTCAGAATGACAGAAAAAAATGCTCAGACGCTGTCCTGAGCCGAAGCCCTGAGCTTATGCGAAGGGTCTGCGAAGGAATGACTCCGATGACAAAATAGCCCAAAACATAATTTTCTATCGGCAATTTCAGGATTGTTTTTTGTTATAATTATCTCAGGTAGAAGATTAAAATACCATGCTGTTTTATTTAATTGACATTGACGATTCAGAAAAGGGAATTATTCTTTTTGGTATAACAGAAAATCAAAAAAGAATAAGTCTTATTGATTCTTCTTATCGCCCTTCTTTTTTAGTGCTTCCCGCAGATAAGGATAAAGCTTTAAAAGAAATTGAAAACATAATCAGAAAAAATTCTCTTCCAGTCATAGATATGGTTTTAGAAAAATTCTTGTTTCATGGTGAAGAAAAAGAATTTATAAAAATTTTCACAAAAAGACAGCAAGACCTGCAAAAGGTAAGAGATGCCATAAAAATTCTTGAAGCTAAAAGAGGAGGTTCTGGCTCAATAATTGATGAATTTGAGTATCAAATTTCTGCATATAGAACCTATCTTGCAGAGAAAGGATTTTCCTGCTTTAGCTGGCTTGATATTGAAGTTGAAGATGATAGAATAAAATCAATAAAAAGAGCTGATGCTCCAAAGCCTCAACTTAAAATCCTCGCATTTGATATGGAAGTTATAGAAGTTCAAAGAGGAACTCCTTCTATCATAATGATTTCAGTATTCGGGGAAGGATTATCTAAAATAATTACTTATCAGAATGCTGAATATACAATAAACTCAGCTGTTGTAAAAGATGAAAAAGAAGTTATAAAGACTTTTGTTGATATTATAAAAGATTTTGACCCTGATATAATTACCGGTTACAATACAGACCTCTATGACATGCCTATTTTAAGAGATAGGGCAAATAAATTAAAGGTTAACATTGACATTCTTTCAAGAGACAACTCTGGAATAAAACTTTCAAAAAGAGCGAGATTTACAACTGCAAGACTTATTGGAAGAGTTCATATAGATATTTTCAATTTTGTCTATAATATTTTGTCACCCATGCTTCAAAGTGAACAACTCACTCTTAAAAATGTTGCGAATGAATTAATTGGAGATACCAAACTTGATATGGAGTACGAAGACATTATTCAAGCATGGGATAAAGGTCATGAACTTGATAAACTTGCAAGATACTGTCTTAAAGACAGTGAACTGGTTTATGAACTTACAAAAATGCTTCTTCCAGATATTGAAGAAATTACAAAAATAACAGGACAATCTCTTTTTGATACATCAAGAATGCCTTATAGCCAGCTTGTTGAATGGTACTACATCAAAAAAACAAAACAGCAAAACCGTGTAATACCAAATCAACCCAAGTTTCACGAAATAAAAGCTCGCCAACAGATATCTTACGAAGGAGGATTCGTAAAAGAACCTGAAGTTGGCATCCACAAAGGAATAGCAGTCGTGGATTTTGCCTCCCTTTATCCATCAATAATAGCAACTTATAACATTTCAATTGATACTCTAAACTGTTCCTGTTGCAAAAAGGATGGCTATAAAATCCCAGAACTTCCTTACTGGTTCTGCAAGAATAAAAGAGGATTTGAAGCACAGGCAGTAGAAGAACTCTTAACTGAAAGACTTGAACTAAAAAGACAGCTTAAAAAGCTTGACCATTATTCTCATGAATATCTTTTACTTGATACAAAACAAAGAGCTTTAAAAACCATTATAAATGCATCCTATGGCTACTATGCTTATCCAGCAAGTAGATGGTATTCAAAAGAGTGTGCTGAATCAATTACAGCACTTGGTCGCTACTGGATAAAAGAGGTTCTTAGAAAGTCAGAAGAAAAAGGATTTCATGCAATCTATGGAGATACTGACTCAGCATTTTTAAAATTTGAAGGAGAAAAAGAGAAGTTTGAAAAATTCATTAAAGAGATTAATGATTACCTACCGGGTCTTATGAGGCTTGACCTTGAAGATTTTTATGTTAAAGGTCTTTTTGTCCCCAGAGAATCTGGCGGAGTAGCAAAAAAAAGATATGCCCTTTTAGACGAAAAAGGCAGGCTTAAAGTAAGAGGTCTTGAGATTGTAAGAAGGGATTTATCAAAGTATGCAAGACAAACACAGCAAGAAATACTGAAAATATGTCTAATTGACGAGGATATAGAAAAGGCTTTCCAATATCTTGATGAGAGAATAAAATCTCTAAAAGAGGGGAAATATGATTTAAGAGACCTTGTTGTTTATGAACAACTTTCAAAACCAATCTCGGAATATAAACTTATATCGCCACATGTAATGGCTGCAAAAAAATTGTATGAAAAAGGAATTCCTGTAGGTGAAGGAAGTGTCATAGGATATATAATACAAAAAGGCTCAGGTTCAATAAGTGAGAGAGCCTATCCAGTGGAGTTAGCAGATTCAGAAAAAATTGACATTAAATACTATATTGATAATCAAATCATTCCAGTTGCAATGCGGATTTTGAATGCATTTAAAATAAAGAAATCCTTACTTCTGTAGTTGCTTCTATTATTAAGTGATAAATGTATAATTTATGCTTGAATTTAAAATAGGCGCGGAGGGGATCGAACCCACGACCTCTTCCGCGTCAAGGAAGCGCTCTCCCACTGAGCTACGCGCCTAAAGTTATTGAATTATAAAAGTTTTCAACACCCTCTGTCAACCCCTTTCTGTCAACTGTCGACGGAATCGTAACGGTTGAGGATTTTTCCTCTTTAGAAAAGAGTGTATTTTCAAGATTTGAAATTGCCTTTACCTTATGTTCCGATGACAGATGACTATAACGCATTGTCATCTTAATGTCTTTGTGCCCGAGAAGTTCTTTTACTACTGCAAGCCCTGTATTGTTCATAACCAGATGACTTGCAAAGGTATGCCTTAAGTCATGAAAGTGAAAGTCTTTAATGCCTGCCTTTTTACATGCATTTTTGAATGCTGTTTTGACATCTGTGTAAGGTTTTTTAGTTTCTGGGTTGTAAAATACATAGGGAATTTCTGGATTCCTGGGAATGTTGAATAACAACTTTTTCAATTCCTTTGAAATTGGAATTTCTCTTCTGTCGTTGTTTTTTGTTTTGTCAAGAAGAATATAGCCGTGCTTTAAGTCAATTTGCTGCCAGGTAAGGTTTAATATCTCTGATTTTCTCATCCCAGTAAGAAGTGCTGTTAAAACGATGGGTTTTAAATGCTTTGCACAGGCATTAATTAGTAAAAAACATTCTTCTTTTGAGAGATAGCGAAGTCTCTTGTTTACATTCTTCATCGGTTTTACTTTTCTGACTTTGCTTAAAATGCTGTCCGGGCACATGTTCCAATGAACTGCTTTTGAAAGCATCGCTTTCAAAATTGTAAGATACTTGTTGACTGACGCAGCACTGAGACCTTTTCTAATGAGGTAGCTTTGAAAACTATCTACAGTTTTTGTGTCAATTTCTGAAAGGTTTAGCTTTCCAAAATATGGAAGTATCCATTTTCTAATGGCAGGATAGATACTTCTAACATAGGAACGAATTCTGCCTCTTGCATAGCTGTCATATTGATTGAAAAATTCAGAAAAGGTGATATTTTTTTGATTTTCGGGAAACCATTGGTTTAGGATAATTTTTGCTTTAACTGTCTCATAGATTTTTTCTGCTATTTTTCTGTCTGGAGTCTCAGTACTGTAATGGAAAGTACGTCCCTCATGACGGATAACCATCCACCAATTGGTGGAGTCTTTTCTCCTGTAGAGTCCCATATTGCTTCCTCCTCCTTTTTTAATATGGAACCCCTCCCAATAAAGCATGGTTTAAATTATGATTTATTGAGGGGGTTAAAGTCAAATTAGAAAAAAATAGAAAAATTTTTTGAGAAAATCTTGTTTTATATTTTTGACTAAATTATCTATAAATGGATTATTGATAGATTGTATGGTTTTTATTTTTTTCTTTTTGTTGCTGTTGTTATTATCTCCATTAACAGATTTCTCTCTGATCCATTTTTCAATTTCAACAGAACAAAAACGAATAGTTTTGTAACCGAGTTTGATAAAAGGAATTTTTTTGTAAAAAATAAGCTTTCTAATTGAGGATTCACTCATCTTTAGCATTTTTGATAGTTCTTTAATGGTTAATAATTCCATAACTTACCCCCCTTTTGTTTGTTTTAAGAATATTAAAAACTGGTGATTAATATTTTTAAAAAATTTTTTGAAAGGGGAAATGGAAACAGGATTAAGAAGATTAATTGCTATTTTAATTAAAAGTTTTTTAAAAGATTTACGGGATTATGTCAATGACCCCGATGTTACTGAGGTAATTTTATCAAACAATTATATAACTCCAAAATCTTTAGTAGACTTTTGGCAAAATGATGCTTTTGTTTTTCTAAAGTTTTTATATGGTGCAGCTATAGCTGAAAAGATGATGGAGAAAATAAACCCTTTAGTTGCAAAAGCAACAGAAATACAAGAGACAAGAGAGTTTTATTACAAGTTCTTTGTAGGAGAATCTTTGGAAACATCTCCACAGGCCCAAGAGTCTTCTTGAACCTGCGGAGACAATAAAATTATTTTGTGGCAGGTTCTTCTTGTTTTTGTTCTTTTTCCTGCTCTTTTTCAATTTCAAGAATTCTGTCACTAATATTCTTTTCTATTTTATTAAGTTGATCAATCATGATAGGCTTAAATTTATTATACCAATCAAGAATAACAAGAAGCGTGCTTTTCTTTTTTACTTTTGGAATCAAGTTTGATAAAGACTCTGCTTTGTAGTCAATGTCTTTTTTCATATTCTCAAGAATTGTTTGGATATTTGAAAAAATAGTATTTGAGATAGTATCAATTTCTGATTGCAATTTTTCATAAACAGCCATTTTTTCTCTTTCTTTCTGCGCAACTTTAGCTTCTGCTTCTTTGAGTTGATTTTGTAGGGTTTCTTTTGCTATTTTATAATTTTCAGCCTCTTGTTTAGCTTTCTCAATTTCTTCTTTAAGCTTTTCAATTTTTTCTTTATTAGCTTCTTCTCCTGCGTTTATTAAAATTTCTTTTTCTCTTTCAAGTTTGCTGATTTTTTCTGCATAATTTTGTATATCTTTGTTTATTTTTTCTTCTTTGTTTTTATATTCAGCAATCTGAGATTCAAGTTCTTTAATTTTTGATTCAAGTTCCTTTTTGGCTTTAATAAGTTCTGGGTCAATAACTTCTACTTTTTCTTTTATAACTTTTGGTGGTTTTGCAATAAGATCAAGCAAAAGATTTGCATTTTCAACAGAAATATTTCTAATTGCTTTCATTACCTGTTGAAATGTTTCTTTGTCTAGTTTGCTTTTTATTTTTTCTATTTTTTCTTCTTCGATTTTACTTTGGAATAAAACTCCTTTAATTTTTTCTTGCTCAACTTTCTTCATAGCATCGTTATAATGAGCTCTTGTGAAATTTTCTTCGTACCACGCTTGAACAATTTCTTTTTCTGAAGAAAATTTTCTAATATAGCACGGGATAGTAGTAAATCCAGCTTTTTTTGCTGCAAGAAGTCTTCTTCTGCCTGCTACTCTGTAAAATTTTCCGTTTTCTTCTGTGACAACTATTGGTTGCAATAAATTAATGTTCAATAGCGACTCAGTGAGAGTTTCAATTTCTCCTTCTTTAATCGGAAACACATTGTTTTTTTCAAGAAGCTCAATAACTGGATGTGGTGGCAAATTGTCAATAGATAAATGTCTGACTTCTCCTTCGTTAATTGTTTCTCTCATCTAAAACCTCCTTATAAGAATATATTATAGATGTTGTTTTTGCTTGAGTTTTTTTATTTAAAAGAAGCAACGCTATAATTTCGTCTTTTGTTAATTCGATAAGTGTTTCTTCTGTAATCATGGCTTTTTTAAAGAAATTAAGAAGTTCGTTACTGCTTAAAGCAAAAAATTTTGCTGCATTTTCATATTTGAATAGAAGTAGCAAAAATATTATTAGTTTTTTATTTTTATTATGTTGGATTTTTGTGAAATCTATGTTATATAAACGACATATGAGTTCTAATTTCTTATTTGAATTATTATTTGAATTCTTAATTTTTTCTATTTCAGGATTTAAGCTTTTTTCAATTATTTTTAACATTGCACATAATTTTTTTACATCTTGGCTTTTCCACTCATGAGGATTTTTAGCGATTTTTTTTATGGCTTCTATTTTTGTTTTATCATTTGGTAGTCGTGCAATTTCTATTAGCCATCTTATTTTCCAAACCATATTTATAGGTACCTTTTGGGAAAGTTTGTCAATAGGTTCGTTTACAGTAAGACTGGTTTTTTCTAAAAAATTGTTAAAACTTTCTTCTATTATTTCTATTCCTTCAGGGGGTAAATTTTTAAGACACCAGTTATAAAGTTTTTTGGTTTGTTTGTTAAGAAAATTAGTTTTTTGTTTTATTTGTTCTATCATAGCTTTATTATACAAAACTCATTTTTTGGCAACTGAAAAATTAAGTTTTTCCAATTTTTTCACAAAGAATATTATTACAACTTACCCGTAAACCTGGTGGTTTACAACCTGTAAACCTGGTGGTTTACAACTTACCCGTAAACCTGGTGGTTTACAACCTGTAAACCTGGTGGTTTACAACTTACCCGTAAACC
>Ga0068707_1001628_pt1 | contig 15775 bp, 11 predicted proteins | sample YNPNPMetaG_FD_66600 | JGI IMG/M metagenome (GOLD analysis project Ga0068707, IMG submission 66600) | Anoxygenic and chlorotrophic microbial mat microbial communities from Yellowstone National Park, USA - YNP NP MetaG | ecosystem: Environmental > Aquatic > Thermal springs > Hot (42-90C) >...
CAGAGAACGGCCGGACTGAATGAGGAGGCATCTTACTTGATCAAAGGCGTGGAGCGAATGGAAGATACGATTATCCGTGCAGGAGGCACCGGCGACAACTGGCACATGACCTGGACGGAGGATGACAAACAATATGTCGGCCTGTGTGATGGGAGCGGCTGGCGCGATATCCCGGGATACACGGGCAAGAGCTATAACACCCGGGTATACTGCATCAACGGCAGCCCGCCCGGCTTTACCTTCGAGCACCTGCCCGGCTATCCCGACCTCCTGAGCGAAAGTTTTCCAAACATCAACCGCTATTACGGCTTTGGGATCATCGCGATCGACAGCGCGATATACCAATTCCTCAGCACACCAAATCACCCGTTTTCTCTCCCGGAAGCTCGATTCGTGGGCGCGAAACTTATCTGGTCACCCGACAGAGGCCGTACGTGGCGGAATCAGGACGGCTCGGACGTGCGATGGGAGACTTGGGAAGAACGCAGTCGCGAGAACATGGTCTTTTTCAACGAGCCCGGGGAAGCTTTCTCGCTTCTGAGCGTTTTGCAATACGGCAGGAACTACGAATACAACCGGGACGGCTTCGTGTACGTTTACGCTCCGAACGGCAACACCGAAGGAACTATGAACCAATTGGTTATGTTCCGCGTGCGCAAGGACCGGATTCGGGATCGGCGCGCTTACGAGTTCTTTGCCGCCCGCAATCCGGACGGAAGCGCTGCGTGGACCAAGGACATCGAGTCGCGCGGCGTGGTGCACACTTTTCCGTCCGGGTGGGTGAACACCCTCATCCACCCATATTCCTGGCACCCGAGCGTGGTGTACGTCGCGCCGCTGCACGTGTACCTGATGGCGAACTGGGGGATGGGATGCGGGCCCGACGGGATGTGGTTCGGCAAGCCGAGCTACCTCGGGTTCTGGACCGCTTCGGAGCCCTGGGGACCGTGGACGCAGATACACGAGGAGACCGAATGGATGCCCGGCGGCGACAGAGGTGCTCGCGCTTACCAACCCCAGATAGCGCCGAAATGGATTGCGCAAGACGGAAGCTCGTTCTGGCTGGTGTGGACGGATTTCCAGGATGTGAACACAGGCAAGCCGTTCTACTCGTTCAACGCGCAGAAGGTGCGCGTGTTCACGTAACGTCGCGGCGCAGGATTCGCGGATGCCGCCCTGGAACCCTAGAGTATGCGCAAGTTCATAGTAATGGGGCTCGACGGAGCTTGCCCGGATATCATCTTCAAGGCGACCGACGATGGCCTGCTGCCGAACTTCAAGCGGCTGCGGGAGGGCGGATGTCGGGCGGACAACGTGCCTTTCCCGTCGGCGGTGACGCCCGGCAATTGGGCGAGCATCGCCACAGGCGCGAAGCCGGCTACGATCGGGATATCCGACTTCTGCATGCACACGCCGGGCGAGCCGCTCGACGAGAAGCACGGCGTGTTCGGTAAGGAATCCTGCCGCGCGGAGCTGCTTTGGGATGCCTACGCCGACCGCGGATACAGGGCCGCTACGATTTCCTATCCCGGCGCGCTCCCACAGACAAAGCCGCTGCATCTGGCGATCGGCAACAGCGGCCAGCCGGCCGAAAACGCATATCCCTATACGATCGCCGGCGTTCGGAGCATCGTATCCGGGGGATATAATCCGGGGGATCCCTACAAGTGGGGCGAGTTCGAGAGGATGGATTTGGCCGCCACGCAGGACGATCCCGGATTGGAGGGCTTCGACCCTCGCTATACGCTCGATCTGGTGATCAAGGCCGCCAATCCCGGCTTCTCCGGCGAACACCGAATGCGCCTGTACTTTGGGAAGCGAGGCGGCGAGCCGGCAGCCGCGCTGGTGGACGGCGACAAAAAACATCTAATCGGCGTCCGAGAGTGGACGCCGTTTGTCGGGCTGGAGTTCGAGCGAGATAACGCGCTGTTCCAGAAGAACCAGACAGCCCCGCTTACAGGCGGCGCAGTGATCGGAGAGTTTAGGCTGCGGGTCGTGCATCTGGATATCGACTCGGCACAGATGCTGCTTCACGTGTCGCCGGTTTACCCCCGGTACTGGTTTTCAACCGCGCCGGAGCTTGTGGCAAGCCTGCGTGACAGATTCGGGCCTTACTCCGACAACCTCCCCATTTCGCGCCTATTGACAGGCTGCATCGACTTCGACGGCCTGATCGACGAGTTTCGCCTGCAGGCCGACTGGCAGGCGAGGGCGGCCGCCGCGCTGGTGAACGAGATGGACTTCAGGGCCGTCTTTCTCAAGTGGCACGGGTTCGATAAGTTCTACCATCTTTTCATGCACAAGATCGACCCCGCAGCCCCGCACCACGACCCGTCGGAGTTCGAGGAGTGGGAAACCATTCATATCAGACTTATGAGAATCGCCGACGGGATGGTCGGGACCGTTCTCGAGAACCTGCGCGACGACACGGACCTCGTCGTCATATCCGACCACGGCCTGATGGCGAGCCGGCGCTCGGCCTGGGTGAACCGTCTTCTCGCCAAACACGGGTATATCGTCTATGAGAAGGACGCTCGGGGAAACGTCGTCATCGACTGGAGCAGGACCCGCGCTTTCGTTTCCGGGTTCCTTATGTTGAACGTGAATCTCAAGGGCCGCGACCCGCAGGGCATCGTGGAGCCGGGCGAGGAATACGAAAGGCTCAAGGAAGAACTCATCGAGCTACTTAGGGGCTGGGTGGACCCGGAAACGGGGCTGCACGTGATGTCGGACGTGTTCGATCCGGTCAAGGACGGCGCGTTCTACGGGCTCGGGAGCGAGCTCGACGGCGATGTGCGCTACTTCACCAGGCCCGGCTACGGGCTGCATCGCTCGATTGCGGTCGACGGCGACGAACTGGTCACGGGCGTCGAAAGCTACTGGCACGGCGACCACGGCGCGACTCGTCCGACGACGCGCTACGGCCGCGGGAGCGACGTCGGCATCTTCTACGCCTATGGCGGCGCATTCCGCAAAGGGATCAAACGAGCGATGCCCGTGTTTCCTTGCGACGTGGTCCCAACCCTGCTCCACATATCCGGCGAGCCGCCGCTCCGCGACCAGGAGGGGGCGGTGCTTCATGACATACTCGCTTGAACCAAGCGTTACCGCCGAACGCGAAACAGTGCAGTCTCATGGGAACCCCGTCATGCAGAACTCGATTCAGCATCTGACTGCCGGCACGATGGCTCCTGAAAACAACTCTAGGATGACTTGGTTCCCACACCTCTCGCGCGGAACACTGAGCCGGCACCACAACGCAGCAGATCACCTAAGTACGGCCTGCGCCTTCAGATCTCCCACGACGGCGGCGGCCAGGCGGTTCGCGGCGGATTGATCCCAGGTAATGCCGGTTGAAAACGAACCCTTTTCATCGGTTGTGCCGCGCTGCAGATCGGGCCTGCCGCCGGTAACGTCGATGAGAACCTCCTTCGCAGGAACCGGATTGTCGTTGGCGTCCAGTACAGTGACCGTGAGACTTGCGCGCATTGGGTCGGTCTTGTCGGGCTGTAGGTCGGCGGTGAGTTTGGCTGGAGGACCGGCTGCGACGCTCACTTCCGCCGCAGCGATATGCGAGCCGTATATCGCATTCACGGTTCCCTTGCGCGCCTTGACGGGGACGAAGTAGCCGCTCTGGTTCACGAATCCCACTCCTCTGGTCGTGCCCCAGACAACGTTGGCGAGCTGTTCGGCGCCGAGCGGCGTGGGTGGATCGCCGCGCGCGAGACCCAGCGCTATCCCCTGTCCGGACACGACTTCGGGCGGCAGCCCCGTAATGACCGGCGGCGGGCCTTCGTCGCCCGGTTGCTCAGGTGCAAAAACCAGCAGGGCACTGGCTATCTCGCGCTCGATGCCGCCCGAAGGCGCGTTGACGACAATTCCCTTGATCGAGAGCGTTGTCGAGCCGCCGCCGTCGAGGTTGATCGCCGTCACGGCTCCCAGCCGCTTCATGACCGCGGCGAGATCCGCCAAACTTATGCCCGCGCTGATCGTCTGTCTGCCGTCGACCGTCACGAGCAGCAGCTTCTTGTCATCGGTGAGACCGATCGCCGTGCGCGGGTGTCGTGCTTTCTCGAAGCCGCTGACAGAAAAACCTTCGGCAACGGCGTCGATCCAGGGCCTGCCCTGTCGCAGAAGCCAGGGCCCTCCGCCGACCGCCTGAGCCACCTCGGTCCAGTCCAAACCGTTCGGACTCTTGATGTCGAACCGCACTGTGATTGTGTCGCCGGGCTTGACGTTCTCCGCTAGAAATGCCGCCGCATCGCCTCCGCCGGAGACTATAACGCCGTCTTTCGGGATCGGCGTGTCGATCGCCTCACGCCTGACTTCGGTTACCGTAAGCTTTGTCGGCGTGTTCACTCTGACCGGCATATCCGGCGACGTGCACACCAGGTCCACCGACTTGAACCGGCTGCCGGTGCTCGCGCCGAAGATCGGCGTGTAGACGACGATCTGGTTGGTCTCGCGAGTGCGGTTGATCCCGTCGATGCGCCTCGACACTCCGGCCGCGGTGACTAGGGTCGCGTCACACTTTGGAGTATCGAAGAAGACCGAGCGATCTCGAGTGACGGCTACTGCGGCGCGGTTCCCGGGCGGTTCGCTGACCAGCTCTCCGTCGATGATGCACACGCCCAGCGGATCGCCGGTGAACGGGAAGAAGTCCGCGTTGACGCCGACCAGCGCGCCCCGGCGGGCGGTCATTGCGCTGACGGTCTCGCGGCCCTTGGCGGGATCGTTCGCGATGACGACGTCTTTGCCGATCGCGGCTTTGATCTCCACGCGCGGGTCTGCGATATCGACGCTGACGCAGTTGATGATCAGGGGGCACTGCGGGCTTGTGTCGATCTCCTGAGTGAGCACGACGCCCGGTGCAAGCTGTTTTACGACCGGCTGCGCGACCGCCGCAGCAGCAAACGCCGCCGGCAGCAGAATCGAGAGAAGAAAACGGTATCGCTTATTCAACATCTTTTCCTCCCAGCCAACGCTCGCAAGCATTCCCGACCGTTAGACGCAGCCGTGCGACGGTCCGTCACATCCCCGTTTCAGGTTCTCCAGCGCGATTTGCGCGTTTCGCTTCAGTCGGGCGAGTCCGATCCACCCGATGGCGCTGGGTTTGACCAGCTGTTCGAAATCGCGCTGCGTCATTTCGACAAGCGGAATCAGTTCCGGATAGGCTCCGGGAAAACGGCGGTCGGCAAACTCCGGGGTAATCGGCTTCACCGCCGCGTTCTGCGGACACACCTCCTGACATGTATCGCAACCGTAGATTCGGATGCCCAGCTTCGGCCGTATGTGAACAGGAATCGGTTTCCGGGACTGGGTCAGCCAGGACAGACATCGGGTTCTGTCCACCGTGTACGGAGCCGTGATCGCGCCGGTCGGGCAGTGGCGCAGGCATCGCGCGCAGTCGGAACATCGATCTATCTCAAGCGGCGTCCCGACCGGCAGGTCGAGATCCGTCACGATTTCTCCGAGCGACACCCACGACCCGCATCCGTCAACGAAGACGTTCGAGTTATACCCCCGCCAAGCGATTCCCGCCAGGACGGCGAGCTTGCGTTCGGGGATCGGCGCGGTATCGACGCATACCTCCAGCCGCGCCCGCGGCTGTCGTGAGAGCAGCCGGGCCGCTAGCCGCGCAAGCTTCTCGCGAAGGACGCTATGGTAGTCCGCACCACGCGCGAAACGCGCGACCAGCCCGCGCGGAGTTTCGTAGCGCGTGTGGGAGGAGTGGCTTAGACTCGGCGGCTCCTCCTCCGGCGGCAGATACGAAATCGCCGCGCAAACCACCGAGCGTGCCCAAGGGAACACTCGGCGAACCTCATCGATCGCGGGCGCCACGCCTACCGCGTTGAGCCCCAGTTCGCCGCCCCAGTTCTGAAGCTGACACGTCTCCACAACTCAATGATACCAGATGTGTTCGCCGCGCCGCCGACCGGGTGGATTTGGGCGAAGGAGAAGTGTTATAATAGTCCGGCTGTTTCGACGGGGAGCCGCAAATCAGCTTCGGGATGACCCTATACACCGATCCCGATCCCGAGCACTGATTCCAAATCTCACGAGGTGATTGTTGTGTACATAGACGAAATCGTTGCCAGGGAAGTACTCGACTCCAGAGGAAATCCCACCGTGGAAGTGGAGGTCTATCTGGAAGACGGAACGAGGGGCCGAGCTGCGGTGCCTTCGGGCGCTTCGACGGGAGCGCATGAAGCGTTGGAGATGCGCGACGGCGACAAGGACCGCTATCTGGGAAAAGGCGTCCAGAAGGCGGTCAGAAACGTCAACGAAGTCATCGCGCCCGAGTTAGTGAACTATCCCGTGACCGACCAGGTGGGTATCGATCAGATCATGCTCGACCTGGACGGCACGCCGAACAAGGGCAAGCTGGGTGCAAATGCGATACTGGGCGTGAGCCTGGCGTGCGCGAAGTGCGCCGCTGAGCACGTCGGGCTGCCTCTCTACCGCTACATCGGCGGGGCGAACGCGAAAGACCTTCCGGTGCCGATGATGAACATCCTGAACGGCGGCAAGCACGCGGACAACACGGTCGACATCCAGGAGTTCATGGTTATGCCCGTGGGCGCGTCGTGCTGGGCCGAAGCCCTGCGGATGTGCGCGGAGGTCTATCATAACTTGGCGAAGGTTCTCAAGGACAAGAAGCTGTCGACCTCAATCGGCGACGAGGGCGGTTTCGCGCCGAACCTGAGAACCTCCGAGGAAGCCATAGAGTGCATTCTCGACGCGATCGACAAGGCCGGCTACAAGACGCCGGACCAGTTTATGATCGCGCTCGATCCGGCGGCCAGCGAGATGTACAAGGACGGCAAGTACGTATTCGAGGGCGAAGGCGTCACTCGCACCAGCGAGGAAATGGTGGACTACTACCAGTCGTTGGTCGACAAGTTCCCGATCATCTCGATCGAGGACGGGATGGCCGAAGATGACTGGGAGGGCTTCAAGATGCTCACCGAACGCCTCGGAAGCCGAATCCAGATCATGGGCGACGACATATACGTTACGAACACCGAGCGCGTGCGAAAGGGCATCCAGATGGGCGCGTCGAACTCGGTGCTTATCAAGCTCAACCAGATCGGCACGCTGACCGAGACCCTGGACACCATCGACCTGGCCAAGCGAGCCGGCTGGACCGCCGTCGTGAGCCATCGCTCGGGCGAGACCGAGGACACAACCATAGCCGATCTGGTGGTCGCGGTCAACGCCGGCCAGATCAAGACCGGCGCCCCCGCGAGGAGCGAGCGCGTAGCCAAGTACAACCAGCTTCTCAGAATCGAGGAAGAGCTCGGCGACGCGGCACGGTATCCGGGTATGGCGGCGTTCTACAACGTGCGGCGCTGATCTTGCGCCCGCCCCGACTTTCCGCGGCCAAGGCGGGGCGTGGTCGGTTTCATCCACTCCATAGGGTCCGGGGCAACCAGCCCCGGACTTATTTCATAAGCGCTCAAGGCGTGTGGGACGGATCAGTCGAAACCGAGGCGCGACGCGAAGGTTGCTGCCAGGATCGTCAACACCGCAAACACTACAAACGCAACAGCAGCGGCTTCGACGGCGTGTCTGAACGGCTCCAGCTTGTCCAGGTAATGGTGAGACCACTCCTCGTACGTGATCAGGAATGCCGCCAGGGCTGCAAACAAGCTCAGCACCAGCCCGATGAGGACGATTGGGTCAACCTGCTGCGTCATCCAAGACGGCCCCTATAGGCAAGCGGGCGAGACCGGCGTGGTCCGGCGTCTCGCCACGGATCCGAACACGTCAGAATATGCCTTCCTCTCCAACCATCATGCTCACCGCTCGGAGCCATGAGTCTGATTCGGAGCCTAATTCCTCGCCGCTGAAGCGATAGTCCTGCTTGCGGCGGAACTCGGCCAGTTCGCCCAGAAGGGAGACCATTCGAGCTCGCTGCATTTCGATCAGACACCACCGGGTCTGGCTGTCCATTGGCTTGTCCAGAAGTGCCAGAAAATGCGGAACGCACAGTCCGCGGCACTGGTCGAGCGCAGCGCGCATCTCCGGGTCGTGAAACCATTCGATCAAAGCGCTGCAGTATCGGTTTCGGCAGTCATTTTGCACCCGGCACGCCGGGCACACCTCCCGCCGACGACGCGCGTGAGCCGTGTTTCGAAGCGAGTTGGGCGAGGCCGACCGAAGCCGGTCCAACAAGCTCAGAAAGAGTTTGACCTGATCTTCGTACAGGATCGCGATTGCCGGCGCGCTGCGCCGGCTGCGCAAGTAATGCGCGTGGCGATGACAGTATCCTTGTGAGCGGAGCAGTGCCTCCCGCACCCCGGGGTCATTCACGCACTCGTGCACCAGGGATTCGTAGTAGCGCCTAATGCTGTTTGCCTCGATTGCGCACAGGAAACAGCCCGCGGCCTCCCGGACCGCGTCGAGGAGATCATAGTATACTATGTGCTTTCCCGATCTGCGTTCGCCCACGCTCGATTTCTCCGGTCCGAGGCCGCACGGCGGCGGAGCACGCTTGCTTCGGCGGCGCCGTATGAGCAGTCAGTCTCATCACGCGGCTTTTGCGCTTCCGCAACAGCCGCGCAGTTGGGCGTGTATCTCCTCGATCTGTGCTATCTTGCTTTCGAGGCGCGCGGTTTCATCCGCCAGCTTCGCGGACCGGGCCCTGCGCTTCTCATAGGCAGCCTCTATTGCCCCTTTCGTGGCCGAGATCGCTTCTTCCATGCTTCTATCCAGCTCGTCCCCGAATTCGCGGAAGCTCTTGTCCAGGTTTTGCAACGTCGGCCAACGCACGTTTTCCACATTTTCGGAGACCAGCACTTCGAGGCGCTCGCACAACCGCCGCAAGACCCTCGACTTTCTCATGCCACGGGGCAACAGCTTATCCCACAGACCCTCCGGCACGATGCCGAGGGATGCCGGCCAGTGATGCGTGACCCAATACGGCCGGCGCTTGACTTCAAACTCCTGTTTGCTTGTCTGAGGCTGGTATCGGACGTCGAAAAGCTGGGCGGCCGCTCGGCGCACAGACTCGATGAGTTCGGCGGCCCGCGCTCGGTGGCGGTCGACGGCCTGTCTAACCTCGTTCTCGAAAGCCCTTGACATCTCGCCCAATTCGCGCTCGAAGAAACCCGGTATGGCCTCGGCCAGCGCCTCCTGGGCGGCGCCGGTGTCTAGGTTGTGCTCTTCCAAAGCGTCTTTCACAACCTGAACGAAACGCTTTCGCGCCTTCTTGCGGAGCTGTTCGGCCTGTTCTTCGAGCAGTGCGGCCATGCGTTTCCTGTCGCCCTCCAGCGTGTCTTTTTCCGCGGTTCTCCGCAGATCCGCCTCACTCAGGATGCTTTTCAGCGCGCGCAGTTGGTTTTCGAGTTCTTCCAGCGGCATTCTGAGTGACTGAATCGAAAGGCGCAACTCGAGCAGCGCGTCACTCAGCTCGTCGGAGGCCTTCCCGGCGACCGCTTCGACCAGCGCACTTTCCTTGTCGTGGGCCACGAAATCCAGGAGCAGGTCCTCGATCTCCCGCATTCCACTCTCGGCCCACTTCCTTTCGTCGCATTCGCGCCTTGCCTCAAGGCCCAGTCGGGCCGAGACGGCTACTATCGGTGCATCAGGATCGACGCCGGCTTTTTCGTGAAGCACGCCGCTCAGGAACTCCAACATCTTGTGCTTCTCCGAGCCGACAAGATAGTCCGACTTGGTCAGAACGAAGAACACCCGGCCGATCCTGGTCCGTACCTCTTTGAGGAAATCGATCTCCACCTCGGTCACCGGAGGGTCGGGCGACATGACGAAAAGCGCAGCATCGCATTGGGGTATGAAGTTCAGCGTCGCTTCCGTGTTGTGCCTATGAGTCGAACCTATGCCCGGCGTGTCGATCAGGACGAGACCGTCGCGAAGGATCGGCGCGGGATGCATAACCTCGACTTGGCAAACGCCGAGTCGGTTGGCGGGGTTCGCTTCTTCCGTGACGTAGTGCGATAGGAACTCACGCAGGTCCTCCGGTCCGACCGCGTCGGTTTCGATGTCGCGCCCGCCGGTGATACTCACTCTCGCGCGCCGCTCGCCGCCGGCGCGGATGAACGTGGGGACGGCGGTGACCGGTATCACGGAAGAGGGCAGAACCTCTTCTCCGAGCAGTGCGTTAAGCAGGGTGCTCTTACCGCGTTTGAACTGTCCGAGGACGGCAAGGTGAAATTGCTCTTCCTGCAGGCGCCGGAGCAGAGCGCGCAACCTATCGGCCCGCGAATCGAAAGCCGGGCCGATGCCGTCCAGCGCTTCGGCCGCTTGGTTGAGAAGAGAAGGCAAATCGGACGCAGAAGAATGCCCGCCCCGTGACTTTACCCGTGTCTCGCCCTGGGTTCGTGTCGTGCCTTTCACCGATGAGCTCCTTGTACGCCACAGCGAGCGCGGCCCGAGCGGCATTAAGCGTCTCGCGCCGCAGCCGCTGTCTCTTGGTAGGAGTCATCAGCCGGTTACGACAGTTTTGGGGGACTCCATCCCCCTTGTTGGTTAGTCAAGTACATTATCGGCGTGATCCGTGTGTTTGTCAACTTCGGCGTGCGAGAGTACGTAGGCCGTTGCGATAGGAACGGAATCCAGCGTTTTCGCCTGTCCGCGGCTCCTCAACTGAGCACGCAGGCGGGCGAGGACGCGGCCAATTGTGCTCTGTCGCAACAAGCTCGTGCGAGAGTACGCCCGTTGACCGGTAACCCTGCTGCGTGGTATGTTTTGGAAAACGTAATACGGGGGACGGATAACGTGAAGGACAACAAGACCACAGGCGACACTCGCCGCCGCTATGCCGTTGTCGGCACGGGTGGGAGGTCGGACTTCTTCCGCAGCGCTATCGAAGGCAAATACGCGGAGCATGCGGTCATCGTAGGTTATTGCGACAACAACCTCGGCAGGCTCAAGCTGGCCCAGGCCGCCAGCAAACAGCGCACAGGCAGCGAGCCGCCGATTTACGACGTTAACTCCGATCCGCATGCCTTCGACCGAATGATCGCCGAGACGAAGCCGGACGAGGTCATAGTTACCTCCAAGGACTGCACCCATCACGAGTACATCATCCGCGCCATGGAGCTCGGCTGCGACGTCATCACCGAAAAACCTATGACCATCGATGCCGAAAAGTGCCGCGGCATCATAGAAACTCAAAGGCGCACGGGACGCAAATGCCGCGTGAGCTTCAACTACCGCTATTCGCCGCCGAGAACACAGGTCAAGGACCTGCTGATGAAGGGTACGATCGGCGACGTCTTGTCGGTGGACTTCCATTGGATGCTCAATACACACCACGGGGCCGATTACTTTCGCCGCTGGCACTCGAACAAAGCCAACTCCGGCGGGCTGATGGTCCACAAGGCGACGCACCATTTCGACCTGGTCAATTGGTGGCTGTCCGACGTGCCCGTGAGCGTGGTCGGCGTCGGCAAACGCGAGTTCTACACTCCCGAGACGGCCGTAAGAATGGGCCTTTCCAGCCACCACGAGCGCTGTCTAACCTGCCCGGAAGGCGACAAGTGCGGTTTTCGCATCGACCTGACTTCCGGAGGTCTCAAGACCCTCTACCTGAACAACGAGGAATACGACGGTTACTTCCGGGATCGGTGCGTGTTCCGGCCCGACATTGACATCGAGGATACGATGAACGTGATCGTCACCTACGCCGGAAAAACCACGCTCTGCTACTCTCTAAACGCATTCAGCGCCTGGGAAGGCTACACGATCTGCTTCAACGGCACCAAGGGCCGCCTGGAGCATACCATGCAGGAAAGCGTCTACATATCGGGGGACGGCACCGTGCCCGGCGCCATCAAGAAAGAGGGAACCTACATCCGGATTTTCCCGCTGCGCGACCCGGCATATCAAGTTGACCTGTGGACCGGCGAGGGCGGTCACGGCGGCGGCGACCCCATCTTGCTTGACGATATCTTTTCGCCGGACAAGAAGCCCGACCCGTACTTGCGTGCCGCCGATCAACGGTCGGGGGCTTACTCGATCCTCATCGGTGCGGCGGCGAACTTGTCGTTTGCTACCGGCGGGCCCATCAAGATAGCCGACCTGGTCCCGGGCCTTGATGTGCCCGACTATCCGCCGATGCCGACGCGCTCGGACCCCGTGCCCATGCCGGGGCGTGATCGGTAGGCGGGGTTACCCGTCACTGCGCTCGGCCGCAGTCAGCACGTAGGCATAGATGCTCTGCCACTGCCTTTTCGCACGGCGCGTGTGAATGCGGTCTTTAAGCAAGCGTTCGACAGTCAAGCCCGCCTCTTGAATGAACGATTCGAGGCGGGCTATGGCCTTCGGGCCCGCGTTCGACGCATAGCCGACGATCACGCGGCCTCGCGGTGTCAGATGACCGGGGCACGCATCAAGAAATGCCTTGATCGTTGCCTGACGCTCGTCGTTCAGCGCAAGCTCGGCACGGTTCCGCGCCGGCGCCACCACCCAAGGCGCATTGAAGATCACCAAGTCGAACCGACGGTCCTCGACCGGCTCAAAGAGGCTGCCGGAACGGGCCAGCAAGGCTTGCGAGGGACCGGCCTTGCCCAAGGCGGACAGGCGCCGCCAGTTCAGCTTTGTGGTCGCGACCGCCTCCGGCAGAATATCGGTCGCGGTGAGGTTGACGGACTTGTGTCCAAGCAGCTGCCACGCGGCAATAGTCAGCACTCCCGACCCGCACCCGAGGTCCAGCACATCGGGCGAGTACGGCAGATCCGGTTCGCAGCTCTTGACGGCCTCGCAGACTAGATCGATAGTCTCCTGCGACTGCGGAGCAAGGACGTCAGGGTGCGTCAGGACACCCGCGTCGATCGCCCTGACGAAACACTCGCTCGACGGGATGTCGAGCAGGCGCTTTGCCTCGTCTACCGGAAGCAGGGCCGGCACATCCTCCGGAAGCGAATCCTCCCCGAGAAAACCCGCCAGTTCTGCGGCGTCGAACTCCGGTTCGGCCGGCGGCAGGCAGTCGAGAGTCGTGAGCACGCGAAGGCGAAGAAGCCGCGCTGCAAGGACGCGCGCCCTCCTGTCGGCCGTTTCCGGCAGCAGTTCTTTCTGCCGCTTGACGACGTCCTCCCAGAACGCGCAGATGTCGGGCCAACCGCCCGTGACGACGGCCGTGCCGCCTCTCTTCAGAAATCTGATCGCCTGATTGCGGCTGCCGGCGTCGGCGTCCACGCGGCGTATCGCTTCCCCGGAACACGCTTCGGCAAACTTCTCCGGTAGGAATACCGTGCCGAGGCGGCTAACTTGAACGTATCCGTGGGTCATCGCTCTCTTCCAGCCAATTCTATCGCGCGAGAATGCAAAGCCGCAACAGCCCTCAACGCGTGACATCGGCTCGCAGGCGCCGCAAGGTGCTGGGAATCGCAGCGGCGGCGCTCGTGATCGGGCTTCCGATCTTCGCGCGGCTCTATGTGCACTTGGCCGCCCGCGGCCGGGTATTCTCGGAGCCGAGCAGCGTGGCGCACTGCCGGGTCGCCCTTGTGCTCGGCGCGGGGATTAGGCCCGACGGCCGGCTGTCGGTGCAACTCCAAGATAGGGTGGATGCGGCGATCAGGCTCTACAAGGCCGGCCTGGTCGAGAAGCTGCTTATGTCCGGCGACAACCGGGTCACACATTACAACGAGCCCGAACGAATGCGCAGATACGCCCTCCGGCGCGGCGTGAGTGCGGATGACGTCGCGGTGGACTTCGCCGGCCGCCGCACCTACGACTCAATATACCGCGCCAAACACATCTTCGGCTTGGATCGCGTCTTGGTCGTGAGTCAGCGGTTCCACCTAGACCGTGCGCTCTTCCTCTGCGACCACATCGGCATCAAAGGCACAGGCTTCGCGGCCGACGTCAAGGGCCACAGGAACCTAAGGGTTGAGATCAGGGAAGTGGGCGCTTGCGTCGGTGCGCTCGTAGACGTCTTTCTGCGCAAGCCCAGGCCCGTGATGGGAAAAAGAGAGCGGATCTAGCGGCCCAGTTTGTACGCTGTCTGCCGGCTCACTGCCCGCGTCCCTTGGCTGCGGACTCGATGCGTCGAATCTCCTCCATTGCTCGCTTCGCGTCCTTATGATCCGGCTTGGCTTCCAGAACCGGCTCCAAGAACTTCTTCGCGTAGTCTAGGTCGCCCAAGAGGATCGCCAGTCGGCCGAGCACATAGTTGCCCTCGACACTGGGCGCGAACAGGTGGAAAGAGTAGTCCTGCTGTTTCAGCAGACGGGCCGCAAGGAAGACCTGTATCTCGGAGTCAAGCCGCTCCGAGTTTTCACGTTCCAGCCAGGCCAGGTTCAGGCGCGCGTTGACGTCTGCGGGAGTCATCTGCAGCGCTCGACGAAGCCGCGAAATCGCTTCCGTCCACTTTTTTTCCTGTGCCAACTTCTCGGCCTGCGCGATCAGCCTCTTGGCTTCTCCGGAGGCGATCCCGTCCCTGATGTCCTGGGGCACGTACTTCAGAAGCGTTTTCTTGAAATCCACGCCGGTGACTTTCTTTATCGCGGCACAGACGGCGTCGGTATCCGCATCCGGACCGTGCTTGAGCTCACCGACTATCTTTGCAAGCCGCTTGTCCCTGTTGCCGCCGAGCAGCTCGGAGATCGCCTCGACCGCGTACTGCGTCTGCGCAAGTTCGAGCGCCGGATCGAGATAGGCCTCGCTGCGATTCACAAACGCCGTCTGCGGCCACGCGAGCAGGTTAACCTTGTCCCTGAGTTTCTTGGCGGCCGGCCCGGGCACGAACATCTCCGAGACCAAACCGCCGAGCTTCGGATCCGCCTTGGTGAGCACGCGCATCGTCACCCAACCGCTCACACCCTCCAGAAACCACCGCGTAAACGGGTGATAGATGTTGAGCTTTTCGGAGATGATCCAGATAACGGTCTCGTGAACGGGGGCGGCTATCATGGCTCGAGTCGAGCCAAGCAGGTTGAGGGCCACGTCGGCGAGCTTCTTCTCCGATCTGATGGAGCCGTCGGCGTTGACGAAGACCGGGAAGTAGCTGCGCTTAATGCGGTCGGCGTCCAACCCTTCCAGCTCGAGCCCCATGCTGAACTCATCGATGTCGTGAGCGTAGCGGACCTGCAGGACGCCCGCGTCGACGCCTCCGGTGGAGACGGCATCCGCCGTAGCGATGATTCGGAAGTTCGAAAAACAACCGATCAAAGCTTCCGACTTCTGCTTGTAGGCCGCAAGACGCGCCCGGGCGGCATCCTGAGCCTCGTCGGCTCCGAGAAGATCAGCGATCTCCTCGGCCAATTCGGACGGGTTGCCCAAGAGCGCAACGATCTCTCGATGGATCTCGACCGCAGGTCGGATCGACTTGCTTGCGATCTCAAGGATTTTCGCGGCCTGCGCCTCGTTCGCCGGCGGAAATGAAACGGTGATGCCGTCCGCGGAGATTTGCTTCATCGCCTCCTGGGCCCAACCCGACGCAAGCGCGGCGAGCAGAACCGCCGCCGCCAGCACAACCCTATGACACGCGCGCAACATGCTGATCCTCCAATGTCCATACCGGCCTACATCAAATAGTATATACCGAACCACTCGGCGCCGCCAGAGCGATGGTGATACAATGGGTGGCGTGGGCCAAGGGCACTCACTTCGAGGTCGAAATGCCGCAGCTCGAGGACGAACTCGGAGACATCATATCAAAGGCCCGATCGGGTCTCGGCCTTTCGGTGCGCGAACTCGCTTCCGCGAGCGGGCTTAGCGAGGGCGAGATCGTCGAGACAGAGTCGTACCGCTCGGTCCCGGCGAGGGCGCGGCTGGATGCGCTCGCAAGAACGCTCTCACTCGACCCCCA
>Ga0068707_1001630_pt1 | contig 15771 bp, 11 predicted proteins | sample YNPNPMetaG_FD_66600 | JGI IMG/M metagenome (GOLD analysis project Ga0068707, IMG submission 66600) | Anoxygenic and chlorotrophic microbial mat microbial communities from Yellowstone National Park, USA - YNP NP MetaG | ecosystem: Environmental > Aquatic > Thermal springs > Hot (42-90C) >...
CACAGGTGCGTCAGCGCATCATTCGAAGATTGGAGCAGGAGTTGGGCGCAAAGATTAGAAGCCAGTAAGAAAGCGATTCAATCCGACCGGACGGGTACAAAAAAAATGCCCGTCCGGTTTTTTATTTAAGGGTTTTTGAAGTATTGGTCGAAAATTGCCTGGCTGACCAGCGCACTGGCAAAGCTGTCCTGATAGATAATTTGGTAACCTTCGACGGTGTTCAGCGCAGCATCGCGATAGAACTCATGAATTAGGCGCATATTGCCTGGGTTGGCAGCTTGTTCGATGACTTCAGGCTTGGAAAACAATGCCAGATTTTCGCGTTCTAGCAGGATTAAATCCGGCTTCAAGTCGCGGATATACGGATAGGTTGCCATATCCCAGTTCATCTCGACTTGCTGCCCGGGCTGTCCTGGATAGTAAATCCGCCAATCTCGATAAACGATTCGTGGGGGCTGTGGCAGTGGTTTCAAAACTTCTTGTAAGCGCTGATAAAATGCCAGACTGGGAGAGGTCATTTCCCGCCAAAGCTGGCGCGAATAGACCGTTACGTCTGTTTGGATGAAAAGCATAAGTTGAAAAAGCACTGGAATGGCGGGGATGATCAGCAACCATCGCAACAGGCGGATGGTGCGACTGCGCAAGGCAACCCAGGCATTTCTTTTTGGAATCGGGATGGTTTCGGGAAACAGATGGACCAGCGATGAGTAAAGCGGCAAAATGAGCGGCAGGAAATAATGCGTACGGCGTGTACCGACATTGAGTAAAACCAGCGCCAGCGGTATCATCCAAGCCAGGATCAGAACATTCAGACGGCGACTTTCTGACCGGGCAATACCAATTCCTAAAGCAAGGAAACCCAGCAGAACAAAGAACCATTCTCCATAATGGATACGAAAGTCTTCCGGATAACTACTTCCCTCAAAGAATGAACTGGTATTTGCAGTCAGAATGCCCACCGAGGTTTGTCGAAACTGAGCAACCTGGGTGGATATGATAGCAGCGCGTTCTTGAGGTAAAAGCAACAATGGGTTTGAAATGACGATGGAAGCCAGCATCACAAGGATAAACAGGGCACCGTTGCGCACCGCTTTTTTCCAGGTCAGTTGTCCTGCAATGACGCCCCAGATGAGATAAACTGGTATTGCCAAAGCGAAAAAGACCCCCAAGTGTTTTGTACCGATTGCCAGCCCGCAGGCAGCGGCTGCCAGCCAGAAGTATTTTCCAAAGCGCAGATCATCTCGATCAAGGAAAAAGAACGTCAAGACAATAAAGAAGAACACCAGGCTGTCTGGATGCCACCAAAAATTATTGACCACCGTTGCCGGGCAAGCCAGCAGAAAAATGAACAACCCAGCCGATCGCCACCAGGAGCGTAAACGAGTCTGGAGATATACCAGCAATCCCACTGCAGCCAACATTGGGAGGACATTGATCATCTGTCGAAGAATCAGCACGATTTGTTGGGTTTGATTTTCCCAGCCAGCCCCAAGAGTGGATCTGAGAGGCATCAATGCCAGTGCAGAGAAAAAGTAGAAAGGATAGCCGTAAAAGTAGTGCAGGTAAATCAGGAAATTGCGCAGGGTTTGATAAGGGGTCTCACCCGGCTGAAGCATCCTTAATACGTGCGGGTACTGTGCATACTCATCCACCTCAAACAACGCCAGCATATTGGCGTCCCTGGCGCCCATCAAGTTGACGGGGATGAAAGCAATGAAGTATAGCAGTCCAAGGCTGAGGATGACAAGCAGTGTGCGCGTTTGCCGTATAGACATGAGAAAGTTACCGGATTTAGCGAGGCTATTCTGGCGTGTTCCCTAGAATCTGTTCTATTTGCTCTTGCACATCATCGGTGAGCAGTTCCACTGCTTCAGCAGCGCCCAGATTCTCATCTAACTGTTCCAGACGTGTTGCACCGGTGATCACGCTGCTGACTTCCTTGCGACGTAGTAACCAGGCGATTGCGAGTTGTGCGGTCGTAATACCCAGCTCTTGCGCCAGTGAAGTGAGCTGGCGAACAATCGCGATCCGCTCTGGGGTAATCCGGTCGCGAATCCATGCCATGTCCTCTAGCGAGGCGCGGCTGCCTTCTGGAATGCCTTCATTGTATTTACCGGACAAGATTCCGAAATAGAGTGGACTCCAGGTAGTCAGCCCCAGACCAAACTCTTTGCAAATTGGGGAAAGTTCGATTTCAACACGTTTCCGATGGAACATATTGTATTGAGGTTGTTCCATCGTAGGGGGAGCGAGATTGTACCTTTGTGCGACACCATATGCCTGAACGATTTGAGCAGCTTCCCATTCAGAAGTACCCCAATATAGAATTTTACCTTGCCGGATCAGGGTATCCATTGTGTATACCACTTCCTCAACGGGTGTATCGGGATCAAAACGGTGGCAGAAGTACAAATCGAGGTAATCCAGTTCCAGTCGTTTGAGTGATGCGTGCAATGATTCAATGACATGCTTGCGGGAAAGTCCGCGCCCGTTTGGACCTGGCATGGTGGGCCAGAAAACTTTGCTCGAGATCACCAATGCCTCGCGCGGCAGATCGCGAATAGCTTTTCCCATGATCATTTCCGCCTGACCATTAGCATATACATCGGCGTTGTCAAAGAAATTAATGCCCTGATCATAAGCAGCATGGATTAAGTTGGAAGCAATATTTTGGTCAATTTGTGTTCCAAAGGTTACCCAGGCGCCCAGCGAGATTTCGCTGACTTTCAAGCCAGAACGTCCTAATCTTCGGTAGTGCATATCGAGTTTCTCCTTAAGCTTTTTAAAAACTTTAGTAGTTTGATAGCTATTTTCTCTTCTTGATGGATGTCTCTTTAATGATTATCGGTTGTCTTTATCACCAGAGCCTATTCCAAGCGGCTTCCATTTTTCCTGGTTTGAACGCAATCGGTGTAATCCACCACCGCGATCGTGCAGCTCATCAAACCCTTCAGGTTTGATGAACATATCTTGACCGTCCAGCAAGCCATGAACACCCTCCTGCCCGGGTTCGGGACGCTTATTCTGGCAATAGCGGCAGGTTTTGGGGTCATGAGGTTGATATTCAATGGGTTCTTCGTAGGTGGTAATGAAACCCTCGTAGTTTCGCAAAATAACCTTATGGTCAGACATACTGATTTGATAATTGGGCATGACAGGAATTTTTCCACCGCCGCCGGGCGCGTCAATGATGTATGTCGGCACAGCGAAGCCGCTGGTGTGCCCCCGCAGCCCCTCAATAATCTCAATTCCCTTCGCGACTGGGGTACGGAAGTGACCAGCACCCTCTACTAAATCGCACTGATATAGGTAGTAGGGTCGTACCCGAATGCGGATTAAGTCCTGTACCAGTTTGCGTTGGATGTGAACGCAATCGTTCACCCCTGCCAGCAAAACTGCCTGGTTGCCAAGTGGAATACCTGCACGGGTCAGCTTATCACAGGCTTGCGCCAGTTCCTGGGTGATCTCATTGGGGTGATTAACGTGGATATTCATCCAGAGCGGGTGATATTTTTGCAACATCTCGCAAAGTTCATCGGTGACACGCATTGGCAGGAATACTGGCACACGAGTACCGATGCGCAGGATTTCAATATGGGGAATTTCTCGTAGTCTAGCAAGCAATTCCTCCAAAATTTTTGGCGCAAGGGTCAATGGATCACCCCCAGAGAGCAATACATCGCGCACCTGAGGGGTATGCTTGAGGTATTCAATTTGCGCTTCAAATTCGGCGCGTGAAAAGGTGGCAGAGGGATCGCCCACAATACGTGAGCGAGTGCAGTAGCGGCAGTAGGAAGCACATTGCGTAGTTACCAGCATCAACACCCGGTCTGGGTAGCGATGTACCAGCCCTGGTACCGGTGAGTGACGGTCTTCTGCCAGCGAATCCTCCATCATACCTGTAAAGGAAGCGATTTCTTCGGCGGTTGGAATGACCTGCTTGCGGATGGGATCGTTTGCATCCTCTGGATCAATCAACGAAACAAAATACGGCGTAATATCCACTCGAAACAGCCCCTGAGTATTGAGGGCTTTCCGCTCACTTTCGGTTAGTTCGAGTACTTTGTCAAAATCCTCACTGCTGTTCAGGCGGTTGGCAAGCTGCCAGCGCCAGTTATTCCATTGCTCATCGGGAATATCACGGTAGATTGGGGCACGTTTGGAAGGAAAAGGAAGGTTTGTCATCATTTTTCCCTTTCAGATGGTCAAATCATTGCAACCGGTAAGAAAGCCAGTATGATTGTATAGGCAAAACTGCAATGGGTCAATCGTTTGACCGGACGGATTATAAATATTTTATCAGAAACGTTCAGGGTTTCTTGACGCAAGGGTTCAGGCATGGTATGATGTATTGCAAGCTTTTAGCACTCTATTGTTTAGAGTGCTAAAAATAACAGGAAGAGATGTTAACGGAACGACAAAAATTTATTTTGACATTGGTGATACACGAATACACCCGCACAGCTGCGCCGGTTGGCTCTAAGAATTTAGTGGATCAGTATAACCTGGATATGAGCCCGGCTACTGTACGCAACGAGATGGCGGTATTAACCGAGCTTGGCTATTTGCGCCAGCCGCATACCTCTGCTGGGCGTGTGCCAACAGAGGAAGGCTATCGCTATTTCGTGGGGCGTTTACTTCGTGAGACCGAGCTTCCGGATGCCACCCGTCGAATGATCAGCCATCAGTTTTATCAGACACGGCACGATATGGATGAATGGATGCGTCTAGCAGCTTCGGTTTTGGCGCATCAAGCCCGTGCAGCTTCATTGGTCACTGCACCGCACCCCGAACGAGCGCGTTTGAAACACCTGGAATTAATTTCCACAAGAGGTCGTCAGGTGTTAATGGTAATGATAACTGCTGGAGGTGGTATTCATCAGCGTCTGGTCACCTTAACCGAACCAGTCCAGCAAGAACAGCTTTCTGAAACCGCAGAGCGGCTTACCCAGTTATTACAGGGGAAAACTGCCGACGAAGTTAGACAAATGCGCAGTCAGCTTCACAGGCTGGATGAAGATGTAATGGATTGGGTTGTTGAGGATATGAACCAGGCTGACTCACTTGTTTCAGGTGAAGTGTATCTGGATGGCTTAACGAACGTATTGGCAGAGCCCGAGTTCTCGGATGCGTCGGAAGCGCGTCGTGCCTTGCGGTTATTGGAGGAGCGCTCATTGTTGTATGATTTACTCTCGCGCACCATATTGAACATGAATGTCGGCGGTGTTCAGGTGTTGATCGGTGGTGAGGGTGCTTGGGATGAGTTGCGTCAGTGTTCGATGGTTTTGGCACGCTATGGCACTCCGGGTCTGGTTACTGGTACGCTGGGAGTGTTGGGGCCGATCCGGATGTCGTACGGGCGAGCCATCTCAACAGTTCGTTTTATCGCCAACCTGCTCAGCGACATGGTTGCTGAGTCGCTGGGCGACTGAGCATTGATAACGAGGTGATTGTAGGATGGAAAAGGAAAGCAAGAAAGCTAGAGCAAAAAAAGTATCGGTTGAACCGGAAGTTACTTCTCCCGTGGAAGCAGTACAAGAGCCTGCGGTGGAGGGGTCACAGGAGCATGCGGCGGAAGAACAAGGTGCTGCCGAAGTGGTTGAGGTGTCTTTGAAGGAGTATGAAGAAATGAAAAGGGCTTTAGAGGAGGCGCGCCAGCAGTCGAGCGAGTATTTTGAAGGCTGGCAGCGAGAGCGGGCTGATTTTATCAATTATAAAAAGCGTATTGAGCGGGAACAGGCGACGCTTGCCCAAACACTGGCAGGCGAGATTCTGAAAAAATATCTGGTCATTCTTGATGATATGGAACGTGCTTTGAAAACCCGCCCGACAGAAGGTGAGGGCGCCGAATGGGCAGCCGGGATTGAATTGATTTATCGAAAATTACAGGGCATTCTGGAAGGGGAAGGAATCAGCCGTATCCCGGCGGAGAATGAAATGTTTGATCCGAACCGTCACGAAGCCATTTCACATGAAGATAGCCCGGATCATAAAAGCGGTGAAGTGATTGAAGTTTGTCAACAAGGTTATTTAATCGGTGACCGGGTATTGCGTCCGGCACTGGTGAGAGTCGCGCGATAGGAGGCATTTTTTATGGGAAAGATCATTGGTATTGACCTGGGTACTACCAACTCGGTTGTTGCCGTGATGTTGGGCGGTGAACCAACAGTTATTTCTACTGCTGAAGGCGAACGATTGTGTCCCTCAGTTGTCGCGGTGAACAAAAATCATGAGCGTCTGGTTGGTCGTGTAGCACGCAATCAGGCAATCATTAATCCGGAAAACACGATTTTTTCAATCAAGCGTTTCATGGGACGCCGTTATGATGATCCCAGTGTTCAACGTACATTACAGCGGATTCCTTATAGAGTGACAAAAGCGCCCAACGGTGATGTGCGGGTTGTCCTGGATGAGCGCGAATACTCACCGCCGGAAATCTCTGCTATGATTCTGGCAAAGCTGAAAGCAGATGCAGAAGCCTTTCTGGGTGAGCCGGTTACACAGGCGGTCATTACTGTGCCTGCTTATTTTAATGACGCTCAACGCAATGCGACCAAAGACGCTGGCAAGATTGCCGGTCTTGAGGTGATGCGTATTATCAATGAGCCGACGGCTTCTTCACTGGCTTATGGGCTGGATAAGAAAAAGAATGAAATCATTGCGGTGTATGATTTGGGTGGTGGTACCTTTGATATTTCTATCCTGGATGTAGGTGAAGGCGTCTTTCAGGTAAAGTCCACTGCAGGTGATACGTTTTTGGGCGGTGATGACTTTGACCAGCGGATCATGGATTATCTGATTGAAGAATTCAAAAAAGAGCATGGCATTGATCTGCGTCAGGATCGTCAAGCTTTGCAGCGCCTGAAAGAGGCTGCCGAAAAAGCGAAAATTGAACTTTCCAGCGTGATGCAGACCGAAATCAACCTGCCGTACTTAACGGCGGATGCAAGCGGACCCAAGCATCTGGTGATGACCTTGACACGTGCCAAGCTGGAACAGTTGACCAGCGATCTGATTGAGCGAACGCTCGAGCCGGTGCATCGGGCGCTTTCCGACGCCGGTTTGAAACCTTCAGACGTGAATGAGGTTGTTCTGGTCGGTGGTATGACCCGTATGCCTGCTGTACAAGAAGCAGTTCGCCGCTTGTTTGGTAAAGAGCCGCATAAGGGGGTCAATCCGGATGAGGTTGTGGCAATTGGTGCTGCCATTCAGGCGGGTGTGCTGGGTGGAGAGGTTAAGGATATTTTGCTCCTCGATGTCACGCCCTTGACCCTTTCAGTGGAAACTTTGGGGGGCGTGGCAACGCCGCTCATTCCGCGCAATACGACCATTCCGGCACGCAAGAGCGAGATTTTCTCTACCGCTTCCGATGGTCAGTCGCAGGTTGAAATTCACGTCTTGCAAGGGGAACGTCCAATGGCGGCGGATAACAAATCGCTGGGGCGGTTCATTCTGGATGGCATCCCGCCGGCTCCGCGTGGTGTGCCGCAGATTGAAGTAACATTTGATATTGATGCAAACGGTATTCTCAAAGTGACCGCTCAGGATAAAGCTACCGGTCGCAGTCAGCATATAACCATTACCGCATCGTCTGGGCTGACGGAAGCAGAAATTGAGCGTATGCGTCGGGAGGCAGAACTCCATGCCGAGGAAGACCGTCGCCGCAAGGAGTTGATCGAGGCTCGTAATCACGCTGATAACGCTGTTTATACGGCAGAGAAACTCTTGCGCGATAGCAGTGATAAAATTCCTGCAGATGCAAAAAGCCGCACGGAAGAAGCGATCAAGAAGCTTAAGGACATTATGAATAGCGATGATATGGATGCCATTCGCCGGGCGACAGATGAACTCAATCGGGAGATTCAGCAGCTGGGTGCCAGCATGTACCAGCAGCCGGCTGGGGGCCCGGGAGTCGGTGGCACTTCTGGACAACAGGGTGGTTCGCCCGGGGGTGAAGATGTGGTTGATGGAGAGTTTCGAAATGCCTGAGGCTACGAAGAGTTAGGAAACGTAAAGACATCCGAGGCTGCGCAGCCTCGGATGTCTGAAAATTCTATTATCGAAACTGGATGATGAAACCAATATGGCAAAGCGCGATTATTATGAAGTTTTGGGTGTGAGCCGCAATGCCTCGCCAGATGAATTGAAAACGGCATTCCGCAGTCTGGCGCGCAAATATCACCCTGATGTGAATAAAGAACCGGATGCAGAAGAACGCTTCAAGGAAATTAACGAAGCGTATGCTGTGCTTTCCGATCCGGAAAAACGCGCTGCCTATGACCGTTTTGGCCATGCAGGCATTAATGGGATGGGTGGAGTGCCAGATTTTACAACGATGGACTTCGCCGATCTTTTCGAAGATTTGTTTGGGTTTGCAGGTTTTGGCGGAAGCAGCCGGCGACGTTCTCGGAATGCACCTCGCCGCGGTGCTGATCTTTCTTTTGTGCTAAATCTGGAATTTGAAGAGGCAATCTTCGGCGTTGACAAAGAGGTCGAGATCACCCGCGATGAGGTATGTTCTGCTTGTAAAGGCAGTGGTGCTGAGCCGGGTACCTCTCCATCACGCTGTGTAAACTGCGGCGGACTGGGTGAAGTCAAAACGGTTCGCCAGACATTGCTGGGTTCGATGGTTCAAGTGATGACCTGTCCTACCTGTAATGGTAAAGGGGAGGTCGTCACAACGCCTTGCCGAACCTGCGGTGGGCGCGGGCTGGAACGGCGGACGGTGCGCAAGATTGTGCCAGTGCCTGCTGGTGTGGATAATGGTACCCAGATTCGCCTGGCTGGTGAGGGACAGCCGGGAATTAACGGCGGACCCAATGGGAATCTCTATTTTGAGATTCGTGTCCGCCCGCATAAATTTTTCCGCCGTAAACAGAATGATATTCTGCTTGATTTGACCATCAACGTGGCGCAGGCAACTCTGGGTGCAGAAATTGATGTCCCGACGGTAGATGGAACAGCAAAACTGAAAATCCCTGCGGGAACTCAACCGGGCAAGATTTTTACGCTCAAAGGAAAAGGTGTCCCCAGTCTGCGAGGTAATGGGAGAGGCGATCAACTGGTTATTGTTAATGTCCAGATACCCACCCACTTAACAGCTGAGCAGCGCTCATTGTTTCAACAACTAGCTTCTACGCTGGGCAGCGAGGTTATGCCGGCGGAGAAAAGTTTTCTAGATCGTTTGAAAGAGGTGCTGGGTGGATGAGGCTCGCTGGCTGGAAGTTTCCATGACATTGAACAGCGAGATGGCTGAGGCGGTGGCAGAGGTGATGGCACGCTTTGTTGCTAATGGGGTGGTGGTGGAAAGCGGCGTGGTTTATAACGATGCTGAAGATGAAGGCACACCGGTTGAGCCAGTGCGGGTATATGGTTATTTGCCCATTGATGCTGGACTGGAAGAAAAACGTCAGCGTCTCACTGAGGCGCTCTGGCACTTGGGGCAGATTCAGGAGTTGCCGTCTCCCACCTATCGCACCATTGCAGATGAAGATTGGATGGCAGTCTGGAAACAGCATTATCACCCCATTCAAATTGGTGAACGATTGTTGATTTTGCCCGCCTGGATGGAACAAACACCTCCTGAGCGGGTTGCGGTGAGAATTGATCCGAGCATGGCATTTGGCACAGGGACACATCCGACCACTCAACTTTGTTTGCAAATGCTGGAAAAGCATCTGAACCCTGGTGAGGATATCATTGATGTCGGATGTGGTTCGGGGATTTTATCTATTGCAGCGCTTAAGCTGGGCGCGAGGCATGCACTTGCAGTGGACATAGATGAACTCGCTATTCGTTCCACACTGGAAAATGCAGCTACCAACGAGGTGGCGGACCGGTTAGAATGTGGAACAGGTTCCGTTACAGAAATTATTCAGGGGCAATTTTCCATTGCCAATGCGCCTGTGGTGCTGGCAAATATTCTGGCGCCAGTCATCCTGCGCCTGTTTGAGGCGGGGCTGACGCAACTGGTCGCTTCCGGCGGAAGATTGATACTCTCGGGCATATTGGATGAACAGGTGCCAGATGTAGAGGTTGTTGCAGCCAGACACGGACTGACGCTGAGCGAGAAGCGCAATATGGAAGATTGGGTTGTGCTTGTCTATTGCTGGGAGAGGCAATCACCAGACTCGCTCTAGATCGGGGTTATCACATGCTCGGCGACCCACTTTCGCCATATCCACCCATTCACCGTGTACTTTAATGCGTACTACATCAGCAGTGAAATCTGTTACCGTTGGACCATGATTGTCAAATAGTGCCGAACCCACTGCATAAATATCCGCCGGGACGCGTAACTTCTCAAAACGGGCAATTTTTTCGGGAGTGAATCCGCCGGAAACTACTATTCTAACGTTTTGGCAATATTCTCGCGCGCGCTCACGCCAGCGAGCGGGAATATCCCAACTCTCCCAGGCGGTGTCGAGAGCCTGGCGAACCAGAAACACCAGGCGCGGGTTGACGCCCAGATCAAGCGCCGGGTCGCCAAGCGGGGGGACGGAAACATCTCGCAGAGAACCGCTGGTATCCAGCCGCACACCGTAAAACTTGTATCTTTCTGCTTCTTCTGGTTGTCCCGCATCAATTAGACTGGCGTAACGGTCGAACATGGCTTTACAGGTCACAAGGGAATCTCTGACGCAGTCGTTGTTGAAATCCACTAGGGCAATGCGTGGGATGTGGGGGGGAAGTGTCTGGGCAAAAGCCAGCATGGCTTCTGCGGTATCGCCCAGAAAGGCGGCAATAGCAGCATGGGCGACGGTACCGCCGCCAGCGCCTCCCCACCAGTCGCCTTGAGCATCTGTGGAGACAAAAGGTCCCAGTTTGCTGGCATAATCCATGTTAAAGCGTTGAACAGCGATATTGTACGCATAACCGTCAGCCGCCTGAACTTCATGAAGGTCAAAACGCGCCGGGAAGAATAGCACAGGTTTACCATTGGCGGCTTTGAGCGTTTCATATACGTTGGTTGCAACGCGGCTGGCGCGGGTCAGAATACCTAGCGTGGGAGTTTCAAGCATGGCAAAATCTCGGTAACGTCCACGCACTTTCATCACTGGCTGGACGTTCATCGGATCACCATTTCCTTCGACGATACAGCCATCGTGCACAGCCCAAACTTCTAACTGGTCGGCAGTGTTATGAAACTGATCGCCCTCAAAATAACCGGTACATTCTTTGAGCATTGTCAGCGCCTTATCCACTCCTACAACAATGGTCTTGCCGGCGCGGCGGGTGAACCATTGCATTTCGACTTCAATGTCGCCGCAATGGACTCCTTCTGATGAAATTCCAGGGGGAAGCTGACTGCCATGACCCTGATAGGTATAACCTTGTCGGGCTAAAACGGTGAGCATATAGGCAATATTGACAAAGTATTTGTCGGTGTACCAGCCTTTTCTCATGCGGGAAACATCAAGCTTGAAAGTTGCATTGGTCAAACGCTGACGGTCAAAGATACTCATTGAGGATTCTCCTCAAGTTAATTTGTGTTATTTTTACACTATTATATCTTGTAAAAATAAATTGTCAAGTTGTTCGGGTGTTATGTTTCATAACGAAACATTGTCGGGGAAAAGGGGGGCAACAATGTTCTGGAATATGTCAAAAATCATGACGAAGCGGTGATTTTTGACCATCCACAAAATGGATGATTTATTTTATGATAAGTATGGAGACGGAACTAACAGGACACCTCCAAACAGCTCGTCGCTGTCTCCTCCTTTGGCGAAAGCCTCTGCCGGCTTATAACTCACCACTCCCGGCAGAGGCTTGTCTTATGACTAGCTTTTTGCCAGCGGAAATACGACCGTGAATGTGGAACCCCTACCAACGGCGGAGTCTACCCATACTCTACCGCCGTGATTCTCAACGATCGTCTTAACAATTGCCAACCCCAAACCGGTGCCTGGCGTGCCCCTGGCAAGGTTACTGCCGCGGAAAAATTTGTCAAAAACAAAGGGCAAATCAGATGTTGGTATACCAATGCCATTATCCTGGAACTGGAGGATAACTTGCTCTTCTTCCACGCCTCCGCGAATGGTAATAGTGCCATTATCCGGCGTATATTTGATGGCGTTATCCAGTAAATTGTCAATCACCTGCCGCATTTGCACTGGATTTGCTAGAACAATCGGCGCACCGTTTGAAAACTCGATTTTGACATGGATGTTTTTCTTTGTCAGTTGTGTGATCATCCCATCCACTGAATAGTGGACGAGTTTGTCTAATTGAACATTTTCCCGTTTGGTGTCTAGACCAGCTTCAATTCTGCCGAGATTTAACATTTCATTGACCAGAGAAGTAATATTTTGAACACTGGTCTGAACGCGTTGGATATACTCTCGCTGGATTTCGTTGATAGAGCCAGCGCGTTCTATCAGCTCGATATAGCCCATGATTGCAGTGAGTGGCGAACGCAGGTCATGTGAAATGGCTGAAACAAAATCACTTTTAATGCGGTCGATCTTTTTCAGATAGGTAATGTCGTGCATAGATATTGCCAGACCGATACCTGGTATTTCAGATACCCAGCAATCGAATACTCGACCATCTTCGGTGGTTAACTCGCTGCGTGCAGAGGCTTCTTCGCCCAAATGAGTGATCAGGTTGACCAGATCAGTGTGGTGTACGACATCTGACAATTTCTTGCCGGTGACAGATTGTTCGTTTAGTTGCAGGATGTTCCGTGCCGCCTGATTAACCAGAACAACTTTATGGTTTTTATCCAGGACAACGACGCCATCTTGTATCTGGGTCAGGATACTCTCCAGACGCTGACGTTCCTGATTGGTATTGGAATACAAACGGGCATTGTCCACAGCAATCACAGCAAATTCGGCAATGGCGGAAAGCAGTTTGACGTCTCTTTCTTTGAAGGGCAGTCGTTTCAGACGGTTATCAACGCCAAGTACACCAAACACGCGACCATGGAGTTGCAAAGGCACGTAAATTAAGCTGTGTACCAGATAGGCGGTTTTAATCTTTTGTGGTGTGTTCTCATCCAGTAAAAAAGGCTGTCCGGTTTGGATAACTTGGCTTACCAGACTATCCTTAATAGGCAGACGGAAGGTGCGGATGAATTCATCCTGAAAGTTGCGCGCTGCGCGCATGTAAAGTTCGCCAGTTTCTTCATCAATCAATAACAGGCTGCCTTCTTCTGCACCTGTTAGTTCGACGGCGGCAGAGACAATCGCTGAGAAGACGCCATCTAGGTCCAGAGAACTGGTAATCGTTTTTCCTAAAGCAGCGATGGTTTCCAGTTCGTCTACTCTCCGCTGCAGACTCGCTGTGGCACGCTTGGCTTCGGTCAGAACCCAGGTTTTCCGCTGGATGGCTTTCTCCAGACAATGCTGCACCGATCGGATGACCTCATCTGCCCGCAGGGGTAAGCACAAATAATCGCTTACGCCCACACGCATGGCTTTTTTGAGTAGTTCCGGTGTGTCATTTTCGACAAAAAGGATGATCGGCGCAGTAGGGAAGCGGCGGACCAGTTCTGCTGCAAATTCTATTCCGCTGCTGTCAATCAATCGTTCGCTGATGATGAAAAGATTGGGCGTGACGGTTTCAACCGTTTCCAGAGCCTGAGCACGGTCCTGACATGCTCTTACAATGTGGTCGCCAGTAGCCAGAACGCGCTCCACAAGGAAGCGTACCTGTGGATCTGAGATAACAAGGATGATTTGATCTTTCGGAGTAGAGTACATTTGCAAGCCTCAATCAACGGGTCAAGATGGCGCAAATGGAAGCGTAAAATGAAAACGTGCGCCCTCGCCGGGTCTGCTTTCTACCCACATTTTACCCTTATAACTGTTAATAATTTCCCTAGCTGTGCCAAGGCTGATTCCCAGACCACCGAACCTACGTGGCTCGGTGCGTTTCTGGTTGGATTCGAAAATTTTGTCCAAACGAGAGACTTCAATGCCAGGACCGCTATCCTGAACCACAACGTGCGCTGTCTGATTGGGGGTTTTTTCCAGAGTGACGGTGATCTTTCCTCCTGGATGACAGAATTTTATCGCATTGCTCAGCAGGGCAGCCAGTACCTGTCCGACCTGTCCGGCATCAGCTAGTATGGAGACCGGTTCTGCTGGAACCTCTGTGCTAATTATAATCCGATCGGGTTGTGCATATGGCAAAAATTGATTGACTACTTTTTGAACTATCTCGTTTAACTTTACTGCCGCCGGACCCGCTTGAATTTGTGTGGCTGTTGGAGGCTGAATAGATTGGGCGATTTGGTTGAGCTTGTAAAGCTCATCTTGAACAACCGCCAGAAATTGGCGTTGCGGACCAGTCCAACGAGCAGTAAATTCTCTGATTAATTTTTCTAGAGATGTTATAGCAGTTTTCAATGGCGTATTGAGTTCTTTTTTGAGCTGTTCTAACATTTCTGCACTTATTTTTTCACCTAACTGCGCATGCTCTGAGGCATATTGCAAAAGGCGGGCGCGACTCTCAACAGCGCGAAACAGGCTGGCATTCACCAGTGAAATGGCAGCATAATCCGCAGCGGCTTCAAGCAAACGTTGTTCGCTGGTTCCAAATTGCAACGGCTGTTTCCGCAGGACACTCAACAAACCAATGACCTGATTTTGTGCTTTGACTGGGACGATGAGCGCCGATTGTCCAAGCGAGGCAATCTTAAAACGCTTAAGCGCATCGCCAAAAATCGAAAGTGGCTCGCCCGACATGGCGACCAGCGAACTGATTCCGTCATCCCACGGTAGATTTAATCGCTCGGCGAGTGACGCTGGCAGGTTACGATATGCAACCAGATTGAATGTCTTGGAAGTGTCGTCGCGGAGCAGTAACCAACCCAGCTCAGCTTGGGTGATCTGTACTGCACCATCCAGTATTTTTTCAAAGAGCAGTTGCTGGTTTGTCGTTGAGGTGACCGCTTTACCAAGCGATAGAATTGTAGTCAATTCGCGAACCCGCGCTTGAAGTTCCTGATTGGTTTGCTCAAGTTGGCGGGCAAGACGATCACGCTCGCGGCGCGCATGAACCTGTTTCAGGGCGCGCTCTACTACGTTAATAATCTCAGCCTCGCGCGCAGGCCAGAACAGGTAATCGCTTGCTCCCAGTCGAAAGGCATCAATGATGTTACTCTCTTTTCCTTTTTGTGCCAGAATGATGACGGGAATTTCAATGTTTTGCGAGTTGAGTGCCACCAGCAGGTCTTTGGCACTCAAGCCGGGCAAGGCGATGTTGACAATGATGACATCTGGCAAGACCTGAATGATTCTGGCAATTGCGGCGCCGGCATCTTGGATCACCAAAGGTTGATAACCAGCAGCCTGTAACGCCTGACGGGCGATGAAGTCTGAGATAAGCGGGTCATTTTCAATAATAAGAATTCGGTCACTGGCTGCCATATGTACAATAATCATAGCACGGATAAAGAAAATTGGAAAGAAAACCTGAATTGAGCAAGACGCTTTGTACTTTGCAGTTTAATTACGATCAAGACTTCAGTATGGCAAGATGGTGAAAAAATCATCATTGGTGCTCCGATCAAAAATGTTTCAACTGATGTTCGAATTCTTTCAACAAAGTGCAGCAAAACCCCTTGATAAAACAGAAAGTATGTTCTATAATGCGATAGAATGATTGTTCTATCTATGTGGCTTGCACGAACGTCTATGTCTCGACCGCTCCTCTTCACCGCCGCTGCGGGGGTCGTTCCCCCTGCGCTGTCCCCTGCCTTGAAGGGGACGCTGCGGCGGCAGTTGGCGTTAGGCGGGCGTTCGCTGCGCAGCCGGCAGG
>Ga0068707_1001631_pt1 | contig 15763 bp, 16 predicted proteins | sample YNPNPMetaG_FD_66600 | JGI IMG/M metagenome (GOLD analysis project Ga0068707, IMG submission 66600) | Anoxygenic and chlorotrophic microbial mat microbial communities from Yellowstone National Park, USA - YNP NP MetaG | ecosystem: Environmental > Aquatic > Thermal springs > Hot (42-90C) >...
CCCCATCGTCATCCTGAGCGAAGCGAAGGATCTCCCGTCGCTCTCGTATGCTTCGCTCCGCGCAGGATGACGGCCTTTCGCTCGGAGCGACGTCTCCTGCAAGACGGCCAAGCTTGACTTGTCCAGGAGGCCGGTAGGATAATAGCCCTGGGAGACGCGAATGGCCGAAAGCAAGTCTCACAGAAAACAGGTCCGCGACGCCCTCACCGACCAAAACCTCCAAACTGCGCTCAAGCGGGCCGCGACTGCGTACAAGGCGGCTCGGTCGGAGGCGATGGACGGCTTCGACTTCGAAGCCGCGCAGGATGCGGTCAGAGCGCTGAAGGAACGCTCGATAGCCGATCTGGACGGCCTCTTCGTCCGGTTCAAGCAGGAAGCGGAAAAGGTAGGGGCGGTTGTTCATCAGGCCCGCGACGGCGACGATGCGGCACAGATCATTCAGCGCATCGCGCACGAGCGCGGTGCAAAGCTTATCGTCAAGTCGAAGTCGATGCTCACGGAGGAGATCGACTTGAACGACCGCCTGGCCGCGTTCGGGCTCGAGGTGGTCGAGACCGACCTGGGAGAATGGATCGTCCAGCTTGCCGGCGAGAAGCCCTCGCATTTCACCATGCCCGCGATGCACAAAACACGCGAGCAGATCGCCCGCCTCTTCTCGGAGGTGACCGGCGAACAGGTCGAGGCGGACATTCCCCAACTGATCCAACTCGCACGCCGCCGGCTTCGCCGGTGTTTCGTCGAGGCCGATATGGGCATATCGGGGGCAAACATTGCCGTTGCCGAGACCGGCACGCTCGTCATCGTCTCCAACGAGGGCAACGCCCGTCTTGTGACCACGCTGCCCCCGATACACGTTGCGGTTGTCGGTTACGAGAAACTGGTCGGCACGCTGGAAGAGGCGACCGCAATCCTGAAGGTCCTCGCTAGAAGCGCAACCGGCCAGAAGATGAGCGCTTACGTTTCCTACATCACAGGCCCGAGCCGCACGACCGATATCGAGAAGACACTTGCTCTCGGAGTGCACGGCCCGAGCGAGGTTCACATCATTTTCGTCGACGCAGGGCGCAGGGCGATGGCGGCCGATCGGAGCTTGCGCGAGGCGCTCTACTGCATCAAGTGCGGTGCGTGTCTGAACCTGTGCCCGGTCTATAACTCCATCGGCGGACACGCCTACGCAAACGCCTATGTAGGCGGGATCGGGACCGTCTTGACCGCGCACCATCGGAGCCTAGATGCCGTCGAGGAAACCGTCGGTCTGTGTTCGGGCTGCGCGTTGTGTAGGAGCGTGTGTCCAAGTCGAATAGACGTTCCGGGAATGATTCTCGAACTGCGTAGGCGGCTGGTCGACAAACACGGTATGTCGGTTTCGAGTAAGGTGTCCATGTCGGTGATCAAGCATTCGGCCTTGCTCCGCAGCGCGGCGCGGATGGCTCGGGCTCTCCAAGAGCCCGCAATCGGGGATGATCGTTTCCTCCGTGACCTGCCGATCGTCGGTGACCTCCTCGGCGGAAAGAAAATGCCCGGACTCGCACCGAGGTTCCTAAGGGAAAGGCTATCCGGCGAGGGCATGAGCGTGGGTTCAAGAAGCCGGAATCCGGGGATAAAAGTAGCCTTGTTTGCCGGATGCCTGATCGACTTCATCTATCCCGAGATCGGCGAGGCGATTTGGAAGGTGTTGACAAGGGCGGGTGTGACGGCCGTGTTCCCCTCAGGGCAATCGTGCTGCGGGGCACCCGCGCTCTACGTCGGCGATCACGCCACGGCACGCAAGCTGGCCGTTGACGGCGTCGAGGCAATGGAAGCGGGCCGCCCGGACTACGTCGTTACGGGCTGTCCGACGTGCGCGGTAATGCTCAAGGACCGTTTCCCCACGCTCCTTGACGGCACCATGTGGCACGAGCGCGCCATGAGCCTTGCGGCGAAGGTGATGGACTTCTCGCAGTTCGCCGCAAGCGTCCTTGACGTGCGATTGCACGAACAAGCGTCCGAGACCGTTACCTATCACGAACCGTGCCACCAGTCTCGCGGCCTCAAGACGTCCGCCTTCTCACGCGAGCTGATCAGGCGCTCCGGGATGAAGCTGGTCGAGATGGCCGATGCGGACGAGTGCTGTGGGTTCGCCGGCAGCTATTCGATCAAACAGCCCGCCATATCTGCAGCGATCCTTGAGCGCAAACTGCAGCACGTTGAGCAGACCCGCGCGGGGGTTGTGGCAGCCGATTGTCCGGGCTGCATAATGCAGATTCGCGGCGGGCTGGCGGCCCGAGGCAGCGCGATTCGAGTCTGCCACACCGCGCAGTTGATTGCAGACTTGACGGAGTGAACCATGGCTTACGCCGATCTGCGCGAGTTCATCTCAAAGTTGGAGCGGGAACACGAGCTCGTCAGGGTGCGGCGGCGCGTGAGCACCGAGCTCGAGATTACCGAGATCGCTGATCGAACGGTCAAGTCGGGCGGGCCGGCACTCTTGTTCGAGAACGTCGAGGGATCGGACGTGCCGGTGCTGATCAATCAATACGGCAGCCTTCGACGAATGTCGATGGCGTTGGGAGTGGAGCGGCTGGACGACATCGGCGCGGAGATCGCGTCGCTGCTGCCAACGCAGCCGCCCGGCGGCTTTCTGGATAAGCTCCGGATGCTGCCCAAACTTGCCCGGGTGGCGTCCGTGTTTCCGAAGACGGTGAAGCACGGTCCGTGCCGGGAGGTCGTTCGAAGAGGCGATGACGCGAACCTGGACTTCCTGCCGATCCTCAAGTGCTGGCCGGGAGACGGGGGGCGATTCATCACGCTGCCGATGGTGTTCACCAAGGATCCCGACACCGGCCGGCGCAACGTCGGTATGTATCGAATGCAACTCTATGACGGCCGCACGACCGGAATGCACTGGCACATTCACAAGGTCGGGGCACGGCACTATGCGGAGTATGAGAAACGCAACCGGAGAATGGAAGTCGCCGTAGCTCTCGGAGGCGATCCCGCGATTACCTATGCCGCCACCGCCCCGCTCCCCGACGACTTCGACGAGATGATCTTTGCGGGTTTCCTGCGCAGGAAACCGGTAGAGATGGTGCCGTGCGTGACCGTGGATCACGAAGTGCCGGCGGATTCCGAGATAGTGATCGAAGGATACGTCGAGCCGCACGAGCGCCGCGTCGAGGGTCCGTTCGGCGATCACACCGGATACTACTCACCCCCGGAGGAGTATCCGGTGTTCCACGTAACGTGTATTACTCATCGACGGGACCCGATCTATCCGGGTACCGTCGTCGGCAAGCCTCCCATGGAGGACTGCTTCCTCGGAAAGGCGACTGAGAGAATCTTCTTGCCGCTGGTTCGCGCGCAGATACCTGAGATTGTGGACATGAACCTGCCCGTCGAGGGAATCTTTCACAATCTGGCCTTTGTCTCAATTCGCAAGCGCTACCCGATGCAGGCCCGCCGGGTTATGCACGCGCTGTGGGGCCTCGGTCAGATGATGTTCACCAAGATCATAGTCGTATTCGATGAGGACGTGGACGTTCAGAACACGAGCGAGGTCTTATGGCGTCTGGGCAGCAACATCGATCCGAAGCGCGACGTCACGTTTGTGGAAGGTCCCGTAGACGCATTGGACCATGCGGCGCCGCAGCCTCTGTTCGGATCGAAGATGGGTATAGACGCAACGCGCAAGATCGAAGGCGAGGGCCATCACCGCGCTTGGCCTGCCGAAATCGTGATGGATCCCGCCGTCAAGCGCAAGATCGATACCGTTTGGAAGGAGCTCGGCATTGGCTGACGAAAGGCGGGTAATGGTGGCGGTTACGGGCGCAAGCGGCATGGTCTACGCCCGGCGGTTGTTGGAGGTGCTCCCGCAAGCGTACGATCGAATCTACCTGGCAGCCTCCGACAACGCGCTCGACATCATCCGCGACGAACTCGGGCTGGATCGAGTCGAAAGACTGATCCCGGCGGGGGATGAGTCAAAGTTTCAGCTATTTTCTTCAACAGACCTGCACGCACCGCCTGCCGGCGGCTTGCACCAACACGAAGGAATGGCGGTCGTGCCGTGTTCGATGGGCGTCGCGGGACGGATAGCCTCCGGCGTTTCGAACGACCTCGTCACGAGGGCGGCCGACGTATGCCTCAAGGAAAGGCGCAAGCTCGCGCTGCTCGTCAGAGAAATGCCGCTGAACTTGATTCATTTGCGCAACCTAACGGCGCTTGCGGAGGCCGGAGCGATCGTTCTGCCGGCCTCGCCGGGCTTCTACGCGCGGCCCAAGACTATTGATGACCTGGTCGACTTCGTTGTCGACAGAGTTCTGTCGGCCCTGGGCGCCGGGATTCGACTGGTGAGCGGATGGGGAGAGTGAGCATCAAAGCGCTGACTAAGATCGGGATCGTGCTGGAGATGATCAAGTTCGAGCACACCGTGTTCGCGCTTCCGTTCGCGCTGACTTCGGCTTTAGTAGCGGCCCGAGGCTTGCCCGATTGGAGAACGCTCGGTTGGATCTTGGTGGCGATGGTCGGGGCAAGGAGCGCCGCGATGGCGTTCAACCGCATTGCCGACATGCGCCTGGACGCTATGAATCCCAGAACCGCTGACCGTGCGCTGCCGAGAGGACTCGTTTCCGTGAGCGTGGCCTGGGCGATCGTGGCGGTGTCCGCCGGAATGCTCGTCGCGGCGGCCTACATGTTGAACCCGCTCGCTTTTGCGCTCTCGCCGGTTGCGCTGCTGGCCGTTATGACGTACTCGTACTCAAAGCGCTTCACGAGCCTCTCTCACGTCTGGCTTGGTTTGTGCTTGGGGATTGCACCTGTGGGCGCTTGGATAGCCGTGAAGGGAACGATCGCTTGGCCGCCGCTCGTGCTCAGCGCGGCTGTGATGCTTTGGACTGCCGGTTTCGACATCATCTATTCGCTGCAAGACCTGGACTTCGACCGCCGTATCGGACTGGCATCGCTGCCGGCAAGGATCGGTGCCGGCCGAGCGCTCGCCGTGTCACGGCTGTTTCATTTCGCGGCGGTCGGCTTGCTGATATCGTTCGGTGCGATGTGCGGTCTGGGAGTGCTGTACTACACGGGTGTCGCTCTCGCCGCGGCTTGTCTTTTCTACGAGCAGAGCATCGTATCGGCCGACGACATCAGCCGGGTCAACACCGCGTTCTTCACGGCAAACGGATTTGTTAGTTTGGCGGTGTTTGTGTTCGTGGCGGCAGACGTAATGTTGTGATGGAAGAAATGATCCGCACAAGCGAGGTAGGAGACGTCCTTCGCCGCGCCCTCGACGGCCGACGGCTCAGCGCGGAGGACGGTGTGCGCCTTTTCGCCTCCGATGACCTTCCGGCGATCGGCGCCGCCGCCGATGAGATGCGCCGTCGGCGAACGGGCGCGCGCACGTATTACGTCGTCAATCGCCACATCAACTACACCGACATATGCGTCAATCGGTGCGCCTTTTGCGCGTTTTCCCGGAGCGCGGACGATCCCGAAGCCTATGTGATGTCGGTTGATGAGGTCGTCGCGCGTGCCGCGGCATTCTATGACGCGATGAGATTCACCGAGCTGCACCTCGTGGGCGCGTGCCACCCGAATCTGCCGTTCGATTACTATACGGGTATGCTCTCAGCGCTGAAATCGCGCTTTCCCGACGTGCACGTGCAGGCGTTCACGGCGGTCGAGATCGCGCACATTGCGCGGCTTGCGGGAATGAGTGTGCGCGAAGCGCTTGTCGAGCTTCGAAATGCGGGGTTGGGGTCGATTCCCGGCGGCGGCGCTGAGGTCTTCGCCGGGCGCGTGCGTGCGGCGCTGTGTCCGGAAAAACTTCCTGCCGAGGGATGGCTCGATGTCATGCGCGAAGCTCACCTGCTCGGTATCAAGAGCAATGCCACGATGCTGTACGGGCACGTCGAAAGCGACCGCGAGCGCGTCGAGCACATGGTTGCGCTGCGGGAGCTTCAGGACCGCACGGGTGGGTTCATGGCCTTTATACCGCTCAAGTTCCACCCGGCGAACACGCGCGTCCAAGGCAAGCTCAGGACTCAGAGCGCCGCCGACGACTTGAAGGTGTACGCAATATCTCGGCTGATGCTCGATAACATACCGCATGTCAAAGTTTTCTGGATAATGTTGGGCATCAAGCTTGCCCAGGTCGCACTGAGCTTCGGGGCGGACGACTTCGACGGTACAGTCGTGGAAGAGAAAATCACCCATCGCGCGGGTGCAGCCACCCCGGAAGCGCTCACCCCGGCCGAGATCAGGGCGCTTATCGAAGAAACGGGAACCGTCCCAGTTGAGCGCGACACGCTGTACAACGAGGTAATACGAGATGAAACTGGGGTGCCTGCCCTACTTGAACGTTAAGCCGCTGGTCCACTCGTTCGAACACGGCGGACTTCCGTCCGGCTGGGAGCTGGTTTACGCTCCACCTGCCGAGTTGGCCGAGATGCTGGCGTCCGGCGAGATCGCCGCTGCGCCCGTATCGAGCTTCGCCACATTCCGGAATCCTGACCTTGAAATCTGTCCCGGCATATGCATTGCGGCGGACGGCCCCGTGCAAAGCGTGCTGATGGTGTCCAAGTACGCTCTGGAAAACATATGCACGGTTGCACTCGATTCCGGCAGCCTCTCCGGAGCCAACATGCTCAGGATCATCCTTGCCGAGGCGTACGGTATGCGCCCGAGCTTCTTACCGATGTCCCCCGAGTCGGTCTCCGCAATGCTGGCTGTGTGCGATGCGGCTCTTATAATCGGCAACCCGGCAATGCTGTGCCCGAAAGACGGTCTGGTCGTTTTCGATATCGCGGATGAGTGGAAGAAACTGACCGGGCTGCCTGCCGTATTCGCCGTTTGGGCGGGGCCGGAAATGACCCCGGAGCTTGTCGGCGTGCTGCACGACAGCCGCAACGAGGGCATGGCCCGACTCGAAGATATAGCCCGTCAGGAGTGCGACAGGCTTGGCCTGCCGTTTGAGGTCTGTTACGCATATCTGTCCGAAATCATGATCTACGACCTTGGAGAACGCGAGGCCCGTGGGCTGAAAATGTTCAGGGACAAGTGCGTTGAGCACGGGCTGCTGCACATAGAGCGCCGGTCACTGGGGGCTGCGCGATGATCGCGAGCGGATTTCCGGCTGCGGCGTCCGAGGGCGCGCGGATAACCGTTGACCAGGCGTATTCCCTCTTTGAAAACGCGAGCCTGCCCGAGCTCGCTTGGGCCGCTGACCGGGTGTGTTCGAGCAAGCACCCCGGCCGCGTGAGAACCTATGTCATCGACCGAAATATCAACTACACCAACGTCTGCGCCTCGGGCTGCGCGTTTTGTGCGTTCTTCAGGCCCCCGGGTCATCCCGACGCTTACCTTTTGACAACCGATCAGGTGTTGGCCAAAGTTCGGGAGGCGGTCGCGCTCGGAGCTACTCAGATCCTTATGCAGGGAGGTTTGCATCCGGATCTTAGGATCGATTACTTCGAAGAGCTCTTTCGTGCAATCAAGAGGCGGTTTCGCGTGCAGCTTCACTCGCTGTCCGCGCCGGAAATCGTGCACACGGCGCGATTGTCGGGGTTGACCGTTCGCGAGACGCTTGGTAGGCTTAAGGCGGCGGGATTGGACTCACTTCCCGGCGGCGGGGCCGAAATACTTATCGAATCGTTCAGGCGCCGCGTCAGCCCCAAGAAATGCACGGCCGGTGAGTGGATCGAGGTCATGCTCACGGCCGCCGAGCTCGGCATGCGCGCCACGGCCACGATGGTTTTCGGAATGGGGGAATCAATTCAAGACCGGGTCGCACACCTCGCCGCGATCCGCGAGCTGCAGGATGAAACCGGCGTCTTCACCGCGTTCATACCGTGGACCTTCCAGCCGGGAAACACGGCGCTCGGCGGCAGGGCTGTTGGCGGGCACGACTATCTGCGGACGCTCGCGATATCTCGTTTGTTCTTGGACAACATCGACAACATACAGGCTTCGTGGGTCACCCAGGGGCGCGACATCGCCCAGCTCGCGCTGCGGTTCGGGGCGAACGACGTCGGGAGCACAATGATCGAGGAGAACGTGGTTGCGGCGGCCGGTGTGTCGCATCGAATGGACGAAACCGCGTTGATCGAGCTCATCCACGCTGCCGGTTATGACGCGGCGCAGCGGACGACGCTGTATGAGATCATCCGGGTTCATCCCGCTCACAGCTAACGGGAGCGCAGTTTGAAGCACGGTTTGGCGGTCATACTTGGGAGTCAGGGGCACCGATACCTGGCGGAAATCGGTTCGGAGATAGGCCCGGCGAAGTCGGTCGAAACGCCGTTCGGCCCGTCAGCACCGATTCACACGGCTCGCGCCGGAGGCCTCGAGGTGTTGGCGCTGTGCAGGCACGGCGACAAGGGATACGAAGTCTCCGCGCCCTTCGTCAACTACCGCGCCAACATCTGGGCGCTGAAGGAAATGGGGGTGGAGAGAATCGTGGCGTGGTCGGGTCCCGGCGCCGTCGATCGCAGCATACCCATCGGCAGCATTCTTGTGCCTGGGGACATCATCGACGAAACCCGCGGCAGGCCGTCTACTTTCTTTGAGGGCCGAGGGATTGGGTTCATTCGCCAAAACCCCGCGTTTTGCCCGGAGCTCGCTCAAGCTCTCCGCGCGAGCATCGAGGCGGTGCAAGGCCACTGCCGGATGGGTGACGTCTATGTCTGCACCCAGGGCCCGCGGCTGGAAACTGCGGCGGAGATTCGCAAGTATGCATCTTTCGGCGCGGGTCTCGTCGGGATGACGCTAGCGCCGGAAGTCTTCCTTGCGCGCGAACTGGAGATGTGCTACTGTCCCGTTTGCTACGTGACCAACTACGCGGAGGGAATCGCCGATCGGCCCTATCGCGCCGGTGAGCTTTTCGAGGGCATGCTCACACAAGACGAAAGGGCGAAAGTGGAATCGGCCCTGCACAAGCTTCCGCATATTATCCTGAGAGCGTTCGAAAGCCTCCCCGCAGAACGCGGCTGTCAGTGCGCAAGATCCATGGAGCGCTACCGGATGCGCGGCGATATCGATCACGACTGGCATACTTGGATCGGAATACCTGAGAAGCCATGAACATACTAGTCACGAACGACGACGGAATTCACGCGGACGGTCTGCGGGCCCTGAAGTCCGCGCTCGACGAAATCGGGCGGGTCTACGTGGTCGCTCCGGACAGGCCGCGCAGCGCCTGCGGCCACTCGATCACTCTCCACAAGCCTCTGCGCGCGGATCCGGTTAAGCTGCCGGACGGAAGCACCGGCTATGCGAGCAACGGAACGCCCTCCGATTGTGTGAGCCTTGCTCTCTTGGGGCTGGTCGAGGAAGGCGTGGATCTCATCGTGGCCGGCATCAACTGCGGGCCGAACCTTGGTTGGGACCTGACCTACTCCGGGACCGTTTCGGCCGCTATGGAGGGCGCGATCATGGACGTCCCATCGTTCTCGATATCGGTGGCTGCCTACGAGCCAAACGTCGACTACTCCGTCGCCGCAGCGTTCGCCGCTCGGCTTGCAGTGATCTTGCAGCAACACCGCCTTCCGCCAAGCACTCTACTGAACGTCAACGTGCCGGCGCTTCCGCAGTCGCAGATCAAGGGGGTTCGGATAACCAGGCAGGGCAAGCGCAGGTACACAGGAGCTCTCGAGAAGCGGACCGATCCGTCGGGTCGGGCGTACTACTGGCTCGGCGGCGATCTGCCGGTGGATCAACTGGAGGAAGGGACCGACGTCAAAGCAATCGCCGACCATTACATTTCCGTAACACCCATCCACTTGGATCTCACCGATCACGCCGCGATGGCGGAGATGCTCGCGTGGGGAATTCAGGAGATCGACGTTGCATCGCTCTGACAATCGCGCCTCCAAGCTTTTCGAGATGATGCGGTCGTGCAGGCTGTGCCCACGCAACTGCGGCGTGAATCGTCTGCAGGGAGAGGTCGGAGCGTGTGGGATCGGTTCCGACGCGGTCGTCTCGAGTTACGGAGCGCATTTCGGCGAGGAGTCTGTGCTGGTCGGCCGGTTCGGGTCCGGCACGATATTCATGACCGGCTGCAACCTGAAGTGCGTCTTCTGCCAGAACTACGACATCAGCCATCTTCGCAGAGGCCGCGCCGTTACCAGTGAGCGCCTCGTGGAGATGATTATGGAGCTTCAGGAGCAGGGCTGCCACAACATCAACTTCGTTACGCCCACTCACCAGATCGCTCACATCGCGGCGGGGATCGACTCCGCTCGGCAGACTGGTTTGCGGATACCGATAGTTTACAACTGCGGCGGTTACGAATCCGTGGAGGCCTTGAGTGTTATCGAAGGGCTTGTCGACATATACATGCCCGACATCAAGTACGGCGACAACGAGCCGGGCATGCGCTACTCCGGCGTCCCCGATTACTGGGATCGCTGCCGCGAGGCGATCCGCGAGATGCACAGACAGGTCGGCGACCTAGAAGTCAGGCAAGTTGAGGCGGTCGGCGGCGGGACAACCCAGCTCGCCGTTCGCGGACTTCTCGTGCGCCATCTTGTGCTTCCTAACGGCAGGGCGTTCACGTCGAACGTGGCGCGCTTCCTGGCGGAGGATGTAAGCAGAGACACCTTCATCAACGTCATGGCGCAATACCGACCGGAGTACGAAGCGAACAGGTTCCCCGAGCTCGACCGGCGGATTACGCCGAGCGAGTATCGCGAAGCGCTCGACGACTGCCGGCGTGCCGGGTTACACCGGTTCGCCGACTGAGAAGCTCGGACGCAGGGACGCTCGGGGGTTTTGTGTAAGCAGGCGATGGTGCGGCCGAAAGTAGTGCCGGTCCGGGCTCGGCGCCTCGCGGCGGCAGGAAGACCGGGCTGAGCGGCCGCAATCACCTGCGGACTAGATAACGGGAGGATATGACGGAATTATGGCACTAGATGAATTGCGGATCGGATTTGTCGGTTGCGGCGGCATCGGGCAGCACCACCTCAAGTGCTGGAGGGACATACCCAGCGCACGGGTTGTGGCTGTGTGCGACATCGTGCCTGAGCGCGCGAACAAAGCTGCGGAGGAATACGGGGCGGAGCCGTTCACGGATCTTGCCCAGATGCTGGAAAAGGCCGAGTTCGAGGCCGTCGACATATGCACGTTCTCCGGCGTGCACGCTGAGAATGCAATGATGTGCATTCAGGCCGGCAAGCACGTCATGGTCGAAAAGCCGATCGACATCGACATCAAGAAGGTCGACAAACTGCTTGATATGGCTGACCGAAGCGGGTTGGTTCTGGCGAGCATCTTTCACAACCGCGCGGGCAGGCAGATACGCCGGGCCAACGAACTGATCCGTGAGGGTGCGCTGGGCCGTCTGATATCCGGCAGTACTTACATCAAGTGGTGGCGCGCACAGAGCTATTACGACGCGGACGCTTGGCGCGGAACCTGGGCGCTGGACGGCGGGTGCCTGTCCAACCAGGGCATACACGCCATCGACCAGCTCTGCTGGATGTGCGGGCCGGTCAAAGAGGTCAACTACTGCCACATCGAGACCGCCATGCACAAGATGGAAGCGGAAGACTTCGCAGTCGCGGCTCTCACGTTCGAGACGGGGGCGCGTGGCGTGATCGAGGCCACCACGTGCTGTTACCCTGGAATGAGCATTAGGACCGAGATCTTCGGGACAAAGGGTTCCGCGGTCTTCGAGGGCAGCCGCGTCGTCAGCTTCGAGGTTCAAGGCGAAAAAGTCGATCTCGGCGAGCAGGCGGCTGACCAGACCGACGGCCGGTCGGACCCGCTCGCCATAGGCCTCGAGGGCCACATGGCGCAGTTGACCGATTTCGTGAACTGTATTCGCACGGGGGCCCAGCCGATGGTGAGCGGTCGGGAGGCTCGCGTCGCCGTAGACGCCCTGACCAAACTCTACAACGCGGCGGGAATCACTAAGATAGGAACCTGAGATTGATTGGCTTCCACCGACGGGAACCGACTCCGGCAAGCATCGTGCCGGCGGCGATCTACGGCGCTCTGCTCGGGCTTGTAATCGCCTGCGCGGGCTGCTACATCCTCACGCGGTTCGGCATGGGTTTGGTCGGCGGTCGGGGGGATCGAGTGTTCGGGCCGGCGGTTTTCGCACGTTCGGGGCTGAACCTTTATGCCGTCCAGCACGTTCCGCTGGTCGGTACCGGAGAAGTCACGGACGCGTTAGGCAACACTACTCGTCTCACCGCTTCGATCACGCTTCCGCTGACGGTATGGGCGGCCGTTCCCGCCTTGGCGCTGGTGTTTGGGGGATATGCCGCCGCGCGGGCTGTCTCTCGCAGAGGGCGGGGCGCGATGACGGTCGCGGCGCTTGGTGCCGGGCTGATCTACGCGGTCGTGCTCGCAGTCGGCGCTCGTTGGGTTGGGGCGCGGCTGGACACGTTTCTGCTGCCGGAGGTCGGCGGATTCAGTGCGAATCCGCCGCAGATAGTGTTTCGCCCCCTGCCGTGGGGTGCGCTTTGTTTCGGAGGCGGGTTCGGTGTCGTTTTCGCTCGCTTGGGCGCGGCGGTGGCGGTGCGAGAGTTGGCAGGGCGACGCGCTCCGACGGCGTGGTGGGCATGCGCCAGGGCGGTCCTGACGACTGCCGCAGTCGTGCATTTGCTCGTTGCAGTCGCGGTCTTAGCGCTTGCGCCGGCGCGGCCGGCGAATAACTCCGCGTCGAACCCGCGCATTGTCGAGATGCTGCCGACAGCCGCCGGACTCGGATACGCGATGCTGCACGGCGCAACCCTCATAAGCAGCGCCGAGTCTAGAATCGCGTCGCTGAATCGAGTCGACCAGGCGTTCCGCGCTGAAGTAAGCGTGTGGGGCGGGCTGACGAAGACGGGTTCACACAAGCCGATGCCTGCCGCGGCGCGGCTCGTCGCGGTTCTGGTCGGCGTGGTGACCGCGTTTGCGGCTGGTCGACTGGCGGCTAGGTGGGGGTCGCGCGACGGATCGGTGCCCACCGCCTTGCGGGCGGCGCTCATCCACACGTGCTATATTCTCATACTGCCGTTGATCTGCGGCATCGTTTTGAAGCAGGCCGATGCTTTTTCGTCCACCACCTTGCGCATACAGGCCCATTTCGGCCCACCGGTATTGGTTTCGTTCGCCGGAGTGTTGGCGTTCTCTATGCTCGGCGCCCACACGGCCGGCGGGCGGCGTCGGGACTCGGCCCTATGACGATCAAGAACCTGACACCCTTCAGCGTATCCGCGGCCTTCCGGGAAGCGGTTTTGGGATACCCGACTGACGGCCTGACCGTGGAGATCAAGTATTGCCCCAGAGGATCGAGGCGGTATGTATCCGGCACCTACTACCGCACCGCTCGCAACCATCCCGATGGCCGACTTATCCGTCTGCGGATCAACCGCGAAAACCGATACCCCGTAGAGGTCCAGTTTAGGACCTCGGAGTACTACAAGCGGCGGAACTCGCGGGGCGAGGAAACAGTCTACCAGATGCTGAAAAGAGTCAGCTTCGGCACTCCTGAAGACTTGCTCCTAGCCGTATTCCTGCACGAGTTTTCCCATTATTTGGATCACATTGAGGGTCGGAACGGCAGGTTCAAACAGACGAAGGCGGACAAGTTTGCGCTGGGGGTGCTGCAAGAGCTCGGCGTAGTGAAGCTGCGCGGTTGACAGTCGGGCGAGCCCGGGTGTACACTTTTTTTGTGCTCGCGGGCGCAAGACCGCTCGCGGCACGCGACGGAGGCAAGTGGTGTGAAAGTTGTCATTCTCGGCTGCGGCAGGGTCGGATCAACCATCGCGAGCTCAATGGCCCGCGAAGGGCACGACGTAACAATAATCGACCAAAACCCCGACTCATTCAGGCGTCTGGCTTCCGACTTCTCGGGAAAAACGCTCATAGGCAATGGGATCGACGAGGACACGCTGCGCCGGGCGGACGTGGAGCACGCGGACGCGTTTGTAGCGGTAACCAACGGCGACAACCGCAACATCATGTCCGTGCAGATCGCCAAGGTCAGGTTCAGGGTGCCCAAAGTGATAGCCCGCATATACGATCCGATAAGAGCGAGGGCCTATGCCGGTCTCGGCATCGAGACCGTGTGCACCACCTGTGTCGGCGCCGGACTGATACGCGACAAAGTGCTGGGACGCGAGTTCAGCGGTCTTGATGAATACGCGCGCCTCGGGATCGGCGTCGAGCAGATGAATGCGGAGGAGTGCGGTGAGTAGAACGAGTCCGATGTATGTGATCATAGTCGGGGCGGGCAAGGTGGGTTACTATCTCGCGAAGGAGCTGATACAAGAGGGCCACGAGGTCCTGGTTATGGAAAAGGACCGCAAGATCGCGGAGACTCTCGCCGACGAACTCGGCGACATCGTAATGCATGCCGACGGGTGCGAGATGCGTTCGATGACCGAGGCCGGAATGGGCAGGGCAAACGTAGTGGTCGCCGTGACGGGCGACGACGAGGACAACCTAGTGATCTGTCAGATGGCCAAGCGGCAGTTCGGGGTCGAGAGAACCATAGCCCGCGTCAACGATCCGAAGAACGAGGCTCTCTTCCGCGAACTCGGCATCGATCAAACAGTCTCCAGCACCAGAATTATCTTCAACTTGATAGAACAGCAGATAGAAACCGGCCAGGTGATCCCGCTTGCCGCGCTCAAGAAAGGGGAAATAGAGGTCGTCGAGGCCGACATCACGCCGGACTCGCCCGTTATGGGCATGCGCATCGGTCAGATCGACCTTCCGCCGAACACGCTCATCATCTCGGTGATCCGCGACGATCACGCCCTCCTTCCCCACGCCGACACCAAGCTCCGCGAGGGAGACAGCGTAATCGCGATGATCAAGTCGGAGCGCGAAAAGGAACTCCGAGCGATCTTCAGCGGCTCGTCGGCCTAATCACAACTTGGCGTTAGCCAGGACCGAAGCTCCCAGCGGCGTCCGCTCAACGGCCACGACTGTCGCCTGCACGGCTGTGCCGACCTTGCCGCCTGCGCCGAAGATGACCACCATGGTGTCGTCCGGCAGATGCCCGATGCCCTCGTCAGCTCCCAGACCTTCGCGGTCGATCACTACCTCGATCTCGTCGCCACGGCGGTAATCCATTACTGCACCTCCGGTCATCCCCGCCACCCCTGATCCGCCGCAATCGGGCGAATCGGGGCACTGCTGCGGCGAGCGCGCTGCCGAAACCAAGAACTGTGCCGCAAGCACGGCGCGCACACACCGCCTGTTACGCCGAACAACGCGAACCTTGCACGAGTGTGTCGAATGCCTCACTTCGTTCACCACAACCGACTCGCCGCGCCCAGGTCGACTGCCGGTACGCGACGGAGGCAGACGTGTTCGACGTCTGCCTCCAACGGTGAGCGCCGGTAGTGAGTATCGCTCCTCAAAACAATCAACGCAACACACTTGCTTCCAGCAAAGTAACCCATTGCGTCGCCGTCGCCGCATTATAGCACCGTCCCAAAGCAGATGCAAGTGCCACTCACGCAATTCGGGCCTTTGCGATAGGAACGCAGTCCAGCGTTTTCGCCTGTCTGCGGCTCCTCAACTGAGCACGCAGACGGGCGAGAACGCGGCCAATTGTGCTCTATCGCAACAAGCTCCACGCAATTGACAGGAAATGCCGCTATTTGGTATCCTAGAAGCAGCCGATACTGAGTTTATCCAAGGGGAATCTGAGGGTAGGACCCAGGGTTTCCCTTTTCTGTTGACGTGGGCTTGCCTCGGGAGCGGATACCTCGCAGGGCCTGGAATTAACGGCGCCACTCGACACTGCCGGTCGCGGGTGCGCTTATGGTTGGACACGATGAACATC
>Ga0068707_1001632_pt1 | contig 15758 bp, 11 predicted proteins | sample YNPNPMetaG_FD_66600 | JGI IMG/M metagenome (GOLD analysis project Ga0068707, IMG submission 66600) | Anoxygenic and chlorotrophic microbial mat microbial communities from Yellowstone National Park, USA - YNP NP MetaG | ecosystem: Environmental > Aquatic > Thermal springs > Hot (42-90C) >...
GTCTTCGGCTGTGTAAATCTCTTCCGGCCCGAACCCGGCCTCCTCGTCTCCGTAAAAGCTCATTTCCCGCTCCTCTCTGAGAGCCCTGGAAACCTGTGCGATCTTATCGAGGTCTTTGTCCAAGGCTGAGGGCAATCGGTCTCTGTGTCTCCGCAGAAACCCGCTGACGTCGTGAATCCTCGGCACCTCCAGCCCCAGGAATCTCAGCACTCCTTTGAGGGCAAGCTCGACAACTTCCTGACTCCGGCGGACGGTAAGGCCGTGGGCCCCTTCCGCATGAAGCCTTTTGGCCTCCCGGAGAACCTGGCCAGCAAGGCGGATGGCACTCTCAGCCATGTGCTGGTTGGTCATATACTGAACCTCTCGAACGGCTTCAGATCGGGCTTGAGATCCCAGTACCGGATCCCGCCCGAGGAGATCCTCTTTGCCCCCATTTCCTGGAGTCGATTTCGAAGTCGGGACATCAAGGTCCGGAAGAAGTCGTCCTTGTCCACCAGGAATACGGCATCCTCCACAAGGTCCAGATAGAGGGGGACGACCCGGAGTGCTTCCTCCCGGGTCTTCAGTATCCTGCAGAACGAGGCATCGATCCCCCGCGCCCACAAGTCCTCCAGGACCGGGGCTATCTTCTCATCCGCCGCCCTGAGGCGCTCTTTCCTGAGGAACCGCCCTCTTGGCAACTCCCTGACGATGATCAACAGATCCACGTCCGATGTGGCGGAGGCCTCCCCCCGCGCCACGGAACCGAAGAGGACGACAGAGACCAGGTCCTCGCCGAGGCACCTCTGCAACTCCTCCGAGTACCTCGACGCGAGTCGCCGGAGCGCGCTGTTGACTGCCTCACTTGTCAGCGCCATAGCCTGATCTCACCAAGCAGTCGGTCAAGGCGGGGGCGGCACTCGTCCCTTCCGCCTGTCTGGTCTATCTCGTCTGCGCTTGGGCCGGATCCGCCTGAGGCGGCCCCCAGGTTCAAATCCTGGAGAATCGAGGCCCCTCCGCCCTGCCTGCGCCAGGTGGGGCGCCTGCCTGTGCGTTGCACGCAGACAGGCGGCAGGCAGGCGAGCCGCTCCGAGAAACACCGCCACCCCGTGACCGCTTACATCACCAAGACCTCTGTGCGTCGCGGTTTCGGCGGTACCCAGAGGGGATTCTAAGCAGGATCGGCTTTCAGGGTCAAGGAACCCGAGGGGGGAAGCCCCGGCCCTTGTTTGGGTTGCCTCGGGTCGCTCGAGTTATCTGGGTCAGTGATGGGTGGAGCCGTACTTGCCGTACTTTCCGTACCTACCATACATGCCGAGGTAGTCGAGGCCGCTGCCGTTTAGGACGATCCCGATGATCTTGTCCTTTTCCAGGAAGGAAACGGCGTCCCTGACCGCATTTCTATGAGTCACATCGTGACGCACCACCAGTATCACCCCATCGACCACCTTGGCCAGGATCCGGGGTTCGTTGGTCAGCACGACGGGGGTCGTGTCCAGGACGATGAACCGGTTGTTGTCCTCCGCTCTGACCTGCGAGATCAGTCCGCCCATCCCCTCCGATGAGATGAGCTCTATGGGGTTCTTCTTCCTGCTGCCCCCGGCGATGAACTTCAATCTGGGGATCTGCGTCTCCTGGATCACGCCCTCCAGGCCGGCCTCGTTGGCGAGGTAGTCGGAAAGGCCGGGGCTCTGCGCCCTGCCGAAATATTCGTGGAGGGTCGGGTTTCGCATGTCCGAGTCCACCAGGAGGACGGATTCGGTCAGGCCCTGGGCGATGGTCACCGATATGTTGGCCGCTAGGAGGGACTTGCCTTCGCCGGAAAGGGCGCTGGTGACCATGATGGTCCGCGGCGGGCTCGGGGTCTTGGAGTAGTGGAGGATGTGCGTCCTTATCCTCTTTATCTGCTCCACAATGGGGGACTCGGGCTGCCAATGCACTACGATGAGGGGACTGAGTCGCCCCCTGAAGTGCTTGGACTCCTCGGTGGAGGCCGCAAAGGAGACCAGGGTCTCCAGCCCGGCGAGATCCGCCTCCTGTGCCGAGACCTCGGGCTCGATCTCCTTTCCGGCAACCGGAAGGGCCGCCCCTTGTTCCTTTTCCGCCCTCTGGAGGGCCTCGAATACCTTGCTCATGACACATTCACCTCGTTTCATGAGCGGGAAGGGTCCAACAGCCCGCTCTCACTTCGGCCACACCCCATGGAGTCCCCGCAGGAACCCGTCCGGGTGAATCTGCGGGGAGAGGAACATCCAGACCAGGCCCAACAACAGCAAAACGATCCCCCCGATGGCCCACATCGTCCCGCTCCCCTTCTTCTTCCTCGGCCGGGTCCACTCCATGGCCAGGTCCGACTCGTCCCTGGGCCAGGCCCCCTTGTCCTTGGGGATGGCCCTGGTCCCCTCCATGTCGAGGATGACCTCCTTCACCACCGGGAGATCGATCTGTTTCTTCTCCAGGGCGTATCCGGTGAGGAGGGCATTGTCGCAAAGGACGTTGACGAGCCTCGGGACCCCTGCCGAATACTTGTGGATCCTCCCCACGGAGCGGAGCGTGAAGAGCGGCGCGCCGTGATAGCCCGCCACCTTGAGGCGCCAAGCTATGTACTCGGCCGTCTCTTTGCGGCTCAGGGGCTGGAGGTGGCACCTCAGGCTTATGCGCTGCTTGAACTGCCTGAGGCAACTGAAGTTGATGATCCGGTGAAGCTCCGGCTGGCCCGAGAGGACCACCTGCAGGAGCTTCTCCTGGGATGTCTCGAGGTTCATCAGGAGCCTGAGCTCTTCGAGGATCGGGAGGCTCAGGGTCTGTGCCTCGTCCACTATGAGCAGGGCCCTCTTCTTCTTCCTGGCAAGATCCAGGAGGAATGCGTTCAACTGGCCGAGGAATTTCCCCTTGCTGCTGAGGTCGCCCCCCAGGCCGAACTCCTGGGCCACGGTCCCGAAGAAATCGGGCAGGTCCAGCCTGGGGTTGAGGACATAGGCGGTCTTGGTGTCCGAGTCCAGGACCTGGAGGAGGGAGCGGATGAGGAGGGTCTTGCCCGTTCCGACCTCGCCCGTGAGGACCATGAGCCCCTTCTTCTCCTTGACCCCGTAAAGGAGCGTGGCAAAGGCCTCCTTGTACTGGTCGCTGGTGTAGAAGAAACGCGGGTCGGGGGTTATCTCGAAGGGCTTGCGCTCGAGCCCGTAGAACTGGAGGTACATCTCATCAACCCCGCGCCTGCTTGAGTCGAGGCAGGGATCCCTTCGCCACCTTGGTCGGGGACTCCTTCTCCCCTGTCTCTATGGTCGGCACCACGGCAAGGACAGGCAGGCCGGTGAAGGCCTGGAGGTCCTCAGGGTCCCTGAAGGAGCGATTCATGTACTCGAGGAGCAAGGCAAGTCCTAAACCGGACCCCAGTCCCAAGGCGATGGAGAGGGCGAAAAGTTTGGTCATATCGGGCTTCCACGGCTTGGAGGGGAGCTGCGCCGGATCCAGGACGCGGAACTGCTCGCCTTGCTGCCGCTGCTCCATGGCCTTGGCCTGCTCCGAGTCCAACTTCTTGGCAAGGAGGGATTCGTAGAGCTTCTTGGTGTTCTCGTAATCCCTGGTCAGGGTGGTCATCTCCTGCTCGCGCCTCGGGGCGTTCTCTATCCTCTGCTCGAACTCCCTGATCCTGGCCCGGACCTTCTCCTCCTCTGCCCGCAGTTGGCGGATCTCGGACTCCGCCGCCGCTATCTGCGCCTGCACACTGGCAATGGATAGCTCCCCCTGGCCGATCTGGGGCCGCGGCGTCCTTATGACCCTCCTCTGCGCGGGCGAAGTCGGTTTGGTCTCACCCCCCTGCCCCTGTTCCAAGTCAACCTCCTCCAGGCGCTTCCTGGCGGCGACCACGTCCGGGTGCTTGTCCGTGTACTTGGCCCTCAGCTTGGCCAGGTTCTCCTTCAGGGCCTCCTGGCCGGGCGCAGGAGGGGAGGGGGGGAGCTCCTCGACCGGGGCCGGCTCCTCCACCCTGGAGGCCACGGCGTACTTCCTCAACTCCGCCAACTGACTGCTGTAGAGGACCTTTCGGTCCTCAGCGGACCGTATTCCGTCGACGACCCTCTGGTACTGGATCTGAAGCTGCTGGAGGATGCCCAGATTGGCCTGCATCTGTTCGGGTAGCTCCCCCATGTGCTTGGTCTTGTAAGCGGTGATCTCCTGCTCCTGCCTCTGGAGGTCGGCCTCGGTCTTCTTGAGCTGGTCCGCCAGGAAGGAGGCCGTTCCCTCGGCCTGCTGCTCGCGGATCTTCAGGTTCTGCTCGATGAACAGGGAGGCGAGCCTGTTGGTCACCATCATCACGGTCTTGGGGTCGGACCCTGCGAAGAAGACCTCGAAGGCGTCGGTCCTCTGGCCCCGCTGCTGCCCGCCTTTGAGCTGGATCTCTACATTCTTCCTCATCTTCTCGATGAGCTCCTCCTGGCTGAGCTTGCCTGCCTCCTCCTTGTAGAGGCCGAACTCGTTGATGACAGTGAGGAGGTTCGTGCGGCTCAGGATCTGGGTGGTGATACTGTGGATCCTCTCCTCGATGGACTCGGTCACAGTGGGCTTGATGTACTCAGTCGGGACCCGCTGGGGGATCAGGAGGATCAAGGTGCTGGACCTGTAGACCTTGGGGAGCTGAAGGACGACGGCTATGCCCGCCAGGCTGACCACCACGAAGGGGATGAGGATCCACCAGAAACGCCGTTTGACCATGGCCAGGTAGTCTTCTGGCCTCAATGGCCTGGAAAGATTGAACATGGGGATGACTCCTTTCCACGATCTCAGTCCGAGGGGATGCGATCAGCCACTGGAGGTGGTGGCCCACAAGCCGGCTTTGGGTGCGACACAAGAGGTCCGTTGTCCGCGGCCGGTGGTGGGTTGTGGACCACAAACGACTGGCAACTGACAACCGGCGATTTCGAGAGATAGACCCTTCCCCCTCTCGCCCCGCAGCGATCACGCTGATATCTATGGCACGACGATGGTGTCCCCGGACTTCAAAACCACGTTGTGCTCCAGGGCCTCTCCGGATATCACATCCTTGTAATTGATCACCCTGCGAGCGTCTTTTCCTTTTTCCCGAGTGATCAGCACGATGTTGTTGGAGGCCCAGTCATTTAGCCCGCCGGCCATGGCGATGGCCTGAAGGAACGTGACCTCCTTGACGGTATCGTAAGTCCCTGGCTTGTTGACATTGCCCAGGATGTATATCATGAGCCTCCTCGGCTCCTTGACGATCACGGTCACCTGCGGCTCGGAGAGGAAGTCCTTCAACTTGTCGGTGACCACCTTCTTGAGTTCCATGGGAGTCAGCCCGGCGGCCTGGACGTCGTCCACGAGGGGCATGGATATCATGCCGTCCTTGCGCACCAGGACCTCCCTGGTCAGATCGCTCTCCTTCCACACATGGATCTCCAGGCGATCCTCCGGCTCTATCACGTGGGAGTCGCCCCCCCTGGCGGCCCTCTGAGCCTCCTGGGCCGAGACCTTCGAAAACGCCAGGAGAAAAGCCATGCCGAGGATCACAAGAAACCGGAGCTCTCTAAGATTCATCTCCCCTCTCCTTCTCGCTGACATGGTGGCGCCGCCCTGGAGAAGGCCTCTCGAAGGCCTCGCCTCGTCCGTCCAGGAGCGCAAGCCCGAGACGTATCAGGAAATCTCTCACGTCGATGGCCCTTAGTCAATCGGTCTTCTCCCCCTTCGGCCATCGGGAGATTCCTTAGAGTGAGTGGTCCGTTGTCAGTAGCCAGTGGTGGGTCGTGGACCACGAACAACTGGCGACTGACCACTGGCCGCTAGTAAGGCCTTTGGCCTTCCGAGCTCGAAATGGCTTGCAAAGCCCGCGGGGGCCTGATATATACTCGGCCATGACCGGTGGTCTTCACGGTGGGGATGGGAGCCATCTCCCGAGGAAGTCCTCGCGGGCTGGCCAACACCTCCCAACGTCGGCACTCCTCAACCGCTGTCATTCCCTTCTCCTCCTTGCCCTCTTGGCGGCCTGTTTCCCATGGAGCGTTGCCGCACAGTACCGTCTGGAGTGGCACGTGGACGGGACCGTCCAGGGACAATACGACGACAACATAAACCTGTCGGCCACGGATCCCGAGGCCGATTTCATCACCACCCTGTCTCCGGGCGGGCAACTCCTCGTCGAGACCAAGACCGGTAGGGCCTTCCTGGACTATCACCTCAACGCCGTCTTCTACGCCTCCAACCCGATCCTCAATTACCTGGGCCATCAGGCAAACCTGGATGCCCACCAGATGCTCACCAAGGACCTCACGTTTCGATTCAAGGATCGTTTCATCAGGTCCGATGAGCCCAGGGAAGTGAGCGCCCAAGAGGCACCTCCTGACGGAGGGCCCCAGGCCACCGAGTTCCTCATCGGCACGAGGCTCCAGCGCAGCCCTTATATCCGGAACAACCTCAATCCCTCCCTGGAGTGGCGCTATGGGAAAGACGACATCCTCAGGGTGGGGTACAGGAACGAGATCTACAGGAACGATGAGGACCCGGCCCGGGACAGCTCTCGCGACACCTACTCCGTGGGGATGGACCACTGGTTCGGACCTAAGTACGGACTGGGTTTGAAGCTGGACTACCTCAAGGCCCAGTTCAACACCTCCTCGGACTTCGACGGGCAAGACGGGCTTGCCACCTTCACGAGGAGACTCGATCCGCACACATCGGTCTTCCTGCAGACAGGGATCTCCAACAGGGATTTCGCAGACGGGACCACTGACTACAGGGTCTACAAGCCGAGCGTCGGCGTGGAGCACGCCTTCAGCCCCATCGTCTCCGGGCGGCTCAGGGCAGGCTACTTCTTCTTGGTCCCCGAGCATGGTCAGGACGACGGCGGGCTGGAAGGGGAGGCCTCCATCACCGTGAGGTGGCTTCGTCTGCTGGGGACGGCGTACGTGCGCGCGGGCTCCACCGAGAGCTACCTGGATGCCGAGAACCTGGGCTTCGCCAAGTACTGGGGCACGGGAGGGGTGGTGCGGTACCAGGCCACCAAGATGGTGAGCCTGGGCCTCGATGCCGCCCTTTCCTCCTATGACTTTCCCTCCGGGCAGCAGCGAACCACGTGGCACGCCAAGACCGACGTCTCCGCTGTGCTCCTGAAGTGGTTGACCGGGTCGGTGGAGTTCCTCCATCAGGAACAGCTAGGGGAGGGGACCTCGGAGTACACCAATAACCGCATCACCTTTCGCCTCACTGCCCGGTACTGAATGACGACGCCCGTTGTGGGTGGCCGTTGTCCGTTCTTGCCGACAGAAAACTGGCAGCCGGCAACAGACACCCGGCGGAGATCCCAAAGGTTCAGGGCTTGCCCCGTACGGCCGTCCGCCTTCACCTGCCCAGGGACTTGAGGGCCTGGCTTGCCTTGTCAGCATCGGGGAAGTCGGGGCTGATCTCCAGGGCGGCCTCCAGCTCCTTTCTGGCCTGGTCCGTGTTGCCCATCTTGAGATGGACCATCCCGAGGTGGTACCTGATGGTGGGGTTTTGCGGCATCTTGTTGGCCGCCTCGTTCAGTTGGCTCAGGGCGGTGATGTAGACCCCCTTGTGGTAGTAGGCCCATCCCGCGGTGTCTGCTATGGAAGGGTTGTCCGGGGCGATCTCCCTGGCCCTCTGGGCGTAGGTGAGGGCCACGTCTATGTTGCCTCCATGCTCCATCTCGATCCAGGCCAGGTTGTTGGACGCCGGTGCGAAGTTCGGATCCACGGCCAGGATCTGGCGGTATCTCTCCTTGGCCAGGTCGATCTTGCCCTGCTGCTGGTAGATCACCCCCAGGGACATGAGGGCCCGAACGGACCGGGGGTTCTTCTCCACGGCCCTCTGGTACTCCTTGACCGCCTCGTCCAGGCGGTTCTGTCTGGCGAACAAGATGGCCAGGCTTTCGTAGAAGGATGGATCGTCGGGGCCGAGTTCCACGGCCTTCCTGAGGCTCGCCTCCGCCTCCTTTTCCTTTCCCTGTGCTGCGAGGAAGTTCCCCCTGAGCTGATGGAACTTGGCGTTCTGCGGCGACCTCTCCAACTGCTGGTTGATCCTCTTGAGGGCGCCATCAGGGTCCTTTTTCAGGACGTAGGCGGCAGCGAGGATGCCCAGGGATGCACCGTCGTTGGGGTTCAGGGAGAGGGCCTTCTCCAGGGAAGATATCGCCTCGTCGAAGTTGCGAAGGGCTAGGGCGAGCTGGCCCAGGTAGTAGTGTCCCAGGTGGAGGTTCGGGGCGAGGCGGATCACCTCCTCGATGGACTTGCGCGCGCTGGCCGCATCCTTCCTGGCCAGGTACACGCGCCCCAGCGCGAGATGGGCCCGCCAGTTCTGCGGCATCAACTCCTTGAGCTTCTGGGCCTCAGCCAGGGCGGAGTCCTGCGCACCGGTCTGTTCGTAAAGATCTATCAGGAGGAGCCTCGGCTCTGCCAGCTTGGGGTTGATCTCCAAGGTCTTGATGAGGGCCCCTTTTGCCTGCTGGGCGTCGCCCTTTCCCAGGTAGGCCAGGCCGAGATAGTAGTGGGCCATGGGGTTCTCTGGGGTCTCCTTGGCCATCTTCTGGAACTGGGCGATGGCGTCGTCGAACCTCCTTTGATCCAGGTCCAGTCGGCCCTGAAGAAAAATGCCTCCGATGTGAAGGGGGTTGGCCTTGAGGATCTCGTCTATGTAGCCCTTGGCCTTGGCGTGGTCTTTGGCCTCCAGGTGGAATGCCGCAAGCTTCTCCCTGGCCCGTGTGTTTCCATGGTCGACCTCGATGGCCTTCCTGTACTCGGCCTCGGCCTTCTCCGGTTTCTGCCACTGGATGTAGAAGTCGCCCAGGGCGAGCCGGACCTCCGGATTCCTCGGGCTCGCCTTGGCCGCATCGAGCAGGGCCTTTTCGGCCTGCTCCTCGCGCTTGGTGGAGAAGTAAAGCTGGGCCAGGCTGAGGGTGACGTTGAACTCCTTGGGATCCAACTCCAGGGCCTTGAGGAGCTCGCGCTCCGCGTCGTCCCACCGGTTCCGGCTCAAGTAGAACCTGGCTAGGGCCCACCTGGCCGGGATCGACTTCTCGTCCTTCTTTACGGCCTCTCTGAGGACCTCCTCCGCCTTGGCGTAGTCCTCCTTGAGGCTGTAGATACCGGCCATCCTGATGCCCAGCTCCGGCCTCTGGGGGTCTATCTCCATAGCCTTCTTGCCTTCCTCCAGGGCCTGGTCGAGCTTTCTCTGGGCCAGGTATATGTCTCCCATGAGCACGTGACCATCGGCGTTCCGCGGGTCCTTGCCCAGGACCAGGTTCGCCTTTTCCCTGGCTCGGGTCAGGTCCCGGGCGAGCAAATAGATCCTCCCGAGGAAGACCTGGGCCTCCAGGATCTCCTCGTTGAGCTCCACGGCCTTGGAGAGGGAGGAGAAGGCGTCGCGGATGTTCCCCTGCCTCATCTGGCAGGTCCCCAAGAGGTGATATGCCTGCCCGTTGCCGGGGTCCAACTGGATCAGCTTCCTGAACTCGATCTCCGCCTCCTTGAGCTTGGACTCGGATAGGTACTTGGTCCCCCTCTCCAGGTGCTTGGCCTTCTGTGCCTCGGGCTTGCTGCAACCTGAGACGGTCAAGGACAACACGATGGCCAGGATCCCCATGCCCCAAGTGGCCACAAGACGCGAGGGCCCGCGGCGGCTTCCGACACGGTGCCTCTCGGATCCTGAATCAAGAGCCATTTCCTTCATGTCCGCTCCTTTTCGGTATGATACGCCCGGCTTGATGTCGCGCTGCTGTGCCGCCTTGATCATCTCCTCTTTTCCATCCCCAGTTTCTCCATGAGGTCGTAGAGGGTGGGGCGGCTGATCCCCAGCTCGGCCGCGGCCTGGGTGAGGTTGCCCTTGTTCCTGTCCATGGCCCTCTGGATGAGCTCCCTCTCCAGGGCCTCCCTGGCCTCCCTCAGTCCCATGTTGCGGAACCTGGCGTGCCCTGCGGGGGCCAGTTCCAGGTCCTCGGGGGTGATCCTGGGGCCCTCGGCCATGATGACCGCCCGCCTGAGCCTGTTCTCCAGCTCGCGCACGTTGCCGGGCCAGTCGTGGGCCTCCAGGGCTGCCAAGGCCTCCTTGGAGAATCCGGAGACCTTCTTCCTGTATTCCGCTGCGATCCTCTGGAGCATGGCCGTGGCGAGGAGAAGGACATCGCCCTCCCTCTCCCTGAGGGGAGGGAGCCCTATGACCACGACCCCGATCCTGTAGTAGAGGTCCTCCCTGAAACGGCCCTCCTTCAGCTCCTCCCGCAGGTCCCTGTTGGTGGCGGCCAGGACGCGGGCGTCCACTGCGATCTGCTCCCGCCCTCCCACCCTCTCTATGGTCTGCTCCTGGAGGTAACGGAGCAGCTTGACCTGCAGGTGCGGGGAGATCTCCCCTATCTCGTCCAGGAAGAGGGTCCCGCCCTCGGCCATCTCCACCCGGCCCTTCCTCTGGATGTGGGCCCCGGTGAACGCCCCCTTCTCATGGCCGAAGAGCTCGCTCTCCAGGAGGGTCTCGGGTATGGCCCCGCAGTTGATGGCCACGAAGGGCCCGTCGCGGCGCTGGCTGAGCCTGTGAATGGCCAGGGCCGCGAGTTCCTTTCCCGTGCCGCTCTCCCCAACCACCAGGACAGGGGCATCGGTGGTGGCCACCTTCCGAATCTTGGAGAAGACCTCCTGCATCTGGGGGCTGCTCCCCAGGATCCCGTGGAAGCCCTGCTCTTGGGCGCCGGCCAGGAGCCTCCTGTTCTCCTCCTCCAGTCCACGGAGGTAAAGCGCCCTCTTCAAGACCAGCTTGAGCTCCTCGATATCCACCGGCTTGCAGAAGAAGTCGTACGCCCCGCGCGCGATGGCAGCCACGGCGTGCTCCTTTTCCTGCCTGCCCGTGACCACGATCACCTTGAGGCCGGGAAAGGCATCCAGGGATTCGCCCAGCACACGGAAGCCCTCTTCCACCCCCATGGGGTCAGGGGGAAGCCCGAGGTCCAGTGTCACCACAGGGGGCCTCTCCTTCCTGAGGATCTCCAGGGCCCCTGGCCGGTCGCCCGCGGTGAAGACCTCGTAGTCCTGGGACAAGGCCCACTTCATCTGTGTGCGCAACTCGGCATCGTCCTCGATCACGAGCAACCTCGGCCTCAATGCCTTCTCCACCTCCTATCTCCCTTCTCGGGATGCAGGAAGAAGGACGCGGAAGGTGGAGCCCTTGCCGGGCTCGCTCTCCACCTCGACCCTCCCCCCGTGGGCCTCGACTATGGCCTTGCTGTGATAGAGCCCGATGCCCAGCCCCTTCTTCTTCGTGGTCTTGAACGGCTGAAAGAGCGACTTGCGGATGAATTCGTCGGGCATCCCGATCCCGTTGTCCGTCACCTCGAGCACCACCCAGCGGTTTTTCTGGTATGTGGCGATCCGGATCAGCCCTGGGTCGGTCCTGGCCTCGTCCGCGTTCAGGAGGAGGTTGTGCAGGACCTTCTGGATCTGCTGCGGGTCGGCCATCACAAGGGAAGAGGCGCCGAGGTCCAGGGAAACGCCGCTTGCCAAGGCCCCGTTCAACTGCCCGAGGAGTTGGGTCACGACCTCGTTGAGCTGCACAGGAATCCTCTGAAGGGCGATGCCGTTCCTGAAGGAGGACAACTTGGTCATGAGGCCCTGGATCTTCCCGACGTTGGCGGAGATCAGGGAGAGGGCGTCCTTGCGGAACTCGGGGTCCTCGTAGTGGAGCGGGAGGTTCTGGAGGAGGAGGGACAGGGAGGCGGCCAGGTTCTTGAGGTCGTGGACGAAGAAGGCGGATACCGTCTGGAAGGCCTCCATCTCCTTGGCCCTCTGCAACCTCTGGGCGAGCCTGAGGTTCTGGAGACTGGCCGCGGTCTGGTCGGCCATGGTCTTCAGCAGGTCGAGCTCCTCCGGGGTGAGGGGGACGCCCTTCACCCGATCGTCCGGGGTGAGGAGACCCAGATACGCCTCCCCGGCCCTGAGGGCCACACAGTACCTGATCTTGTTGGCAGTGAGGTACTGGGCATGGGAGCTCCTGAGCTCCGCGGCCCATCCCCCTTTGCCCTGGAGGTCCACTGCGAGGTCATGATCCTCCATGGCGCGGATCAACAGCTGCGCCGCCCCGCTTCGGTCTTCGCCTGGGGCTCGTGACAGCACCGTGGAGCCCGCCAGGATCAGGTCCTCCTTGCCTTCGTCCAGGAGCCACACGCTCACCGACAGGGCCTCCAAGGTCTTGGAGATGAGGTCAGAGACGGCCCTGCAGAGCTCGTCCTGCTCCAGCAGCGAGCTGGTCTTCTCCGTGAAGGCCCTCCACACGAGGCGGTAGTCGTACTGGGGCCGCTTGAGGTGGCGCCATAAGAAGGTCCTGAGCCTCAGGCGGAGCCTGTCGGAAAGCAAGAGGAGGGCCAAACCCAGGGCCGCCACCAGCACCAGGAGGGCCTGGAGGGGCAAAGTGGCGCTCGCACCCAGATGCCCCAGCAGCTCCGCCATCACCCCCACGGCCACGAGGTAGGCCCCGACGAAGAAGACCGCCAAGGAGTTGTAGACCATGGAGGGGGAGGGATAGACGTTCATGTTCATCAGGCGGGCACGCAGGAGGCCTATGAAGATCACCAGCCCGGCGAGGATCAGGGCGCCGCCGTGGACCGTCTCCACCGAGATGTCCACGGTTCGAAAGAGGAGGGCCTGGCTCCTCGAGTAGATCCTCACGGCGATGAGCCCTCCCACCCCGACCAACAGGAACTTGACCTGCCACCTGATGCGCCCCACCGATGCCCTGAGGGCCCGTTCCAGGTTCATGAGGATCAAGGCGGCGCACACGATCCCCACCACGTGGAAGAGGAGCCCGGACCATCCCAGCGGTATGGCCCAGCCGGTGGTCTCGAAGAAGACGGGCTCGTGAGAGAAGTGGTGCCTCCCCAGGAGCAGGACCAGACCAAGGGGGACAGACAAGACGGCAGCGAGTATCCATTTCCAACCCGTAAGTGCCTCGCGGTGATCCAGGCGGGCAAAGCCCAGGCTGAAGGCGAGCCAGATCCCGGGGATGGCCGCGCCTGCAAGGAGCCTCGCGCGCTGCCACGCCATGACCTGTTGGGGGGAGTCGGCTGTCATGCAAAGGCCTATGCCGGCAGCCTCGACCCCCTGGGCCAGCATCCCCAGGGCGAAGGCCCTGTGGGCAAAGGACCTGTGGTCCCTGAGCAGGGCGAAGATCGCCACCGCACATGCTTCCAAAGCTCCGCCGAAGGATACGATGGCGTTGAGGCTCATGGCTTGGCACCGCCTTTAGCGCTTGCGGCCCTCCTCCTCTCTGCCAGCAATTCATCAGGCGGGGGTGGTGGCATTTCTCTTCGCTTCACGTCTTCGGCGCTTGATTTTCCAAAGGATTTGGCCTCCGGGGGATCCTTGCCCCCTCCCTCGGTCGGCCTGAGCTTCGCTTCGGCCGAGAGGGCTTCCCCCAGCTCCAAATTCTGGAGAATCGAAGCGCCTCCGCCAAGCCGCTCCGAGAAACGCCACCACCCCGTGATCACTTACCTCTGCCAGGTGGAGGAGCAGGAGCACGAGGGCCATCATGGCCAGGGCCACGGCGAAGAAGGGGATCCCGCCGCTTCTGTGCAGCTCGCTGTCCAGGACCCTGGGGTCCACGTAGACCCCGAGGAGGGAGAGGCTGACTATGCGAACCCCGTTCTTGAACATGGCTATGGGGAAGGCAGCCAAGGCGAGGGAGGTCCTAGCCCACCACGTGCGCAGAAAGAGCTGTCCCGCCAGGACGCTGGTGATGAAAAGTGCCAGCCCGGATCGAATCCCGCTGCACTCGGGGGCCACCTCGATCACTGTGCCAGGCAGGCGAAAGAGGAAGCCCTCCCGTAGAAACGGCACGCCGGATAGCTGAAAGAGGGCGTCGGCGGCCTCTGTGGAGCCGCGCTGCAGAGACGCCACAAGGATGTCCAGAAGGGGGCTTGGCAAAGGCACCATGAAGATCAGGAAAAGCAATGGAAAAGACGCCGCCCTCCAGGCCCGCCCTCCGAAGCACAGGAGAAATGCCCCCCAGGAGCAAAGCACCAGGGACAGGGCCCCAACGGCCATCTCGTCGCCCTGGGCCAGGCCGTGTCCCAGTCGTGGCCCCAGGACCGAGAGGACCGCCCCCAGGAGAAGGATCGCCAATCCGGGCCCCCAGGAGGTCCGGGATCTCTCCAGGATCTCCCCCCTCTTGGTCCACAGGAAGTAAGAGCTGACCAGAGGGATGAGGACGAGGTGGGAATAGAGCCTCTCCCGAAGCGACAGGCGAGAGAGGTCGGACACCACCCCGAGGGACCCCAAGACGAACGATGCCAGGAGCAACAGGAACATGCCCCACCGCAAGTAAGCCTCCCTACCCGCGACAACCTTATTCCCAACACCCGCCCTCGGCGCAGGGGGCAGGCCCCCCCCCGATGAGCCCCCGGGCGACGGGGTGCGCGTGGCTCCAGAGGTCTTCTTCACTTTGGTTTCCTCGGAAGGCCCGGTGCTTCCCATCAAACGCTGCCAGGAGATCCGCTTCGCGCCGTGCGAGGGGTGTGGGTCACGGAGCGCACCTCCTCCTTTATGCGTTGGATATGCCCCCGGCCAAGTCCCTTGACCTCGCACCCCAGCTCGAAGAAGCGCCGGATGCGCCCGTCATCCAGGATCCCGAAGCAGTCCACGACAGCCAGGGGCCTCCCCGCCATGGCCACCACCTCGTCGGGGTCCAGAAGCAAGTAGGGCCTGTGTCGCACCGCCAGGACCACCGCGTCCGCCCCGGCGAGGGCCTGGGACAGGTCCCCTTCCACGCGGAGGTCCCTCAGTCCCCCCTGGTTGCGGAAGAACCTGGACCTGGACTGCCCATCCGCAGGGTAGGAGTCCTGTTTATCCATCTCCCACCAACGCTTGACATAGGGATCGTGCACGGCCACGTCGGCCCCCATCTCCACCAGCTTCCTCACCACGAGCTCAGAGCCGCTGTAACGAGTGTCCCCCACGTCCTCCCTGTTCTCGTCTTTTCTTCAAGACAAGATGAAGCCGGATAAACCGGAAGAAGGGCTCGACCAGAGCTCCTCATTTCGGCATCGCGATGGCTCTCATTGGGGTGCAAGCGGCCACGGAGAGGCGGGTAACCGGGGGGCGATGCTAGCGCAACCAGGGGCAAACCCTCTCGGCCGAAGCGCAGCCGGGATAGACCAGACAGACGAAACAGACCAGATAGACCGGATTGACCAGACAGACGGAACAGACGGAATAGACGAGGTAGACGGAATCGACCAGGTGGTGCTCAACGCTGGTAGGAGACGACAGGGATGATGTCGTATTTCCTGGCGAGCTCCGAGGCCTCCGGACGGAAGAAATAGCCGAACATGACCTTGACCACCCTCCCCTGGACAACGGGCAGTACCTTGGCCAAGGTGGTCTGAAACGCCTCGACCTCTCTTGCGTAGATCCTCGACTTGACCTCGCCGAGGATCGTGACCTTCTCCCCTTGCAATGTCCCCTCGGCGTAAAGGTTGATCTCCACGTCCTCCCCGTCCACCGGGAGGAACCTTCGTTCGAACTCCCCCATCTCGATCCCGAGGTGGCGATAGAGGTAGCCGGGAAGGACCACATGCGCGATGTCCTCGAGGCCGAAGCCGATGTTCTCGGCCAGGGCGCCCACCTGTCGCGCGAGGTTTCTCATCTCCCTGGTCAGGGTCTCCACGCTGTCCGCGAGCCGTTCGACCTTAGCGGAGAGTCTGTCGAGCCTTTCTTCCGTCTTCTTCTGGGCCTCGGCAAGTTCCTCTACCTTAGCGGAGAGTCTGTCGAGCCTTTCTT
>Ga0068707_1001633_pt1 | contig 15744 bp, 22 predicted proteins | sample YNPNPMetaG_FD_66600 | JGI IMG/M metagenome (GOLD analysis project Ga0068707, IMG submission 66600) | Anoxygenic and chlorotrophic microbial mat microbial communities from Yellowstone National Park, USA - YNP NP MetaG | ecosystem: Environmental > Aquatic > Thermal springs > Hot (42-90C) >...
AATCCAAAAATTCTTGGGCAATCTGCCAGTTAGCGGAGAAACAATGAAGCACTCCCCCTAGGGACACAGATTTACGCTGATTACTAAGTGAATTAACGCTGATACGATGAATATTCAATAAATCTTCATAGGCTTGTAGGAAATTACCGGCTGCGCCGCGACAATGAAAAATAACTGGTAAATCAAATTCTTTGGCCAATTCAATGTGTTTCAAAAAAACTTCTTTTTGTTTTTCTTTATCAAATGGCTGATGAAAATAATCAAAGCCAGTTTCACCAATCGCTTTAATATAATTTTTATTTGCTATTATCAATTCTTTAAATTTTTCTAAATCAAATTTTTCTTCTTGAACATGAATTGGATGAAGTCCAACCGCTGCATAACACTGGGGAAATTCTTTGGCAATTTTAACTGCCCGTTCACTTGTTTTATAATTTGAGCCAATATTAATCATCATCTCAACGCCATTATCAAAAGAGCGGTTCAGCACCTCCCGCCAATCATCTTTGAAAGCATTAAAGTTAAGATGACAATGACTATCAATCATAAATCAAAATTAAGAATATTTATCACTTCTTCATCTTCTACATCATACCAATTTTGATAAAAATCAGCGACCGCAAAGGGGAGTTCTTTTTTAACAAAAATAGAAATTAATTCATCAACTTCTGGTTTAATTAAATTTACCGCCCCAACTGAAGCGCAGGGCACAGCAACAATTATTTTTTTAACATTTTTTCTTTTTAAAAATTTAACCGCCGCAAGCATTGTATAGCCAGAGGCCAAACCATCATCAGTTAAAATTATTTTTTTTCCAGAAAGATCACCATACTTTGCCCATTTTTTAAATTTCTCTAATCTTTTTTCAACACTTTCTCTTGCTTTCTCAATCTGTTTTTCAACAATCTCTTCCTCATAAGGTGTTTCTTCCAAAACATAATCTCCACCAGGATCAATGGCTCCAAAGCCGGCTTCAGTGGTGAAGGGATATAAAACTTTTCTGACAACCATTAATCTTAAAGGAATTTTTAAATTTTTAGCAATTTCTGCGCCAATAATAACTCCGCCATTAGGAATGGCGAAACAGAATAAATTTTTATTTTCTTTTATTCTTTCTTTTAAAATTTCTGCCAGTTTTTGTCCGGCTTCTTGTCTATCTTTAAATGTTTTCATATTTCAATTCTCAATAAAGTTTTTACTTTAATCCCTGTTTCTTTTTCAATTTTTTTCTCTCATCACCTCCTTTAAAAACTGAAGCCACGCCGATAATTTTACATTTATTTTTTATCGCTTTTATTAAAGAAATTAATGTTCCGTCCCAAGAAATTATATCCTCAATAATTAAAACCTTATCTTTTTTCTTCAAGCTAAGACAAAAAGGTTTTCCTTTTCCATATACTTTTTTCTGGTTTATTTTAATCTGACCTTTTATTCTGTAATCTCTTTTTCTAACAACAATTAAATCTTTTTTATATTTTTGGGCTAAAAAAGAGGCCGGGAAAAAAACCCTTGATTTTAATCGTTAAAATAGTATTGGCTTTTTAATTTCATTTTTAAGAATTTGAGAAAGACCCTCAATCACCGCCTTTTGAAATTTGAAAGAAATTCTTGTATCAAAAGGTAAAATTAAATAGGGATATTTTTTTCTGCCAACATTGAAATAAGTAATCTTTGGTTTTCTTATTTCTTTTTCAATTATTTTTTGCCAATTCATAATGTTTGATAATCTACCTACACGAATCAGCCCGAATGGTTGCTTCTTTAATAATCTCAACCCCAAAACTTGTTCCAATAATATCGGCGCCAGCTCTTATTGCCCCTTTTACATCCCGGAGCGTTTTAATATTACCCGAGGCTTTAACTAAAAGACCCTTGGCAGATTTTCTCATGAGTTTTAAATGGTAAAATTTTTCTTTCATCTCACGTGATTCAAGTGGATCTTTTTCAGTTGCTGTTTTAACACAAAAAGCACCGGCTTTTTTAACAATCTTTGAAACTTTTTCTATTTCCTGATCAGTTAAATAACCAGAACCAATAATGACTTTAGTCGGCAAAATTTTACAGATTTTCTTCAGGTCTTTTAAAACCTTTCCCCATCTTTCATGTTTAACATCAACAATTGAAACAACAACATCTAACTCATCAGCCCCATCTTTTTTTGCCCTTCTCGCAACCTTTATTCTCTCTTGATGAGAACTATCACCAATCGGTGGATCAACTAAACAAATTGTTTTTGTTTTGGTTCCCCCAAGTCCTTTTTTTACCATTTTTACCCATTTCGGTCTGACACAGACACCACGAAAACCATACTTCTTTGCTTCTTCAATTGTCTTTTTAATGTCTTTGGCAGTTGCTTCTTTTCTAATGTTTGTTTGATCAATAATTTTAGCTAGATTCATATATTTTAATTAAATTTTTTACTCTTTTTCTAGCATTTTTAACAATTTTTTCCTCATCCTTAATTTTTCTTTCTCTCATTAATATTTTACCAAAACAAATTAAATCAGAGACACAATCACCAGAGGCTGAATAAACTAAATTAGAAATTAAATTGTAATTTGGAATAAGAGAAATTTTATCTAAATCAACAAAAATTAAATTAGCAACTTCACCAACTCTAATTTTCCCAGACCCCATTTTTAATGCTTTAAATCCATTTTCGCTAGCAATTTTAAAAATTTCATTAGCCGAAAAGCAACTGTTGAATCTTTTTCATTTATTTTTTGAAGTAAACTGGCAAATTTCATTTCAGAAAACATATCTAAACTATTATTTGAAGCGGCTCCATCAGTCCCCAAACAGAAATTAATTCCCGCTTTTTTTATCTTTTTATAGGGAAAAACTCCTGAAGAAAGTTTCATATTTGAAGTTGGACAATAAACAAGAGAACAATTTCTTTTCTTTAAAATTTCAATTTCTTTATCGTTTAACCAAATAGAGTGAGCCAAAATTGTATTTTCTCCTAAAAAACTAATCCTATTTAAATATTCAACCGGCCTCATTTTATTTTTTTTCAAACAATCTTCAACTTCTTTTTTTGTTTCTGAAAGATGGATATGGAGAGGTAAATGATTTTTTAAAGCAAAATTTTTTGCCCAAATTAAATTTTCCTTTGAAACAGTATAAATTGAATGGGGGGGGCAAGAGAAAGTTTAATAGTTTTTAAGTCTTTAAGTTTTAAGTTTTTATACAATTTCTCAATGTTTTCTTTATTGCCCTGAGGAGAAAAATCAATCATCACCAATCCGATGACCGCTAAAATTCCCATTTCTTTAACTGCCTCAAATATTGCTTCTTCATACCAATACATATCGTTAAAACAAACAGTTCCTGATTTAATCATTTCTAAAATTGCTAATTTTGCCCCCCAATAAATATCATCAGGACTAAATTTTTTTTCGATTGGCCAAATTTTTTCTTTAAGCCAAATATCTAATGGAAAATCATCAGACAAGCCGCGAAGCAGGATCATGGCTGAATGAGTATGACAATTAACTAATCCTGGTAAAACTGCCCTTTTCCCATGAGCATCAATTTTTTCCTTTGCTTTCAAATTCAAATTCCTTCCAATTTTTTTAATTTTTTCTTTCTCAATATAAATGTCTTTTTTTCTCCATTTAAAATTACATTTTTAATCAGAAGGCTCATAATTTTAAAATTTCATTGATGATTTTTTCAATTTTTTTATTTATCTTCATTTGATTTTCTTTAATTTCCTTTTCAGAAAGAGATTTTTTAACTATTCCATGAGCATAATTGTCAACTGAACATAAAGAGGCATATTCAAGATCAAGTTCATTAGCCAAAGTCGCTTCTTTTGCCATAGTCATGCCAACAACATCAGCAAATTTTTTTATTAAATTAATCTCTGCCTTTGTTTCAAGCCTTGGTCCTTTAGTTTGAAAATAGATACCTTTTTTATGAAATTTCATTTTCAGTTTTTTTAAAATTTTAATGAAAATTTTTCTTATCTTTTCTGAAAATCTTGGAGTAATAAATTTTGCTTCATTTTCAAAAAATGTTAATGGATCAAAGTCAATATAATCTGAAGAAACCAAAAAATCACCAGGCTTTATTTCTTTTTTTAAAGAACCAACTGAATTAAATGAAAAAATATCTTTAATTTTTAATTTTTTAAGAGCAAAAATATTGGCCCGATAATTTATTAGATGAGGAGGAATGTTCTCAGATATTTTATGACGAGGCAGAAAAAGACAATCTTTTAATAAATAATAATCAACCCTTCCATAAGAAGTTATTATTTTCTTTAATTTTAATTTCTTAAAAAATGAAAATTTTTTTAGATTCCAGCCAATGATGATTGCTTTCATAAAATAAGAAGAATTTCTCTTTTTATTTCTTCTTTATTTTCTTTTGATAAATAAAAAACTTTTGTTTCTCTGTCATTTTTTATTCTTTTAGTAAATCCATCATCGATTAACTTAATTGTTGCCAAAACTTTTTTAGGGCTTTCAAGAGCTTTTAAAACAATTTCTTTAAATTTTTCTGAAAACATTTCCATTTTCCCAATTTCATCGATGATTATATAATCTTTATTTTTAATCGCCTCCTCTATTTCTTTAACAGCGATTTCTTCTAAATCTTTTAAATTAACTTTATATTTTCCAACTTTAAATTTTGATTCAAAATTTTGATGAGCCAGAATTCCTTTCTTTCCTGACAAGGTAACAATTTCAAAACCAACCCTTTGATTATTTTCTCTAATTTCTTGAGTGTAAAAACCACCTGCCTTTAATTTTTTTTCTTTGATTGTTTCTTTAATTAAAGTTGTCTTTCCGCAACCAGGCAAGCCAGTTAAAAGAATGTTTTTTATCATTTTAATTTTCTATAGATCATCTTTTTTTAATCCCAAAATGGTTTAATAATTTTTAGTTTGATAAAAATAAAAATTAAAATTGTGTAGACAATTGAAAGTAAAACATCGTTCAAAATTAATTTTTTCTTGTTTTTAGCTTGGCTACTAATTATTTCTCTTAAACCTAAATGAAATAAAATCAATCCTAAAACATTAGTTAGCCAATAAGCTAAAATAAAACTCACTTCAAAAAATGAACTTTTAATCTTACTCATTAAAGAAGCAATAAGCCAACTAATTGGGATATTAATAACTAAGTCATTCCACCAAGATAAAGGAGATAAAATATAGCCAACAGTTGTCAATATTCCCATTTTACAAATTTTTTGAAACTTTAATCCCATGAAGGAATTTATCTATTTTCAATTTTCTTTATTTCTTTTTTCCTTCCAAAAATAAAAATGTACAAAATTTCAAGAATCCCGGCTGTGTTTAAAACAAGAATAACAACATACCAAACAAGATGATTATTTTTAGCTGCTCGCCAAAGCGCTAATCCCTTCCAGATTAAAGACCAAACAAGAATGAAATAAAATACCGGACCGGGGAAAAAATTGTTAAAAATATTTGTCATCATAATTAATTAGTTTCTTTTTGTTATTTCAATAAATTTTTTAATTGAACGATCGTAGGTTTTCTCTACTTCTGATGAAAAATAACAAGCTGGCAACTCTCCCCTTTCGCGATGATGACGAATACATAAACAGCAAATTCCTTTTCTTGGACAATCTGGATAAGTACAGGGACAATCTTTTAAATTTTCTTTTTGTCGACACTCCATAATTTATTTTTTAAAAATTTTTAAAGTGATGGTTAAAATCAATGATAAAATTATACTGATTAAAAAAGAAGACGCTAATGGAAAATAAAAAGTGAAATTCTCTTTTTTAATATAAATATCACCAGGGAGTTTACCAAAAAAAGAAATTTTTCCGCCAAGTAAAATTATAACACCAAAAATAATTAAAAGAAAACCGAAAAAAATTAAAACCTTTCCGAGAAAATTAAAATAAACCATAAATTTATAGTCCTAAATCTTGAGTAATTTTTTTCATTGCTTCTAAAGAAATTTTAACAAACTCCTCTAAAGAAAGTCCTATTTCAGAACAAGAAAGAATCACTTGCCGATTTGCCCCACGAGCAAACGATTTTTCTTTAAAACGATTTAAAACATTTTCAACGGTTAAATCATTTAATTTTTTACTTGGTAAAACCAAGGTCGCAGCGACAATTAGACCAGTGATTGGATCAGTACAAAAAAGTGCTTTGGCTAATTTTGTTTCTCTAGGCAAATTATGAATTTCGTTGTGGGCTTTAATTGCTTCAACAATTTCTTTATCTAAACCCAATTTTTCCAACATTTCACCACCAATTAAACTGTGTGTCTCTGGTGAATTTTTTGTTTCTTCATAATCAATATCATGAAGTAAACCAGCCAATCCCCATTTTTTTTCATCTTCATTAAAATAATTGGCCAAATCGCGCATTACTACTTCAACCGCCAAACAATGTTTAACCAAATTTTGATTTTTTATTTTCTCTTTTACTAATTTTAAGGCTTCATCTCGAGTCATAATAATTTTTTATTCTTTATAATAATGATAATAAACTAATTTGACAATCTCAGTAGCAATAAAATAAGCGAAAACTAAACCAAAAATTGTTAGGAGAGAAAAAATTGAGGGAGTAACAAAGTGGAAAATTTTGCCAAATTGAGTTAAAGGGATAAAAATAGTTAAAAGAAGGGCCAATAATGTAATACTTATTAAAGTTAAACTTGGCGCTTTTGCCTTAAGAAAGAAAATTCTTGTCCGAATTGAAAAAATCAAAACTAATTCTGTAGCAATACTACAAATAAACCACAGGGTTCGAAGCATTTCTGGACCAGTTTTATAAAAAAGAGCAAAAAAAGTAAAATCAAAAATTGAAGAAAGAAGTCCTAAAAATATACAAGAAAAAGTAATTTCTCGAAGACTGTATTTTTTTGGTCTTTTAATTTCATTGGGATCAACATTATCAGTTGAAACTGCAATCAAAGGAAAATCGCTCAAAAGATTAACTAATAAAATCTGAACCGCGAGCATCGGCAAAAATGGCAAAATCAAAGAAATGGTAGCCATCGAGTAAAAATTGCCAAAATTAGCAATAAGGGTATAACGAATATATTTAGTAACATTAGCAAAAATTTTTCTTCCTTCGCGAATACCATCGACAATAACCTTGAGATCATTTTCCAATAAAATAATATCACCGCTCTCCTTAGAAACATCAGCACCGGATTCAACGACAATACCAACACTGGCTAATTTCAAAGACGGCGCATCATTAATACCTTCACCTAAAAAACCGACTGCATATTTTTTTTGTAAATCTTCAACAATTCTGTATTTTTGTGTTGGTGAGACACGAGCAAAAACATTATTTTTTTCTACCACTTCAGAAAATTTTTCTCCCTCTAATTTATCAAGTTCTTCACCAGTAAAAACCCTCTCACCAATTTCAAGGCCCGCTTCTTTAGCCACTGCCTCAGCCACCTCCCGACTATCACCGGTAATAATTTTAATCTGAATACCCAACTTTTTTGCTTGCTGAATAGTTGTCTTGGTAGTCGGTTTAAGAGTATCAGAGAAAGTAAAAAAACCAAGATATTTTAAATTTTTTTCATCTGTTTCCGAATAAAAATTTTTCTCTTCTATTTCCTTAAAAGCCAAGGCTAAAGTCCTCTGCCCCAAATAACCGAATTTTTGATATTGATTAATAATTTCAGCATAATTTGCTGGTTGAGAGGAAAGAGATAGAATTTCTTTAACTGCCCCCCTGACAATTAAAAATAATTTACCAGCGTCATCTTTCACTACTAAAGCATTACTTCTTTTTTCTGGATCAAATGGCCTTTCCCAAATTTTTTTATATTTTTTAATTTCTCTTTTAATTTCTGTTGGAGTGGCCTGCCAAATTGCTAAATCAAAAGGGTCATGAGTAAGTGATTTTTCTTGATCAAAAAAACCAGAAGCAAGAGCGCCGAAAAGAAAACATTTCTCCTTTTCTTCTGAAAAACAATCTTTAACTTCTAAAATATTTTTTGTCAGAGTTCCGGTCTTGTCAGAACAAATAATTTCAATATTACCAAAATCTTCAATCGCTGAAAGTCGCTTAACTACAACTTTCTTTTTGGCTAAATAGATTGCTCCTCGAGAAAGAGTAAGAGTGGTAACTAATGGCAAGGCTTCGGGGATAACACTGATAGCCAAAGCAACAGTAAAAAGAAGAAACTCAGAAATATTAATTCCAAAACCCCTGATGATGAGATTTAAAATAAAAACAATAGATAAAGTGGCAAAAACTATCTTTAAAATAAGTTTGCTTAATTTGAGTAAATTTTCTTCAAAGAGACTTTTCTTTACTGTTTCAACTGTTAATTTTGCGACTTCGCCAAAAGATGTTTTCCGACCAACGGCAATGACAACTCCCTCTGCACTTCCTTTGGTTACCAAACTGCCAAAAAAGGCTAGATTTTTTTTACTGTCCTCTTCTAAATCTTCTGAATTTTTTTCCATTGGATATGATTCACCGGTTAAAATTTCTTCGTCAATCATTAAATTTTGAGTTTTGAAAAGTCGTAAATCAGCCGGGACTAAATCTCCTTCTTTTATTAAAACAATATCGCCGGGGACTAAAAGTGATTGTTCAATCTCTTTTAGTTTTCCATCTCTTCTGACTAAAGATTTAATTTTAATAAATTTTTTAAGCTTTTCTAAAATTCTTTCTGTTTTATATTCCTGAATAAAACCCAAAGTGCTGTTAATTAATAAAATAAAAAAAATAATTAAAGCATCCATCCATTCTTTTAAAAATAAAGAGATGATGGCCGCAATAATTAAAAGATAAATCATTGGGCTTTTAAATTGACGCAACCAAACTGACCAAGGTGAGATTTTTTTAACTACTATCTCATTTCTACCAAATTTTTTTAATCTTTTCTTGGCCTCTTCTTCGGTCAGCCCATTTTGATTTGTTTGAAATTCTTTAAAAATTTCTTCTATTCTTTTTGTCATCGCTTAAGCCGACGGTGAGTCTCGAACTCACGACCTACGGTTTACGAAACCGTTGCTCTACCAACTGAGCTACGTCGGCATATCGGTTCAGGCTGGGGCAAATGGCGGGTTACTCTACCAACTGCCGCTCTAATCGCGGTCAGAACGAAACTCATCTCGCTCAACAAAGCTGAGTTGGTGGAAGTTACCCCGGCGATAATTTATTATCTCATAAATAAAAAACTCGTCAAACAAACTGTACATAAGATGAGATAAATAAGTAACAGAAAGGTTCATAGATACTATGTGTTAGCGATGTGCTCATCTTGTACAAACCATTGACAAAATTTAAATGATTTGTTAAGATTTAATCAATTTGCAAAAAAGGAGGAACATGAAGTCCGTGTTAGTGGCCTTAATATGTCTGGCAGGATTGCTCGTACTGGGCACTATCATCTGCGTCATTGCCGCAGTGATGGCGTTAAACCAGAAACTACCACCACTTCCATTCTACGAGGGGCAACCTGGACCAAGAAAGGGGATGGAAGGACCTATGTCTGGTAGAAGGCCCCCGCCGCCGGGCCAAGATAAGGCGCTATGATTAAGAGCGGCTTCCGTAAGGAAGCCGCTCGAACCATTTATAAAAAATTTTACAAATTTTTTAATAATCTCACAAAGTCACGATGAATTTTTTTGTTGGAAGCAATGAGGTCGTTTTTTTGTGGTTGCCACGGTCTATTTTTGAAATCACTAACCTTGCCGCCGGCTTCTTCAACAATTAAGACGCCAGCGCCAACATCCCAGGGATTAATTTTTGTGGTCAAATATCCTTCACCTTTGCCAGCTGCCACCCAAGCCGCCTCTAAAGCGGCTGAACCTAATTTTCGCAATTCAATCACTTTTGGATAAAGCTTTTTTATAATTTTTAAGGTCCTTTTTCGATTTAATTCCCCGCCTTCGCAAAAATAAAGATAACTTTTTTCTAATTTATCAAATTGACTTACTTTTATTTTTTGATGATTCAAAAAAGTACCTTTTCCTTTTTCAGCAAAATAAAGTTCATTAATGGCTGGGGCGTAGATAGCGCCAAAAATTAATTTTTTATTTTTCAGTAAGGCAACAGAAACTGAAAAAAGAGGATTACCAGCGGCAAAATTAGAGGTGCCATCCAAAGAATCAATCAGCCAAGTGAAATCTGAATTTTTATTTTTAAAACCAGATTCTTCAGTTAGAAAATTATGGTCAGGAAATTTTTTTTCAATTTCCTTAATTAGAAATCTATCAACTAATTTATCATAATCAGTGACAATTTCTTTACTTCTGGCTCTGATCTTTATAAGTTTTCTCTCTTTTTGAAAATTATCAACTAAAATTTTCCCGGCTTTTTTAATTGTTTCTATTAAGAATTTTTTCATAGGTTCTGAGCGGAATACGGGAATCGCCGCTCCGACTGCGGTCGGAGCGAGTAGCATAATCAACAAGCGGGCAATGGGAATCGAACCCACACTTTAACCTTGGGAAGGTTACGTACTACCATTATACTATGCCCGCATTTTTTTTAATTTCTTTATAAGAGAAATTTTTTTTAGCCACGACAACCTATCAATGAATAAAATTCCATCAAGATGATCAAGCTCATGCTGGATAACGCGCGCCAAGATTCCGTCGGCTTTAATTTTTCTTTCTTGACCATCGAGATCTTGATATTTAACTTCTATTCTTTTAGGCCTTTTGATTTTTAAAAATAAGCCCGGAAAAGATAGACAACCTTCTTCAAAAATTTCCTCGCCTTCTTTTTTTATTATTTCTGGATTAATAAAAATTAATCTTTTATCATTAAATTCAACTATAAAAAAACTTAAACTTTTACCTATTTGCGGTGCAGCCAAACCAAGTCCTTTGTTAATTTTCAGTGTTTCAAACATTTCGGCGCAAAGTCTTCTTAATTTTTCGTCGAAAACTCTTACTTTTTCACTTTTCCTTCGTAAAATAGAATCAGGATATTTTTTGATTTCTAGTATCATATTCTTATATTTTATTTTTTTTCTTTAATAAAGTCAAATAAAAATACAAAAACCGCCCGAAAGAAACGGTTTTTGTCATTTGAGATAAATTCAATTTGGTTTTACCCAGAAAACTACTTTAACGTCACTTTGGCACCAACTTCCTCAAGTTTTTTCTTTAATTCTTCGGCTTCAGCTTTTTCAACTTTTTCTTTGATAATTTTTGGCGCCGCATCAACTAAATCTTTCGCCTCTTTAAGACCTTTGCCGGTTGCATCGCGGACAACCTTAATAACACCGATTTTATTATCACCAACGGCAGTTAATTCAACATCAAAAGAGGTTTTTTCTTCTCCTTTTGAAGTCTCACCGGCTGGCGCCGCAGAAGGGGCAGCCGCAAAAGCCACTGGCGCCGCGGCTGAAACGCCAAATTTTTCTTCAAGAACTTTAACTAATTCAGCTAAATCAAGTACGGAAAGTTTTTCGATTTTTTCAACCAAATCTTTAAATTTTTCTGGAACTTCTACTTTTTTTTGTTCTTCGCTCATATTATTTTTGTTAATTATTAATTTAATTATTTTTTTCAGCTATTGATTTAAAAAGACAAACCAATGCTCTTAAATTGCCTTGAAGAACATTAACCAAACCAGATAATGGTCCCTGTAAAACAGATAATAATTGCGCTTGTAAAACTTGTTTTGAAGGTAAACTTGATAAAAATTTTATTTTTTCAATATCGACTAATTGTTTCTCTAATACGCCTCCCTTAATTTTCAGGTTTTCGGCTTTCTTAGCAATTTCAGCAACTACTCTCGCTGGCGCTACTTCGTCTTCATAGCCAAAGGCTATCGCCACTTCTTTCTCTAAATTTAATTTTTCTAAATCTTTTATTTTTAGATTTTTTAGGACAAGATTAAGTAGGGTTTTTTTAGTAAACATTAATTCCCCTTTTTCTTTTTTTAATGATTTTCTTAAGTTGTCCTGATCAGTTATTTTCACTTTATCATAGCCGATAAAAACCAAAGATTTTGCTTTGGATATTTTGTCTTCAAGTTTTTTTAGAATTTCTTCTTTTTTTGTTCTACTGATAGCCATAAATTTATATACGAAAATTTACGAAATTACGAGAAAACTAAAAACTACGGTTTTTACCGTAGACAATAAAATATCTTTTTTACCTCGGCGGGCAGATTTAACTCCGATCTTTATCGGAGACCACGCTGTCTACGGTTCATCAAAAAATTATTGAACTATTGTACCAACAAATTTTTTTCTTGTCAAATAGTTTTCCACAGCCCTTAAATTTTTGCCATTAATGCTAACTAATCTAATTTTCAATTTCTTAGCCAATAAACTCGCCATTGGATCAAAAGGATAATTAGCCCCAGGCACCCATTTCTTACCAATGATTTTTAGATATTCTTTCCAAGAAAGTTTCTTTAATGGTTTGGCATTTTTAAATTTCCTTGGATCTTTATTGTAGATATAATCAATATTAGTTAAATTAAGAATTTCTTTAATACCGTAAGTTTTTGCTAAAGAAACACTAACAAAATCAGTACTCCAGCCCGGCCGCCAACCACCAACAAAAACAATTTTTTCTTTTATTTTTTTCTTCTTCTGCGGCTGAGTAATAATTTCTTGATAAGCTCTTTTACCAAAAAAACTTTTAACTAATTGGGCATTAAGCCGACTGGAAAAAATTCCTAACCAATCTAAATCTTCATTACTTACTTTCATTTTTCTTGCTTCACTCTGATAAAAGCGAGCCAATTTTCCCCCACCAACAACAATAAAAAATCTGAATCTTTTCAAGAATTTTAAAATTAAATCTCTAAATTTTTTCAAATATCTGATATTCAAAAACCCTTTCTCCGGAATAACCAGAGATCCACCTAAACTAATAATCATTTTTTTCATAAACCTAAAATTTTAGGAAAACTCTTTATCTTGTTACTTGAATGGGTGTAGTAATTTCTGCTTTGCAGGCTCGAACAGTAATACGATTATTAGCATCTTTGACTAGGGCATAGCCAGTTTTGGCCTCAGTTCCCTGTGGATCTTTTGGAATAGAGGAAATATAGGTTGGCGTAAGAACGCTAGATAAATTTAAACAAGAGGTTTCCAATGTCCAATCGCCACAAGAATCATTACAATCAGTACCACTTGTTCCTAATTGTCTGTATTTGTCATCAATACCTGCTGGAAAATTGCCATTATCAACAAAATACTGATGAATGGCATTTAGAATTGTTAAGGTATCGGCTCTTCTTTGAGCATCTCTAGCCTGACCAATTTGTCTAGTCGGGTTAACGGCAATAATAACAATGCCGGCTAAAATGGCAATAATAGCAATAACAACTAAAAGCTCAATTAATGTAAAACCTTTCTTTTGCATATTAGTTTAAAATTAGATTATTAAAGTAAATTTATTTCGACCTTTATTAATTTTGTCCAAATTTTTAATATTTTAACCTTTAAGTAAATTAATGTCAACTTTGATTGGATCTTTTTCTAATGCTCTCAGCGCTAAACCAATGACATCAGCAAATAAAATACTTTTTTCCTTTTTCGCTAAAATATTATCTTTGCTTAATTTGATTAAGGGATTACCATTTTCCATTGGTAGGCTAATTTCTTTCTCGAGATAATCTTTAATACCTGGTAAAAGACTTGAGCCACCAGCCAGAATAATTTTGCTTATTTTAAATTGATATCGCTCTTCTGTAAATTTTATCTCTTTTTTAACTTCTTGACAAAGAATTTGGGCAGCTTTTTTAAGGGCTTCACCAAATTTTTCCGAAAGGAATCCTTCTTTTATCTTTATTTTTTCTGCCTCTTCTAAAGAAATATTTAAAACAGACGCTACTTCTTTGGTAAAACGATTCCCGGCTAATTTGATATTAGAAGTTAAACGCAAACCAACTTCATCAAAAATACTAATAATTGAAGTTCTTGCTCCGATATCTAAAATCATTATTGCTTGATTTTTTTCAAACTTGTCAATCAGGGCGCGAGCCAAACTCTTTGATTCCATATCAAAAACAATTGGTTTTAACCCAGCCCCTTCGATTACTTCTTTAAAATCATTAATAATTTTAATCGGTGAAGCAGCCACAAAAATTTCCTGAGTTTTTTCTTTCCGGTTAATAATTTTGAAATCAAGATAAAGTTCTTTACTGCTGTAAGGAAAGATTGACTCAATTTCATAAGAAAGTGCTTCTTTAATTTCTTTGGTCTTAAGATTAATCGGTAAATCAAAAAAATGAGTAAAAACCCTTGACTCTGGAATAGAAATGACAACATTACGAGTTCTAATTTTCTCTGGTTCGGCTTTATCAATTACCTCTTTAATGGACTTAATCAGAGGTTCTTTTTGTTTAATTTCCCCATTTTCAATGTATTCTTTATTGGGAATTTGGAGGCGACCATAACTTTTAACCTTAATTTCATTAGACACTTTTTCTAATTCTAAAACCTCAATTGAAGAATCTGAAATATCAAGACCAAAGCCTTTTTTTGAACCAAATAATGAATCAAATAAAGACATATTGCGATTTTTATTTTTATCAACTATTTCATAACCTGAATTGATGAAATATATTGATAAATAGGAGAAATAATTGCCACGGCAATGAAAGCCACTACTAAACCAACAAAAAGAAGAAGAATTGGTTCAAGGGCAATAGTTAAATCTTTTGTTTCTCTCTCTATTTCAAACTCATAAAAAGATGAAAGATAAGAAAGAGATTCAATTAAATTACCGCTCTTTTCACCACTCTCAACTATTTTAGTAAAATTTTTAGGAAATTCTTTTTGATGTTTACTTAGGTTAAACGCTAATGTTTCTCCCTTTCTCACCCCTTCTAAAATTTCCTCGGCTATTTTTTTATAGACTTCATTCTCAGTGATTTCTAAATTAAGCATTAAGGCTTTTTCAATTGGCATACCACTTTTGAGTAAAAGTCCCAAATTTTTAGCAAAATAAGAAAGATTGATATGCTGAAGAATTCTTCCGATGATTGGTAATGAAAGATCAAATTTTTGAAAAAATTTTCTTATTTTTTCTTTCCGAGAAAGAATTAAATAAATAATAATAAATAAAATGACAGCCAAAAATAAAAATAATGAATTTTTTTGAAAAAAATTCATTAAACTAATAAAAATTCTTGTAATCAGTGGCGGTTGAATCTGAAGAGAACTAAAAAGTCTGGTTAAACGGGGAAAAAGAAAAAGAAAAATAGAAATAAAAACAACTAAGGAAGTGATAATCACTGCCGCAGGATAAATAAGGGCCGATTTTACTTTCTTTTTAAAATCGTACTGAGAGAGAAATAGACCATGAAGATGTTCGGTTGTTTCTTCTAGTTGTCCTGTTTCTTCACCCAATTTAATTAAGCCTAAAAAAATTGGCGAAAATACATGGGGATACTTAGAAAAAGCCTCTGAAAGAGACATTCCTTGTTCAGTTTTTATTTTAATTTCTTTCAGAATTATTTTAAGTTTTTGAGTCTTTGCCTGATCAATAAGGGTTAACATAATTTCAGGCAGCGGAAGCCCGGCTTTAATCATCAAAGAAAGATTTTTGATTAGATATATTTTTTCCAATTCACCAACTTTTTCAAGAGAAAAACTAGCCAAACCACCTTTCTTTTTTTCTTTTAAAGAAATAATTAAATATCCTTCATTTCGGAATTTATTTATTAATTCTAATTTATCCGACCATTCAATTTCTCCTTTTTTTATTTTTCCATCTTTGGTTGAAATTTTATATTTAAAAATCATAGTTGTTTTATTCCTTCGTTGCCATTAAAATCTCTTCAAGTGTTGT
>Ga0068707_1001635_pt1 | contig 15741 bp, 7 predicted proteins | sample YNPNPMetaG_FD_66600 | JGI IMG/M metagenome (GOLD analysis project Ga0068707, IMG submission 66600) | Anoxygenic and chlorotrophic microbial mat microbial communities from Yellowstone National Park, USA - YNP NP MetaG | ecosystem: Environmental > Aquatic > Thermal springs > Hot (42-90C) >...
CGCGCCCACCCCGGCAGCTGTCGCACCGGCCGAGACGCCATCCACTACCTCAAATGAAAGTGAAGAGCTGGAAGCGGAAAAATTCTGGTCGGAGGCGGAGGCGGCCGAGTCCCCCATCTACCAGCCTGTTCCTACCCGAACCAACACTAGCCGCTTGTTGCAGCTTCTACAGCACGAAGCAGTGATGGCCAGGCAAAAGGCCCTGGCCGCTAGCGAAGGCGAGGAAGAAGAAACCGAGCCCACCCGCCCCAACCTGCCCCCACGACCGGAGGAAAAGACCGCGCAAGTCGTCCGCCTGAATGAGCTGCGCGCCGCGCCCCCTAAATATTCGGCGGAAAACGAGCACCCGACTCCGCCGGCGGAAGAAGCGGAAGCAGACTCCGTCGTGCCCAAAGCAGCGACCCCAGGGGAAGAAAACGCAGGCGCCGAAGAAGAACTGCCCTCGGTGTTTGTGGAACCTCCCCGACCGCTGTTTCGTCCTCCCCAGCCACAAGAGGCGCAGCTACGCGGGGAAAGCACGTCAGAGCTATTCTGGCGCTTTTTCCGGCAGAAAATCACCGGGGCGGTGCTTTTCACCAATGCCGGCACGCAAAAGACGGTATTTTTCGAAAACGGCCTTCCCGTGGGAATGCAGTCCAATCTCATCTTCGATCGGTTAGAAGAATTTCTGCTGCGCGAGTCGCTCATCGACAAACAGATATATGCCGAGGCTCGCATAAAGGCCCTTTCCGCCCGTTCCCTGGCCGCCTACCTGGTGGAAAGGGGACTGCTTTCTGCCGAAGAATTTTTCCCGGTGCTGCGTCGGCATTTTCTCGAAAGTCTGCTTTCCCTCTTCGAGTGGCAGGAAGGAAACTGCAGCTTTGCCGAGGCTTACGCTCCCGAGGGCGAAAAGTTGCAGCTCGGTCGCGGCCCGGCCTGGCTGGTTATGGAAGGCATAAGGCGCAAATATTCGCCCGAGCGATTGCTACATGAACTGGGAGGTCCGGCCACACTGGCCGCGCCGGTGCCGGTGGAAAGCTGGCCGGTAAAGCCCGGAGAAGTGGGGCTGCTGCCCGAAGAACGCCAGGCGCTGTCTCTGGTAAACGGCAGCCGCACCCTCGAGGAAATCGTGTTCCAGTCGGGGCAAAACGAAGAAGTGGTCTACCGCACCCTGCTTGGGGCCAGCATCCTGGGCCTAGTAGTCATTACCGCCCGGGGACTGGCCGGTGAGAAAGAAGAGCAGGTGCGGAACCGGTTGCAGGCTTTGCGCCGAAGGCTGGAGCACAAATTCGCCCAATTAGACAAGGTATCGTATTTCGAATTGCTGGGAGTCTCGCCTCAGGCCAACACCTACGAAATCGAGCAGGCCTACCGCAGGCTGCGTCGGGAATTTCATCCGGCTGCCTATAGCCATCCGCAGCTTGCCGACGTGGCGCCCAGGTTGCAGGCGCTCATAGCGGCGCTGGAAGAGGCACACGATGTGCTTCGGGACGAACTCTTGAGGGAAAGCTATCGCGCTTCACTCAAAGCCCGTTGAGATATCGCCTATGGTACTGTTATTCAGCATTCTCTTTGCTCTGCTGGCGTCGCTACTTTCGGTCTTGGCCGCAGGCGGGTTGCTGCTCATGGGAGAAAAGCGCCTGGCCGGCCTGAGCACCTGGCTCATTCCCTACGCTCTAGGAACATTGCTGGCGGCGGCCTCACTGGGCATGCTGCCCCACGCCCTGGAACAGCTTCCCGCGGAGCGAGTTTTCGCCTTCTTCCTCAGTGGTTTTCTGCTCTTCTATTTCCTCGAAAAATTCGCTCTCTGGCGCCACTGCCACGAACAGCACTGCCATGTACACACCAGCACCGGAACCATGATCCTTATTGGCGATGCACTGCACAATTTCGTTGATGGAGTGGCCATTGCCGCTGCTTTCAGCGTTTCCTTCATGCTGGGGCTTGGCACCTCGCTAGCCATCATCGCTCACGAAATTCCTCAGGAAGTTGGCGACTTCGCCATCTTGTTGCAGAGCGGTTTTTCCCGGCGTCGGGCTATGTTCTACAATATTCTTTTTAGCCTTACTTCGCTGCTGGGGGCGCTGCTTACTTATTTTATTCTACCAATGGCCACCGAGTTGTCGGCCTATCTGCTTTCGGTGGCCGCCGCTGGCTTTCTTTACATCGCCCTGGCCGACCTGGTGCCTGGTCGCCGGGCCGAAAGTGGCGGGCGCAGTTTGCTCTGGGAAATACCGACCATAATGCTGGGCATTCTCACCATCGCCCTGGTGCATCTTTTAGGCAGTCATTGACTACTGGGCAGTCGCCGAACCTACTTCACCTCGAAATCTGCCCGGTCGAGAGGGCTTTCTGCGCCAGGCAACCAAAGTTCTACGTATTGCCTGCCCCGCCGGGCGGCCAGGCGCGAAACGTAAGGCGGGCCGAGAACGAACTTCTCTCCTGTCGAAGTGCGGATTTCTACCTGCGAGGCACCTCGAGGTGGCAGTACTCGCAGCGGAATACTCTGGCTCTCGAGCGGCAAATCGGGCTCTAGAAGATAGTGATCGCCGTCCCCGGGCATGAGCAGTTTCCCCTTCCCTTCCGTGTGCCCCGAGCTTTCCGGCCACGGCCCCGCCTCCAATCCTTCCGCCCGGGCCCAGGCATAGTATTGGGGTCCTACGTCCAGCCGTCCGCCTTCGAGATGCATGGAACATGGTTCGCGCGGAGCGCTACCAGGCAAAAAAATCTCTTCCAGAGCCGCCGGACAATTTTCGGTAGCCAGTTTGCCGCTCCAGGCACAGATATGCCGGCGCTCGAATTTCTCGCGCTCCACCAGGGGGCGAGGATTTATCCCTTCCATCGCTGCCAGCATCACCCGCCTCCAGATGGGCCCGGCTCCGGTTATCCCCGAGACCCGTCGCATGGCTCGGCCATCAAAATTACCCACCCACACCGCCACCGTGCGCTCTTTGGTGTAGCCCACGGTCCAGTTGTCCACAAATCCCCGGCTGGTTCCGGTCTTTACCGCCGCCGCAAAAGGCAAACGTAGGGCGTTGTGATAACCAAATGCCGGTGCGCGCGCCTGATTGTCGGAAAGTATGTCGGAAAGCAATTCGGCCGCTTCGACGGGCAAAAACCTTTGACCGGAAATTTCTTCAACCCGGCGGAGCCGCTCACCCTTTTCGCCCCGCGCCTCCAGAATCAAACGCAGTGGCTCGCGCCGTCCGCCCAGTGCCAAACCGCGGTAGGCGCGGGCTAGTTCCCAGAGACTCACTTCGCCGTTTCCCAACACCACCCCCACGCCATAATGACCGGCGTCATGTGTAAGCGAGTCGAAGCCCGCCAACCGCAATATCCCCAACACCCGCTCCGGTCCGAGCTCGTCGGTGAGCCGCACCGCCGGAATGTTGTAACTGTTAGCCAGAGCCGAGCGAAGCCTAACCGGCCCGTGTACCCTCCGGTCATAATTGCGCGGCATATAATCGCCGGTGGGGGTGGAAAGATGCACCTCCACGTCCGGAAGCAAGCTGGCCGGGGTGTAACCGTCCGCCAGGCCTAGACCGTAGGCGAAAGGCTTCAGGGTCGAGCCCGGCTGGCGCCGAGCGCGTACTCCATCGATCTGACCTTGATGTTCTTCATCGAGGAAATCGCGCGAACCCACGTAGGCCAGCACTTCTCCGCTGGGGTTGTCCACCACCAGCACCGCCGCTTGATGAGCGTTTTTGCTCCTTAGGGAGGAAAGCTCTTCCTGAACGATTCGTTCCACCTGCTGCTGCAACCTGAGGTCAATGGTGGTGATGACCTCATGCGCCCGAAGCAGGCCAAGCCGTTCGCGTTCGCTTCTCATCCACTCGGTAAGATGGGGCACCCGGAAGGCCCGCTGGGCTTCTACCAAGTCCCAGGAAAGACTCTCCTCCTGGCGCGCCCGCTCACCCTCCAGCCAGCCAAGCTCTTCGAGTCGATGTAGCACCCACTTCTGGCGCTCAGCCGCCTGCCGGGGGTGACGATAAGGATCGTAACTTGCCGGCGAACAGGCCAGGCCCGCCAGGAGCGAGCTTTGGGCCCAGGAGAGGCTAGTGGCCGGGCGTCCGAAATAAAATTGGGCCGCTGCTTGCAGCCCATAGACCGAATTTCCCAGCGGCACTCGGTTAAGGTACTCGCGCAGGATGGTCGTCTTGTCGAAGCTGCGCTCGAGCCGAAGCGCCCAGGCTGCGGCTTGCAACTTTCCTGTCCAGCTGCGCGGCAGATTTTTCAGGTGCCGTACAAGTTGCTGGCTTATGGTAGAAGCACCGGAAAGCACTTTCTTTGCCCGCAGGTTCTGCCACAAGGCCCTTGCCGTCGCCAGCAAGTCCACACCGGCATGCTGGAAAAAGCGCCGGTCCTCCGCGGCCAGAAAAGGCCTTACCAGATGTGGCGGAAGTTCACCTTCCAGTCTGCGGCAGCTCCCGTTCTCGTCGGAAAGAATTTCCCTAAGTTCTATCCTCCGCCGGTCGTATATGATCAGGGAAAAAGGTGTTCTGCCGGCCTGGAAAAAATCTTCGCCAAGCGGCCAGACCACGAATAGGCCGAGGGTTTCCACGCCCAGCGCGGCTATTATTAAAAAAGAAAGAAGCGCCTTGCGTCCGGCCTGGCCCTTTATCATAGCTACCAGCTGGCACCATTAGGTGCACGGGGCGCCTCAAACAACGCCGCGCAACCGTTTCTCTTTGATTCTGGGCCCATGGGTTGCACTATTTACCGGCCACCTCGGGAGCCAAGCGCACTTCGAACCAGCCACCTTCTGAGCGACCGAACACTTCCGGGGCGTACATCTCCTCGGCCCGGGCAGGCTTACTGAGAAATCGGCCGGGCGTGGTGGCGCGCGCTGCGAAGTAATCAGCATGTACCCCCGGAGGCAAATGATCGGCAAAGAGCAGCACCCGGTCGTCTCTTAGCTCGCGGTGATTAAAGGGGCTCCAGAAGTAGTAGCGAAAGTCTTCATCCTCTGAGCCATACTGATCTTCCTCGCTCTCGTAGCGATAACTATCCCTGTCATCTAGCTTGGCGGTGCTGGCCAGAGAAGTATCCACCGCTTCCAGACCCGCCGGTAGTGGCACTTCGATCACCAGGTTGTGTCTTTCCTGGGAGCTGGCCACCCGCACCCGCACCCGCACCAGATCGCCCGCGGTAAAGGTGGTAGCCTGGCCGCTAGAGCCCCAGGGCTCGTACCAGCGCTGGACTACCAGGCCGCGGTCCATGGGATCGAGCGGCATCTCCAGCGGAGCGTAACGCAATCTGGCACCGTAATAGAGAATGCCGGATCCGTCTTTCTGGAAGACCAGCGGCAATTTTCCGGAAAGCGTGCCCAGCTCGTTCATGCCCAGGCTGAAGCGCTCTATGGCCGTGGAACGACCCTTGAAGCGCTTCTCGATAAGCTTCTTCTCGCCCATGGTCACCTGGGCGGTAAAGTCCGGAACGTCCTTTTCCTGCACCCGCACCAGATCGACCAGCGCCATCAGGGCAAAGGCCGCTTCCTGGGTGTTTCTGAAGCGGCCGTTGGCCCGCCGCACCGAAGCCAGATAACGGGCAATCTTGGCGATGAAGGGGTGGCCGGGTTCGACCGCCAGTAGTGCCTGCAGCGCGATAGCCGTGGTGCGGGTATCGCTGGACCACAGGGCGGCGTAAGTCTCGGGATGAATTTCCTCAAAATGCACTTCGGCCGCGGTGTGTTTGGAAAAATTCATCAGTTCGGTAAGAAGCTGTTTTCCTTCTTTAGTCAGGTTGGCTCGATAGAGCAGCCTGGTTAGCATGGCCTGAGAAAAGAGAGGAAGTTGGCTACGCTTGCCAAACATCTCCGGGTAGTAAGATGGCAGCGGCTTTCCCTGACGTTCGAGAACATAGAGGGCAAAGACGCGGGTGGGGTCAAGCGGCTTCGAGCAAAACCAGTAGCAGCATAGCTCGCGGCCGGCGGCCACTGATTCAGCCAGAAAAGCCTGGGCCCGGCGGAAAACTTCTTCCCGAACGCCAAAGCCGAGCCGCCGGGCTTCCCCAAGTGCCAGGGTGGCGTAGACCGAGCCGAAGTCGCTCGTACATTCCCCTCCCGGCCAGTAGCTGAAGCCGCCGTCGGGCCGCTGCAGCGCCTCTATTGCCCGCACCGTACGCCGGGCCACGTCCTCGAAGCTGGTTGCGTCATGGAGCCTGAGCGACTCCTCGCCCAGCCAGGCGCGGAAGAACCGTTCCCGCTCGGCAAGCTCGCGCTTTTCTTCCCTGGTCGGGCCTTCCAGCTTCAGCCCGAAGATTTCCGCAAGGTCTAGAAGGGCCACCAACGGAATCAAACGGCTGGAAAGCTGCTCCAGGCACCCGTAGGGGTAATCCACCAGCTGGCGCAGGTTTTCGTCGAAGCCACCCAGGGCAGAAGAAGCCAGGGTAAGCTCCAGGCCGCCGCTGTCCGTTCTTACTTTGGCCGGTGGATTGATTCCTTCGGTCACGCTCTTTTCGCTCTGACCGTAGGTGGCTACCGTTTCCAGTTCGAGCGGCAGCTGTATTGGAATGATCTGTTCCACTCCGTCTCGTTCGGTACCGGCGCTGGCTGAAAAGCGCAACCTGGCCGGTCCCGGGCTTTCGGCCTTTAGGCGAAAGCGCACCTCTTGGGCCGTTCCGGTGTAGGGTACCTGGCGCGAGGCCCGACGACCGTCGCCTTCGTCCAGCTTCAGCCCTCCTTCCACTTCGGCGGTCACGGTTAGTTGCTGAGGCGAAATGCCCTTGGTGTGCAAAACCACGCCAGCTTCAGCGGTGTCGCCCACCCGCAGAAAACGCGGCAAGGCGGGCAGGGCGAGCAGCGGCTTTGAAACCACCAGCTGGCTTTCTCCGGTGCCGAAACGATCGCCAGCGGTCACCGCCAGAGCCATCAAGCGGTAGGTGGTGAGGTTATCGGGAAGTTCGAACTCCACCGATGCTCGGCCCTGGGCGTCGGTCTCCCGGCTGCCAACAAACAACACCGTGGTCTTGAACTTGGAGCGGAAACCCGAGCCGGAAGCATCCTGTCCCCCGCCGCCGCCTTCTTCCTTACCCTTCTCACCGTACTTTCGTTTCAGCACCAACTTCAGCAGTGGTTCTCCCAACCTCACCGAAAGGCCGTGCTCCAAAAAAACGCGGGCGATGGGATCGGGTATCTGATAGTTGGTAAGCCGCAGAACCCCTTCATCTACCGCCCACAAGGTAACTTCAGCTGGCGTCGGCTTGCCCTCCCAGTCTTTTACTTCCACTTCCAGTCGCGCCTTGTCGCGCGGGCGTTTTTCGGCCGCGTCGGGCCGCAGAGATACCTCCAGGCGCTTGGACTTTTTTTCTACCTTCACCTGGGCATATCCCAGACGCACTGCCGGCCGGCCGGGATCCTCACCTTCCTCGAGACCGTCTTTTTCTCCTACCCGGCCGCGATAGATTATTGCGCCCACAAAAGCGTTGGGAATCATCTGCTCGCTTATGGGCAATTCCACCGTTTGAGCCGCTCCCTCGAGCTGAAAGCGCTTGCTCCACAGCACCCCCTCCCTTTCGATGGTCAGCACCGCCTCGGCCCGCGGGTAGGGATTTTTGATGAGCACCCGGGCGTTCTCTCCCGGCTGGTAAAGCTGCTTATCGAGAACCAGATCCACCCGCCCGGCGTCGTTACGCTGCCAGGAAACCCAGCCCGGCCCGACCACGAAAAAGGGAAGTCGGGTAACCTGGGTGCGCTTTTTATCATCGGTGGCCCGAGCCGCGACCACGTACATGCCCGGTTTTTCCGGGGTGAATTCGCAGCTGACGGCGCTTGGGGTGCTTTTTACCGAACAGTTGGCCACTTTCTCTTCCACCGGTTCGGTTACTGTAAACCAGCGCCCACCCACGCCCTCTTTGCGAACCGACTTCCATTCCCGGTGCAAAAACTCCACCTCCAGCCCAACGCCGCTGTGGCGCTTGCCGTCGGGAGTTACCGCAACGAAATCGAAACTGCAGCTCTTTCCGGCTTCGGCAAAACCGGTCTGCCGCGGGCGCACTCCGGCATAGTAGTCAGCCGGATGGACGGTTACCTGCGCCCGGTTGGCCAGCCGCTGGCGGTTTACATCCTCCACCTCGGCTTCCACCGTGTAGGTAAAGGTCTTGCCGCCTGGGGCTTCAACCGCTCCAGTTTCGATTTTCAGATTTCCCTGCCGGTCTACGTAGTCTTCTCCGGAAGCAAAGGTACTGCAACTTCCCTCGGGCTGTTCATCGTCCCACCACCAGGTGAGAACGCCAAACTCAAAGCCTTCGTTCCCCGGGGGTGTGAACATGGTACTGCAGCTTTCGACGCTCCAGCGCGCCCGGGCCGAGGCCATGGCCCCGCCGAAAAGATAGCGCGCCCCCACCTGCGCCACCAGTTTATCACCGAGGCTCAGATGCGCCTTTTCGGCGGTGACATCCACCCTGAACTGAGGCGGGCGGTACTCTTCCACCCGAAAACCGTCGTAGATGGTAAGTTCCTCCCCCTCTACTTCTAGATTGGCCTTTAGCTCGTAATGGCCGAGCGGGGTCTCTTTTTCCAGGTCGAACTCTCCATGAAAAGTGCCGTAGCGGCTGAGTCGATAGCTACGTTTAAAAACTTCCTTGCCCAACGATGAAGAAACCATTACCGTAACGGCCGACTGCGGTTGGGGCAGGGCCAGTTTTCCCAGGCGCTGTACGCGGAACAAACCCTTGAAATAGACCTTGTCACCAGGTCGGTATATGCCCCGTTCGGAAAAGATAAGTCCGCGGCTACGGGGTTGCTGGTTTTCCCAGTCGCTGTTTAGGCCAAAACTATAGGGTTCAAGCCCTTCGTTCCAGCGGGAAGAGGTAATACCGGTGTCGCCCTCGCGACTGGCGGCGACCAGCAAGAAGGGAACGTTCCATCCATCACCGCCAGAGCCCGGTGAAAGCTCCGCCACTCCCGGCGTCTTAGCTAGACCGTCGACGTCGGTCTTTCCGGTCCACAGGGTTCTGCCGTCCTTATCCAGGATCTGCAACTCGGCCCCGGCTACCGGCGTCCCCTGAGAAAGCGAAGTCACCCAAACCAGTCCTTCGACTGGAGCCAATTTAGCGTGCACCGCTAAATCGGTAATCTGGGCGAACACCTGCCTCGGCCGGCCGCGATTGAACTCCGGCGCCCAGCCACGGACGTAGAAAAGACCGCCGCGCTCGCCGGGTTGAAGCAACGCTTTCAAATTCAACGGAACGGTACGGGGAACATTTTTCTCGGCGGGAAGATCGAGAACCTGTTTGTGGCCGCCGGAAACCGGCGGAATTTTGTAGGTGTATTCTTTGTCGCCGAGCCGCCGGGCCATTTCCGCAAGGTCGAGCTTCCATATCTCGAAATCGATTCTTTTGATGTTCACCGCTTCCACCGGAAGATTGCCATCCAGCCCCGCTTCCAGCAGGGCTTCTTGGTCGCCCAGCGAAAAATAAGGCTCCAGCTCCCCGGTGCGAATCTGGCCGGAAAAGGCCGGGGCGGTCTGGCCGAATTCGTCCTTTACCCCTTCGGCGATACGCACCTGGTATGTGGTGCCAGGGCGAAAAGCCCCGCGCACCACGGTGTAAGCCAATTTCTCATCGCTCCAGTCATAGGGCAGAAAGCTCTCTGCCTCTTTTTCCAGTTTTACCGGCGGCTCTATGGTAATGCGACTAAGCAGCGTCGCCGTGTCGATGCGATTGGTGCTGTAGATCACCAGCGGACCCCAGGGGCAATCGTAGTCCGACTGATTGTTGTAGGTGCAGGCCTGCACCCGCTCGATGCGCATCGGGCCGTAGGTGCGATAGTAATAGCGCACCTCTCCTTCGGTTCCCAACGTACCCTGTTTGCCACGCAATCCGATGGGGAAAACCAGTTCGAAAGCGGTATCCAGGGCAAGCTTTTCGGTTGCAGTAAATTCATATCGCGTCTGGAGATTCTTGAACGGAAGCAACGGGTCTTCCACCTTCCGCCCCTCGGCCTGGAGCCTTTCTTCGGCCACGTTCACTTCCTTGAGAAGCTTTATAGGAATGCGCCGGCCGGTTTCCTTTAGGGCCAGATGGACCTGTTTTTCGAAATCGGCCACCGGCTGGTTCATGATGACAGAAAATTTCTGCTCGGCTAGCACCCAGGTAAAGTTTTCCCGGGGTTCGAGAGACTGCACCGTGACCGTGGGCGTGGTGAAACTGAAGCGATGTTCCTCTTTTAGGCGAGCTCCGTCGAGCGCTTGCAGGCCGGCTGGCACTATAACCGTAAACTGGCTGCTATAGGGAAAGGGCTTTTGGGGCACAAACTCTACCGTGGCCGAACCTAGCCAGCGCCATTGACCATCGATGGGCGGCTCTATGCGGGCGGGCGCCGCGAGCGCTTTTTCCTCCTCGATGCTCCCCAGAGTGATCACCGGTCGGGAAAAGGTCACCGTGGGCCTTACCTCGCCGTAAACCTCACCCTGCGGCGAGGAGGATACCACCTTGAGTTCCTCCTCGCTCTTTGGCGCCGCGGTCAGCACCGGCAGCGCAGGCGGTGGCGCCACACCGGCCGACTTTTCACCGGTTTCTTTGCGGCCGCAGGCGACGGCCAGCACAAGCGCCAGGGCAAGATACCACTGAGTTTTACGAAATATCGCTACCATGAGGATCCCTCCGCAAAAATTTTTCTTCGTCTAATGAGCCGGCACTGATTATGGCCCAACTCAAATACTATTGGCAAAAGAAAATTGGCGCCGGCCGTAAAGTTGACACCCGTCGGGCCTTGAGAGTAAAAGTTTTATAAGAATAGGGGCTTTTAGCCGTGGCCAGAAAAAACCTACTGGTGGTTGACGGCGACAGTAAATCACTGCGGGTGATGGAAGTAAGCCTGCGCAAGGCGGGTTATTCGGTCACCACCGCCACCAATGGGCTGGACGCCCTGGAAAAGATCGCCATCTCCGTTCCCGATCTCATCATTTCCGACGCCAAAATGGAGGTGATGGACGGGTTCGAGTTCTGCAAGCGCCTGAAGCAAAATCCAGCCTGGGCGTCCATTCCTTTTATTTTCCTCACCAGTCAAAAATCCGTCGAGGACAAAATCCACGGCCTGGAGCTTGGCGTCGACGACTACCTTACCAAACCCATCTACATCAAGGAAATTATCGCCCGGGTCAACATACTGCTGCAGAAGAAAGAGCGCGAGGGGCTGCAGCTACGCGACAAAAAAACCAGTTTTACCGGCTCCATCGAAGACATGGCGGTGGTGGACATCATCCAGACCATAGAACTGGGCCGCAAGACCGGCATCGGTCAGTTCACCTCGGGAGATCAGCCGCCCCGGCTTGCGGAAGTATACTTTCGCAACGGCAAGGTCATCGACGCCCGGATGGGAAAACTCGAGGGCGAAAAGGCTTTTTACCGCTTGCTGCAGTGGAACACCGGCACTTTCGCCATAGATTTCCGTTCCAATCTAGACCATCCCGATCGGATACCCCTTTCCAGCCAGGCGCTGCTTATGGAGGGCATGCGCCGAGTGGACGAATGGGGCCGTTTGCTCGAACAACTGCCGTCGCTCGATCACCGCTTTGAGGTGGACTATCAGGAGCTGGCCGAAAGGTTGAACGAAATCCCCGACGAAATAAACGGCATCCTGCGTCTCTTCGACGGCAAGCGTTCTCTGATCGAGGTAGTCGACGACAGCGACTTCGACGATCTGGAAGCGCTCAACATTATTTCCAAACTCTACTTTGAAGGCCTGATCTACGACGCCGGGCACAAGAGCCGTCCCCCATCCGGAGTCTCGATAGAGGAATGGCTTTCTAAGCCGCCGCCGGACGAAGAGGACTCCAAAGCAACCGCGGACGCGCCAGCCCTAGTCGACTCAGAGAAGAAGCCGCCGACGCAGGAGGAACCAGCCTACCTACCGGCGCCGGAGCAGTTTCCGTTGGAACCGCCGCCGGTTTTGTCGGTGGATTCCTCGCCCCTGATATTGGAAGAAAGCCGTCCGCCGCCAGTCGAGGTCAAACCGCCCGCTGCACAAATCGGTGCCCCAGTGGAGAAGAAACCGGAAGAACAAATCAAAATAGAGCCCCTTCCGGAGGACGCTCAGCCGGCGCCGGTGAACAACTGGGTGGTAGTGGAAAACCGCCAGGGAGAGCTGCGCGCCTCTGGCGAGGGACTGGACCATCTGGTTAAGAAGCAAGACAACACCGCACCGGATACGACGTCGGGTGTTTCACCTGTGGCGGCTCAGCCCCAGCCAGCTCCGCCCGCTCAGGGTGCAGCCGCGGCTCCCGAACAAACGACAACGGGGTCAGAAGAGCATCTTTCCGAACAGGAGGCCATTGTTCTTACCCGCCGCAAGTCCACCCCGCCGGCCGACGAGCTGGTGGAAAACATGCTTACCCTCCTGCGCCCGCGTCCCGAAGAAGCGGCAGACGCTGCGCAGCATCAGCCGCCCACACCAGACAAACTGGAAGAAGAATTCTTGCAAAAAGGCCAGGAGCCGGCGTGCTGCGCCGAGAATGTGGCCCGTTCAGGGTTTTTCAAAACTGCGCTGCTGGTGCTGGTGCTTGGCACCCTGCTCGGCCTTGCAGCCTGGTACATTTACCTAAAAGTTGAGGAGAAAAAATATCTTAACCAGACCCCACCGCCCGCACCGCAGTCGGTCGAGCAGCCACAGGAGGCGGTTGCTCAGCCCGAGCCGGTCAAACCCGAACTCGAGCCGGACGACCCCGAAGCAGTGGCGGCTGCACTTTTAGAAAAGCAGCCCTCACCGGAGCCCCCGCCAGAGCAGGGGTTGAAAGAAGCAGAGCCGCCTCCGACGGAAAAGGGGTCTGAAAACAACACCCAGCCGGAACCGGAAAAGCCTCCGGCGGAGCAAAAGGTGCCTCCGGCGGAGCAAAAGTTGCCGCCGGAGGAGAAACCGGCAGGCGAAAAACCGGCGCCGGAAAAGCCGGTGGTGGCAGCCAATCGTCCTCCTGAAGAATACCTGGCGCTTCTGAAAAAAGGCGACCAGCTCTACCGGGCGGGCAAATACCAGCAGGCCCTGGTAGAACTGGAAAAAGCCGTCGAGGTGTTTCCGGGCGGGGTTCACGCCTGGGCGGCGCAAGCCAAAACTTTTTTCGAGTTGGGCGAAAGCCAGAAGGCCATCGCCGCCGCTCAGAAAGCCGTCGAGCTGGACCGGCGCTACGCCGAAGCCTATCTAACTCTGGGCACCATTTACCAGTCGCTGGATAAAAATCAGGAGGCACGCCAGGCCTACCAGAACTATCTGAGGTTTGCGCCGCGGGGACAGTTCGCGGCCGAGGTGCGGGCTATCCTGGAAAGTTTACCCTGAAGATTTACCTTCTAAAATTCGCGTTTCTGGGCTAGAAAATCACTATGCTGGTGCTGGGCATCGAATCTTCATGCGACGAATGCGCGGCGGCGGTAGTTCAGGACGGCCGTCTGGTAAGAAGCACCCAGGTAGCTACTCAGATTTCCATCCATGCCCCCTATGGTGGGGTGGTGCCCGAGCTAGCCTCGCGCGATCACCTGCGGCGCATTAGCCTGATTATCGCCGGTGCCGTGGAAAAGGCCGGCATCGAAATCAGCGGACTAGACGCGATTGCCGTCACTTGTGGACCGGGGCTGCAGGGCTCGCTGCTAATTGGAACCATGGCCGCCCGCACCCTGGCCTGGGCGCTCGGTTGCCCATTGGTGGGGGTAAATCACCTGGAAGCCCACCTGCACGCCGCGTTTTTGGAACAAAAACAACCGCAATATCCTTTTCTGGGGCTGGTGGTCTCCGGAGGGCATACCAGTCTATTCGAGGTGCGCGGCGTGGGCAGACTAAAGCTGCTGGGGCGGACTCTGGATGACGCCGCCGGAGAAGCGCTGGACAAAGTAGCCAAGCTGCTGGGGTTGCCCTATCCGGGCGGGGTTTGGATAGAACGACAGGCTGCGGGTGGTAATCCGGACGCCGTTCCCTTCCCCCGGCCCATGCGCGGGCGGGGGCTAGATTTCAGCTTCAGCGGGCTAAAGACCGCTGCCTGTCAGGCGGTTAGGAACCGCGGCGCGCCACAAGGCCAGGATTTGAGCGACTTTGCGGCCAGCTTTCAAAAATGCGTGGTAGAAACGCTGGTGGCAAAGACTATCACCGCCCTGAAGAAACATCGTCTAGCACGGCTGGTGGTAGCTGGCGGAGTGGCAGCCAATCGCCTGCTGAGAGAGCGCATGAGTCAGGAAGCAAAGGCTGCGGGCGCCGAGATTTTTATCCCTGCGCTTTCGCTTTGCACCGATAACGCGGCCATGGTGGCCGCGTTGGGCCAGGCCTATCTGCAAGCCGGACGCAGCAGCTCTCCTTTTGAACTGGACGCCGATGCCTCTTTGCCATGGAACGCCATCAGCTTATAGATAACCTGCGCCGAGCCGGTATTCGCCTGCGCAAGTCCTGGAGTCAGAATTTCCTCATCGACGAGAAAGTATTCGAAGAAATGGTACGCCAGGCCGAACCGGCGGGCCGACCGATAATCGAACTGGGCGCCGGTTCGGGAGAGCTGACCGAGCGACTGGCCAAAAAGACCGCCCGGGTGCTGGCAGTAGAAAAAGACCGGCGGCTTGTTGCCGTGCTGAAAGAGCGTTTCAGCTCCAGCAGCGTCGTAGAAGTAATTGAAGCAAACGCCGCCCGGCTGGACTTCGCTGCCTGGCGACAGACTTTCGGCGAAAAACCGGTGGTGGTGGGCAACCTCCCTTATCACATGGCAGCGCCCATCCTGTTCCGGCTGCTGGAGCAGGCAGCGGAGATAGAACATTTTCTACTAATGTTCCAGCGGGAGATGGCCGAGCGCATCCTGGCCCCGGCCGGTCACCCTCGACGAGGGGTGCTGGGACTGATGGTAGAAAACCGCGCCCGGGTAGAAAAAATTATGGATATTCCGCCCCAAGCTTTTTTCCCCAGCCCTCAGGTGCATTCGACTCTGCTCAAATTCTTTCCGCTAAACGAGCCGCGCCTTTCGGGCGCCGCCTGGCAGTGGTTTGAAAAAGCAGTTAAATCCGCTTTTAGTGGGAGGCGAAAAACGCTTAGAAACTCGCTGCGTCCGCTAGCCGGCCGCCAGGGCGGGGAAAAAATCGCTCGCTGCCTGCAAAGCTGCGGCCTGCCTGATAACAGCCGGGCGCAGGAACTTTCTTTTGAACAGTTTGCTCGCTTGGCAGCCGCGTTGGCCGAGACCCTAGAGCCAGGTCAATAACCTTTCTTTTTAACTGTAGCTACCAGGCTGTCCATGTGGGTGTTGAGGTAGGTCCTGAATTCCTCGGGATCTAGTTCCATTTCCTTTAGTATATCGTTGAAGATCTCTTCGAAGCCCCGCATCTCGCCCTTTCGCATCTTTACGGCGATCTTCAAAAGCGCTGCCTGGTACAGGCGCTCTCTTTTCTTATCGGCTTCGCTCATTTTACTCTCCAATGGTAGTAAGATACATTACCATACATTTCATGTCAATATTTTCCAGCTCTGTGTAGGATAAAAACACACATGGACTGTCCCCTTGCTGGTTGAGAATAACAGTTTGATTATATTGAAGAATTTTTATATATGTCTCCTTACCCTGTGCCTGGCGTATTGGTTCGAAGAGCAAAGCCAATCAGTGCAAGAACGTTTTTCAAAATAGTCTCTTACTGTAGCTTGCCTTAGGGCAGCGTTATCTGCTATTTTCTCCATGATGAAGAACAGGTACAGTTGGTTTCTCTGCCTGGTCTTTTTTTCGGCGGTAGAGGCCCAGGAGGCAACCCCGGGCGGAGCTTTGGACTGGTTCAACCAGGGAGTGGAGCTCGCCCGCAACGGTGAGCATAGGG
>Ga0068707_1001638_pt1 | contig 15710 bp, 12 predicted proteins | sample YNPNPMetaG_FD_66600 | JGI IMG/M metagenome (GOLD analysis project Ga0068707, IMG submission 66600) | Anoxygenic and chlorotrophic microbial mat microbial communities from Yellowstone National Park, USA - YNP NP MetaG | ecosystem: Environmental > Aquatic > Thermal springs > Hot (42-90C) >...
GCTCAGGCCGGAGAGGGTGAGGGGGTTGGCACCCCGCTTGACCGCCAGCCGGCTGATTTCTGCCAGCCCCCGGGTGACTAGCGCCGCCACGGCGTTACTGCCCAGCCCCAGGCCGTCGGCGGCGCCGGCGGCAATGGCGATGACGTTCTTCAGAGCCCCGCCCAACTCCACACCCATCACGTCCGTGGTGGTGTAGATGCGGAAATAAGAAGTGGACATGAGTTGCTGTACCCTCTCGGCCACCTTTTCGAAACGGGCGGCCACGCTTACCGCGGTGGGCTGACGCCTGGCCACCTCCCGGGCGAAACTGGGGCCGGAAAGAAAGGCCAGCATGGGGTGATAGACGATGGGCAGCACCTCCTCCAGAATTTCCGCGGGAGTCAGCAGGGTATCGTTTTCGATGCCTTTGGTGGCGCATACCAGCGGCACGCCGGCCGGCAGATGCTCCGCCGCCTGCCTGGCCACTTGCCGGAGCACATGCGAGGGAACCACCATTAGCACCAATTCACCCCCGACCAGCGCTTCGGAGAAATCGCCGCTGGCGCGCAGGTTGGTGGGCAATTCGATCTGCGGCAGGTAAAGCTGGTTCTGCCGCCTGTGGTTGATGTCCTCAACCACTTCCGGCTCGTAGGCCCACAGCCACACCTCGCGGCTGATTTCCGCTAGCAGGCAGGCCAACGCCGTTCCCCAGGCACCGGCCCCCACAACCGTCGTTTTTCCGAGTAACGAAGGCTTCGTGTTCATGGCTGCACCAGTGTCATTCCCGGCTAAACAGGTCGACCAGTCGCTGGTCGACGCTTGCCCGCCGGGCGCGGTTTTTGGCCCATTCGCGCAGGGCCTTTATCTTTTCCTCGTAAGTGCTATAAAGCGGCACGATGGCATCCAGCTCACGCGAAATATCGCTGGTGGTCACCTCCCGCCCTTCACCGAAGGCCCGAAACATACCCGACAGGATGGCTTGTTCCAGCTCGGCTCCGGAATAGTGCTCGCTCTGGCGGGCCAGCGTCTCCAGATCGAAATCCTGCGGATTACGTCCCCGGCGCTTCAGATGCACCGCCAGGATGGCCGCCCGCTCGTGCACGTCCGGCAGATCCACGAAGAAGGTCTCGTCGAAGCGACCCTTACGCAGCAGCTCGGGCGGAAGATGCTGTACCTCGTTGGCCGTGGCCACCACGAAAACCGGCGCGCGTTTTTCCTGCAGCCAGGTGATGAAGGTGCCGAACACCCGGCTGCTTTCCGCACCGGAAAAACCTTTCTCTATTTCGTCCACCCACAGAACCACCGGCGCCAGTGCCTGGGCCAGACGAAGCGCCGAGTGCATGGCACTTTCGGGCGAGGGCGATCCGAAAACCGCTCCCAGATCCAGGCGCACCAGCGGAAGCTTCCAGGCGCCGGCCACCGCCTTGGCGGTTAGGCTCTTGCCGCAGCCCTGAACGCCGATAAGCAACATCCCCTTGGGCGCTGGCAGGCCGTAACGAGCGGCTTCGGGTGTAAAGGCCCGAGCGCGGTTGCGCACCCACTCCTTCACTTCCTCCAGGCCGCCCACACTCTGCAGGTCTTCCTCCAGCTCGAAATACTCCAGCACCTCACTCTTACGGATGGCTTTTTTCTTCTCCTCCAGTATGAGCGAGATGTCATTGAGCTTGAAGCCCCCGCCTTGACGCAGCGCGCGGGTAAAGGCCCGCTGAGCCTCGTTCTCCGAAAGGCCCACCGCTGCCCGCACTGCCCGGTCCAGAAAATCTTCGGGAAAAAGCACCTTTTCCCGGGCGCACACCGTACGCAGAACTCCCATAAGATGCTGGTAGTCGGGCAGCTCCAACTCCAGCACGGTAATTTCCTTCTCCAGCTCTGCCGGAATCACCAGCTGCGGCGAGATCACCACCAGGGTGTGGCCGCCCGAGCTCAACCGCGGGCAGATCTCCCGCAGACAGCGCCACACTTCGGCCAGCCCCAACAGGGCGTGGAAGTCAGGTAGCGCGACCACCTCCGGCTCCCCCTGACCCAAAGAACGCAGCAGCTTGACCGCCGCCGCCCCTCGTTCTTCCCCGGCCGAGCCGAAGCTCCACAGACGCACCTTGCGGCCCAGACCGCGAGCGGCCGCCGCCAGCAGCTTCAATGCCCTATCTTCCTCGTGAGTGAGCAAATAAAGCAGCGGATAACCCGAGGCCAAATACAGCCGCAGTTCCTCTTCCATGTTTGGCGCCCGGTTCATGGTCACTCCGTGGTTACCCGGATTATTTCCTCAAAGGTGGTCACCCCTTGAGCCAGTTTCTTTATGGCCACCTCGCGCAGGGTGAGCATGCCGTCGAGCCGGGCGGTCTTGAGGATTTCCTTGGCATCGGCCCGTTGGTTAATCAGGCGCACGATCTTTTCGTTCACCGGCAACACTTCGTACACCGCCGATCGCCCCAAGTAGCCGGTGCCCCGGCAAGCGGCGCAGCCCTCGCCATAATAAACCGGCAGTTTTCGATTACTGTCTTCAGGCATTTTCATGCGCAGCAGGCTGATCTGATCCGGGGTGAGGTAGGTCTTTTTCTTGCATTGCCCGCAGATGTTACGCACCAGCCGCTGCGCCACCACTCCGACCAGCGTCGAAGAAAGCAAAAACGGCTCCACCCCCAAATCCAGCATGCGGCTTACCGCCGTGGCGGAGTCGTTGGTGTGCAGGGTGGCGAACACCAGGTGCCCGGTCAGCGCCGCCTGCACCGCATTGCTGGCCGTTTCCGTATCGCGCACCTCGCCCACCATGATGATGTCTGGATCCTGGCGAAGAATGGTGCGCAGGGCCGAGGCGAAGGTGATTCCGATGTTGGGCTGCACCGCCACCTGGTTGAAATCCTCCACCACCATCTCGATGGGATCTTCTATAGAGACGATGTTGACGTCGGGGCTGGCTAGATAACGCAGCGCCGAATAAAGCGTGGTGGTCTTGCCGCTGCCGGTTGGACCGGTTACCAGTATCAGCCCGTTGGGCTGGGTGATAAAGGACTCGAAGAGCTTATATTCACGCGGATATAAGCCCAAGCTGGCCAGATCCTGCATCAGCAGTGTAGGGTCGAAAATGCGGATGACAACTTTCTCCCCGAAGGCCACCGGCAGCGTAGACACACGCAGCTCGGTTTCGCGTTCTCCCTGGCCGGTCTTGATACGCCCGTCCTGGGGACGACGCTTTTCGGCGATGTCCATGCGAGCCAGCATTTTGATGCGCGAGACCACCGCGGCATGAACCACCTTGGGCAGGGTGGTGATGTTGTGCAGCATGCCGTCGATACGCATGCGCACCAGGCTGTGCTCGCGCTTGGGTTCGATGTGAATGTCCGAGGCCCGCTGATCCAGGGCGTAGTGCAGCATGTAATCGACGGCGTTGACCACGTGCTTGTCGGTGGCCTCGATTTCGTCCACCGCCTTCAGGCGCACCAGCTGCTCAAGGTTGCCCAGGTCCACCCCCGCTTCCATCACTTGAGCAGCGGCCTTAACGCTGGAGCGGAAACCGTAAATTTCGGTGATAATCTTCTGAATGTCGCTCTTGGCCGCCACCAGCGGCGTGACTCGATAGCCGGTGATGCGGCGCAGGTTTTCCATCAACTCCAGGTCAAAGGGGTCGGCCACCGCCACCTTTAGCTCGTTCCCCTCCAAGGCCAGGGCCAGCACGCTGTGCTTGCGGGCAAAGGGGCGGGAGAAAACCGAGGTGACCAGCTTCATGTCCAATTTCAACGGATCGATCTTGATGTAGGAAACGCCGGCATACTCGGCCATGACCTGGGCGATGCGGTCCTCGTCCAAGACAGCCTCCGGCTGGCCGGGAATCTTCAGCCGGAAGGAAGCAATCACTTCGGCGTGAGTGACGTCCGGCCGATGGCGGCTGCTACGTACCAGGCTCTGCTGGGCTTTGAGCAACCGCTGACGCTGGGTGCCCTCCTTTATTAGGATGTCCTGCACCTGTTCTTCGCTGAGCAACCCTTTATCCCGTAACAGAGCGCATAACTCACGCATTTCCAGAGGTTGCTGTGGCATAGGCCACCTTTAACATCAGTCGCCGCAAAGGTCAAACCATATGCTCGGTCGCGGCTTGATAAAAACCGTTTAGACGGTCCAGCACCTGGGCGCTAGGGGGTTTTCTTGATCTCGAAGGCGTAAAGGTTGCGGTCACCGGAAGTTACATACAGGCGGTTTTCTTCAAGCACCGGATCGCTCTCTATTTTGTAATCGGTGCGGAAGGAGTAAAACAACTGGCAGTTCTGCTTGTTTATCATATACACCCGCCCGTCGTCCCGGCCGCCGTTGAAGATAACCAGGTTCTTGTACACCACAGGAATGGACACCACCGGACCGGCGGCGGCGAATTTGCAGACCAGCTCGCCGCTGTCGGCCTTCAGCGCATAGAGATGTTTGTCGTTGGAGCCGATGTAGAGCACTCCGTCGACGATGCGCGGCGAACTGAGCACGTCGCCTTCGGTCTTGAACTTCCATGCCGCTGCGCTGCCGTCGATCTTTACGGCATAGACATGATCGTCTTTGGAGCCGAAATACACCAGACCGTTTTCCACCAGCGGCGAGGAGGTAACCCCGCCTTCGGTCTTGAAGCGCCACTTGAGCTGGCCCGAAGCGGCATCCACTGCGTACAGATGACCGTCCAGGTTGCCTACATAGATCACCCCATCGGCCAAAAAGGGTGCGGAATAGGAGAAAGAACCGGTGGTGATCTGTTCGGCCGGCGCGGCTTCCTGGCCTTCCACGGGCTTGGGTGGCTCGGCGGGAAATTGCCAGAGCTTTTTGCCGTCTTCGGCGCGCAGGGCATAGAGCCGGCCGTCGTAGGAAGTCAGATAAACCTTGCCATCGGCCACCAGCGGATCCGACTTTATGCGTTCGCGGGTGATGAAAGTCCAGCGCAGCTGCCCGCTGGTGTCCAGGGCATAAAACTGCTGATTGGTGCTGCCAAAGAAAATCAGTTTGCCGTCGCTGACCGGGCGGGAGAAAATCTCGCCGCTCGGCACCTGGTATTGCCAGCGGGCCTGCCCCCGTTTGTCGGCCGCATAGAGCGTACCGCTCTCCGAGCCGAAAATAATGTAATCTCCAAGGATCAGAGGGGTGGAGTAGCTGGGCGAACTTATCTGGAAGTTCCATAGTTTTTCCACCGGAGAACAGGCTGCCGCCGCCAGTAGCAGGACCACCGGCCATTTTGTTCTAAGCGCTCTTTCCATCTTCCCCCTCCTGGCAGGAAGGAAACTACAAAAACCGTTTTTCAAAACGCATATCAAAGGCGGCGGGTTTTGTCAAACACTGGTTTGTATCCACTACAATTATTTAGTATATATATCCCGTACCATGAACCCACCATCTGGCAGGTTTTTCCAGTACACCGTTATTCTCTGGCTGGCCGCAGTGACCATGGTCCTGCTCTGCTGGAGCCTGCTGGTACCCTGGATGTTTGCTCTGGAACAGCCGCTAGCCGGAAGGGTGCGCCTATACGGCCTACTGGTAGCGCCGTTGCTTCCACTGCTGGCGTTACACATGCAGCTTCAGTTCCGTTCAATTCAGCAACTGCTGCCCCGACTGCAGTCCGGAGCCCTCGGCTCCGAACAGCTTAGATATTTTCTGACACGACTGGTGCGATATCCGCTGCGCTTCTCGCTCATCTTTTTACTGGGCGGGATGTTGCTGGCTGCGGTGACGGCGGTGATACAAAGCCGGCGTTACTCCACGCCGGTGGTGGTCAGCCTGGCGCTTTTACTGGCGGCGCTCGCCCACCTGACGGCCCTTTCCGTACTGGGCTATTACCTGACCCGCCGGGGGTTGGAACGCTTTTTACGACTTCCTCCCACCTATAGCAGGCACCGAGAATCGAGCCCCGGACTTATCGCCCGCTGTCTTCCCGGCGTGCTGACCGGATCCCTGGCGGCTTGGCTGCTGGGCTCGGGTCAGCTGCTGCTGGTTCATTTCCGGGCTTCGGGCAACGCCGGTCATGCCTGGCCGGCGCTGGTCGGAGCAGCGGCCGGTTTGGGCTGGTGCCTGGCGCTGGCCGTCCTGCAACTCAGGCGCCTGCAGGGGCAGGCCAGGAATATTATGGAGCAGCTGAAAATCCTGGCCCGTTCTCGGGAGCCGGGCTTCGGAGGCGGTTTCATCCTAGAAAGTTGCGACGAATTAGCCAGGCTGGAAGAAGCCTTCAACTTGGTCTACCAGGCCATCGGCCGGCAGGCCATTGAGCTGCGCTCGGCGGCGCTGGACGCCCATGAGGCTCAAAAGCGTCATCTGGAACTGATCGGGGTGGTGTGTCACAACCTGCGCACTCCCATACATTCCATCGTGGGCTTCAGCCAGCTGTTGCTGGACGACGAAAGATCCCTCAGCCAGGAGCAACGAGGTTTCGTTTCTTCCATCCTGCGTTCCAGCCATCATCTGCTCGGACTGATCGACGATGTGGTGGATTTTTCCAAAATGGAATCCGGAGTGCTGGGGGTTGACCTGAGCCGGGTTGACGGGCGCAAGGTGGTTCAGGAAGCCATTGAGGCAGGAAAGTTGCTGGCGGCGGGAAAGCTCGACCTGGCGGCACACCTTCCCGTCGACCTGCCCGAACTGCGGGCCGACGAAACCAGGCTGCGCCAGATTCTGCTAAATATCATTTCCAACGCCGTGAAATACGCCGGCCGGGGAAAAGTGTTGGTCACCGCGCGGCCGGAAAACAACATGGTGCGCTTTAGCGTGGAGGACGAAGGGCCGGGTCTGCCGCAGGAATACCTGGAACGCATCTTTCAGGAATATGAACGGGCGGCCACCGGCGACAGCACCTCCGGCACCGGCCTCGGCTTGGCCATTACCCGCCGGCTGGTGGAAATGCATGGGGGGCAGATAACCGCCTACAACCGCCCCCAGGGTGGAGCGGGTTTTTCCTTCACCATTCCCCGCTGGAAAAACCTGGAGGCCGCCAGATGAACTCTCCTGCCCTGCAGTTTTCGCTTCGCTTTTGGATGGCGGCCATGGCTTTTTCGCTGGTCGGTTGGCTGCTGGCGGCCGTCTCCCTTTCCAGCAGCCCGCAGGCGGAGACCCTTGGGCTCTGGCCGCTTGGTCTGGCGGCGGTCTGGCTGGTGTTGGCGCTGGCGGCGGGCCGCTTTCTGGCGCCGCTATGGAAGGAAGCACCTCAAGAAAGTGTCTTTTTGCGCGCCCGTTTACTCAAACCCTTGGCCTGCTTCGTTACCACCACGGTGGCACTGATCGCCTGGCTGTTTTGGCCGCAAGAGACGACTGCTACGTTTGCGGCGATGTTGCTTTGCGCCGGCCAGGGGCTGGGCTGCTGGCTGGATGCGCGCCTGGCGCCGACGCTCAGGAGGATGGCTCTTACCCGCCTTCCCGGCTCTGCGCCGCTTTGCCAGCTCGGCCTACAGCTGGCGCTGCATGCTGGTTCTTTCGCCCTGCTGGTGCTGATACTGGTGCATCCTGGCCGGCCGACCACTGCGGCGGCTTTACTCCCGACTGCAGACCAGCAGCGAGCGGCCGCTGTCCTAATGGTGGCGCTAGCTGGGCTACTGGGTTGGCTCGCCGGCAGAGAGTGCGCCAGGGCGCCGGCCCGCCTGGCGCGCCGGCTGCGTCGTTTGGGTGAACAGCGGGATATCGAACGGCTGGATCTGGACGCCAGCCAGGTCACCGAACTGGGTCGCGCCGAAGCTACCTTCAACCAGCTGCTGGCCGGATGGCGGGAGAATTTCGAGCGGCTCCGGGAATTGACCGAAAACATCGAGCGTACCGATCGCACCCGCAGCCGATTTTTGGCCAGTTTCAGCCACGAGCTACGCACCCCGCTCAACACCATAATTGGCTATGCCGATCTATTTCTCTCAAACATGGCCGGTGATCTCCAACCTCAGGCGCGGGAGTATCTGCAGATCATCATGCAGGAAGGCGAGAAGTTGCTCAACATCATTAACCAGCTGCTCTACCTATCCCGCCTGGATTCGGGGCGCGACGCTTTGAAGCCGGTTCCCGTTACCGCCGGCTGGCTGCAGCAGCGTCTGCAGGAAATGAAAGAACCTGCCCTGGAGTTGCACATAGAGAATCATCTGCCACCCGAACTGGAATTGTGTTTGGACGAAGAAAAATTGCTGCGCGCATTAAAGGTGCTGTATATGCTGGCCGTCTCCGGCAAATCGCCGGGCACCGCATTGGTTGAACTTATGGCGGAGGAAAAGGCGCTGCGGGTGCGCTGCCGGTTGCGGATGGAACACAACGATTTGATCTATTCTTTACCCGGAGCGCTCTGGCTGCTGGGTCAGGCGCTTAGTCGAACGGTAAGCGGCCTGCACGGCGGACAGAGCCGTACCAAGGCAAACGGCGGCGAAATGGAAGTAGAAATATTTTTGCCCGGGGCGGTAGGCCCCGGATGCAGTGGGTGAGGTTTGCCAAATTTCCCGGCTAATCTTATAAGGCAGCCCATGACTAACGGCGGCATGGGACGCAACTTCATTCTGCTCTGGAGCGGCCAGATCATTTCCCAGCTGGGCGATTCGGTCTACCATATCGCCCTGGTATGGCTGGCCATTGAAATGACTGCTTCGCCGGCGGTGTCGGGCTTGATCGTCTCAGCCGGCTATCTGCCGGCCATCCTTTTCTCGCTGGCGGCCGGCCTGGTAGTAGACGTTGCGGACCGGCGCCGGCTGATGATTGCCTGCGCCCTGTGTCAGGCTCTGGTGGTAGGGGTAGTGCCAGTGGTGGAGCACTTCGACAAGCTCACCCCGACGCTACTCGCCCTGGCCTCCTTCCTGCTGGCCTGCGGTGCAGTATTCTTCGTTCCGGCGCGCGACGCCATAATCCCCAGCCTGGTGGAAGGCCGGCAGCTACATCATGCCAATTCCCTCATGCAAATCAGCATGCAACTGGCCTATCTGGGTGGGCCGGTGCTGGCCGGAGCGCTGGTGGATTATACCGGAACCATGGGGCTTTTCGCCCTGGACGCGGCTAGTTTTCTGGCCAGCGCTTTTTTGCTTCTTTTCATCGCCGTACCCCAAACCGCCGCCAGCCATCCGCCGGCCGCACCGGTCCCTTTGCCTGATCTACCCCGGGCGGCGGGCGGAAGCCTACACGAAATCTATCAGGGTCTGGGATTTGCCTGGAGGGACCGGCGGTTGCGCGGCCTGGTGGTGCTGACCGCCCTGGACAACCTTTTTATCATGGGTGCCGTGCTACTCGGCCTGCCCCTTTACGTGCGAGAGGTGCTCGGGCTCGGCCCATCGTATTATGCCCTACTGACCGCCATCTTGTTCTGCGGCATGATACTGTCCAGCCTGGTGGTGGGCCTGAACGGCAAGTTCTGGCCCAAGGGCAAAATGATCGTCTGCGGCATAGCCCTGGACGCCCTGACCTTCATGCCGCTTTTTTTCATAGAATCATTTCCCCAGGCGGCGCTGGCCATGTTCGTGCACGGCTTGACCGTGCCGCTCATCACCATCAACCGAGCCACGCTGGTGCACGAAACCGTGCCCGACCAACAACGGGGACGGGTGTTTGCCTTGATAAACCTGGCGGTGGTGGGATTCACCGCCCTGAGCGTGCTAGCAGTGGGCCCGCTTTGTTCCTGGCTGGGCGTTCAGGAAATGTTTCTACTGGTGGCCTCGAGCGGCCTGATATTTTTCCTAAGCGGAATGGTATTTCGCCAGCTATGGCTGACCCCTTGAGGGCACGGCTCGAGAAAATACTTTTTCTGGAGGTGTTATGAAAAACGGCAGAAAAAAGAACAAGGCTTACGGCGGCGCCCTGCCCAGGCGCCATGTCAACCTGAATCGGAGCGAACTGGAAAGCATCCTTACTTTTGCCAAAGGGCTGGCCCGGGCCAGCGGAGCCCTGGCGCTTTCCTACTACGGCCGGGCCAATCCCACCCTGCGTTTCGATCACCAGCTGGTGACCGAGGCCGATCTGGTAGTGCAGGATTACATTCAGGAAGAAATCTCCCGTGCCTATCCCGACCATCTGTTCCTGGGCGAAGAATCCTTGCAGAAAGAACCGCCCCGGGCTGAGGCTCCGGTGTGGGTGGTAGATCCGGTGGACGGCACGGCTTCCTTTTCTGCGGGCATGCCGGTATGGGGCGTCTCCATATGCCTGCTCGACGGAGAGCGCCCGGTGGTGGGCGTATTTTACCAGCCGGTGACCGGGGAATTGTACTCGGCGCGGGCGGGCGGCCGGGCCATGCTAAACGACCGCCCCATCACGGTGCGGGAGCAGGAGGTGGACGACGAGGCGTTGCTGCTTACCTACTCTCGCTTTCATTCCGACTATCTCTGCAGCTTCCCCGGCAAAGTGCGCTCGCTCGGCTCCAGCGCCGCCCATCTGGCCTACCTATCCCGGGGAGCGGCGGCGGCGGTGCTGCTGGGCAACGTACACCTATGGGACATCGCCGCGGGAGCGGTGATCCTGGAAGCAGCCGGCGGAGAATTGCGTGACGAGAACGGAAAACTCTTCCAGCCCGCAGAATTCCTCGACGGGCGGAAAATCGATCGTTTGTTTCTAGCCGCCCCCCCGGGCCTGCATCGTGAGATCTTTGGCTTGCTGGAACATCGCGCCTAGTGCCGGTAATAGCGATGGCGTGGCATTTCGCAAGCCCCGACCAACAACCGGCGGCTCACTAACTAGCTAGTGTAAGGAGGAGCCATGACCAACCTTAACTTTACCAACATGCTGGAAATACTGCGGTTGTACGCCCTGCAGGGTGCGCTGACGGCCCTGAAGATATTGTTGATTCTTTTACTGGGCGTGGCGGCTGCCAGGGTGCTGCGCGGCGCGTTTTCCCGTTTGCAGAAAAGACTGGAAAAGGTGGCGTCCGCCGCCGGCCCTTCTCCAGATCTGTCCAAGCGGGCCTCGACCATCGTTGGGCTGTTGCGCACCATCGCCACGGTGGCGCTCTGGACGGTGCTGGGCATCATGATGCTTTCCCAGCTGGGCCTGGACATCGGGCCCATCCTGGCCGGCGCAGGCATTCTCGGCCTGGCCGTGGGTTTTGGCGCGCAGAATCTGGTGCGAGACTTTCTAAGCGGCATTTTTTTCATTTTGGAAGATGCCATCCGAGTGGGAGACGTGGCGGTGATAAACGGGGTTTCGGGCGTGGTGGAGCACATTTCCTTCCGCACCGTGCAACTGCGGGATTTTTCCGGCACCCTGCATGTCTTCGCTCACGGCCAGGTGAACACCCTGGCCAATATGACCAAAGACTGGTCGGCGGCGCTCATCGAAGTCGGAGTGGCTTACCAAAGCGACCTGGACCGGGCCATGGAGGTCATGGGCCAAACCGCTTCGGAAATGCTGTCTGAAGAAGCATGGCGGGAAAAATTCATCGCCCCACCCGAAGTGCTGGGGGTGGAAAATTTCGCCGACTCGGCCATTACACTGCGCGTTCGCCTCAGGACCCGTCCGGGCGAGCAATGGAGCATGGGCCGCGAATATCGTAAGCGGCTCAAGCAGGCCCTGGAACGAGCCGGTATCGAAATCCCCTTCCCCCAGCGGGTAGTTCATGCCGGGCGGGGTTTTCCCCAAGTGGATAGCGCGCCGATGCGCAAGGTTGGCTGATCAGTAATTCTCACCCAGCAATTCAAAGTAAGCCTGGGGGTGGGCGCAGGCCGGACACTGTTCGGGAGCAGAAGTGCCCTCGTGCAGGTAGCCGCAGTTACGGCAGCGCCAGACCACCTTCTGCTCGCGCTTGAACACACGCTCATTCTCGATGTTTGCCGCTAGCGCCAGGTAGCGTTTTTCGTGCTGCTTTTCCGCCACCGCTATGGCCTGGAATACGGTGGCGATTTCCGCGAAACCTTCCTCTTTGGCTATCTTGGCAAACTCCGGATACATCTGGGTGTGCTCGTAATTTTCACCGGCGGCAGCAGACTTGAGGTTCTCCACTGTGGTGCCGATCTTACCGGCTGGAAAGGCCGCCCGGATTTCCACCTCGCCTCCTTCCAGAAACTTGAACAGGCGCTTGGCGTGTTCCTTTTCCTGGCTGGCGGTCTCTTCGAAGATGGCCGCTATCTGCTCGTAGCCTTCCTTCTTGGCCTGGGAAGCGAAATAGGTGTAACGGTTGCGGGCCTGACTTTCTCCGGCAAAAGCGGCAAGCAAATTTTTCTCGGTCTTGGTTCCTTTTAAACTCTTCATTTCCCTCCTCCTTTCGTAGTACGCAATATATTTACCTCGGCTGGTTTGTAAATACCCCCGAAGAAGTAGGTGTCACCAAGAATTTTTTTGAACGTTGCCATTTCGCAAATTGACAGTGCCGCTGGCCCATGCTACTGTGCGGCCATATTACGGGTTTTCTTGAACGATCTTTCCAAGGAGGTTTCCATGACGCCGAAAGAAATCTTCGAAGTGACGGTACCGCAGCGTCTGAAGGCAAAAGGTGATGCCGTCACCAAGGTAAACGCCGTCTACCAGTTCTTTATCACCGGGGACCAGGGCGGCAACTGGTGGGTGGACACCACCAAGAGCGGGGGCGAGGTAGGCGCGGGCGAGCGTCCTGATGCCCGTTGCACCATCACCATGGGCGACAAAGACTTTATCGACATGGTGGGTGGCAAGCTCAACGCCCAGATGGCCTTCATGACCGGCAAGCTGAAGATCAAAGGCGATATGGGCCTGGCCTTGAAGCTAGGCAGCGTTCTCGGCCTGTAGGCCGCTGGTAAGGCTCATCTTTCGGGATCGGAATATCCGCGGTGGAGGGTTACTTCCGGCAAGCAGATTTCGCTGCTTGCGCCCGCCCCAGATATTTCCAGCTTTAAGCTTTCAACAACAAGCGGCTTTTCCATAAGCAGCAGTTGCTGCCAACCGGTGGTATTTTCCTGAAAGAACTCCCCCACCCCGGCCAGGCGGGGGTCGGCCGGCGCCGCTGCTGGCTTGAAGCGCAAGGGAGTTTCATTGCCCGGGAAAAGCACCATTTCCCCCAGCTCCGCCGCCCGTTCCCGGGGGCAGGGAAAAAATAGCCGCACCAGGCGCACCCCCAGGGGACGGGGCAAACGCAGAACTACCAACTGTTGCGCCTGACCGCCGTCGGCCGCCGCGGATTGTTGCTTATTCACCCCCTCCAACACAGGCAGAAGGTTTAGATAACCTTCCTTTTCCAAAACGTAGGCCTGGCCCTGCGCAGAAAAGACCAGCTCTTCCAGCCCCAGCGCCAGCCATACTGGTTCTTTGGGGCCACGCAAAGCCACCAGCCGGGGGTGGCGCAACAAAGTGATCTGGGGCCAGCCGTCGGGGCGCTGGCCAAAGCGCACCCCCTGAAAATCTGGCCCGGGCCAGATCACCCGCCGCTCTTTTCTTCCCGCCTGTTGCTCCGAATGCTGAACCCGATAATGAGCGTCCAGAATGACCCGGGGGGCCGGCTCGAAGCGCACCAGGCGGAAGTGATGATCGTCTTCATCGGGGTTTTCCTCGGCCACTTCCAGCCACAGCGCCGGGGTATTTTCGCTCAGCCGAACAAGTTCGAACCGCAGCAGCAGCTCACCGGCGCTCGGAGGCAGGCGGCCGAGCAGTAAGTAGCGGTTCTTTTCCGCGCCTCGCCAGACGCTGAGCCCTATGCCCTCGGCCGAGCGCTCGGCCACGATAGCCTCAGCCAGCCCGTCGCCGTCCACATCCAGCATCTTCTCGGCCGCCACCTCCCGGCCAGAAAGACGCAGGTCGCGGTAGGCCTCGGAACCGGTAAACCAGGCCTCCGACCCGGCACCGAGCAGCAACAGCCAAAAGAGCCTCAACGCTGTCAACCTTCGCCTCCTTCTGCGCCACCTCGAGCCTCGCTGTACATCCATTCGATGAGATCGCGATAGCGGGCTTCGATGTGGGCCCGGCGCAGTTTCATAGTGGGGGTGATCTCGCCCGTCTCCAGCGAAAAGGGTTCCGGAACCAGCGCAAAAGAACGCACTGCCTCGTAGCCGGCCAGCTGACGGTTGCGCGCCTCGATTTCCTCGGAAATGAGCTGCCGTACCATAGGATGGGCGGCCAGTTCCTCGAAGCGATCGAAGGCTATGCCCTGGCGCTCGGCAAAACGCTGGATTTCTTCCCGCTCGGGAGAGATCAACGCCGTCAGATAAGGCCGGCCGTCACCTAGCACCATGATTTGCTCGATATAGGGGCTGGTGCGCATCAGCGCCTCGATGTTTTGCGGCGAAACGTTCTTGCCCGTCGAAGTGACGATTATGTCTTTCTTGCGGTCGGTTATGTGTAAAAAGCCCTCTTCGTCGAGATAGCCCACGTCGCCGGTATGCAGCCAGCCCTCTTCGTCCAGCGCCTCGCGGGTGGCTTCTTCCCGGCGGTAGTAACCACGCATCACGTTGCGCCCACGGATGAGAATCTCGCCCCCCGGGCCGATGCGCTGTTCTATGCCCGGCAAGGGCGGGCCGACCGAACCGAAGCGACAACGATCCGGCCGGTTGACATTGGCCGCGCCGGTGTTTTCGGTAAGGCCGTAACCTTCCAGTACCTGTATTCCCAGCCGCTCTAACCAGCAGGCGATCTCCACACTCAGCGGCGCTCCACCGCTTATGAAAAACTTCAGCCGACCACCCAGGTGTCTTTTCAGCACCCGGCCAAAAAGCAGTCCTCCGGCCAGATGATGGCCGACGGCCATCAGTGGCGATAGTGGCAACCGGCGGCGGCGCTTCTCGGCCACCTGACGAGCCAGCGATATGGCCCAGCGCATGCCTACCCGAAGCGGTAGCGCTCCTTCTTCCAGGCGTCCCTGCAAGGCGGCGTGAATGCGTTCCAGAACGGCCGGCACCACCGTGACGAAAGTTGGCTTTACCTCGACCAGATCGCTCCAGAGGTTATCCAGCCCGCTGGAAAAAGCGTTGGCGTAGCCGACTTCGACGGCAGTCAGCATCAGGATCCGACCCAGGATGTGCGCCAGGGGCAGGCACAGCAGGTGAACATCATCCTGGCCGATATAGCCACCCAAGGCCTGGCGCAAGGCTTCGATTTCGAAGACGAAGTTGTCGTGAACCAGCATCACCCCTTTAGGGCGGCCGGTGGTTCCGGCGGTATAGACGATGCTGGCCAGGGTTTCCGGAACAACCTGCTGCCGAACCAGGCCCAGGCGATCGGGAAATTCGGCCCGGAAGGTGGCACCCGCCGCCAGCAATTCGCTCCAACGCATCTCGCCTGCTTGCGCCGCCCCGGCAAACAGGATGGTCTTTTGCAGCCGTCCCTCCAGGGGCCGGAGCAATGGCAACAGTTTTTCATCCTGAACAAAGACCACCCGTGCGCCGCTGTCTTCCAGCATATGCACCATGTCACTTGCGGCCGCATCGGGATGAATTGGCACCGAGCAGGCGGCTATTTTCATCACCGCCAGATCCGCCTCCGCCCATTCCAGCCGATTACGGGAAATTATGGCCACGCGGTCGGCCGGCTGTACACCCAACGACAACAGCCCGCAGGCCAGTTGATCAGTTTCCCGATCCAGCTGCGCCCAGCTCAGGCTTTCCCAGCGACCGGCCAGCGAGCGCAATACCGCTGGTCGATCCGGTGTCTCCGCCACCCTCCGTTGCCAAAGTTCTATGAGCGTTCCCTGCACTTGGCCTCCTCCTCCAGCCCCCGCTCCATTAAAAGCCCTCGATCGGCAAAGAATCAAGATCCCTGCTCTTCATTCCCGGATAAGCAGGTTGAAAAGGAGTTGGAATGAGTTGTCGAGGGGTGAAGGTAGGAAATTGGGTGTGAGCTGACGGGCGTACGCCGGAAAAGGCGGTCAGGCGGTGCGT
>Ga0068707_1001641_pt1 | contig 15704 bp, 13 predicted proteins | sample YNPNPMetaG_FD_66600 | JGI IMG/M metagenome (GOLD analysis project Ga0068707, IMG submission 66600) | Anoxygenic and chlorotrophic microbial mat microbial communities from Yellowstone National Park, USA - YNP NP MetaG | ecosystem: Environmental > Aquatic > Thermal springs > Hot (42-90C) >...
ATGTAGACGAGGGCCCCCCTTCCCTCTCGTTCGATCATCTTCATGGCGTTGTGGAGCTGCTCGCCGCAGTCGCATCGCAAGGAGTGCAGCACGTCTCCCGTGACACACTCCGAGTGCACACGGACCAGGACCGCATCCTCCGCCCCCCAGCTCCCCATCACCAGCGCCAGGTGTTCGTTGGGGTCCACATCGTTCTTGTAGGCGATGGCCTTGAACTCCCCCGCCACAGCGGTGGGCAACACGGTCTCCGCGACCCTATGGACCAGTCTTTCGTGCTGCAGCCTGTACCTGACCAGATCGGCTATGGTGACGATCTTGAGACCGTGTTCCTGCGCGAAGATCTCCAGGTCCGGCCTCCGGGCCATGGTGCCGTCGTCTTTCATGACCTCGCAGATCACCCCCATGGGCTTGAGCCCGGCCAGTCGAGCGAGATCCACGGAGCCCTCGGTCTGGCCTGTCCGCGCGAGCACACCTCCTGGTTTGGCAATCAAGGGAAAGATGTGGCCGGGTCGCGCGATGTCATTGGGCGTGGTCCGGTCATCCACCAAGGTCTGGATGGTCACCGCCCGGTCATAGGCGGAGATCCCGGTGGTGACGTTCTTCTTGGCGTCCACCGAAACGGTGAAGGCGGTTCGAAAGGCGCTCGTGTTGTCCTGGACCATGAGCGGCAGGTTCAACCTGCGGGCCCTTTCCTCTGTCATGGAGACACAGATCAGGCCCCTGCCGTACTTCGCCATGAAATTGACGTGTTCCGCCGTGGCCATCTCCGCGGCCATGGTGAGGTCTCCCTCATTCTCACGATCCTCGTCATCCACCAGGATCACCATACGCCCTTGGGCGATGTCCTTTATCGCCTCCTCTATCGTGGCAAAAGACATGATCCACTCTCCTCCAGATCAACGAGTCGCAATCGCTCACGGGCCGCCTTGAGCCCCTACACTGACCCAGCAGGGCACGACGCGTGCCCCCTCAACGGATGAAACCGTGTTCCCTCAAGTACTCCTCGGTCACCCCTATCCTCTCCGATGGCTGATTTCCGGAGCGTCCGAGGAGGAACTTCTCCACATATTTTCCCAGTATATCGCATTCGACATTCACCCTGTCACCGACCACCTTCTCCCCCAAGGTAGTCTCCCTGATGGTCAGGGGGATCAGGGTCAAGCTGAAGCGGTCGTGCGCGCAACGGTTCACGGTGAGGCTTACACCATCGACTGCCACGGAACCTTTCTCCACCAAGTAGCGGGCGATGGAAGCGGGCACCTCGATCTCGAACTCCAGGTGGTGGCCCCCCCTCTCTACGCGCCGCACCTTTCCCACCCCATCGATGTGGCCCGTCACCAGGTGCCCCCCCAGTCTGTCCGAGAGGCGAACGGCCCTCTCCAGGTTGACCTTTCGCCCGATCCCAGCCTCCCCCAAGGTGGTGCGGCGCATGGTCTCGGGTGACATCTCCACCTCGAATACCCCAGCTCCGACCTCCACCACGGAGAGGCAGACGCCGTCCACCGCGATGCTCTCGCCAGTGTGGAATCCCTCTGTGGAAAGCCTTGTCTGGATCCACAACCTGCCGAGATCCCCGTCCCGTTTGACCCGGCGAACGAGGCCCACATCCTGAATCAGACCGGTGAACACCTCTCTTCGCGCTCCGTGGATCTGTACGTGCCGCCCGGACTTTCCCCTGGCTGCGGCCTTTGGCGCACGAGGCGGAGCTCAGGCCTTTCGCCTGGAATCCTGCAGGAGCTCCCGCACCTCCTCGATGAACTGGCTTATGTCCTTGAACTGCCTGTAAACGGAGGCGAATCTCACGTACGCCACGTCATCGAGCTGGTAGAGGGCCTCCATGACCATTTCCCCTATGTCCGAACTCGGGATCTCCTTCTCCCCGAGTTCCTGGAAGTGGCGTTCGATGCGGTCGGCCACCTCTTCGATGACCTCGATGCTGATGGGACGCTTCTCGCACGCCTTCTTCAAACCCGCCAGGATCTTGTTACGGTCGAAAGGCTCGCGCGTCCCGTTCTTCTTGATGACAAGGGGCAGTATCTCTTCCACGCGCTCGTAGGTCGTAAAGCGTCTCTGGCAAACCAGGCATTGACGCCTGCGCCTTATCATGTCGCCTTCCTTGGACAGGCGCGAGTCAATGACCTTGTTGTCGAGTGCCTTGCAGAACGGACACTTCACTTGGCCCCCTTTTTGACCTGCTCCGTAATGATCCCGCCCTGTTTCATCATCGTCCGGGCCAGCTCGTCTGCATATCCTTCCCTGTAGACCACCCGTTGGATCCCGGCGTTGATGATCATCTTGGTGCATATGACGCACGGATGGGTGGTGCTGTAGAGGGTGGATCCCTTGAGGCTCACCCCATGGTTCGCCGCCTGAATGATGGCGTTTTGCTCCGCATGAAGGCCTCTACAAAGCTCGTGTCGCTCCCCCGGCGGTATCTCTTTGGCCTCCCTCAAGCAGCCCACCTCTTCGCAATGGGGAAGACCGCTGGGGGCTCCGTTGTAACCGCTGGCCAGGATCTGCCGGTCACGGACCAACAGGGCACCCACCCTTCTCCTCAGACATGTGGAACGGCTCGAAACGAGCTCTGCGATCTCCATGAAGTAATCGTCCCAGGACAGGCGGTTCACGTGCCACTGCCTCCACGCACTGTGCCGCACACAGGGATAGGCGACGCCCTCCTGGGATAGACAGGGAAGGCCTGGCACAGTTCCCGTACCTCCTCCCGTACCCTTTTCAGGACGGAGTCGTCAGCCGGCGCCCGAAGCACCCGATCTATCCACTCGGCGATCCTCAACATCTCGGGTTCTTTCATGGAGCGGGTGGTGACGGCCGGGGTCCCGAGGCGGATGCCGCTGGTCACCTGGACACCCCTCGGGTCGTAAGGCACGGCGTTCTTGTTGACCGATATGCCTGCCCTGTCGAGGGCCGCCTCGGCCTCCTGACCCGTGAGGGCCGTCTTCCTCAGGTCCATGAGGAAAAGATGATTGTCCGTGCCCTTGGAAACGATGTCGTACCCCCTGTCGGCCAGCTCATTGGCCAGACAACGTGCATTGCGAACGATCTGACGTTGGTATTCCTTGAAATCCTCCCCCATGGCCTCCTTGAGGGCCACTGCCTTCGCGGCGATCACGTGCATGAGTGGCCCCCCTTGTATCCCTGGAAAGACCGCCGCGTCTATGGCCTGGGCGTATTGGGCCCGGCACAGGATGAGCCCTCCACGGGGACCCCTCAGGGTCTTGTGCGTGGTGGCCGTGACGAAGTCCGCATGGGGCACCGGACTTGGATGAATGCCGGCCGCCACCAGCCCTGCGATATGGGCCATGTCCACCATGAGGAATGCGCCCACCTCCCGGGCGATCTCCCCAAAGGCCTGGAAATCCAAGATCCGACTGTACGAGCTGGCCCCGGCCACTATCATCCTGGGACGGGTCGCCCTGGCGATCCTACGGACCTCCTCGTAGTCCAGCACACCGCTTTCTTGCTGGACCCCGTAGAACACCGCGTGATAGAACTTGCCCGAGAAACTGGCCGGGGCCCCGTGGGTGAGGTGGCCTCCATGGGAGAGCCTCATGCCCAAGATCCTGTCCCCAGGCTTCAAGGTTGCCATATACACTGCCATGTTGGCGGAAGAACCTGTGGCGGGCTGCACGTTGGCGTGGTCGGCCCCGAAGAGGGTCTTGGCCCTCTCTATGGCTAGCCGCTCCACCACGTCCACATACTGGCACCCCCCGTAGTACCTCCGCCCAGGATAACCCTCCGCGTATTTGTTTGTCATGACGCCGCCCTGCGCCTCCAACACGGCCTCACTCACGTAATTCTCCGAGGCGATCACGATGAGGCGGCTCTCCTGCCTGAGGAGTTCATCCTCGAGGGCGGATGCGACCTCCGGGTCCACGTCCCATAGATCCGACACCTTTCAGCTCCCCCCGCTCTTGGAGATCTCCGCTTCCAGTTCCCTGATCCGTTCCAACCTGACTTGGTGTCTCCCCCCATCGAACGGCTCATGGAGCCAGGTCTTGACAATCTCCTTAGCCATAGCCTTTTCCAGAAGCCTCCCCCCTAGCACCAGACAATTGGCGTCGTTGTGCCTGCGGCTCATCACGGCCGTGCGCAGATCGTGACACAGAGCAGCCCGGACTCCAGGGAAACGGTTCGCCACGATGGACATCCCAATCCCGGTCCCGCACATCAATATCCCTCGCTGCGCCTTCCCGGAGGCGAGCTCCCTGGCCACAGCCGCTGCGTAATCGGGATAGTCCACCGGTTCGGCACCGTGAGTCCCCATGTCCCTGACCTCGTAGCCGAGGCTGGCCAGGAAAGACTTGAGTTCCTCCTTGAGCTCCACCCCAGCGTGGTCAGCACCCATGGCAACGACGGTCTTCATTTCTCACCATTTTATCGCCAACAAGAGAGGTCGTCAATCGGACTTTCAGAAAAAACCCTTGCAAATCAAGGGAATTACACGAAGTCAGCACCGATTTGCCAGCGAGACGAGGCTACCGGCGGCCTCGGGACGGGACGAACACTGAGTGCGAGGCCGGGGCGTGCCGGGGCCCTCCAGCACCCCCGAGCCCCCTGATTTCCATCCCTACACGTTCTCGGCTATGTAGTTGATGGCGTCCTGAACCGTCTGGATCTTCTCCGCCTCCTCGTCGGAGATATCCATACCGAACTCCTCTTCCAACGCCATGATGAGCTCTACCAGGTCCAAGGAGTCAGCACCGAGGTCATCCACGAAGGACGCCTCCGGAACGATCTCTTCTTCGCTGATGCCCAGTTGCTCTGCTATGATCTCTCTGAGGCGTTGAGTGATCTTCTCGACGTCCGCTGCCATTCCCGATTACCTCCTCGCACAAAGGTTTGGCATCCTAGCCTGAACGAATGTAAAGACAAAGCCCACAGGATGCAAGAAAAAAGATAAAGGGCCTCGACGAGAAGAACCCGAGCCGAGGTCTCCGATCGCCCCAGCCTCCCGCATCTTCCGGCAGCATGCCGCTCCGCCTCGGATCACATCAGGAGGCCGCCGCTCACATTGATCACCTCGCCCGTGATGTAGGCCGACCATCGTGAGGCAAGGAAAAGGACCGCCAGGGCCACGTCCTCAGGGGAGCCGAACCTCTTGAGGGGGACGAGCCCAAGGATCTCCTCCTTGACCTTGTCCGGCAGCCGTTCCGTCATCTCCGTGGTGATGTACCCTGGAGAGACAGCGTTGACGCGTATGTTCCAGGGCGCCAATTCCTTGGCCAAGGCCTTCGTCAGGCCAATGAGACCCGCCTTGGATGCGGAATAATTCGCCTGCCCCGGGTTCCCTGTCATCCCGGCGACGGAGGCGATGTTGATGATACACCCCTGCCGGCGTTTCATCATGGCCTTTGCCACGGTGCGGGCACAGTGAAATGCCCCCGTGAGATTCACCTCCAGGACCTCTTTCCAATCCTGCGGCCTCATCCTCACGAAGAGCTGATCCCGGGTGATCCCGGCGTTGTTGACCAGGACGTCGATCCGTCCATGGGCGTCCAGGAGGGCCTGGCAGGCCTCCTGAACCTCTTCGTACTGGGCCACGTCGAAACGACTCAACTTGCACATCCCCCCGGCCGCCTGGATCTCAGCCTCTAGAGAACGCGCTGCATCCTCGGCCCTCTGGTAGTTGATCACGACGCATGCCCCGGACCTGGCCAAGCTGAGGGAGATGGCCCGTCCTATCCCACGGGATCCCCCTGTCACGAGGGCGACCTTCCCCTCCAGTTCCCTTTCCAACTGGCACATCTTCCACCTCAGCCCAGGATCTTCAACACATCCCGCAGGCCCCCCGAATCCTCCATCTGGACGGCCTCCACCCCCGGGGCAATCCGTCTCATGAGACCTGCGAGGACCTTCTTCGGACCGACCTCGATGACAAGGTCGACCCCCTCTCGCTCGATCCTTTCCATGGACTCCTGCCACCTGACTGGTTCGCTCACCTGCCTGGTCAGCAGATCGACCGCGGCCTGTGCCGACGGATAAGGCGCGGCATCGACGTTGGATATCACCTCGAGGCCCAGTTTCCCCAACCGGACCCCCTCCAGGTCCCTTCGAAGACGCTCCCCCGCGGGGATCATCAGGGGGGAATGGAAAGGCGCGCTCACGGGGAGCAGGACCGCCTTGCGGCCCCAACGTTCTTTGGCGATCCTGGAGACGCGCTCCACCGCGTCGGCATGGCCGGAGACGACCACCTGTCCGGGGGCGTTGTAATTGGCAGGCCTCACCACCCTCGAGCCGCTGCATTCGGCACAGAGCTCTTCCACCACCTCCCGATCAAGACCGAGCAGCGCGGCCATTGCACCCTCCCCTTCCGGCACGGCCTCCTGCATGTACTGCCCCCTTTTCCGAACCAGGGTGACGGCACTGGGAAAGTCCATGGCCCCTGAGACCACCAAAGCGGCGTACTCCCCGAGGGAATGACCGGCCGCACACGAGGGCTCGATCCCACACTCCGAGCTCAGCACGCGCCAGGCGGCCACGCTCACCGTAACTATGGCCGGCTGTGTGTTCACGGTCCGGCGAAGATCCTCCTCCGGTCCCTCGAAGCAGAGCTTGGACATATCCTGCCCCAGGGCATCGCTTGCCTCCTCGAAGGTCTGGCTGGCCACAGGGAACAGCCCACAAAGCTCCCTGCCCATTCCCACATACTGGGACCCTTGCCCCGGGAAAAGCAAAGCGATCTTGCGACTCATCTCGCCCCCCGCACTCGTCAATACCTGATCAAGGCCGCCCCCCAGGTAAAGCCAGCGCCGAAGGAGTCCACAAGGATCAGGTCACCCCTGCGGATCTTGCCTTCCCGAATCGCCTCGTCGAGGGCCGTGGGGATGGAAGCCGCCGAAGTGTTTCCGTACTTGTTCACCGTCACGATCACCTTGTCGCGGGGGATCTCCAGACGCTCTGCCACCATCTCCATGATGCGGAGGTTCGCCTGGTGGGGGATGAACCAGTCGATCTCATCGACGCCGACCCGGTTGTCCTCCATGGCCTGAAGGGCCACCTCGACCATCCTGCGGACAGCGTGTTTGAAGACCTCGCTTCCCTGCATCTTGAGATAATGGAGCCTAGCGTCCAGGGCCTCGTGACTGGGAGGCTGGCGCGACCCCCCGGCCGGCATATGGATCAGCCGCCAAAGGCTGCCGTCCGAATGGAGGTGAACCGACAGCAGTTCGCCCTCACCATCCCCGTTGCGCGGACCCAGCACCACCGCACCGGCACCGTCGCCGAAAAGCACGCACGTGGTGCGGTCCTCGTAATCCACCCGATTGGAGATCACCTCCCCGCCCACCACCAGTGCCAGCCTGTGGGAGCCGTCCTGGATGAATTTCTGGGCGACCGCGAGACCATAGATGAATCCCGGACATGCGGCGTTGATGTCGAAGGCCACAGCATGGTTCGCCCCGAGGGCGTGCTGCAACATACACGAGGCAGACGGGGTCGGCATGTCCGCTGTGACCGTCCCGACGATGATCAGGTCCAACTCTTCTGGCTCGATGCCCGCCATCTCCATGGCCCTCTCCGCCGCAGGCGTAGCCATGTCGGTCAGGGCCTGGCCGGGCCATATCATCCTTCGTTCCTTGATCCCCGTGCGGGTGGAGATCCACTCGTCATCGGTGTCGAGTATCCCCTCGAAATAGGAGTTGGGAACCACCCGCTCGGGCAAAAAGGACCCTGTGCCCTTGATACATATCTTGTTCACGGAATGACCCTATCCCTTCTCTGCGTCTTGTGGCACGCCGTATGGGGCCCCTCAGTGCTATTTCTTCTCGAGCACCTCTTTGCCCTTGTAAAAACCGCAACTGGGGCATATGCGATGAGGGGCCTTGGGCTCGTTGCACTGAGGACACAGAGTGATCGTGGGCTGGGTGAGGTGATCGTGGGATCGCCTTTTGTCCCGGCGGGATCTCGATTGTCTCCTCTTGGGTACGGCCATGACGTTTCCTTCCTACACCTTGCCTTTTCCATGCGATTCAGCGGCGTACCTGAATCTTTTTGAGGGCATCCCAGCGGGGATCGTCTGCCCTCTCGGCACACCCGCAGCTCTCCAGATTTAGATTGGCCCCGCATTTGGGGCAAAATCCCCTGCACTCGACGCGGCACAGGGGTTTGATGGGGAGCGACAAAACTATCTGCTCGTAGACCAAGTCCGATAGGTCGATCTCGCCCCCCTCGTAGCTGCCGCTCTCCAGGTCCTCCATGGACAGCTCCATCTCTCCGCGTTGGGGAGGTGTCCCGGAGGCCTTGCAGAAGGTGAACCTGGTCTGGGCCTCGATGGGAAAAACGAACGGTTCCAAACATCGGGCGCATGCCAGCGACACAGCGGCGACCAACCCCATGCGGACCCGAACATCATCTCCGAGACGCTCCAAGCGGAAATCCACACGAACGGGTTGGACCAGCCTGACGGGGTGGATCGGGTCATCGGCCTCCGGGGGAAGCGCAAACCAGGAGGGGTCGATGATGCGTCTCCCGGACAGCCCTTCGACCGGGATCTTCTCCACCGGGAACTTCAGATCGACCTCGCTTTTCGAACCCATCCCGACTCCCGTCCTTTGCCGTAAGGATTTCAGACGATCATGTTATATTTGGGGAAAAAGGACTCGTTGTCAAGTGGATGGGACCGCCCTGTTGTTCCAGCCCTTGGATGTAGTACAATGGAAAAGACTCTTTGAGAGCGCAACTCGTTTCGTCCCCTGCTCATGGAGAGGGGAGATCTCGTCGATGGCTCTCGGAGGATCAGGTGTCCTCGCCTCCTGACGGCCCCCATGATCTTCTCTGTGACATGAGATGGTCTCCAGGGACAACCCTGGAGCTTTTCCGCGGTTTCATGGATCTCCCTGAACTCGGATTCTTGATACTGGACCGAGAACACCGGGTAGAGTTCGCCAACGCTTGGGCGGGAAGGATCACAGGTTTCGACCCGGCTCGGATGCTGGGTATGGACTTCTTGACCCTCTTCGACCCCTCGGAGCGCCCTTCGATCCTCAGGGCCCTCTCCCACGAAGAAGGAGACTCATTGGAGGCGACCCTTTCCACCTCCGGCGGGGCCCGAAGGGTGGTCGATCTCTGTTGGAGAGCGCACAAGGGCTCAGGAGACGAGGCCCGCTTCCTGGTGGCCTTCAGGGATGTCTCCCGCCACAGATCGGCTCAACGCGCCGCCATGGTGGCCCAAGAGGAAGCCCGTAACGTGGCGGAGATGGCGGATGTCGGGATCTTTCTCCTGGACAAGGATTTCCGCATCGATTTCGCCAATCAGACGGGCGCGGAGATCATCGGCCTGACGCCGTCAGAACTCCAGGGGAGGGACTTCAGCGCCTTCATGAACGAGGATACCAGGCTGCGGCTCAAGGGGCTGGCCACCGGCCTCGGGCCTGGAGAACACCGCCGCCTCAATATGGAGGTCCCGATTCAGCTCCCCCGCGGGGAGGAGCGTCTGGCCGACATCACCTTGGCCGCCGTAGGTGGACCAGAGGGGGAGGTCAAGATTTACGCTTACTTGAGAAACCTCACCGAGAGCATCCAACTGCGCAAGGCAAACGAGTTCCTCCAAAACGTCATCAGGAGTTCTGTGGATGGGATCATCGCCGCCGACATGAAGGGCAACATCATCATCTTCAACGAGGGGGCGGAGCGCCTGCTCGGATACCGCTCTCATGAGGTGATCTCGAAGGTCCACATCACTCAACTCTACCCACCGGGCATGGCCAAGAAGATCATGCGGAGGTTGCGCAGCGACTCGTACGGTCCCAAAGGGAAGCTCCCCACCACACACGTGACCTTGGTGGGTAAGAACGGCGAACATGTCCCAGTGCACATCTCCGCCGCCATCGTCTACGAGGGGCAAAAGGAGATAGCCACGGTAGGGATCTTCACCGACTTGAGGGAGCGCATCCGGATGCAGAGGCAGTTGGAGGACACCTACAAGCAGCTGCTGCATTCGGAGAAATTGGCGTCGCTCGGGAAGCTGGCGGCCGGGGTAGCCCACGAGATAAACAACCCTTTGGGCGGAATCCTCATATACGCCAATCTACTCCTGGAGCAGGCGAGAGATGAGGCCACCAGGAGGGACCTCCAGGAGATCATCGACCAGACCCTGCGCTGCAAGGAGATCGTGCAGGGTCTCCTGAATTTCGCCAGGAAGACGGGTGAGGAGAAGATTCCCACCCAGCTCAACGAGCTTCTGGACAAATGCATCTCCTTGATGGAGAAGCAGGCCCTTTTCCACAACATCAAGGTCGAGAGGGAATTCGAGGCGAACCTCCCGACCGTCCTCGCTGACCCCAGCCAGATCAACCAGGTCTTCACCAACCTGATCGTCAACGCCGCACAGGCCATGGACGGCAAGGGGACGCTGCGCCTGCGCACCTGGAGCGAGGGTAGCCCGACGGAGGTCCACGTGGAGGTCTCCGACACCGGTGTCGGTATCCCGGAGCAATATTTGCCGCGCATCTTCGACCCCTTTTTCTCCACCAAGGCGGTGGGCAAAGGGACCGGTCTGGGCCTGAGCATCGCCTATGGGATCGTGAAGCGCCACGGCGGAGAGTTCCAGGTGAGGAGCCGCGTGGGGAAGGGTACCACGTTTCACGTGAAGTTTCCCCTCGAGGCGAAGCTGGAAGAGGGATTCGCCCGAAGGGAGGGGATGGCGGAGGTCCGCGACAAGGATCGCAGGGTCTACGACGTGACTCTGGCGGGGGAAAAGGGCCTGCTCAAGTTGCTGAGCTTTTACGAGGAATTCGAACCGAAGGGGGCGTTCGAAGGGATCCCGCCTGTCCGTCGAAGGGAGCGACGCCGCTGGGTCACCGGCCTGGTTGCCGGGTGGCGCAACTTCCTGGTGCTGGCGGGTGATCGAGTTGTGGGACACGTGGCGGTGACCATGGGGGGGTCGGTCCTCCAGGAACTCATCATTTTCCTCCACCAAGACCACAGGGGCAGGGGACTGGGGACCGCAGCCCTTCGCTACATCGTCGCCCAGCTCGAAGAGGAGGGATGCCGGAGGCTGTGGCTCACAGTGGAGAACACCAACTTGCCAGCCATCCGATGTTTTCTCAAGGTGGGATTCCAGTTCACCTCCAGCCTCATGGAGTCGGAACTGGAGATGATCCTGGACATGGAGCGGCCGGGCTGACGCACAGCGGTCGTCGCCGGCCCGGCGCCGCTTTCATGCGGGCTTGGCTTTTGGTGGTTTGAGAAGAAACGTCAGGGCCGCTGACACCAGGAGCAGGACCCCGGCTATGAGATAAGCCAGGTCGAACTTGCCCGTGGCATCGAAGACCCGCCCCGAGATGTACGGCAGTATGAGCCCACCTGCGCCCCATGCCGTGAATACCAGCCCATAGTTGACCCCGAAGTTCTTCAGCCCGAACCAGTCCTTGGTCACCGAGGGAAAGACCGAGAGGTTGGCCCCGTAGTTGAACCCCAGGAGCATGGAGATGATGATGAAGACCGTCCAATTCCCCACGAACTTCAGGAGGAACATCAGGATCGCCTGGAACAGGAAGACGATCAGCATGGTCTGGGTCCTGCCTATCTTGTCGGAGAGAAAGCCGGCGATGATCCTGCCCGATGCATTCCCGACGGCGAGTAAAGCCACCAGTACGAAGCCGGCCTGGATCTCCGCCTGGATCTGGCTGATCTTGGCCAACTTCCCGATGATCATGAGCCCCGCCCCCGCAGCGAACATGTACATGAACCAGAGACAGTAGAACTGCGGGGTCTTGAGCAATTCGGAGGCGGTGAAATCGACCTTGACCTGCCCGGCTCCGAGGGAGGGCGAGGCGGTGGAGAGCTTCGCCGGATTGGGGGAAGGCGGCACGTAGCCCGCTGGCGGGTTGCGCAGCATTTGGGACAGAAGCGTCACCGCAATGAGGAACGCCACGCCGAAGATGAGCAGGCTCTTGTTGACCCCGTAAGATTTCAACAGCTGCTCAGCCAAGGGGGCGATGTAGACCGAAGCCAAGCCGAAGCCTGCCACGACGATCCCCGCTATCAGACCTGTCCGGTACGGGGGAAACCATTTGACAGCCGGTGGGGTGGCCGAGGCGTAACCCAGGCCGATCCCCGCCCCGCCCGCCAAGCCGAACCCGATCACGAAACCCAGGAGCGAGGTGGAGAGGGCCGCTAGGATCAGGCCGACACCCACCAGGACCCCCCCTGCCGTGGCGACCCAGCGGGGTCCGATCTTGTCCTGCATCCTGCCGGCCGGAACCATCATCAAGGCGAAGACCAGGCAGGCGATGGAATAGGGCAAGGCCCTGTCGGCCTCCGTCCATCCCCATTCGACCGGTATCCTCTTGGAGATAACGCTCCAGCTGTAGAGCACGCCCAGCGCCAGGTTGATCCCAGTGCCGGCGAACACCACCGGCCAACCCCTGTTCTTCGTCCCGTCGCCCATCTCAACTCGGCTCCCTTTCTCGCTGCCGTCCGATCCCGAGTCACCTTGGAGGTCCGATCGTAATGATCACAGGGGGACGGTGTTTCCCGGAGCGGCTTGGCGGAGGCGCTTCGATCTTCCAGGAGTTGGACCTGGGGGAAGCCCTCTCGGCCGAAGCAAAGCTGAGGCCGACTGAAGGAGGGGGCGAGGGTCCCAGGGAGGCCAAATCCTTCGGAAAATCGAGCGCCGGTGACTTGAAGCGAAGAGAAATGCCGCCACCCCCCGTGACCAGCTGCGTCCGGTCAACAGCCTTTCACAGCCTTCCAGCCACCAGTCTGTCCACGACAGAGGGGTCCGCCAGGGTTGTCGTGTCTCCCAGCTCACCGATAGCCCCTTCCGCTATCTTGCGGAGGATCCGTCGCATGATCTTGCCGCTCCGGGTCTTGGGCAGGGCATCGGCGAAGTGCAGCTTGTCGGGCGACGCGATGGGACCGATCTCCTTCCTGACGTGTTGGATCAGTTCCTTCCTGAGATCCTCCGATGGATCCACCCCTTGCTTCACGGTCACGAAGGCATAGATCCCCTGTCCTTTCACGTCGTGCGGGAAGCCCACCACCGCCGCCTCAGCCACCTTGGGATGGGCCACCAAGGCGCTCTCGATCTCCGCGGTGCCCAGTCGGTGGCCAGAGACGTTGAGCACATCGTCGACCCGGCCCATGAGCCAGAAGTATCCGTCCTCGTCCTTCCTTGCCCCGTCCCCGGTGAAATAGACCCCTGGGTACTGGACGAAATAAGTCTGCTTGAATCTCTCCGGGTCTCCGTAAACCCCGCGCATCAGACCTGGCCAAGGCCTCCTGATGACCAGGTAGCCCCCCTCGTTGACCTCCGTTTCGCTCCCGTCCTGCCTGATGACCGCTGGATCCACCCCGAAGAAGGGCAGGCTGGCCGAACCCGGCTTCTGCGGCATGGCCCCGGGCAGGGGGGTTATGAGTATCCCACCCGTCTCCGTCTGCCACCAGGTGTCCACGATGGGGCACCGCTCCTTTCCGATCACCCTGTAATACCAGAGCCAGGCCTCGGGGTTGATGGGCTCACCCACGGTCCCGAGGAGCCTGAGGGAGCTCAGATCCCTCCTCTCCGGCCACTTCTCACCGTCCCTCATCATGGCGCGGATGGCCGTGGGGGCGGTGTAGAGGATATTGACAGAGTACTTCTCCACCACCTCCCAAAAGCGGTCGGGCTCCGGATAGTTTGGAACCCCCTCGAACATGAGGGAAGTTGCCCCCGAGGCCAACGGCCCGTACAGGATGTAGCTGTGGCCCGTGACCCAGCCGATATCCGCCGTGCACCAGTACACATCTTCGTCCCGATAGTCGAAGATGTACTGGAAGCTCATGGCGGTGTAGAGGAGGTATCCCCCTGTGGTGTGAAGCACTCCTTTGGGTTTTCCCGTGCTGCCGCTGGTGTACAGGATGAACAGGGGGTCCTCCGCGTCCATGACCTCCGGATCGCACTTGGATGGGCTCTCTTTCATGAGCTCGTGCCACCAGTGGTCACGCCCCTCTTTCATCGGCGCATCCTTGTCCATCCTCCTGACCACGATACAGCGCTTGACATCAGGGCACTGTTCCATGGCCTGGTCAGCGGTCTTCTTGCTCTCGAGGATCCTGCCCGAGCGGTAACCGTAGTTGCACGTCACGACGGTCTCGGCCTTGGCATCGAGGATCCTGTCCCTGAGGGCATCCGCGCTGAATCCGCCGAAGACCACGCTATGGATGGCACCGATACGGGCGCAGGCCAACATGGCTATGGGAAGCTCGGGGATCATGGGGAGGTATATGGTGACCCTGTCGCCCTTTTTCACCCCGAACTTCTTCAAGACATTGGCGAACTTGCACACCTCTCGGTGGAGCTGTTGATAGGTGAAGGTCCTGGATTCCTCAAGCGGTTCCCCTTGCCATATGAGGGCCGCCTTGGTCCTCCTCCATGTCTTGAGATGGCGATCCAGACAGTTGTACGAGGCATTGAGCTTTCCGCCTCTGAAATAACTCAAGTACACGTCATCCTTGAAACTGTATTCCTCGACAGAATCCCATTTCTCGTACCAGTCCAGATATTGCTCTGCCATCTCGGCCCAGAACCCCTGAGGGTCTTCTATGGAACGCCTGTAGAGCCTCCGGTACTCCTCCATGCTCCTCAGACGGGCCTTCTCCACGAAATCCTGCGGCGAGGGGAATACCCTTCTCTCTATGTAGACTGAATCAACCCCTGCGGCTCTCTCCTGCGCCATGCCGTTTCTCCTTTCTCCAGGATGCCGGCCCGACCTAGCGGCGCACCTCCGGGGAAACGACTCCTCTGTCCCGCTCCCCCTTCATGCCCGCCGGGCACCTCGTTCCCTCATCGAGATATGTCCCGTGGCCATCGCGCTCAACAGGTGTTATCACACGAACCGCAACGATCGCAAATCACAGCATCAGAGGTCAGCAGTCGACTCCGCACGGCTTTGGCCACGGGACATACTGTTTGCCTCCTTCGCAAGGGCCGTGCCAACGCCCCCGCAGACACAAGAGCCGACTAACCGACGAGAATCAAAGCCCTTCATCCGTTGCTCACCTCCTTTCCTTCCTGGTCTGACAAACAAACCTGCCAGGATTTTTTACACACTGTCAAGGACCTTTTCTCAAGGCCTTGTTTTACCTTTGAACTTCCATGGCCGACCACTTATAATGCGACCATAGCGGTTTGGGTGCCGAGAAACAGGAGCGACGCCCCCATGGCCTGCGTCTTCATAGGATCCACCGGGGATCATGCCGGTCAGACCCTCCTCGCTTGGGCCCTCGGCAGGAGGCTGATGGAGATGGGCCTTCGGGTCTCTCTCTTCAAGCCCTTTGCCACCCACCCCCTGGAGGTGGGGGGAAAATGGACGGACCGTGACGCGGTATTCTTCAAAGAGGCGCTGCGTCTCGACGACCCGCTGGAGAGGATCTGTCCCTTCGTGCCTCCAGGCCCATACCTGACCGAGACGGGCCCCGAGGTGCTCGCAGACCGGATCGTCACCATGGCCAACGAGATCTCCTCCGGAGTGGACATCCTCTTGGTGATGGGCTTTCAGGACATCTTTTTCGACGACGTCTCCCACCCGGTTCCCGACACCTCCCTCATCAACGCCCTGGGCGCACGACTCCTCCTCGTGACGCGCTATCAGGAGGCCTCGACGTCCATTTACTCCATTCTCTCCATCTTTTCCCTTGTGCGAGACAAGGTCAAGGGGATCGTCCTCAACCGCGTCCCGCCAGAGAAACTCGAACTTGTACGG
>Ga0068707_1001642_pt1 | contig 15691 bp, 12 predicted proteins | sample YNPNPMetaG_FD_66600 | JGI IMG/M metagenome (GOLD analysis project Ga0068707, IMG submission 66600) | Anoxygenic and chlorotrophic microbial mat microbial communities from Yellowstone National Park, USA - YNP NP MetaG | ecosystem: Environmental > Aquatic > Thermal springs > Hot (42-90C) >...
AGGACCTGGACACCTTCCGCGCGCGCACGGTCGGCTTCGTCTTTCAATTGCACAACCTGCTGCCGACGTTGACCGCGCTCGAGAACGTCGAGACTCCCATGATCGGCCAGATCGGCTCGCCGCGAGCGCGCCGTCAGCGTGCGGAGGAGCTATTGGAGCTGGTGGGGCTGAAGGACCGCGGCCATCATCTGCCCGGGCAACTCAGCGGCGGCCAACGACAGCGGGTGGCGGTCGCGCGCGCGCTGGCGAACCAGCCCCCTCTGATCCTGGCCGACGAGCCGACCGGCAGCCTGGACTCGCAATCGGGCGCCGAGATCATGGCGCTGCTGCAGAGCCTCAACCGCGAGCAGGGGGTGACGATCGTTATCGTCACCCATGATCCGCGCGTGGCGCGCAGCACGCAACGCATCCTGACCATGCGCGATGGGCGCGTCGTCGATGACCATCGCGTGCAGAATCCGCTGATCGAGGACCTGCGCGATCTGGCGCGCTCGCAATTGGGGCAACTGCTGTTGAGCGGGCGCCTGGAGCCTTTGGCCGATCTCGGCCTGAGCCGCAATGGGCGGCTGCTGGAGTCCGCCCAGGCACTGCAGACGATGCTGGCGCTCGTCGCGCGCGAGGAAGAGCCGATTAACTAAACTGATCGTCGTCTGTTCGTAGCCGGTCTCCCGACCGGCTACGAACAACATTCGGAGTTTTCGCCAGCGCAGTCGAGGCAGTCTACGCTGTCGCGGGAGAACTCGGGAGGACTCGGGCGACGATCTGTTCCGCTGCTTCCTCGCACAATCGCGCCGCCTCGGGCGATAGCTCGACGCCGAAGCCGAAGCGGTAGCCGCGCACGGAGACCAGATGAGCCAGAGGCCGGCGCCCATGCAGGGTTTGCGCCAGCTCTACCAGCGTCGCTGGCATCAGGTGGTGGGTGAAGGCGGATGGCTCGTACCCCTGGGTCACCGTCTGCCAGCGGATGTCTTCAGCGAAGGCGCCAGTGTGCGCGTCGACGAAGAACACCTCATCGTAGTTGGCGATCGTCTCCGCCAGCTCTGGCGTCAGTTGCGGCACGAAAGCCAGGTCGATGGGATGGCCGAGGTCGGACAAGCCGTCATCGTTCATATCCAGCGGCGGGCGTCCCAGCCGGCGAGCGATGGCCGCGACCACATGGAAGCCGATGCCGTCGTCTTCGCGGCTGACGTTGCCGTAGCCGAGGATCAAGATCCTGCGCTGCGCCGGGGTCGTCGGCGGTGTGGACATGCCTGGTCTCCTCTTCGTATGAGGGGATCGAGTTGCCTGCGCCCCGAAGATACGTTGGCTTCCCCCGCGTGTCAAGTTGACAATCCGCCTGTCAAATCCATTTGACGGGCGCGCGAGCCGTTGGTATCATCCCCAGTCAGGGAGGGAACCGCATGTCAGCACCTGCGATCGTCGTCGTCGGTTCATCGAATACGGATATGGTCGTGCAGGCGCCGCGCCTGCCCCGGCCTGGCGAGACCGTGTTGGGGGGCGATCTGGTGATCGCGGCGGGAGGCAAGGGCGCCAACCAGGCGGTAGCCGCTGCGCGCGTGGGAGGACGCGTGACCTTTGTAGCGCGCGTGGGGCGCGATATGTTCGGCGAGGCCGCGCTCGCCAATTTCCGGCGCGAGGGATTGGACACGCGCTTCGTCGTGCAGGATGAGCAGGCCCCTTCCGGCGTCGCGCTGATCGTCGTCGGCCCCGGCGGACAGAACCTCATCGCTGTAGCGCCTGGCGCCAACCATCGCCTCACCGTGGCCGATGTGGCAGCCGCCGCGCCAGCCTTTCAGCAGGCGCGCGTGCTCCTGTTGCAGCTCGAGATCCCCCTGGAGACAGTGGTGGCTGCCGCGCAGGCTGGCCGCGCCGCAGGAGCGACGGTCATCCTCAACCCGGCGCCAGCGCCGACGCAGCCGCTGCCCGATGCGCTCTACGCGGCGGTGGACATCATCACCCCCAACGAAAGCGAGGCGGCGCATTTGACGGGATGCCAGGAGCCGGCCGAGGCGGCGCGCGCGCTGCTGGCGCGCGGGGTGGGTGCTGTCATCGTCACGTTGGGCGAGGCGGGGGCGTTTGTGGCGACGCGCACAGGGGAGACCTGGCACGCGCCAGGATTTCGCGTGACGGCGGTCGACGCAACGGCCGCCGGCGATGCCTTCAACGGCGGCCTGGCCGTGGCCCTGGCGCGCGGGGAGCCGTTGGCCGCGGCGGTGCGCTTCGCTCACGCTGTGGCGGCCCTCTCCGTGACCAGGCTGGGCGCGCAGCCTTCGCTGCCGACGCTGGCAGAAGTGGAGACCTTCCTGGCCGGAGCGCACGCCCATGGCTAACCTGCGATTTGCCCTCTGCGGCGCTGGCTTCTGGTCCCGCTACCAGCTCGCGGGCTGGCGCGAGGTGGGAGGCGTCGACTGCGTGGCCATCTACAATCGCACGCGCGCGCGCGCCGAGGCTGTCGCCCGCGAGTTCGGCATCCCGGCCGTCTACGACGACCCCGAAGCATTGTTGCGCAACGAGTCGCTCGACTTCATCGACATCGTCACCGAAGTCCCTGGACACGCGCCGCTCGTCCTGCTCGCCGCCCAGCACAAGACGCCGGTGATCTGCCAGAAGCCGATGGCCCCCGATCTCGCCACCGCCGAACGCATGGTCGCTGCCTGTCGTGCGGCGGGCGTCCCCTTCTTCGTTCACGAAAATTGGCGCTGGCAGACCCCCATCCGTCAGGTCAAGCGCGTGCTCGAGGCGGGAGAGATCGGCGTGCCCTTCCGCGCCCGCATCGACATGATCTCCGGCTTCCCGGTATTCGCCAACCAGCCGTTTCTGCGCACGCTCCCTCGCTTTATCCTCACCGACCTGGGCAGCCACCTCCTCGATGTGGCCCGCTTCCTCTTCGGCGAGGCCAGTCGCGTCACCTGCCAGACGCGGCAGATCCACCGCGACATCGCTGGCGAAGATGTCGCCACCGTCCTGCTGGCGATGGGAGCGCAGACGATCGTCGCCGTCAACATGGCGTACGCGGGCAATTTCCTGGAGCATGACCGGTTCCCCGAGACGTTCATTTTCGTTGAAGGAGAGCGCGGCTCACTCGAATTGGGGCCGGATTACTGGGTGCGTGTCACGACCGCCGATGGCACGCACGCCCGCCGCTATCCGCCGCCACGCTACGCATGGGCCGATCCAGCCTACGATGTGGTTCACGCCAGCATCGTCCCCTGTCAGACGAACCTGTTGCAGGCTCTGCGTGGGATCGGGCCAGCCGAGACCACGGGCGAGGATAACCTGCGCACCGTGCGTCTGGTCTTTGCTGCCTACGATTCTGCCGAGAGCGGGCAGACCGTGCATCTGTGATCCGGATCTACGATCGCGAAGGAATGACCTGATGGCTACCAATCCTTTTGCCGGAAGCCTGGTGCTCGTTGCGGACGACGAGCCGCGCATGATCCGTTTCATCCAGACCAATCTGGAGCTGGATGGCTTTCGCGTGACCACTGCCTCCAATGGGTTAGAGGCGGTGGAGAAAGTGCGCACGGAGCTGCCTGACCTCGTCATCCTGGATGTGATGATGCCGGAGATGGATGGCTTCCAGGCGCTACAGGCCATCCGACAAATCTCGGAAGTCCCCGTCATCATGTTGACCGTCAAGGGCGAGGAGCGCGACAAGCACCTGGCCTTTTCGAGCGGCGCCGACGACTACCTCACCAAGCCGTTCAGCCCAGTCGAGTTGAGCGATCGCTGCAAGGCGGTGCTGCGGCGGGCAAGCGACCAATCGACCCGCCGCGACGAGATCGTGTATGTCGACGACCGCCTCCAGATCGACTTCGCGCGCCGCGAGGTGATCGTCGAGGGCCAGCGCATCAGCCTGCGTCCCACCGAATGGCGGCTCCTTTACCACCTCGTCCAAAACGCTGGCTGGATCGTCCCTTCCGAGGTCATCTTGCAGAAAGTGTGGGGCTACGAGTATAAAGACGACATCCAGTTGCTGCGCCTTTACATCGCTTATCTGCGGCAGAAGATCGAGGTCGACACCAACGCGCCGCGTTACATCTTGACGGAGCGCGGCGTTGGCTACCGGTTCGTCGACTTCCGCAATCGGCTGCCAGAGACCAAAGCTTCCGATTCGACCAAAGCTCCAGATTCAGCTTAGCTGCTCAGGCAGGGTGGACTCTCTATGTGGTGAACTGTCTGTGCAACTTCTGTCAAAGAGAGGGTTGATTACGTGAGTTGCTGGATGAAGCATGCGAGAATGTGGCTATGAAATGGGAAGAGATCAGTCAGGCGCAACGAATCCTGAGCCGCGAACAGGGGACGATCTATAAAGATTGGGGCGGGAAGCTGCGCGTCGCGCTGGCGTACCCGAACACCTATTATGTCGGCATGTCCAGTCTGGCCCTGCAGACGATCTACCGCGCCTTCAACGCGCGGCCGGATGTCGTCTGCGAGCGCGCCTTTTGGGAGAAGGGCGGCCTGGCTGCCGGACGCAGCCTGCTGGCGCTCGAATCCCAGCGGCCCGTGGCCGACTTCGACGTGCTGGCGTTCACCGTCTCCTACGAGATGGATTACTTCCACATCGTCGAGATGCTGCGTCAGACGGGGATGCCCCCGCTGGCGCGCGAGCGCGATGAGTCGTGGCCGCTGGTGTTGGGCGGCGGGCCAGCCCTCTCGATGAACCCGGAGCCACTGGCGCCCTTCTTCGACGCGATCGTCATCGGCGAGGGAGAGGAGGTCATTGGCGCCCTGGCCGATCTGTTGCTGGAGATGCGTGACGCCGCCCGCGCCGACCTGCTCGCGCAACTGGCAGCGCTCCCTGGCGTCTATGTGCCGCAGCTTCATCCCAATGACCCGAGCCAGCCCGACTGGCGTCCCATCGAACGGCTGTGGGTAACCGATCTGACGCGCCATCCCACCGTTTCTTCTTTGTATACTCCTGACACCGAGTTCAGCGACCTGCACTTGATGGAGATCGCGCGCGGGTGTGGGCGCGGCTGCCGTTTCTGCCTGGCTGGCTACGTCTACCGCCCGCCGCGCGAGGTGCCAGCGGATGTCCTCCTCGAATGGGCGCGCGCGGGCCTCCAGCACCGCAGCAAGCTCGGCCTGGTCTCCGCGGCAGTGTCCGATCATACGGAGATCGATCGCCTGGCCGAGGGACTGCGCCGGATGGGCGCCCGCATCAGCGTCTCCTCCATGCGCACGGACCCGATCAGCGTCCCTCTGGTCGAGCTGCTGGCCGCCAGCGGCACGCAGACTTTGACGATCGCGCCGGAGGCCGGCTCGCAGCGCCTGCGCGAGGTGATCAGCAAGACCCAACGCGAGGATGACCTGCTGGCGGCGGTCGATCTGGCCGAGCGGCTCAAGTTCCCGCAACTCAAGCTGTATTTCATGGTCGGCCATCCCACGGAGACGCAGGCCGACATCGAGGCGCTGGTCGATTTCGCTCTGGAAGCGCGCCGGCGGTTCCGCCGACGCCTGGCGCTCAACACGACCCCCTACGTGCCCAAAGCGCATACGCCATTCCAATGGGAGGCGATGACGCCAGCGGCCGTGATCAAAGAGCGCCAGGAACTGGTGAAGCGTCGCCTGGCCCGTTACGACATCGCCGTGCGCGCCGATTCGACGGAATGGGCCGAGGTGCAGGGGGTGCTGGCGCGCGGGGATCGGCGCCTGGCCGAGGTGCTGCTGCGCATCGAGCGCCCTACCGTCGCCGCCTTTCATGCGGCGCTGGCCGCCTGTGGCCTCTCCGCTCAAGATTATCTGGGGGAATGGGAGGAGGCGCGTCCATTGCCGTGGCAGATCGTCGATTCGGCGGTCAGCCTCAACTATTTGCGCAGGGAGCGACGTCTGGCCCAACGCGCGCAGGCTGGCCGTCCCTGTCCCCCCGATTCCGCCGGCTGCCTGAGCTGCGGCGCCTGCGACGAGGAGTGGGCATTTCGCTTTACGGGAGGCGTGCCGATGCGCAAGCCTCATCTTTTCACAGCGGACGGCCGGCGCGTCGGCCAACCGATCGAGCTGGTCGCCTAAAGCAACACCAAAGTGAGATCTACATGCCTGGCGAGCCACGATACTCCCCATGCATGTACTTCTTACCTGGGCTTTAGTTTAGTGCTCCGTTAAGCTGGATTGCGCGCCAAGAGAAGCTGAGCCTGCGCCGGCTGAGCTTGTCGAGTTCACAGGTTCGTTGCCGGTCTCCTGACCGGCAACTGCAACCAGCGCAGGCGCAGGCGACGATCGCTGGTGGCGCGGCTGGTCAGGAGACCAGCCGCGAACAAAGCCAGCGCTGGCTGAGCTTGTCGAGTTCACAGGTTCGTTGCCGGTCTCCTGACCGGCAACCGCAACTTGCCCAGGCTCCAGCGGCGATCCGTCTGGGCGCTCCTGCGCAGGAGCGTAGGAGCGCGAACTCGAGCTGGTTGTCCAGGCGCGCAGTTGGCGCCGCATACGACAGAGAGCGGAGATGCTCCAACGCAGATCGGGAGAGATCGTCCTATACCAGTTTGCTGCTCTGGCTTCCCATGCGCGGTTGCGCCACGCCATCAGCGCGCGCCATGGCGGCGTCAGCCCGGCTCCTTTCGCCTCGCTGAATCTGACCGCCGCGCGCGGCGACGATCGCGCGCATGTGGCGGAGAATGTGCGACGGCTATGCCTGGCGGCCGCCGATGGGCGCGCGGACGTCGTCAGCGCGCAGCAGGTGCACGGCGCTCAGATCGCGCGCGTGGGGCGGGCGCAGCGCGGCCAGGTCATCCCTGACTGCGATGGCCTGGTGACGGACGAGCCGGAGGTGGTGTTGCTGTTGCGCTTCGCCGATTGCGTGCCGCTGATCGTCTACGATCCTGTACGCCATGCGGTGGGGGTGGCGCATGCTGGCTGGCGCGGCACGGTGGCCGGCATCGCGCGGGCGCTGGTGCGGGCGATGGCGGATGCTTTCGGCAGCCGCGCGAGCGACCTGATCGCAGGCGTCGGCCCTGCGATTGGCCCCTGCTGCTACCAGGTGGGGCCAGAGGTCGTCGCACAGGCGCGCGCAGCGTTCGGCGCCACGGACGGCCTGTTTCCTCAGCAAGCGGATGGCTCGTATCATTTCGATCTGTGGCGGGCCAATCAGCAGCAATTGGCGGCGGCTGGTGTAGGGACGATCGAAGTGGCAGGGATCTGCACCGCCTGTCGGGTGGACGAGTTTTATTCGCACCGCGCCGAACGCGGGCGGACGGGCCATCACGGCGCGCTGGCTTGCTTGCTGTAAGGGCGATGCTGCGAGTGGGATCCCTGCGCATTTGCCGCAGCCCAGGAGAGGCGTGAAGGATGCCAGAACCCATGATTCCCCCATGGAAGGACGAAGCAACCTTACGGGCCAATCTGGCGCGCGTCCAGGAGCGGATCGCCGCCGCGGCGGCCCGGGCGGGGCGCTCCCCCGAACAGATCACGCTGGTCGCCGTGAGCAAGACGCAGCCGGCGGAGGCGGTGATCGCTGGCCTGCAGTTGGGGATCTGCCACTTCGGCGAGAATCGCGTCGAGGAGGCTGCACCCAAAATGATGGCCGTTGACGCCCTGCTCGGAGACCGTGACCGACGCCCTTGCTGGCACATGATCGGCCATGTCCAATCGCGCAAGGCCGAGGAAGTGGCCGCCGGGGGGTATCTGCTTGTGCATTCGGTGGACAGCGTCAAGCTCGCGCGTCGCCTGAGCCGCTACAGCCTGAGCCTGGGGCGCGTCCAGGACATCTTGATCGAGGTCAACGTCAGCGGCGAGCCGAACAAGTACGGCTTCGCGCCCGACGAGCTGGAGGCGGCCGTCGCCGAGATCGCTGCGCAGACAGGGGTGCGCGTGCGCGGTCTGATGACGATGGCGCCCATCGTGGAGGATCCGGAGGAGGCCCGCCCCGTGTTCGCGGGGCTGCGCCAATTGCGCGACATGCTGGCGATCCAGTTCCCCGATCTCGACTGGGGGCATCTCAGCATGGGCATGACCGACGATTTCGAGGTGGCCATTGAGGAAGGGGCCACGCTCGTGCGCATCGGGCGAGCGCTCTTCGGCCCTCGCCCGACGGAATGAGGGGGCTGGCGTGTTAGACGATACGCGATTGACATTTATCGGCGGCGGCAACATGGGGGAGGCGATGGTCAAGGGGCTGCTCGACCAGCGTCTGATCGACCCGGCCGCCATCACGATTACGGACACCAATCCGGAGCGCCTGCGCCTGCTGGCTGAACGCTACGGCGTTCGTGCCCTGGGCAACAACCTGGAGGCGGTCGCCGACGCGGATGTGGTGGTGCTCGCCATCAAGCCGCAAGTGCTCAAGAAGGTGGCGGCCGAGCTGCAGGGGCACATCCCGCCGCACGCGCTCATCCTCTCGATCATCGCCGGCGCGCGCATCGCAGCCCTGCAGAAGGGATTCGATCACCTGCCGGTCGCCCGCGCCATGCCCAATACGCCGGCCCAGGTGGGGCAGGGGATCACGGTATGGACGACGACGAGCGAGGTGAGCGATCGCCAGCGCGCGCAGGCGGAGACGATCCTCAGCGCGCTGGGAGCGCAGATCTGGATGGACGACGAGGGCTACCTCGACATGGCGACCGCGCTCTCCGGCACGGGGCCGGCGTATGTGTTCCTGTTTATGGAAGCGCTCATCGACGCGGGCGTCCACCTGGGGTTCTCGCGCGAGATCGCGACCAAACTGGTGTTGCAAACTGTGGAAGGCTCGGTGGCGCTGGCGCGCGCGACGGGCCGCCATCCGACGGAGTTGCGCAACGCCGTCACCTCACCCGGAGGAACTACCGCCGAGGCGTTGTATCAATTGGAGAAGGGGGGCATCCGCACCGTGTTGTCCAAGGCGATCTGGGCCGCCTATCAGAAGTCGCGCTACCTGGGAGGGTTGAGCGAACAATGAGCAATTTCCTGGTCCTATTCATCAATTTGCTGTTTCAGATCCTGAGCTGGGCCATCATCATTCGCGTCCTGCTCTCCTGGTTCCCCAACCTCAACCAGGACAATCCACTGATCCAGCTCTTGCGCTCGGTCACCGACCCGATCCTGGAGCCAGCGCGGCGCGTTGTCCCCCGCATCGGGATGATCGACATCTCGCCGATCGTCGTCCTCGTCGTGATCGATGTGGCGCGCATCGTCCTCGTCCGTCTGCTGCAATCGTTCTAACGGTGGGCGGCCGTCGCGCTTCATTCCGGGCTGAACAAGATACGCCCGCAACTGTTGCAATACACCAGCCCGGTCTCCTGGCGGACGGCCTGCAGGAGGCTGGTCGGGAGGGAGACGCCGCACACCTGGCAGGCGCCGCGGCGGACCTCGGAGACGGCGTAGCCACCGCGGCGCTGGCGCAACTGCTGATAGGCAGCCAGTTGCGCTGCATCCAGGCGCCCGACGATGATCTGGCGTTCTTTCTGCAGCCGTAGCTGATCGGCTTCGATCTGCGCCTGTTCGGCCTGTAGCTGCGCCTGTTCCTTGCGCCAGTGCGCTTCGACCTGCTGATAGGCCGCCGCCGCCTGGTCGTAGCGAGCGGTGTGTTCTTCGCAGGCCACCATCGCCTCCAGGAGCTGATCCTCCAGCTCGCGGCGATGGTGCTGCATGGATTCCACGTTGTCCTGCATCCCTTTCAGCTCTTTCGGGTTGCGCACGCGCCCGCTCATGAGATCGCGCTCGGCGCTGGCGATGCGTTCGGTCAGCGAGCGCACTTCCAGGTCAAGCTCGAGCTGTCGGGCCTGCCACCTCTTCAGCTCGGCTTCCGCTGCAGCCAGGTCCTGGCGGGCTGCGCGCAACGCCTCCGATTCGCCAAGGGCTTCCCGGATGGTCTGCAGGCGTTTGGCCTTCGCTTCCAGAGTCAGGTCAATGGTCTGTAACGTGTGAAGGGTGCGCACAAGCGTCATGCGATCTCCTGTTGGGACATGAGAAGCCCGTGGCGCGCCACGGGCTTCTGTGTGAAGAGTCTGTCTTGAATTGAGGGCGAGTCATCAGCGCTACGGAAGAGCTGCCGTCCACGAATTCTGACCACGAATCCACGAATGACCATGACGATCCATGGGAGCCCACCAATGCGGGCGCTTGATTCGCGTATTCATGTCGCGATTCGTGGACGGCCATCCCACCCCTTTCTGTTTTCGCCCCCAAACTGAAGCGACCCCTACGTGAATGCGAGTCGCCGATGCGAATCCAGCCGCTTATCTGTGCACGACCGGCAGGTAGATCAGCAACAGATCATTGACTGTGATCGGCACAGAGAACAGCCGCGGCGCCTCCGGGAAGCCCACGTAGAGGATGCCGTCGTTGCAACGGCCTGTCAGCCTATTGCAGGCGTCCGGGTTGACGTTGTACAGCTCGAAGGTGGCGTCCTTGCCCGGCCCGATCGCCAGGTCGGCGTTGCGATAGCCCAAGGTGTTGTCGAGGGTCTCCATCTCCCAGTACCAACTGAAGTCCGAAGGGCTGGGGCTGACCGACCACCCCTGGATGGCAACCATGTAATCGCCGGGGGATGGGAAGTCGATCTTGACCTCATCGTCGGTGCCGGCGCCGTTGGTCGAGGAAGCGATCACATCGGCGCAGGAGAAGCCATCGCCGCCCTCGTCGTACAGCAGGTAGAGGTCGAGGTCGTTGGCGCCGACGTTGACGTGCGCCAGGAAGCTGGCGACGTTCGGGCCGAGCGTCGTCGTGTAGGTGTAAACGCCGCCCATCTCAACGTCGCATGGATCATCCGGCGTCGGATCTTGCTCGATGGTCGACGCGGGGGAGTCGCCGGTCGCGCTCAGGCCATAGACCTCGATGGTCAACCCTTCGGTGTGCGTGATGTTGGCCGAGAAGCGGATGGTGTCGGTGAAGTACCACGAGTACGTCAGCTCGCTCGGCCCGATCAGGCTGCTGACCGTCTTGGTGAAGGGGACCTCGAACTGATCTCCTTCATAGCGCACGGAGTGTTGGACGATCTCGTGCAGGCCCTCGCGGAGCGGGGCGACGACATACTCGACGTTGCCGCCGGTCGCCGTCTGGAAGGCCCAGCGGCCGCCGCTCAGAAGGGCGTTCGCGCTCTTGCCGACCACATCGAGGCGATAGGGGCCGTAGGTGGCCGGATCGATCGCCGAGAAGTCGCCGAAGTTGAAGCCGAAGGGCGGCTGCACGCGCGTGTAGGGGCCAACGGTGGGACCGAACACCAGGGTATCGATGTCGGTCTCCGGCGCGGCGTCCCCCCACTCGTCGCGCACGATCACGCGACTGCCGGCTGCCGGCTCCGTCGTCTGGTCGGCGAAGTAGAAGCGCCAGTCGCCCGACTCAGGTCGCCACGTCCAGTCCATGGGGCCGGTGACGTAGCTGTTGTCGTAGCGCGTCTCGGCCATGGGCTGCCCGCCCAGCGTGAGCGGCGCCGCCGTCAGATCGCCCGCGAAGGCGACGTTGATGACGACGGGGATGATCGTGGTGTAGGCGGCATGGGGGCCATGCTCGGGGATGCCGACCTCGATCGCGCCCTCGTAGAGGCCGTAGGGAGTGTCGGCGGGCACGGCGACGTTGGCAGTGAAGGTGGCCTGCGCGTTGGCGTTCACCGCCACCGTGGACGCGTCGAAGGTGATCCAGGGCCACGCCGACTTCTGGAAGTAGGTGACGCGGATCTTCAGGTGGCTCACCGGCACGGCGACCGTGCGGTTGCGGTGCTGCAGGCCCAGGAAGATGCCATCCTTCCGGCGGTCGGGGTTGAGCGGGTCCTTGACCGAGACCTGACGGTAGGTGTGGGCGCCGTAGCCGTAGGAGAAGCGCACGTACTCCCACTGATCGATCTCGCCCGCGTTGACGGCGCCGTTGGCATTGGCGTCATTCCAGAGGGCACCGTTGCCGTTGACGTCCTTCCAGCTATACCAGAGGATGCGCCAGTTGTTGTTGTTGCCGTTGAGGTTGTCTCCCTGAGGCTCGAACTCGTCGAAGGGGAGGATCACCTCGGCCACCATGAGGTCGGTCTCAGCGGGGATGCCGCCCGGCGCGTACTGCGCGACGTCGAAGAGATAGTCGGGGCGGTTGAAGTCGTAGTCGCTCTCGTTGGCCAGATTGGCGTCGACGGTGAACTCGTCCGAGGAGATCCGGGTCAGGTAGGTGGCCGCCAACGTGGCCGTGATCGGGACGGTGCTGTAGTTGTTGGCGGTGAACTCCTGGCTATCGGTGCCGCCGGGGGCGATGATCTGGGCGAAGGCCGGATATTCGACGCCGCGATAGTCGCCAGGGTACCAGGCGCTAGGGGTGATGTGCAGGCCGTAGAGGCCGCCGGCGATGTCGGTCGACTTGTCGGCGCTGATGGCGCCGGCGCCCTGGACGAGCACGTCGTTCATCTGGTCCTTAGCGCCGTTCATGAGCAGCTCGCGCGCCTCCTGCCAGGTGGGCCAGGCGCCGGTGCGCTGCTTCCAGGCGTCGTAGATCAGGGCCAGGTTGCCAGCGGCCACGGGGCAGGAGCGGCTGGTGCCGCCCCAGGTGTCCCAGGCGGTCCACCCATCGCCGACGGCGTTGATGGGAAGATCACCAGCGGCGAAGGCGCCGTCCGCCGTGATGCTGGGCGCCAGATGGCCGACGGCGGAAGGGCCACGGTTGGACCAGGGGATGACGTCGCCCCACACGATCTGGTCGGTGCCGGTGATCGAGTCCCAGCCGGTGGAGCCCATCTGCGTGGAAGCGCCGACGGCGATCGCGGTGCTGCCGCTGGGCGGCGCGTTGGTGCCGTAGCCGGGCGCGCCGTTGCCGGTGGAGAAGAGGTGCGTGATGTGTTGGCCGGCGATGTTGGGTTGGCCGCGATAGCTCGGGCGCGTGTTGAGGCGCGTCACCAGGCGCGAGCGGTTGTCCCACTCATCGTTATCGACGTCCGATTCGCCGTAGGAGTTGGAGGTGATCTGAGCGCCGTCGTCAGTGTCGCCGTAGCCGTCGACGCCGAAGGTCGCGAAGTACCACGCCTCCTCGGTCGAGGCTTCGAAGTTGAAGTAGATATCGCCGATGGCGATCAGCTTGGCGTCCTTGCCGCCGCCCTGCACCATACCGCCCACGCCAGCCGGCTTCCAGGCCGGGGCGTCGCCGTCTGCGACCCCCTGGCCGACGATGTTGCTGGCGGTGAAGGTGCCATGAGCCTCCGCTGGGCCGTAAGGATCGTCGAACATGAAGGCGACGAGGTCGCCGGTGGCTGGCGGATCGAAGTAGGCGCCAGGGTCGAACCACCAGTCCATCATCTGCGGCCAGTGCGCGCCGTCGGCGATGAAGTAGACCATGCCGCCGGAGAGGTCGGCCAGCCCGTCACCGTTGGCATCCCAGCAGACAGTGGGGTCGGTCACATTGGCCAAGTCATCGTCGCGGAAGTCGTGGTTGGCGTTGAGGTCGACGTAGACCGTCTCGTAGACGCCGTCGCCGGTCTCATCGACGACGAGGACCGCGATGCGCTCGCCCCACCACGGCTCAAGGGAGGTGTCGGGATGGTAGCCGATGTGGTAGACGGGGTTGGCGGCGTTGGCAGTGCCGGTAGTGGTGTAGACCTTAGAGTCGAAGACGATCGTGTCGCCCTCGCCCGTGGCGCGCGTGTCGGCAAATTTGCTGAGGCCATAGGCGAAGGTGTTGAGGTCGGTCAGCTCTTCGTTGTACCAGAGGTCGAAGAAGAGGAGGTAGTTGGAGATGGGGCTGAGGGCGATGGGCCAGCCGTCGAAATAGCTATAATAGTTGGGCACCTCGCCGCTCAGGTTGGTGTAAGTGATGTTGCGAGAAGCGGTCACGTCATAGGTCGCCCAGGTGCCCTGCAGGTCGGGGTGGCAGAAATCGACGCCGGAGTCGATGTCGGCGACGCGCACCCCCGCGCCGGTGTATCCCTTGGCCCAGGCCAGCTTCGACTCATGGCCGGGGCCGACGTCCCACCAGCCCTGTGGGGCCTGTGTGGAGGCGATGGCGGCTGGTGGATTGTCGCGCAGGGCCTGCAGGCGCGCGCGAGCGGCGTCGGTGACCTGCGGCCGCGGCTGGTCGGGGTCGCGGAAGCGGGGAGCGGGGCCGACCTTCTGGATGTAGCTGGCCTCGACGACGAAGGGGAGGCTGGCCAGCTTCGTCAGGTCGCGGGCGCGGGCGCGGCCATACCAGACGGGCAAGCCGCTTGCCTCGTCGGGCTGGGCGCGCGGCACGGCCTGAACGAGGCCGCGCCAGTCCACGTTTTGCTCGCTGACAACGATGCGCAGGTCGACGATCTCATCGCCGCCAGCTTTCGCTTTCTGGCTGAGGTCGGCATCGAACTTGGCCAGGTAGGCGTCGCTGGCGGAGGCGACCTGGGGACCGTCGGATGCAGCCGCGACCGGAGACGCGAACGTCCCCAGCAGGCTGCCCAACAGCGCGAGGATAGTGAACAGGTTCAACCAGCGGGATCTCATTCCTTCTTCCTCCTGGGAGAATCACTGCCTCAGTATGAGATGAAGGACGAACAGCACGGGGGGATGATAGAACGTATGAGGGGAACCTCCTTTCTTGCGCCTGCTCGCCAGAGAGCAGAGCCGGGTTGGCCAGGCGGCCAACAATCGAAAGAAGCGTCTTCAGGAGGATAACGACTGCGAGGATTATAGTGACTCTGGCGCGCGCTGTCAATCTGCTGCGAGCGTTTGCTGGGGCGACAAGGCGGCGCGATAATCTCGGCTGGACGGGAGCCTGAGACAAGCGAGCGGGCTGGGACGCGGCGGCTTCCTTACGTTGTTGGCCATACCTGTAGGCCCTGTTTGTCGGCTTGCCAGCGTGTTTGCGCACGTCCAGGAGGGAATCATGTCGGCGCTGAAATTCGGTTTGGTCCTGCCCTACGGCGCTGCGCGCGTTGCCGCGCAGTTATGCCAGATAGCCGAGGAGGCTGGCTGGGATGGCTGTTTTCTGGGAGACGCCATCTGGTGTGAAGATCCCATGATCGCCCTGGCAGCAGCGGCGATGACGACTCAGCGTATCCGTCTTGGCACCATGATCATTCCCATGCCTTTGCGCCGTCCCTGGAAAGTGGCCAGCGAGTCGGTTGCTCTGGATCGCCTGTCCGATGGGCGGCTCATCCTGGGGTTAGGCACGGGCGCGACATGGATGGGATGGCAGGGCTTCCCTGACGAAGTGACCGACGCCAGGTCGCGCGCCGAGATGTTGGATGAAAGTATCGATATTCTGACCTTGCTCTATCAGCGCAAACAGTTCGACTATGATGGTAAGCACTACCGCGTCAAACTGACGTTGGTGGAGGAGCGGCACTATCCGCCCAAGCCTGTGCAGCAGCCGCGCATCCCGCTTTGGGTAGTAGGCATCTGGCCGCGAGAAAAGTCCATGCGGCGAGTGTTGAAATGTGACGGCCTGTTGGCAGAGAAGAGGGGCCCGGCGGGGGAAGAGGAAGCGGTCACGCCGGCGGACATCCGTGCCATGAAAGCCTACGTGGAGGCCAATCGCACCCTGACCACCCCTTTTGATATCGTGGTGAGCGGCAAGACGGCCGATCTGGATCGCTCCCAGCTCCAGGACATGCTCATGGCATGGGAGGAGGCTGGCGTCACCTGGTGGATCGAGGGGCTGTGGGATGAGCCGGAAGAGCGGGTGATCGAGCGTATCCGCAAAGGCCCGCCCCGCTGCGATTAGATCGGCCTTCCCGCGTTTACCCAGGCTGTCGTTGTCAGCGGCGCGAAGAATGACGACCGAGGAGGAATTCGACGATGTCACTGCTCATTTACACGCATGGCCGCCGTGACCAGCCCAAGGT
>Ga0068707_1001644_pt1 | contig 15687 bp, 13 predicted proteins | sample YNPNPMetaG_FD_66600 | JGI IMG/M metagenome (GOLD analysis project Ga0068707, IMG submission 66600) | Anoxygenic and chlorotrophic microbial mat microbial communities from Yellowstone National Park, USA - YNP NP MetaG | ecosystem: Environmental > Aquatic > Thermal springs > Hot (42-90C) >...
TGCTCATCGGTCTTTTGGCCCTGTTTATTTACACGATCTGGGAATGGTTAAACTGGAAAAACGACTACTTTGTACTCACCACCCAGCGGGTCGTGCATTACGAAGAAGAGTGGCCCATTTTTCGCCATCTGGAAGAAGCGCCCCTGGAAAACATTCAAGACGTGCACCTGATCCGCTCCGGCGTCACGCCCACCCTTTTTGACTATGGGGACCTGATCCTGCAAACCGCGGGGGAAACGGTCAAGATTGACCTGAACGGCATCCCCAATCCGAATGCCATGCGGGAGAAAATCTTCCAACAGATTGAGCGCAACCGTGCGCAGGCCGTTTTGCAGAGCCGGACCAAGATCACGGAAACGCTGCAAAAGCGCATCAATCTGGAAGCAGCGCCGCCCACCCCAGAAGCGTCCACAGTCCAGGCGACGCCGGTTCCCAGACATATGCTCCTGGCCGCCATCCGCGATTATTTCTTTCCTCCCTCGTGGAGTGTTTCGCCGGATGGGCAAAGCATCGTCTGGCGCCGTTACTGGCTGGCGGGGCTATTCAGGTATAGCCTGTTGATCCTGGCCACCGCTGTGTCCCTGTATGAGGGCACACGCGCCCTGCTGAGCGGCAAGGCGAACGAGTGGGAAACTGCGATCTGGCTGATCCTGATGAGCGGCCTATCTCTGTTTTTCCTGTGGAAGCTGGAAGACTGGCGCAACGACTATTTTGAGATTACGCCCGCGCGCTTCATTCAGATCGAGCGCAAGCCATTCCTGCTCCAAGAGAGCCGCCGGGAGACCACCCTCGATCGCATTCAGAATATCAGCTTTGTTGTCCCCAATCCCATCGCCCGCATTTTCCAGTATGGCACCGTGACCTTAGAAACAGCCGGCACTGAAGGCAAGTTCACCCTGGATTACGTGCGCCATCCCGATAAAGTGCAGGCGGAAATCTCAAAACGGCAAAAGGACCTGCGCAAACGCCAGGCTTTCGCTCAGGCGCAGCAACGTCAGGATGAGTTGCTGAGCTGGTTTGCGGCCTACGACGCTCTGCGCAGACAACAGGAAAGTGCGGCTTTCGATGCTGCCCTACGCAGCACCTTTCCGGACAGCGGCGAAACACCCGGAAGCGAAAATCCATAATCAATAATCAACTGAGGAGCAGTTGTAAAATGGCTATAAGAGAAGTTATTACTGTTGGACATCCCACCTTACGGCAGGTGGCAGCGCCCGTCAAAAAACTCACGCCGGAATTGCGCACCTTGATTGCCGACATGGTCGAAACCATGCACGCCTATCACGGCGTTGGCCTGGCCGCCGTGCAGGTCAACGAGCCGGTACGGGTCATCGTGGTCGAAGTGCCGGCCAACGAAGAGATTCCCGGCAGCGGGCGCCTGTACGTGATGATCAACCCGGTCATTGTGCGCCGTTCGCGCGACACCGAGACGGACATGGAGGGGTGTCTCTCTGTGCCCGGCTACATCGGCGAAGTGGAGCGCGCGCGCCGTATCCTCGTCCGCGGCTTCAACGAACAGGGCGAGCGTTACGAACTGGATGTCGAAGGCTACGTCGCCCGCGTCTTCCAACACGAAATTGACCACCTTGACGGCATCCTGTACACTGACCGGCTCACCGCTCTCGACCGACTCTACCCAGTTGAGCAGGGCGATGAAGAGGCGAAAGAGCTGGAAAAAGCCCAAAAAGCGGTTTAGCCCTGGCCCCAGGCCAGAGTCAGACCTATCTTCAAATTCAAGGAGAGTGTAGTCAATGGCACAACTTACTCAAGCACAGGTCCTGGAAGCCTTACGTCAGGTTATAGATCCGGAATTACGGCGCAATATCGTGGAGCTAGACATGGTGCGTGAAATTCGCATCGAGGGGAACCAGATTCACGTCACCATCGCGCTGACCGTCCCCAACTGCCCCTTACAGGATCAAATCAGCAATCAGGTAGGGGAAGTGCTGGACGCGCTGGCGGACAACCTTGATATCGAGGTCGAACTGACCGCCATGACCGAGGAGGAGAAAAAGCGCCTGACGCAGAAATTGCGCGGGCAGCAAGCCCAGCAGGCGGATACGGCCAGCTCCCCGGCGGCCAACCTGAACCGGGTGCGCAGCGTGATCGCCGTCATGAGCGGCAAAGGCGGGGTTGGCAAATCCACCGTCACCGCCCTGCTCGCCATCGCCCTGCAGCGCGCCGGGTTACGGGTCGGCATCCTGGACGCCGATATTACCGGAGCGAGCATCCCCAAACTCTTTGGCGTACACGAGCACCCGTTCATGAGTCCGCTCGGCATCTTGCCCCCAACGACCAGGACGGGCATCAAGCTGATGTCCATTAACCTGCTGCTGGAAAACGAAACCGATGCGGTTATCTGGCGCGGCCCCCTGATCACCGGAGCGATCCAACAATTCTGGACCGACGTCTTTTGGGGCGATCTCGATGTATTGCTGATAGACATGCCCCCCGGCACCGCCGACGCGGCCCTGACCGTCATGCAACAGCTGCCCTTAAACGGCGTGTTGCTGATCACCTCCCCACAATCTCTGGCGGATATGGTGGTGCGCAAAGCCGCAGCCATGGCGCAACGGTTGAACACGCCCATGCTGGGCATTGTCGAAAACATGAGCTACGTCCAGTGTCCGCACTGCGATGCGCGGATCGAGCTCTTCGGCAACCATGGCAGCTCGCAGGCTCTGGCCGTGGCCCTGGACACGCCTCTCCTGGATCAGGTTCCTCTTGATCCGGAGTTGGTCGCCCTGGCCGATGCCGGACAAATCGAGGATTACGCGCCCATGCTGATTGCCAACACTTTACAGGCGGCTCAGAAGGCTATCGCCAACGCTCATCCAGAATGGGAGAAGTACGAGCGCCATTAAACGCCCTGGGGAAAATGTCCCTGCGCGTTTCCCCCTCCTCAAAAGCCCTTTGAGGAGGGGGTTTTCAACATTCCTCAAGGAGGTGGGGTTATGCGAATCGCGTTTATTACCTTCTTCAAGCCCGGTTACGGTGGAGGCGTAGGACAGATCGCGCACGAAATCGCCCATTACTTTTCCCGGTATCATGATGTGGCCTTAATCTACCCGGCGGGTAAGCAAGGACAACACCAGGAAGACCGGTTGCAGGTTTTCGGCCTGCCCAGCGCGGGAGAAGGGGATTTGAGCATCCCGGTGGTTACTGCGGCCACCCTGCACCGTCTCTTCACCTTCCTCGACGACTTCAAACCGGATGTCATTCACGCGCATGAGCCGACCCCGCTGGACCTGTTCGGGCAGATCTGGGCGCGTCAGCACACCGTCCCCTTTGTCCACACCGCGCACGTGCTGCCCTCCAAAGTGCTGGATTTCGGCGGCGGAGAAGCTATCCGCCTAATGCGAACCGCCCTGGCCCAAACCATCACCCAGGAATTCCTGCAGGAATTTTACGGCAACTGCGATGCCATCATCGCCCTCAATGATGCTGCCGAACAAGACCTGCGAGCTTTCGGGTACCAAGGCCGCATCTTCAAAATTCCCAACGGGCGTGACCTGGAACGCTACGCCGCCTGTCGGCTGGCTGACCCCGCCGAGCCAGAAAAGCTGCTTACCTTCATCGGCTACCTCAGTCAGCGCAAGAACCAGGCCTACCTGCTCGACGTTCTGGCGCACTTACCGCCCGCCTACAAGCTCCAGCTCATCGGCGATCCCCTCAACCCGCGCGATGAGCGCGACATCCGCGAAAAAATCGCCGCGCTGGGCCTGGAGGAGCGCGTCCTGCTGATTCCACGTCAGCCCCATGAACGCATTCCTGCCTATCTGGAACGCACCCACGTCTTTGTCTCCGCCTCCAAAATGGAGGTACAAAGCCTGGTCATCATCGAAGCGCTGGCTTCAGGCACACCCGTGGTCGGCCTTTCCAACGAAACCATTGACGAGCTGGTCAACGACGAGGTAGGCAAATGGCTTCCTAAGGACACCCCGCCGGAAGTGTTCGCCCAGGCGGTTGAAGCCATCGCCACCCTCGCTCCCGAAGCCTATCACGCCCTTTGCCTGTGCGCCCGGCGACGGGTCCAACACCTCGATTGGAGCAACGTGATGGCACAGACCATCGCCGCTTACGAAATCCTGATCCGCGAGCAGAAAAACGTCACCCCTCAGCAACACAACACCCTCCGCCGTGCCATTCGGCTGATGCCCCGCGGCGAGTTGCGCGGCATGCTGTGGCATTACCTGATGCGGGTGGAAAAACTGCTGCCGCAGGCCGTACCGGTCAGGAAACTCCAGGCCGCCCAGCGAGTGCACAACCGTTCCTGGATGTTCATGGTCCTGGCCCTGCCGGCCTCCTGGATCGGCTCGCTGCTGTTGGGCCTGCTGAAACTCAGTCAGCGCGCCCGCAAAGCGTCCAGGCCCGGCAAACCATAACCTCGGTCAGATGCCCGGTCCTGACCGGGAGGCGGACAGGCAAAGGAGCCTGCCCGTTTCCCGGTCACAAAAACAAAAAAGCCGGGCCGGGCCGTGCACCGACTTTTTTCGGGAAGGCCCATTGACACCCCTCAGGCTTCATGGTATCATTGAAGCGTCCGCATTAGCACTCTAACAGTCCGAGTGCTAAACGGAGGTCGCCATGGAAGAAGAGACACAGGAACTCACCCCAAGGCAGGCGATGTTGTTGGGCCTGATCATCCGGGAGCACGTGGAAACCGCTGCTCCTGTAGCTTCTCGCGCCCTGGTTGAACGCTACCACCTCAACCTGAGCACCGCCACGGTCCGCAACGAAATGGCCCGTCTGGAAGAGCTGGGATACCTGTATCAGCCCCACACCTCCGCCGGCCGGGTGCCAACGGTCCAGGCCTTCCGCTACTTTGTGCGCTGGCTGGTGCAGGAAGAGGCCCTCTCGCCGACGGAACAGCGCCGCATCTACCATCAGTTCCACCAACTGGCCAGCAGCGTAGACGAATGGCTGCCTCTGGCTGCGACCGTCCTGGCCCGCAGCACCCGCAGCGCCGCCCTGGTGACGGCACCCCATCTGCATCAGGCTCGCTATAAGCACCTGGAACTCATCGTCACGCACGGACGCGCCGTCCTGCTGGTGCTGGTCCTCCAGGGGGGAGCGGTACAGCAACAGATGCTCGTCCTGCCCGAAAGCGTCCCCCAATCCGTCCTGAGCGAAATCGCCAGCCGGTTTAACCAGCGCTTTGTCGGCCTGAACGCGCAGCAAATCCGCGAACGCCTGCATGAAGAGCCGCCCTTCGAGCGGAGCCTCATCGAGCTGATCCTCAGTCTCATGCAACAGGCCCAGGCCGTCAGTGCCGACGAAGTCTATCAGCACGGTCTGGCTCAGCTCCTGGAAGAGCCGGAGTTTGCCAACGCCAACCCTGGCCTCTCCACCGACGTCATCCGTGTTCTGGAAGAACGCAGCCTGTTGCAGGCCGTGATCGCCGACGTGCTCTCCCCCAACATCGAAGTCGGTGGGGTCCAGGTGCTCATCGGCGGCGAGGGACGTTGGGATGAACTGCGCGCCTGCAGCCTCATCCTGGCCCGCTATGGCCTGAGCAACTACGCCACCGGTGCCCTGGGCGTCGTTGGCCCCATCCGCATGCCTTACGGTCGGGTGATCTCCGTCGTGCGCTTCGTGGCCGACGTGTTGACCGAACTGGTCCAGGATGCCTATCAACTGGATGCCAACACCGTATCGGAGCCCAACAGCACTCCCTACCGGGAGGATAAAGCCCGATTAATCCATTCCCTGGAAAAGGAGGTGGAAGATGAACGAGCAAGTCAAGCCTGAAGAAACCCTCGTCCCTGCCTCTTCTGCAAACGCAGCACCGGTTAGTTCTGAGGAAGCGGTATCCGCACCAGTGCCGGAAACCGCGGACGCGCTGCGCCTGACTCAGCAGGAAATAGACGCCTTGCGCGCCCGTCTGGAAGAGGCCGAAAAGCGCAATACCGAGTACCTCAAGGCCCGGCAGGAAGCCGAAGCGGCCTTTGCCAGCTACCGGCGCCGGATTGAAGCGGAAAAAGCCGATTGGAGCTGGCAGGCCAATGCCCGGCTGCTGGCCACCCTGCTGCCCATCCTGGATGATTTCGAGCGCGCCTATCAGACCCTGCCCCAGGGCCTGCAGACCCTTTCGTGGACCAGCGGCCTGTGGCTCATCCGGCGCAAGCTGGAATGGGTGCTGGAGACCGAGGGGGTCAAGCCCATCACCGTCACACCGGGTCAGGCCTTTGATCCCTATCTCCACGAAGCGGCCCTGCGCGAGACGCACGCCACCATTCCCGAAGGGCACATTGTCAGCGAAATTCAGCGGGGCTACATCTGGAACGACCGGGTAGTTTTACGCCCCGCCCTGGTCAGCGTCGCTACCGGCGCAGCGGATGCTCCGGCCCCGACCGAGACCCCGGCTCCGGCAGAAAACCCAGATGCTAACTCTGGCGAGGAAACAGCCTGATGGAACGTAACTATTACGAAGTGTTAGGGGTCCCCCGTACGGCCAGCGCGGAGGAAATCAAACAGGCCTACCGCAGCCTGGCGCGCAAATACCATCCGGACGTGAGCAAAGAACCGGATGCGGAAGAGCGCTTCAAAGAAATCAATGCCGCTTATGAAGTGCTCTCCGATCCGGACAAGCGCGCCATGTACGACCGGTACGGGACCGTCTCGCCCAACGGCGCGACCTACACCGATTTCCGCGATCCCTTCGACCTGTTCGCGGAAGTCTTCGGTAACCTGGGGGGATTCGATTTTGGCTTTGGGCAGAGCGGCACGCGCCCGCGCCGGGGCGCCGATCTGCGGGTTGACGTGGAGCTAACTTACGAAGAAGCAGCTACCGGGGTCGAACGCGAAGTCGAAATCAGCCGCCAGGAAACCTGCCCGACCTGTAACGGTAGCCGCAGCGAACCCGGCACCCAACCCGAACGCTGTATGGAATGCCAGGGCTCAGGCCAGGTGCGGCGCGTCCAGCGCACCTTCCTGGGGTCATTCGTGACCGTCGTCACCTGTCCGACCTGCGGCGGCACAGGTCAAGTCATCCGCACCCCCTGCCACACCTGCTACGGCCAGGGGCGGGTGACCCGCCAGCGCAAAATCAAGGTGCAGATTCCCGCCGGCGTGGATGACGGCATGAGCGTGCGCCTGAGCGCCGAAGGCGAACCTGGGGAACGGGGCGGCCCAGCGGGCAATCTTTACGTCAACATCCACCTGAAACCCCACCGCTATTTCAAGCGCCAGGGACAACACGTCATGGTGGAAGTCCAGCTCAACATTGCCCAGGCCGCCCTGGGTTGCAAAATCACCGTCCCCACCCTGCGGGGTAAGCAGGAAATCACCGTCCCGGCTGGGACGCAGCCGGGCACCGTGATCCCCCTGCGCGGACAGGGCTTCCCCGATCCGCGCGGCGGCCCTGCTGGCGACCAACTGGTCGTCCTGCAGGTCACCATTCCCAAAAAACTCACCCCGGAGCAACGCGAGCTGTTAGAAAAGCTCGCTCAGACCATGGGGACCGAGCCCACCATCAGTCAGGAAAAGACCATTTTCGAGCGCATAGCCGAGGCTTTGAGGTTATAACATGGAATGGATGGAAATCACCGTCACCGTAGACCCGGAACTGGCCGAAGCCGTCTCCGAAGTCCTGTGTCGTTACATCCCCCAGGGCGTAGCCATTGAACTGGGAGATGGGGAAGAGGCGGAGACGGTAGCCGTGCGCGCCTACCTGGCCGTAGATGAAGAGGTCGAAACGCGGCGCCAGGCCATTGCCGAAGCCCTCTGGCACCTAAGCCAGATCCGCTATTTCCCGGAGCCGACCTTCCGCATCATTGCTGATCAGGACTGGACCGCCGGCTTCAAGGAAACGATCCCGGTGCTGCACATCGGGCAGCGCCTGGTGATCCGTCCTTCCTGGCGCGAATACCTGCCCCAAGAGCATGAGATCGTGATCGAGCTGGACCCGGGCATCGCCTTTGGCACAGGCCTGCATCCCACGACGCAGCTATGCCTGCTCGCCCTGGAAGAGCTGATTCAGCCAGGGCAGCGCGTGCTGGATATGGGGACAGGCACCGGCATCCTGGCCATTGCCGCCGCGCGGTTAGGGGCCAGCGAGATTGTGGCCGTAGATAACGATCCCAATGCCGTAGTGGCCACCCGCCATAACGCGCGCAACAATCAGGTCGAGGGGCGCATCCGTGCCTTGCATGGCTCCCTCGCCGAAACCAGCGGCAGCTACGACCTGGTGCTGGCCAACATCCTCGCCCCGGTCCTCCTGGCCATGATTGCAGATGGGCTGACCAACCGCGTCAAACGCACCGGCGCTCTGGTCCTTTCGGGCATTCTGGAAGAGCAGGCGCAGGAAGTGCGAGCTGCGTTGGCACGCGCCGGCATGACCCGTATCGAACAAAGACAGAGCGGGGATTGGGTGTCCCTGATAGCGCGCTGGTAAGCGCCTGATTCAGATAAAAAAACGCCCCCGCTGATGCGGGGGCGTTCACGTTACAGAGTCTATACTTCTTCCAGAACCTCTTGATCCGCCTGCTTCTTATAGCGGTAGAGGATCCGGCCCCGATTGAGATCGTAAGGAGACAGCTCAACCTTTACCCGGTCACCTACCAGAATGCGGATATAATTCCGGCGCATCCGCCCGGCCATGTAGGCCAGGATAACGTGCCCGGTATCGAGTTGCACACGAAATTGTAGCCCTTGCAAGGCTTCAACAATCGTGCCTTCAACCGTAATCTTTTCTTCTTTGTCTCCCATCGTCTCAACTCTTTCTCAAAAAAGCCTGCTAGGCCTCATCAGCAGCCGAAGCGGCTGCGAGTTCGTCTTCGACGGGAGCGGCCGTATCGGTTTCATCGGATTCCAGGAGCATCTCATCTATGACGGCTTCCGCATCTTCCTCTTCGGCTTCAGCTTCTTCCCGAGTCTCTGCCCCGGCTGCCTGCTCACGTCGCTGCTGTTGTTCAGCCGCCCACTGTTCCCATTCCTGACGGGTCACCTGCCGCGCGCTCAGGCTGATGCGCTGCCGCTCCTGCTCGATGCGAATAACCTTGACCAGAATGCGATCGCCGACCTTCAGCTCAGAAAGCTGACCGCTCGAAATCTCCGACTTGTGCAGCAGCCCCTCGACGCCAGGCTCCAGCTCGACGAAGACACCAAAATCAGCCACCTGACTGACCTTCCCCTCGATAAGCTGACCGACCTGATAGCGCTCCTCGACGCTCAACCAGGGATTGGGTTTGAGCGCCTTGATGCTCAGGGCGATCCGCTGCCGCTGCGGGTCCACATCGAGCACCTTGACCTTGACCTTTTGCCCGACCTTAAAGGCCTCGGCGATATTCTCGATGCGTCCCCAGGACAGCTCACTGAAGTGCACCAGACCATCCAGGCCGCCCAGGTTAACAAACAGGCCGAAATTGGTGATCTGGCTGATCCGCCCGGTGCGCACTTGTCCCGGCTGCAACTCAGCCAGGAGCTTCTTGCGCCGCATCGCCCGCCATTCTTTCGCTGCTTCACGCTGAGAAAGAATGAGGCGCCCGCGACGTCGGTTGACCTCGACCACCTTGAACATCAAGGTCTGGCCGACAAGAGCATTGAGGCGGCGCTGCCGCTCCCCGGCCCGTGCGACATTGGAAAAGCCGATCAACTGCGACATGGGCACGAAAGCCCGCAGACGACCGAAATCAACCGTCAGGCCGCCCTTGTTGACGCTGCTGACCTTGCCTTCGTACACGGCCTTGCTCTGCGCCAGTTCCTCGGCCCGCAGCCAGTCTTCCTGCTCGCGCGCCTGAGCAACCGACAGCTCAATCAGCTCATCCGGGCCGTAGATTTTCACCACGACCACCGGAATCTCCTGATTGACGGTGAAGGTCTCACCCAGCTTTTCCACATCGGCCTTAGGCACAATACCGTCGCGCTTGGCGCCTAAAGCTACAATCAACCCCTTATCGGTGATGTCAATAATCACGCCTCGACGCAGGTCTCCGCGCTTGGGTTCCTCTACGTTCAGCGCGTTGGTCAAGGCTTCCATTGATTCCATACTGCTCTTGTCGTCCACGTACCGCTCCTTACCCATGCAGCCCAGTCATACAAGAGGGCCAGGGGCTGCAATGTTAAAATACCTGAGTCGCTATTGTAACATACCGAACGATAATGTCAACCATAACGCCGGGCGGGATTACCCGATGCCGGTGATGGACTCACCGCCGTCAATGGGGATGACCGCGCCGCTCAACCACGTCACGCGCGGATCGGCCAGCGCCACCAGCAGGTTAGCCACGTCTTCGGGCTGGGTGAGCCGCTTAGCCGGATGGAAGGCCTGCACCGCTGCGATGATGCGATCATGATCGGGGATAGCGCGCAAGGCCGGGGTATCCGTAACGCCGGGCATCAGGCAGTTGACGCAAATCCCCTGCGGGGCCAGCTCGTAAGCAAGTTGCCGGCTGTGCGCTTCCAGCGCCGCTTTTGCGGCGGAGACCGCCCCGTAATTGAGCGTCGCCCGCTGCGAGCCCAGGCTGCTGAGAGCATACACGCGGCTACCCCGGCGCAGCAAGCCGGCATAGACCAGGTCGCGCACCCAATAGACCAGGCTATGGGCCATCACCCGCAGGGTCATTTCCATCTGCTCCTCGGTCAAAGCGGCCTGCGGGTCGGACGGAACAAAAGGAACCAGCGAACCAAAGGCCAGAGAGTGCAGGACAAAGTGGATGTAGCCCTGCGGATCGTTTTCCAAAGTGCTCTTGATTTGCGCTATCACCCGCTCGCGCTTGCGCGCATCCGCCGCGTTGGTGTTGAAGAGCACCAGCTTCACCCCGTGCGCTTCGACATCAGCCTGCAAAGCTTCGACACGCGCCCAGGTGGCCCGGGTATCCAGATGCACGCCGAAGATATTCATGCCTTCTGCGGCCAAAGCACGGGCCGTCGCTGCCCCAAACCCACTCGATGCTCCCAGAATAAGAGCCCAACGTCCACGTAAAAGATCCATCCCCCACCTCCTCAATGAAATAGATGCGCCAATCATACCATATAACCCCTTGTGAGGGCGAGCGGTTCGCCCCTATCACCCACCCCAAGTTGCATTTTATCTCAATCTTACATATAATCTTTTCAGATAGCGTTGTCTTCCTTAATGGAAAAAGCGCAGAAATAGCGTCGGGAAAAAAGTAACTGCGGCCTGGTTTCAAGGCTTTTTTCTCCTTCGTTCACGGGTTCAGGAGGCTAACCCATGTCTATGGTTGGTGTGTTGGCGCTCGAAATCTTCTTAGCGGCTCTCCTTGTCACAGGTGTAGGGTTGTTCTGGCTGAAAAACGGGGCGATCCCCAAATGGCTCATCTTATGTTTACCATCGTGGTTTACTATCTTTTTAGGGGCTTTCCTCCTCCAATTCCTCCAGATCATTAACTTCAATCACCTCGCAATTTGGGAAAGCACCCTACCCCCCAACACGCTGGGAACGCTTTGGGTGCTGCTAGAAGCCGGTATCTGGCTGACACCTCTGTTCGCGCTGCTGGATCTGGTGCTCACCGCCGAGTCAAGCGGCTGGACCAAGCACATCCCTCTTGTTAACCTTTCCAACGTATGGGTCGTCGTGTTCCTGGCGGCCTTTGGGGCAACGTGGTTCTTGCAACTGTACGCCACCAAAGTCCAGGGCTTTCTTCTGGCCAGCGCGGTCTTTTTAGTCGGTATCCTGGCGTTATGGATGGAGTGGTCCACAGGACGGAATCCCAATTTCAGGCGGGTGGCGCTGGGGTGGAGCCTGATCTGGGTCCTCTGCGGCCTGGGTTACCTGCTGGCCGGACGCTGGGGTATCCTCTTCCTCAGCTTCCCCGCTATGGCAATGGGGCTGATGAGCGCTTATTGCTTCAGCAGCCTGGCTTTACCTCTGAGCAGCTCAGAAGAGACCAAAGCAGAAGAGACCAAAGCAGAAGAGACCAAGCCAGAAAAGCGCTGGCTTGCGCTTCGCTGCGCTTTGACTTACGCTCTGGGCACCAATTACCCTTACTACGTGATTCGAGACTGGAAAAATAGCAGCAACGCGAACGAGACTATCCCCAAACCTCGCGCGCCGGGCAACCCCTTCCTGCAGTTCTTCGCCGGGCCGGGCATCGTACTCACCGATTGTGCCCACGCTGCCGTGTTAAACGATGGGTTCGCTTATCGGGTGGCCCATCCCGGCCTGACATTCACCAACATTTATGAGCAGCTCTTCGCCGCGGTAGACCTGCGCCCACAGTTGCGCGTGACCACCATCCCTGCCGAAACGCAAGATGGCATTCTCACCAAAACCCTTGTGTTTATGCCGCACCGGATTGACACAGGCGGGAAAGAGGCCAGCCTGGGAAACAGCCTGCCTTATTATGGACAGGCCTTGCTCAAAGCCGTAACGCAAAATATCTATGTGGAGCATGACTGGCGACGGGATGAGACGGGCAAGGGCATCGAAACCATCAAGCGTGTCCCCTGGGATGAGCTGGTGCTGATGGAAGGGCCGGCCATCTTCAAAAACATCGTGGTCGGCTATACCTGCAACGAGCTGCATGAAACGCAGGACGGAAAGCGCGACCCCCGCGCCGAAATTGGCCAGGCCTTCCGCAATCAGCTTAAGAGTAGAATGAGCAAGTTCGGGATTGAAATGGTCGGGGGTGGCCTGAGCAACATCGTGCCGGAACGCAGCGTCGTCGAGCAACGCATCGCCAACTGGTCAGCCAAATGGAAGAAGCGCATTGAGGAAGAGATAGGTCAGGCCGAAGCGGAGATCACCCTCGGCATGGAACCCATCTGGGCCAAAGCGCAGCTTTCAATTTACCAGGATCTGGCCGATATTCTCAAAAAAGCCGGCACCCTATCTGACGAAATTATCGCTTTCCAACTTGTGGAAGCGCTGGGAGCTATCCCGCCGCGAGAGGCCACCGAGCAGCCGGAAAAAGGCCTGTCCGAGTTTATCCGCGCTCTGATGCGCCGCAGCAAGTAAGGGAGAGAAGCCATGATCAACTTTGAACGCATCCAACGGTACGGAACAGCCAGAACCACCAAAATTCTCCCCTGGCTTCTGGTCGGCCTCAGCCTCACCGGGTTGGCTCTGGTTCTGAGTCAGAAGCCCACAGCCCTCCTGGGTCTGGCGCTGTTCGCTTTGGCCTTTAACGGGGGCAAAAGCATCGCCAGGCGATTGGCCCGCGGCGTTTATGGACTCGATCAAAAAGCCGATAAAGAGGTGGATGCCCTGTTGACCTATCGCTGGGTAGGCGACCGGCCTCTCTTTAACCCCTATCTTTTGGTTAAGGAAGGGGCCGTCACCATGGGCAGTGAGGTCCTGCGCGAAATGGGTGGCCCTGGCGGGTTGGTGCTCTATCAGGACAGCGCCGTCGTATTGGAAAAGCACGGCAAGCTCGCGCGGGTGATTGTCGGCCCCAAGTTTCCCGATCTGGAGCCCTTCGAGCGCGTCTGGGATGTGATTGACCTGCGCCCTCAGCGCTGGGTCTTCGCGGTCAGCGCTATCACGGCGGACGGGATTCCCATCGAGTACGACGCAGATGTGCAGTTTCAAGTCGAGCCCAACGAAGAGGCTGTCCTCAAGGCTTCCCTGAGCACCTGGATCCGCGAAGCACACCGGACCGAGCCTGACCGGCTGATGACCTGGACTAAACGGGTCATCATCGGTGAGACGGAGGGGGCGCTTCGTACCATCCTCTCCCACTACACGCTGGATGACCTGCTGGCAGCCGATACCCGCCGCCAGATTTGCGCAGAGCTGCAAGAAAAACTAGAAGCCTTCGGTAAGAAATTGGGCGTGCGCATTCTGAAAACGAACCTCAAGGACCTGAAACTGGAAGGCAAGGTCATCGAGCAGTGGTTTGAGACCTGGCGCGCTGAGCGGGTGAAAGTGATGCAGTTGGAGATCATGGAAGGCACTAAAAATCGCGCCCAGGCTCTGGAAAAGGCGCGTACCGAAGTGCGCAAACAGCTCCTTAAAAAGACCCTGGAGACGCTGGAATCTCTCGGTGCTGGGCAGTCCTTCTCCGCACAACTGGTTATCCTTAGCTGCATCGAAGTGATCAAGCGCACAGCTTTCGATCTCAACATTTTCCTGCCGGCTGACCTGCTCAAAACACTTGATACACTTCGCGAATCCGCCCGGAAGCCTTCCTGACCTCACCTGATTCACCGCGCCCCCTCTTCCCTGAGGGGGCGCGGTTCATTTGAGCCGGTTGTCCTGGGCCCCGCTCTGCCAGCACTCAAAAGGGAGCGTCTGCTCCCGCCACGTCAGCGCATTAGCCTGTTTCCCAACGCAGTTGCCCCCCGGCCCGATTCTCGTATAATGGGAAGCATGATCGCGTACCTGTGGCCCTTAGTGCTCTCAGCCACGCTGGCGGCTGGCTGTGCGCTTTACGCCTGGCGCCAACGGCGCAAGACCAGCGGGGTGTTGCCCTTCGCCGTGATGATGGCCATCATGGCGCTCTGGTCGGCGCTCTACATAGCCGAATTGGCCACCCCAGACCCAACACGCAAACGCCTGCTGGCCGATTTGATCGTCCCCTGCTACGCCAATTTGCCGATCGTGCTCCTGGCCATGGCCCTGCATCAAACCGGACACGAGCGCTGGCTTACGCGCGCCAGACTGATCCGGCTGCTGCTGGTGCCTCAGCTCACCACCCTCATCGCCTGGACCCATCGCTGGCATGGCCTGTGGCGCGACGCCCGGCTGACCGTATCAGGGCCTTTCATCGTCCAGGTGTGGGAGAATCACGCCTGGTTTTGGGTTCACGCCGTTTATTCCTACGCGATCCTGTTAGCCACCCTGGCGATCCTGGGCAACGCTATCGTGCGCTCGACCTCACTCTACCGCCGACAGGCGCTGATTCTGTTCTTGAGCCTGATTTTTCCCCTAAGCGTCAACATCCTCTATGTGTTCAACATGAAGTTTCACTACAGCTACGATCCCACGCCGCTGGCCTTCAGCCTTTCGGGATTATTTTTGTTGATCGGGCTGATCCGCTATCAGTTGCTGGAAACTGTGCCCATTGCCCATTCGACCATCATTGCCAATCTGGAAAGCAGCGTTCTGGTCTTCGATCGGCAAGGGAACCTGCTTGACTTCAACCCCAAAGCAGCGCAAATCCTGCCCCTGACGCCGAACCTGTTAGGCCAACCGCATCAGCGCATTCCCACTTTTCCGCCTGAGCTAGGCGCGCTTCTGACAGATACGAAACCGGCAACCCTGGAGTTAAAGTGGCGCGAGCGCATCTACGACACGCGCAGTGTCATACTCACCAGCCGCCATGGCCAGGAGCTGGGCCGGTTGATTACCCTGCACGACATCACCGAACGCAAACGCGCCGAGCAGGAAACCCTGCGCCGCAATGAAGAACTGGCCTTCTTAAACCACATTGCCCTCATCATCACCTCTTCCACGGAACTGCCGGAAATTCTTTCCGCAGTAGCCCGCGAGCTGACGCAGATTTTCGCTGCGTCCGGCTGCGGTTTTGCCCTGCTGGAGGCGGATCAGCGCCATCTGCGCGTCTTAACCACCTTCGGCAGCGTGGCTAAGCGTTACCCGGCCGACACCATCCTGCACGTGCAGGAGGATCCGCTGCTGGACTGGCTGCTGCGCATGCAACAACCCATCCAACGCGAGGCAGAGGGGCCAATGCCGACGGCCCTCCTCGTGCCGCTGACAACGCGCGGACGCATGGTGGGCATCATGGCGATTGAGCCGCGCGATCCGTCACGCCGCTTCACCTT
>Ga0068707_1001650_pt1 | contig 15619 bp, 15 predicted proteins | sample YNPNPMetaG_FD_66600 | JGI IMG/M metagenome (GOLD analysis project Ga0068707, IMG submission 66600) | Anoxygenic and chlorotrophic microbial mat microbial communities from Yellowstone National Park, USA - YNP NP MetaG | ecosystem: Environmental > Aquatic > Thermal springs > Hot (42-90C) >...
GGCGGGATCAATTGACCCTCGGAATCGAAATTTCGGTTCCGAGGGCTTTTTTTGACCTACACTTGTATTAGGACACGACGTCGAAACTTGGGGTTTTCAAACTAACCATCACTACGACTTAACGAATCAATGGGAGGGTTCGACATGGATCCGATGATTCCTCCGGAGCTTGCCGCTCATGCGTTTTCCCTTTTGGCTTTGTGGCTAACCTTGCTGGCAACGGTCCTGCAATACATGTTCACAGCCCGTTTGTGATTACGCCGTAAGATCTAGAGGAAGAATAGGGAGAGATTCTGTCTTCGCCTAGCGACTCTCATGGAGCTGATCAGACAATGTTAGAGCGACTGACGCAAAGTGTGGATCAACCGTGGATGGTTTGGTCTGTTTGCTGGTTTGTAAGCCTGGTCCTCGTTGCAGCAGCGTGGATCGACGGTCGAAAACTGAAGGTCCCCAACTGGCTGACCTTTCCGCTCATCCTGAGCGGCTGGGCCGTCAGCGGTTACCTCTTCGGGTGGTCAGGCCTGTATTCCAGTTTACTCGGCACGGCGGTTGGGCTTGGTCTCCTCTTGCCCGCTTATGCCATTGGGGGAATGGGGGCCGGTGATGTGAAGCTCCTGGCCGGGGTTGGTGCATGGATCGGCATGGCCCACACGTTCTGGGCATTTGTCCTCACTGTGGTGATCGGTGCCGTGCTGGCCGTGGCTATGGTTGCTGCTCGCGGTGCCTGGGGCAAACATATTCGGCAATTCTTCGCCATCCTCTTTGAAATCTTGATCGTCCGCAATCCTGAGAAGCTCGCAGCCCTGGCCGCAGAGCGAAAACCCAAGATGCTCTTACTGCCATATGGAATTCCAATTGCTATCGGTACGATTGTTTACTTTCTCGTCAACGGCATGCTCTTCCCAGTGTAGGTATCGTGCGGACACAACAGTTGGAGAGGTGCTCTATGAAATGTGCCAGTCTCTTGTCTCGGTCATCTCGTCTTGTAACTCGCCCCTGGCGAAGGACAGAACCCCGAAGAAAAAGTGATCACCGAGCGCAGCAACGATCGCGATCACCAGAGCCACCGAGTTGTTCGCAGCCATCGCGCTCAGGTGTGGCGGTGGTTGAGTTTGCTGTTGTTGCCCCACTCTTTTTCCTCCTCATTTTGGGGATGATCGAGTTCGGGCGAATGGTGATGGTTCAGCAAGTGATCACCAATGCTTCCCGTGAAGGTGCGCGGACAGCAATCGTCCAGGGCGCAACAACCAGCGATGTCGTGGGTGTGGTAAATAACTATCTCGCAGGAGGTGGCGTTCGCGGAGCGACAGTGGCCGTAAGTCCCGATCCGATTGATCTTGCCGGTTATGGTGATCCGGTAACCGTTACCGTATCGGTGCCATTTCGTCAAGTTAGTTGGCTTCCTGCGCCAATGTTTTTAGGGGACACCGAACTGCGCGCCATTACAACCATGCGGCGCGAAGCCGTTCAGTAAAACAGACGCGGACGTGTTGTTCTTGACTGAGGATTTTGCCATTTATGCGGACAAAATCAGTCCTTCTCCTGCTGTTAGCACTTGGTTGCGGACTTGTTGCCGCCGTCGGCGTTAAACAAGTCCTTGCGACGCGAGATCGTTCCGTCCCCGCCCCCACCGTGGAAATGCAGGCCATCGTTGTGGCCGCCGAGGACATTGCGATGGGGGACCCCGTCAAAATTGAACAAATCAAGCTCGAAGACTGGCCAAAATCGAAAATCCCCGAGGGAGCCCTATTCAAGGCGGAAGATGCTGAAGGCCGTCGAACAAAAACCAAGATTTACAAAGGATCCCCCATTCTGGACGATCAGCTCCTCGCCAAAGGGGCGGTCGATGCTGGGGCCGCTCCCTGGATACCCAAAGGTTATCGAGTCGTCTCCGTCAAGGTCGATGCCGTCAGCGGCAGTGCCAGCATGCTCCGGCCGAGTGACCGGGTTGACGTCGTCGTCCATTTCGCTGCCAACCCTGGTCGGGGAATCCCGAAAAATTTTACCCGCACAATCATCCAGAACGTGAAGGTCTTTGCCGTCGATGACAAGTACATTCTGACGGAGGACGAAAAAACAAAGAAATCATTGCCAGCCAAGACAATCTCGCTCCTTGTAACGCCGGAGCAGGCCGAGATCATCACCGCTGCCAGTGAATTGGGCCAGATCAGGCTCGTGATGCGCGGTCTCGGCGATAATGATCCGATAAACACAAGGGGTGTTGACCCAATGGAGTTACTAGGCTTACCGGCCAAAAGCATGGATCCGGAACAAGAGGTTTTGCCCGGTGAGTCCCGGCCAGCTCCGCTCGACAATTTCGCGAATTTCCTATTATCCCAGCAACAGCAGGCGGCGGAAACAATACAGGTAAGCGAGAAAAGTAGAGAAAATAGGGAAACTTGGGCAATGCGACTCCTGCTGGGATCGCAAATCAATGACCTGACCCTGGAGCGGGAATCGGCCAACAAGAATCAGGACATCGGCACTATCTGGCGAGTTGTCAGTTACGAAGGAAATAGTGAGTCCGTGCCCTCCGTTCAGCCATCTGCCCAGGTTGATTTGCCCATCCCGCAACCCCCTTCGGAAGAAATACCGCCTCCTCGAGGGAGCGATCAATAAAGTTAAACTACAAAAAAGCCGTTAAGTATTCTTAGAGGGCTAGCGCGCCAGCGCGGTGGGCCGTCATTGGGAAACGACAAGGATGTCGCGCCCGGTGACTTGCGTTAGGCCCCCACGGACCAAAATCGCGAGCCTTTTTTGAGGACGATCAAGGATGATCATACGTCACGGATGGAAACGGCTCCTTTCAGGTCTGATCTTGAGCGTTGCGGTCACGGCCGTTGCCGGGACAAGGGCTGAGGCCCCTCCAATTCCGCCCGACCTGTCGCCCAGCAACCAGGTCGTCCGTCAAGTGACGGGACCGAGCCAGCGGGAAGAAATGACCGTCAACACAAGCCGGATTCTGACGCTGGACAAAAAGATTCCCCAGGCTCAGGTGAATAATCCGGACATCCTGGACATCACCGCCCTCTCCCCCAGTCAGATTCAGATCTTCGCCAAAAAGGCGGGGGTGACCCAAGTCAATCTTTGGGACGAGAAAGGTAATATCTACACCGTCGATGTGATCGTCTTCGGCGATGCCAGGGAATTGGACCTCCTTCTCAAGAGTCAATTTCCCAATTGCAGCATCAAAGTCATCCCGATTGCGAGCGGGGTTCTTTTGTCGGGCTACGTCGATCAGCAGGAACACGTCAGTCGCATCATCCAGATCGCCGAGGAATACTACCCCCGCGTCATAAATAACCTTACGCTAGGGGGGGTTCACGAGGTCCTCCTCCATGTGAAGGTCATGGAGGTCTCACGAACGAAACTCCGTTCGCTGGGGTTTGACTGGACCCAAATCTCCGGCCAGAACGTGATCCGTTCCAGCATCAGTGGACTGATCTCCGCTGCCAGCGCCGCCAACCCGGCTGCGGGGACCGCAGCCACGGCTGTGACCAGCGGCAGTGAAACATTTTTCTTCAGTGTATTCGATGGGAACGACGCCTTTTTCGGAGTCCTCGATGCCCTGCGACAGGATAACCTGATGAAAGTCCTGGCCGAACCGACCTTGGTCACCGTCAGCGGCCGTCCGGCCTTCTTCCAGGTCGGCGGCGAGTTCCCGATCATCGTGCCCCAGAGTTTGGGAACTGTCTCCATCGAATACAAACGCTACGGAACCCAGGTTGATTTCGTTCCCATCGTGTTAGGGAATGGGCGGATCCGTTTGGAGGTTCGTCCTCGTGTCAGCGAGATCGACTCATCGCGAAGCGTTGTCATCAACTCGACGACAGTGCCGGGGCTTCGCGTCCGAGAGGTCGATACGGGGGTTGAGATGCAGGCAGGGCAGACTTTGGCCATCGCCGGACTGGTTGAAACGCGGGTCGAGGCCCAGCGCCGTGGACTGCCCATTGTTTCGGATGTGCCCTACATTGGCGCGGCCTTCCGACGTGTCGCCGAACGCAACAACGACGTGGAACTTCTCATCCTGGTCACTCCTGAATTAGTGGATGCCATGGATGCGAATGAGGTGCCACCCTGTGGCCCCGGCACGATGACAGCCAGTCCAAACGATTGGGAACTTTACATGAAAGGATACATTGAGGTACCGCGTTGCTGTGATTCATCGTGCACCGATTGCCCGAATGTCGGGCCAAACAGTGGCCAACCGACCCAGGCTCCTGCAATCTTGGATGGGGCCAACACACCGGGCAAGCCGGGATCACTCCGTGTCGCTCAAGCCAACAGTGGCCCAGTCAATGAAAGAACCCCATCCGGAACAACAGGGACAACAGGCATTGCATCCGGAAAGACTGGCACAATGCCTTTCGGAAAATCATCTGCGGTCCCTCAGGGCCGTCCCAGCCAGCCCAGTGGTTCGGCTCCATCAACGACACGTTCTTCGGAACCGTCCCAATTGCCCGGATTTAAGGGTGACATTGGTTACGACAATTAACCTGATTTGCTCAACTTGCAGAAAAAAGCCATCTTTGCAGGATAATCAGAAACAGATCCCCCAAGTTGACGGTCCGGCTTGAAGAACCCGTCATTCAGGTTGTCTTTTGATGCTTTTCTCACAAAACGGGCCGAATCGAAGTTTCTCACATGGGCGAAAATAAGCCATATTTTTGATGGTGGGTCATTGTTTGGACTGTGAATCCTCTTTCGCCCGATGCTTCTTGGGGGTGATACGGGGAAGTGAATCAGGTTTTTCCAATTAAGGCATCCGGTCACTATGAGTCATGTCCTACGCGTTGCGATTGTCGATCCTCATGACACGGGTCGGGAGGAATTAAAACGGCTTCTTCTTGGCTTGGACAGCATTTGGCTTGAGGCCGAATGTTCACGCTACGAGTTTTTCGCCGATGTCGTGGCCCAGACGAACCCCGAGATCGGCATCGTGGCCTTGGACTTCGATCAGGAGAAGGCCCTTGATCTGGTTGCCAAGGTAACGCAACAATCGCCGGATTGTGCCATCTTCGTGATCAGTGCCAGTCACGACGGAACCGTGATTTTAAAGGCGATGCGGGCTGGGGCCAAGGAGTTCTTGACACAGCCCCTGCGGATTGACGATCTCCTGGCGGCCATTGAACGATTGACTGAACGGCGTTTTGGCCGTGGCGATCAAAAGGCCCGTGGCCCAACCGTCGTCGCCCTGACGGGAGTGACAGGCGGCGTCGGGGTTTCCACGATTGCCGTCAATCTTGGCTGCGCCCTGGCCCGCAATGACAAGAACTCGGTCGTCCTGGTCGATCTTGATCTCTGTCTCGGTGACGCGGATGTCCTTCTGGATGCTATTCCCGACTATACCATCGTCGATGTTGCTCAGAATGTCACGCGTTTGGACTTTTCCCTTTTGAAACGCTCTTTGACAAAACACAGCTCCGGTTTGTTTCTCTTGCCGCGACCGATTCAGTTGGAAGATGTTTCTCTGGTCACCGGCGAGGATATCCAGCGCGTCATCGGATTGTTGAAAGCTAGTTTTACGCATCTGGTGATCGACCTTTCCAAGGCATTCACGCCGCTTGACATGACGGCGATGGAAATGGCCCAGCATATCGTCCTCGTCACCCAACTTGATCTGCCATGTTTGCGGAATGTGGTGCGTCTCCTGATGTCGTTCAATAACATCCAGGGTATGGCGGATAAGGTCAAGATTGTTGTTAACCGGACGGGTCTCGAGAGTGGGCAAATCAATATCAAGAAAGCGGAAGAAATCATCGGGCGGGAAATCTTTTGGCAGATCCCGAACGACTACCGAGCATGCAGTGAATCACGAAATAACGGAGTGCCGCTTCTTGAATCGGCACCCCGTTCGGCTGTCACCCATGCAATTCTCGGTCTGGCCGAGGCACTCTGTGGCGACTCGGCAAAGGCCACTGAAAAGAAGCCTTCCAAGAGTGGCCTCTTCAAACTCTTTGCCAAATCGTGACGGCGCCGCTGATCTCAGAAGCTGCCCGGCGTCTCGCCCCCGGAGCGGGTCGCCAAGGCGTGGAACACTTTCAGGTCGATCGTCTGACTGATCATGTGGACAGACCCATCACACAACAGGAAATTGGCTCCCTGCGGGTGCTGACTGCTGAAATTGTGCGCATGCGCCTGGCGCAAATTGGGTGGAAATTCGGCAGAAGCCACAACGGCTGCCGGGGCACATGCGTCTCCCGGTAGGACGCCCGTCCATGTCGCGTAACCTAAGGCAATTGTCCTTTCCCCCACCAGAAACGTCTGGCTCAACCCGTCACGAATCGCCGACAGATCGAGGTAACTGTTGTGAAAGAGAACACCGTTCCCTTCGCACTTGGTACCGACGGGGAGATCCTCGCAAACATGCACATCCGTCACCCCAAACGATCCGACGTAATTCGATCGCGCAAGCAACAGATCGTCGTAGTCGTCACCAGGGTGTTCGTGGTCGTGATCATCGTGTTCGTGTCCCTCGTGGAGCTTATGAGCCTCAAACACCCTGTCTTGGCTGAGGTCGGACGGACAGCGATAAATCGTGAGGAACGTCTGGATGGCAGCCGTATTGACGGGATCGTAGATGGGGGCCTTCAGCACGATCCCACCCTGGTGCAGATTCATCTGTTCGAGATAGGGCAGAATGACGGCACCCCAGGCCCAACCGGGTTGACCGTTGATTTGAGGTCGGAGGCCATCGGAGGTATATGCCGTCCAGCCTGCCGGTAGTCTGCGGTTTGTGTCGTGATACATCTGGATAGCCAAACCGATTTGTTTGAGATTGTTCGAGCATTCGGCCCGCCGAGCGGCTTCCCTCGCTGCCTGTACGGCAGGAAGCAGTAGCCCGATCAGCAGACCAATGATGGCAATCACAACCAAAAGCTCCACGAGAGTGAAACCACACCACCGTTTTCCTCCTGAAACGCGTGCGAGTTTGAATTCTTTTTGCTGAATCCAATAACGTCTCCTCATGGGAAAACCTCCTGATCCGTGTGAAAAATGCGAGATAATACCAAAACACCAACTCCAATTCATGCTTCACACTGGGGAAAGACGAGATCACCAATCGTATCTTCTTTCCCAACAGCTGACAGGAAAGGCTGTGATGTCTTCGGCAGAACTTAGAGCCATACATACCATGGGGAAGCAAATTGGCCAGTGGGGCCAACCCATGCCCAAGAGATCACCACAACGGGATTTCACACGGACGGAGGAGCACGACTCTGCCACGAAAAATCGGGCGTGAATTTAACTTGCTGAACAGGTTCAAGAGACGTCAAGCCGCAAAAATGGGCAATGGTGGTAAACCGGAAAACCAGTTGCGCAGTCTTGGGTTGGAACTGAAACTGACAGATGGGGCAATGACCCCAAGAGGCGCCTACTGCTGGCTGAAGACTCGAAGACACTCCCTGAATCGCCGCGAAATCAGACCTTTCAACGGGGAAGACCGAAGACGTAGCAAACCCCAACGGGCAGTTCTGCGGAACGCTGGCCTTGCAGGAAAAATGCCCGCTGCATGTTCCGGAATATGCAGGACCGACCAGGGAGTGCCAGCCCAGATGGTGATGTAAAGACACCCCTAGTACGCCTGTCAGGGCGTACCATAACGTGACAACAAAGACCAGCGATGTGTACGAACGTAATTTGGCCATGAACCTTAACCGGACACAACAGCCCCGACTTTAACCATTATTATACCCGGTGAAGAATGTTGGGGCGACGGATGTGTCTCGCCTTATGTCAGATTTGTCGCTAAGGCAATGTTGCGAGCAACATGGCGGTCACGTTTGTCGTGCGTGGGGAATCGGAATGGATCATCCAAGGTTGCGCAGCGGACCTGACAAGCAGGTCCCTCCGGGGGTCGAAGGGGCATGCCTGTCATGCCCGATGAAGCGGAATGGGCACTCCAACGTGCTGCGACGGACCTGACAAGCAGGTCCCTCCGAAGGCAAAATCGGAGGGGCATGCCTGTCACGCCCGCTGACGCGGGATCGATGATCGAACGTTGTGCAGCGGACCTGACAAGCAGGTCCCTCCGGGGGGCGGACGCGACAACCGCGTCCCTCCGAAATGGACCTGACATGCGCGATCCTTCGAGGTTCTAGGCAAGCCTGGCGAACAAATCAAGATGGGAAAAGGTCTGCCCCAAGATGGGTTGACTGGGGACATGAAGCCAGCGATCGAGCAGCGTGGCATATAGACTGCGAAAATCGATCAAATGTTTGACACCGCCTTTCTCGGGAGGATCGAGCGGTGGATGTTTGCCCACGAGTCCGCCCTTGACTTTTCCCCCTAAGACAAAGACAGGGGCGGCTGAGCCATGGTCCGTCCCCTTTCGACCATTCTCGCGGATTGTCCGTCCGAACTCGGAGTAGGTATAAACCACAACGCGGTCGAGTAGATTGTCCTTCTTGAGGACACCGGCGAGGGCAGCCAATCCTTCCGCCAATTCCGCCAGGAGCTCTCCATGATTCGCCACCTGGAGGGCGTGTGTATCAAACGTTCCCGGCCCCTGTCCGCCGAGGTCCAAGCAATAGATCCTGACGCCCAGGTCAGCTCGCAGGAGTTGTGTCAAACAACTCAGTTGTCGGCCAAAGTACGTTTTGGGAAAAACCTCCACATGGGTGGGGCTGGCAAGGATTTCTTCCATCGCCATCAAATTCTGGATCGTTTGCCGCTGAAGGCCAACTATTTCAGCGAGAGGTCCAGCGGGGCCCTCTCCCCGGCCAGTAGTTGCGTCCTGCATTAGCTGCCGGATCTGCGCCAACGAAGCAGTCTGTTGTCGGAAAGAGAAGAGCCTTCCCGCTTGCTCTGCGCGAACCGCCGGTTGATGCTTTCCCACGATGGTCAACGGAATGGGAATCTGGCCCAGGAAGACGCTTGGGGCGGCAATCCAGGAGTTGCGATTGACCTCGCAGAGATAGTCACCGACGCGACCCAGCCAGCCCGTTTCGCCGAGTGGGTGATCCGGTCGGGCCGTTTGCCAGATTTCCATAGCCCGGGCGTGATCGTCTGAAGATTGCGGGTAACCGACCCCCTGAACAACTGCCAGATAACCATCTTCCCAAACCGGCATCAGCGGCTTGAGGGCCGGGTGAAACCCCAGATCATCCTGGAGTCGAATAACCTCGGTTTCTTTCAAAGCAAGTGTTGGCCGCTGGCGATGATAATGATCATCCCGATATGGAACCACCGTGTTAAGTCCGTCATTTCCACCCGCCATTTGAATAGCAACCAGAATCGTTTCGCCGGTAACGCCTTCCTGTGACAAACCGGCCGCCGCCAGATAGGAGGGAACCGCAGCTTGGATTCCGACGCCGAGAACACCGCCGGAAGCAACCAGAAAATTGCGTCTGCTTAACATAGGACATTCTCCGTTGAATGCGAGTAAGCTTCACCGGGCACGATAGTCGTGCCGCGCCAGGCTTTCGGAGGGACCCGCTTGTCGGGTCCGGTACCTGCCTTACGTGGAACCTTTTTCCATTCGTCAGGATAACTGAAACTCCGGCAGAGAGACGAGGAAAAGCACGGCAGCTGAAGGTCCTTGCTGCACGTGCCGTTCCCATTCTCCCTTCACCTCCGGGGGAATTCCATCATCCAGAAGTGCATCCACTAGAAAACTCGGCCAGTCATCGCCATAACCGGCAGTCTTGGCAGCCTCCACAACGTCAACTCCTCCACCGAAGCGGTCTTCTTTGAGTAAAAGGCTTTCTGTCAGACTCACGCGTCGCGCCAGTTGAGATGTGGTCAGCCAATCGCGGCCCTTCGGCCAACCGGCGTAGGTCAGCGGATGAAGGATATCCCAGCCCGATTCTACGAGAAGATCAGTCAGGGCCGTCGTAACACGGGCCTTCAACGGGCGAGCCACGGCCAGGAAAACCTCCAGGGGACTTTTGATCCGCCTTGCCCTTGGCTGGGCTGAATTCGACGAACTGACAATCGCCTCGGCAACGATTGTTCCTGTTGGCCGTCCTGAAAGGATCTGATCGATAACAGACTGCACAAAACCAGACGGGATGTCCCCATCCGAACCGATGAACCAGCGATAGAGACGTCCCGCCAAAACGGTTGCCACGCTGGCATCTCGGGCGAGGACCTGAGCCACGTCCCGCGGCCAAAAGTCGCCGGAGTCCTTGCCAATGACCTTCACTGTCGGATCATGCTCATACTCGTATCGTCGCAGCTCGCCATTTCGGACAAATAGTCCGGTATATGCCCGCGCTATATCGCTCACGCATTCCCGTTCTTGTTCAGGATTGCGTCCCATCAAGTTTGCAACAATGAATTCCCCCAATTGTTGATTCGGCATGGAACGGTAGTTTCGCTCGGCGCGGAGATTCAGAAGAAAAGCGGGATGCTCAAGACATAACGCCAGGATCTCACTCCACGCCGACAGAGCGCGTTCTTGCAGTCCGCGACAAAAGTTATGGTAGCACGCAAGATCTTTTGTCCGCAAAGCCGAGACCGCGAATAAATCCAGCCAGAAGAGCGTCATCATTTCGCGAAAGGGATGGTGCGATTCGACCATCCGCCGCAATCGCCAGGTGCGATAAAGTCCCGTGTTGTTCGCATCTGCCGATTGCGACTCCAAAACGAGAAGCTCCTGATACGAATCACCGGGGACATCGCCATCGAGGAGGTACTGAATAATCTCCTCGGGTGTCGCTTTTGCCACACTGCGTCTTCGGGCAGGATCGACAAATCCCAAGGCCCTGCGCAAACACCGCGAGAGATGGACTCTTTCCGGAGACTCCCGCTCGGTACCACTGTGGTCCATTGCGATGAACATAGGACACTCCGATAGGTTTTCCTATCTTATGTCGAAAAAGGTTTGTGGTTTCCCGTCGCCGTCTCGGAAGGACCTGCTTGTCAGGTCCGCCTCTGGGAGGGACGTGCTTGTCACGTCCGGTGCGCCAGGTTGGATAATCCATGCTACTTCCGCGGGCGTGACGAGCACGCCCCTCCAAACGGGCACGACAAGCGTGCCCCTCCAGCTCCGAACGCGCATGACAGGCGTCCCCTCCGATTTCACCTTCGGAGGGACCCGCTTGTCGGGTCCGCCGCAGCTCGCAGTTGATCCACCACGCAGGCCAAGGGCCGTCCCTTGCTTGGGGACATCCCTATGGTTGAGTTGGCTGCACTCCCGGCCATTGCCACTTGAGGCCGATATCAATTCTCGGCTGTCCGGGCGACAGGCTCTCGCTGATCTCCATGCGATTAAAAACCTGGAGGATCTGGATCAAGCGAGTGATTTCGGCCTCGGCCTCCTGCCGGCCATGACCTTTTTCGGCCATATTCTGAGTGATCAGGGCCTCGAGATTCATTTGCAGCAATCGAGCGATCTGGTCTCCAAGGACCTGGACGTGACCCGTCACGTTCTTCACAACAGCCGTGGCGGCTTCATCCTCCTTGGCAAGGGCGTCCAGAATGTCTTTGGCCAGAGGTTCCGCACTGCTCAGGATCAGATCGCGACCACGGCAGGCCAGCACGGGACTAAAATTGAAACGGATATCCAGTCGCGAACGGTCTGGTTCATTCGTTGCCGAAAAATAGGCAAGTGTATATTTGACACCATGATACTCCGGTCGATCCAGAATCAAACCTGGCTGAGCGTCTTGCCCACGAACAAAATTGATCAGCCCCAAAGCCTTTTGAAAACCTTCCTCGACGATCGGCGAAAACTTCTCCGGATTTTTCATGCGCAATACTAGCGCCATCGCGGGCAACTGCACCGTAGGTGTTCCTACCTCTGGAGCAAATTGCTGGGCTGCCACCACCACCCGGACGTGCGGCTCTAGCTCTGCCAGAACTTCTTCCGTAAAGTTACGACCAGTGAAGAAGATGCCCATCATATTCTCGAAAAAGATCAAGCCCGATGTCCGCTCCGGGAAAAGCTCATTCTTTTGAGCATAAAAGTCCCGCAGGTTACGGTAAAAGCTCATGCTCGCCAGAAGGTTCGGGACTTCGAGAGGTGGCAGGATCCCATCTTCGGGAGGGGCCATAGCGAAAGAGAGGGACTCCGGCCAAGCGTCAACCTGGCCGAGGCGCAAGGTCCCGTTGAGACGGTCGTTTTCGATGTTCAGTCCCACAGCCAACCACGGCGCCTTTTCCAGGGCCGCCACCGTTCCCGCGAGCAACAAAATGGGGAGCGGTTCCTTACTTTGTTCTAAGCCCTTTCGCAGATCGGGTAACTGACGAATGGCATCAAGATCAACGAACAGGCTCACGTTCCTTTCTTGCACCGCTTGCCAGGCCGACGCAAATTTCGAGTTACTTTTGAGCGTTTCCGCAGGCTGATCGAGGCTCAAATCCACGATTTCTTTGAGGGCCTCAGCCTGATTGCTGAGAATCAAGCGATCACCGACGATGGCATGAAACTCATCGCCGCCAAAGGTCCATCCCGTCACACCTCGGTAATCGGCCGAGCGGACTCGATCGGGATGGTTCTTGTTTGCCGCATCGAGCTTCGCCAATCCCAGCAAAAACTCGTGGACTTGAGTCAACACTTTGGCATCTTCGGCCTGGAGGATCGTAACCACCCGATTGCGGGGCAGAACAGCGATAACCATTCCGCGGCCCAACATTTTCCCGAGAAGCTCATAGCGATCGCTCTTGGTCTGCAACTCCATGAGATTGACAAGGGTTTCGAACTGTTGCATCCCAGGATTCTTCAAGGCCTGTTGGACAAGAGGATGCTCCTGAAGGCCCTGCCGAACAGGTGATTTCTTCCATTCTTCAATCAATTGACGGGGATGCTTCACAATCAGCGTGATGACGGCATCTTTGGGAATCCAACCGAAAAGATCCTCGACCTCTGCCGCGTGACCCATCTTCCCGGTCAAGCCCGCCAATAGCAGCACGACAAGTGTCAGAAAACTGGTAAGTGTTGAGCGCATGACAGAACAGCCTCCAAGAAATTTTTTCAAAAAAACACTCCGCCTGTTACGCGAGAAAGCTCTCGGGATAAGTCGCTTCAAAATCTAATACAGTGGTTGTACGGAAAAGGTCGCGAGGAACTTTACAAATCACGGAAGTAAAAACATACGTAAGAAAGCCCAAGAAAGACCACAACCGGAATGGCATAACTGAAAACAACGCGCCAGGGACGGATGTCTTGATATTCCAGATCGTGTTCAAAGAAGTCTGGTTCTCTGGCAGGACGCCGTTGGCGGCCCGTCAGACTCTGGATGAACTGATCGGCTTGTTGCTGAAGGACAATCAAATCCTTTGGTCGAATTTCGGTCTCTGTCGTCGAGGTCTGCCATGTTTTCCGCAGCAAAGTTGGCAGCGCCTGATTCAAGCTCACGGGCGAAAGCTCTTCAAGTCGGAACGTTGTGAACAACAGATTGGCGGGATACCAGATAAACAGAACAACCAAAAGTGCCAGCCAGGAATTGCGGAGGATCACACCGGCGACGAATCCCAAACTGAGAATCCCGAGCAGGACAAGCCCTACAACGAGAGATGCCATGACGACTCCGTAGGTGGCTACAGGATCGCTTTCGACGGGCCGATCCGCAAGGCCGGCGACGAGGGCTGCCGGGACCACAGCCAGAACAAAGACGGCAAGGACCGTGATCGTGCGGGCTAACCAGGCAGCCACGAGAAACTCCAACCGTGTGATAGGCCGACTCAAGATCCCGTCGGCAACACTGTCCATGCGGCTGGCGACCACGGCATTCGTGCCGAGGATGACAATTACCACAAACCACGGAAACACGAGAAAAGGAAAGGCCAGTGAAGCGATCATCACGGGGAGGGGGAGCACCCGCCAGCCACTCAGCACTGTAACAAAACTGAGCAGGATGGCCGCTATCAACCACACACGAACCAACCAGCTACGAAATAATGTTCGTAACTCAAGCCAGGTGAGCGCCAGAACGGGGATCGGTCGGTCTTGGCGCATCTTGGAATCGCTTGAAACCATGAAGCTCATCCTCTTGCAGAAGTTGTAAATATGCATCCTCGGTAGCGCCCAGGCCGGACTGGATCGACTGCAATACGGCGCCGGCCTGATCAACGCGACGAAGGACTTCGGCCAGCCCCGCCGCTCGACTTTTTTCCTGCGAAATCGTCACGCGGAGGCGATGACCATCCAACCACTGAAGCGTGATTCCTTCGAGGTCCAGGAGCAACGTTTGCAACCGTTGCCGGGCGTCTTCTGAGGCCCCCAATTCCAGGAAGAAACTATCTCCCCGGAGTCGCCGCTTCATTTCCGTCATCGAGCCGCAGAAGATCATCCGTCCCTCATGCAATACGCCGACATGCGTACAAACCTGGTCGATGTCGGCCAGAATATGCGTGGCTACCACAATGGTCCGCTCTTCGCCCAGTTCACGGATCAGATCGAGGGCAAAACGCCGTGCGGCGGGGTCCAACCCGGCCGTTGGTTCATCCCACAGAAGGAGTGGGGGATCCCCTACCAATGAGGCGGCAATGCCGAGCCGAGTCGTTTCACCGGTGGAGAGCGTGCCAATCCGCTGATCGGCAATCGCCAGGAGTCCTACGGCACGCAGGAGGGCGGCAATCCGGGGGCGCCGCACATCGGCCGGGATCCGGTAAAGTTGTCCCACAAGGTCGAGATACTCAAACGGCTTCAGATGCCCCGGCAGTTTAGGATTGGTCGGCAAATATCCAATCAGGCGACGGACCCGGGTGGCGTCTGGACCACAATCGTGGCCCAACACCTGGGCGTGACCAGCCGTGGGCCGTTGTAATCCCAGAAGCAAACGCAATGTCGTCGTCTTGCCGGCCCCATTCGGTCCCAAAAAGCCGAAAATGACACCCGCTGGGACCTCAAACGTCAGATCATTGACGGCAATGACCTCATTCCCGTAAACCTTGGTCAAATGGGATGTTCGAATCGCTGGTGCATCGCTAACCATGGGTGCCACCGTCATCAGGGAAGACGCAGAGGGGAGGGGATTTGACACCCCCCGTCTGATCTATCATTCGGTTGAGCTATTTCCATCTGCTGTGAATACTACACACCGACCCAGATATTCGTTGCGAATGCCAATTCCTTGGACACGGTAAACAAAAAGGGATGCAGAAATCAAAAAACCCACGCAAAGGTGGGTCAAAGGCATAGGTTCTGGACCTCTTCAAGTGGCAGATTTAATTAGTCGAGTTACGCCCCATAACCACGTAGTTGCCACTTAAGTCCTGCAATTGGTAATTCTGGTTCGAAATGACGTTTTCTTTTCGCAATTCCTAACTCCCAATTCTCTTCTACATCTTCATTACCCCATTGCGTCCACCCTTCTCTGGGAAACCGGGCAAACAACTCCAAATAAGGACCCGGTGAACAAGCCTCGATGATCTCATAAATTTGATCAGGTTTTCGGGAATGTTCCCTTTTTTGTGCTATAACAATGTTAACCTGTTTGCGCCCCGGCGCCAGTGTTCGCATTTGCCCGCGAACTCCGAACAAAACTAACTCAGTTACATTGCGAAAATAGAAACCAACGCCGCGGCCATCCGGTCCTCCATCCTTACGAACCTTGTACCAAACGATGTTCGTTTTATATGTGAATCCCCACGCCTCCATGACTTTCAGCCCCTCTTGAAGCAGCGCGTTGGGAACCCAGAGATAAAGGTGGGACCGGGCCGCCGCCAGTCT